>MDTE01112542.1_pt1 | contig 68365 bp, 37 predicted proteins | sample 811231 | NCBI WGS metagenome assembly MDTE01 (sample SAMN05326651, study PRJNA326480) | marine metagenome | isolation source: seawater | place: Indian Ocean: Red Sea | collected 2010
AGTATACAGGTAATGCACCTGGAAGTACATCAACAAAGGATGCAGAGCCAATTAACTTGGCTTGTATTTGGTTTTGTGAAGGATCTAGGTTTACTGTATGTGCTCTCATTTCAATTCCCTTGTATGTTTCCATGTCTCCAGGTACTGATTCCGCCATTGCGTATCCTACAAGATTCACCCTAAACGGGTCATCACTATCTGCGACACCACCTACTGCCCCAGCCACTACGGTATTTTCGTTACCGACGTGGGCGGATAGTAATCCAAGAGTGGAAGTTTCTCGGTGCGGTGCCCTCCATGGTAGATGCTCTGTAAATCCATACAATTCACCTTCTTCACAGGGGTACATGCCACTTGAATCAGCATCTGCCATTGTGCCATCGGAATTTAATTTGAAATCACAAAATCCATTTCCATCGGAGTTGATGTAACCTTGAAGTAACCTTTGACCCATATCGTCTCCTTCTGTACTTGCGACATATACATCATAATCTCCAGTGGTAACGCTATCTGAGCCGAAATATGTTTCATTTGTTTCCAGGCTTACCCAACCTAGGGCCATATTGTCGGGTTCTCCGTAAACAACATCGGCCACGATAATATCTCTCCAGCCAAACAACCAGTTATCGACTGGCTGCGTGATGTAAGCAGAACCGCCGTATTGGAAGCCCAATAGCGCGCCAATAACTTGATCGAACATGAAGTCTGCAACCCAACTACGCACCGCAGCGGCGTCACTTTCCGAGATATCATACAATCCAGCCACATACGCATCATTCCAATCGGTTGTTTCCGCCCCTTCTTCTGCAGGGAGGGTACTTCCCGATAATTCTCCATACATGAAAATACTAGCAAAATCAGAAGTCAATGCATAAGGAGATGTGTAGAGGATTTCAGTCACCTTAGCAACATCCATATCAATCGTACCTTCGAATTCAGCTCTGTTCAAGCCAATGGGTATGTAACCACCAGCAATAGGCTCTTCACCTCCGAAGGAAATTTGCCACCAATCATCAGCATTCAGTGTACCTTGGCCACCCGCAAGAATCATTTCAAATTCAGTGGGGGTGCCAACCATCCCTATCCATTCACCGGCATAGTCAGACAATCCCAACAATTGTGTTAGTCCAATACCATATGTTGTCATTGTACCAAATAGGTCACCTTGTGCGCCTAATAGGAAGAGGGCAATTCCATTTAGTGGGATGCCACTGTAGTCCGAAACCGAAAGAAGTCCGTTTGGAATTTCAGCGTCGGGTGTTCCAAATATTACACCATTCAAGACATCTGGGTTGGTAATGTCAACTCCACTGACTTCGTTCAATCTCTGTCTTAGATCGGTAACTTGAGTCAGGTCAGCACCACCACCATGGGCTAGGAAGGTATTACCAGCAAGTGCGTATACAGCAAGGTCAATTGCTGCCATATCATCTCCTGCATCTGCATATCCGTATAGCGCAGCACGAGTTTGAGTAACTACTCCTCCGTCAGGAGCGCCCATTCCTGCTACTAGCATAGGGCCAATGTCACAAGTTAATGCAATGCAAATACCAGTAGAAGGATCCTGCGCCCCGTATAGGATGCTGTCTGCATACGGGAAGAACGTCTGAGTGTTGTTCAGTATGTCACTGGTTGTCCCTCCTCCAGTTGCAGAAACATATGCTCCAGAAAGAACTCCTGATGGAGCCAAAATTGACGCGTTAACTTCGTCCATACCCGTTGCTTGCAAACTTAGAGAGAATGTATCTACCATTCCAGAAATATCTTCTGAAGCCCAAATTGAAGGGGCTCGATTCTGCAAATCAGTGGCAATCATGTTGTTAGCGAATCCCGCCTTAGCAAACACTTCTCCATAGATGATTCCAGTTGAAATCCCCGCAATTCTTTGTGTATTCCAAAGGATATTAACTTGAGTTATTTCGGTTGAACCTGGTACAGAGTTGTGTGAATCTCCATTTTCATCTATCCAAGCACAGTTCTCGCACCACTCAAAACTATCATATTCGGAATAAGTTATCTCACCAGCATCGTAATCGAAATCTAGGATTTCTCTGGTTGTAGTAACCTCATAGATGAAAGGGCCCATTTTCGTAAATTCATGTGCCTCTCCAGCATCCACCCCATCTGGATTATCTAGAGAGTATGCAAAGTAAACTCTCTCAGAGGTTGAAACAAGCCATTCGTCGTCATAATCTGCAGTGTAGTTTTCGTTTCCGTCGTCATCATAGCCATCATAGCCATCGGCTACAACATCCTGAACTCCAGCCTCAACTTGCCCTGCTACGAAGGGCGCTAATGCTAGGAAATTAATTCCTATTAGCATTATTCCGACTGCTAGTATTGCACTTGCCTTCTGTTGGTTGTCCATGGTATCACTCTAGCGGTCGACGTACGCGGTAAGGAAATAAGCGATTCTATTCCGATGTTACCTAGTGTTGCAGAGAACACCATCTAGATTCCCTTGAACTCATTGAATTCAAGCAAAGCCAAATGCATCCAATTCTCTAGCGAAGGTGTACATCATAATAGGCACTAAAATAACTCCCATTCCATGTGATCTTCGTATCCCAATTCTAGGCGCCATAAGTCCAATCATTGTTCCAATGACTAAAGTCCCGACCCCAATCCAATCTGTAGAAATCCAAACTAAGATTGTAATGAAGGCACTGACGGAAATAACTAGGTTTCTGAGAGGTACCAATTCATGCATTTTCAACATACCCTTTCCAACCTCGATCATTACTGGAACAGCAAATAATCCTGAGGCTACTGTAATCGCCAGCAGTCTAACGAAATCTGCAGGCGGTTCTACAGCATTCCAGATGTCGATTGGATACATCATATTGAGTGCTAAGGCTGCTCCAGAACGAGGCCTTCCTACCATGTATAGGAAGCCTAGAACCATCACTGTAACAGCGGTGTTGACTGAGGACAGGATTGCAATAATTTCCAGGTCTCGTTGTTGATTATTATTTACTAAATCTAAGTCGGGTGTGGCGCCTGCTTCGGAAAGAGCCTCTTGGAATAACAAACGGTCATCTTCTGCTAGGTCTTCCATGCCCTCAAACACCATCATTTGGGGCATCTGTTCAAATCCGGGCTGGGTCCCATGCTCGAAGTCTGCTGGTATGTAATTTGGGTCAGTCAATTTACCCCAGAAGTTTCGAGCACTCATAACCACGACAGTTGCCTGTGCAGCAGTCATCCCAGGGAGTATTGCCATTACTGAGGATACCACTGCTGAAAGGAATGTTGGAACTGCTAGAGGTTTAGGATCTGGCATATCCCAATTTTGTTCTTGTGGAGGAATCTCACTTGTTGTTACATAGATGTCGATTAGGTTTGCAATCCCGAATAATCCCGCCAAGCTTGGGAATAGTAGTGATGCGGATGGAATTCCGACCGGTGATCGAGCGGGTAACTCGAATACAGCCCATCCATAGAATCCAGTGAGTAAGAAATAGGCTGTGGCTACTAATATTCCTGCAACTCTCGAACTTTCTCCAAGTCGGAAGTCGATTGCATCATATCGTCTTCGAATACTGAGTCGCCCCATCGGTATTGTAAATTCTAATGGTTTCTTCAATGGCCATTTCAGTTTCTGTGTAATTTTTTGTGACCATACTGGCCATGGTAATCGAGTGGTCTCAGTCAAAATCAGGAATATAGAAATGAATAATAGAATCCATGGTAATTGTTCCCGGCTGGCTTCGTACAAACCTAATCCGGGGTTTTCTCCGAAAAGTAAGCGCGCGACAATCAGTAGAGGGATGGACATCAGCATACCCATCTGCGAGCCGCGAGCGGAATATGCAACACCTTGAGCTGCTTGGCCCGAAATCAACATCCTGTGGCCTGGAAGCAATGCAAGTGCCATGTTGTCATCAGGTGCCCCTACTAATGCGCTTGGAATGTAATTCAGGAATGTGTGTACAGTTCCACAGGCAACGATGATTCCTGCAACCGCGTCTAGAGGGATTCCTATCCCCACCGCAACAGGAGAAAGTGACAAGGCAATCAAAGCAACGTTATTTACGTGGAATCCAGGAATTAAACCCGTTAAACAGCCAAGGAATATTCCGAATATAAATGACCCAATTAACCAACCAAAATCGATTAACCATGGGTCCATCTAAACACCTCATCTGATATCTATACAGAATTGCATTGTATTACCTACAGAATCTTCTGTTGTAGATAATCTCCCTGTCCAATCAAGAGGCCCTTGCCCCTCAGTTTGGCTAGACTCAGTACCGTCTCCTAGTAAACAGACACTTTCGTCAGAACCTGATCTCTGAATCCATTGGTTACCATCCTCGTCCATAACAGCCTCTCCGTTAATCACGACAAGTTTTCCAATATCCCATTTCCATGAGTTGTAACCATCTCCCCAGTTTAGAGTGGTTGGTGCTGGTGCTTGACCGAGAGTCCAAGAACGAGCTTCAAGAATTACTCGACCCTCGCTTTCTGACCAAATTATTGTAGCATTGAAGCGTATTGATTGCCCTCCCTCGATATATTCTGCGTGCTCACCGATTAGGTGTATTCTGAGTTTGGTCTGTCTAGAGAAGTAATCTGGCCCATCTCCAACATATCCTTTGTCATAATCCGGAGATATAGGGTCGGTAATCCATCCTTCAAATGTATGATTCTGATTTAGATAATCAAATGGGTTCTCAGCAACATCGAGTAGTGGGGTCACATCATCTCCAAAGTTGCCAGCAGTGTTTTCGGCTGAGTATCCATCAAGCCTTAGACAGATGGTTGCTTCATCCGTCGACCAAATTAATCGTCCAAACCATTTTTGTTCAACACCCTCTAATCCTTCATCTAAAACCTCCTCTGAAGGCAATAAACAAAGTCGGTCTGTAGGTGAATCACCAATTAACCACCAACTATCTGATGATTGAGTTGCGGTTCCATCTATTGACACGTTCTTTCCAACTTCATAGGTCAACGTGTAGGGTTCTAATTCCCAAGAAAGGTCAACAATCGATCCTTCGTTAAGAACTTCTATGGCGGTTGCTTGCACAAGTAATCTCCAACGTAGAGATCGTTGGTCATACTGTAACCAACCAGATATTTCCACATGGCTTCCGGCTTCAATCCAATCGATTACTCTCCCCTCGACTTGCATATACAATAGATGGTCTGCATTACCATAAGAGGGGTTATCCATAAGACTCAATGAATGATATGTTACATCAGGCTCAAGAGGTTCAGACAAATAACCATCTACTTTTACAGACATGTTGGCAAATTCTTGGGGATTCATTGCAACCTCGACTAATTGCATAGCGGTATATTCTACGGAGTCACAATCCGAATCAGCACATTCTATGGCGCCATATCCATTGGATGACAACCAAATTCTTCCGTTCCATTCAGTAACTTCTCCTTACACTGTGATTATTGTTCCAATTGGAGGGATATCGTTATCTCTGTCTACAAACCATCGAACTTCGACTACTGAGTGGCCATCAACTTCTCGAACTTGCAGATCTATCCTATCTGCCTGTTCGCCGTAAGGGTCTACGACGAAACTGGTCAGCACTCCTTTGACCTTGACAGTCTCTCTTGGGTATTCGTGAATTTCGTCTATGTCAATCAAATCTGGCTCACGGATAACCGCGTAGAAATTCATTGTTGATACTAGCAAAAGAGACGTGAAGAACATCACCCAAAGCTTCGCCATATACCCCGGATAGGTTTCTAATGCTTGAATATTCACTGAAGGTAAGCAGAGATATTCAACCAAAATTTAACTCCATGAGGTACCTTTCAGGGCCGAATTTCTCTTGCATCAAGAGAATAAGGTTCATCTCGCAGTTGTTGTCGAGTGATGAGTAGGACCCGTAGCTCAGTTGGTTAGAGCGCTCGGCTCATAACCGAGTGGCCATCGGTTCAAATCCGGTCGGGTCCACCAAAATATCCTTCCTTGAATCGTCGATTTAGAGCAAAAATAACAGAAAACCATTACGGATTCAAATAAGAAAAAGTGGTTAGAAATTGCAATACAGCGAAGCCGACGGTGCTAACCCATAAATACGGCCTAAGTCGGCCCGTAGATGATGAGCACTGCAAGTAAGGTTCGTCCTGCCCTGATGATATTGGTAGTATACTTTCTCAGCACATGGGCTGCCGCTGCACCTGTTCAAGCTCAAGGAGCAGTTCCAGACATCACCTTGACATGCGACCAACCTCAACCAATTGACGTCTATCCAGGCGCTACAAGATCAAGCATAATCAACTGTCGAATTGAGAACCCAACCGTTCACCAAGAAAAGGTAAGAATCCAAATTCAAGCGGGTGTACTAGCCTTCTCTGGTCCGGCTACAATGTCCATTGGAGGAGGCTCAGAGGTGTCCTTCCAAGTTCTAGTCAGGGCCGAACTCCGAGCTCCAGAAGGTCAACACCAAGTAACTGTCAGTGCCGAAGTGACAATGGCTAATGGAGTTCCAGTTACCAGTGAACCGTCAGCTGCTAACGTCATGGCGATTATTCGTCAGTTTAGCCGTCTTCGAGTAGCGTCTGAAGTCGCTTTCTTACAATTACGACCTAAGGTAGATTACAACCTAGTATTCGACGTCTACAACGACGGAAATGCGTTAGACCGATTCAATATTCAAATCGAAAACTACGATCAGCTAAATGATGACGGATTCCAACTAAGTATTCCACTAGTTAGCGTTGAAATCGAATCTATGGCGCCTCCGGAGAAGATTAGAGTACAGATGAGAACTCCAAAGAATCAAGGTTGGACGGATACGTATTTCTCTTTACAATTCAAAGCAACGTCAGAATATTCCGTCAGAACAGAAGGTATACCGAATTACCAAATCCAAACAATGACCGTTTACATTAGAGGTGTTTATCTTCCAGGCTTCGAATTGATTGGTACAATGATGATAACTGCATTAGCAGCAGCTGCATTTGCAGGCCGATCTACAAGGCTAACCAATGAAGAGGAATCAGACGAGTTAGAACCTCTGGATGCTCGTTTGTTCTAACCGACAATAGTATATCTTCTGCCACCTATGGTGGCATTGGGTTGATAACCAACGCTGATGACGCCTTGGCCAATTGAGAGGTTACTGGTATGAGTGATGGCGGATTGCTTCAGAAGGCTATGGACGTACAACAACCGGCAGATGAGATAGTCGCTGTAGCGGCTCCGGAAGTGGAAAAAAAGACCTTAATCCCCAATTCTCTCTTTATCGGAATTGGTTTGGCAGTTGTGTCAATCGTATCGATGTGGCTATACTCAATACCCTCAATACAGAGTGATTATGCCTTTGCAATCATAGTTCCAATTCTATTAGCTGGAGCAGGTTGGTTCTTTATCTGGGATGGGGCAAATCGGAAATACACCGGAGTTATTTCTGTAACCATCTTGCTTCTACTTGCCTCACCATTCATATCCAGTAGTTTCTTTTCTAGCTCAATTACGATAACGGATAGCGATTTATCTCCAGACGCTGAAACAATAACCCTCACAATCAGAGAATCGGGTGGATTATTCGGCGGTTCTACAGGCGATGCTGATGTGTCGATAACCTACGGAGGAGAAAAAGTATGGGAATCAGTTATGCCTATGTCAATAAACCTCAATGATGGTATCGGAAAATATGGCAGATTGGTTCTTCCAATAGATGAATTCTATTCTGGTAACGCGGCTGATGATTCTCGTTACGTAGTTACTGTTGATTCAGGTAGTTCCTCAGACTCGTTCATATTGAATCCGGGTCACTTGGAAAGAACTGTTGACACAACACAAAATCTCGCTGTTGGCGCCATGGGCCAAGGAAATGACTGCTCCGGAAATAAGGACAGTTGTGTTATTGGAGTAGGGCTGAAAGCTTGGGTTGGATTACAAACCAACGTAGGAAACCCACCCGCACCTTTACCCCACGCTAATTTTGAACTTACAGCGACTCTCACAAAGGATGGTGTAACTGCTATTTCTTACCCAACTGTCACAGTAATTAATGGCGAAGCAACTTGGGATTCTATGAGTGGTGAATATGGTTCAGGTTCGTCAGTTGTAGGGGATTTTGGTTCAGAGATAATTCTCGATGGTTCCGTAGAAGATATTGCAATTAACATGCAATTCATACCTAGAGATGATTGGCAAGAGTCTGATTTTGGCTGCTATGAGTTTACCGTATCTGCAACTCAAGGGCCACCGTGGGGTGATCGCACAGCCCATGTTTCTACCACATTTTACGAACTTGCAGAATTTGGTGGAGAAGACGAAAATGGACCTCAAACAGATGAGTCTTGGACTCAAGTCTCGAGCTGCTAGTACAGTTCTTCCTCATCCTCTTCAGATGATTTTGTCATCTTGAAGAAGAATGCGGCCATTGCTACAATTGCGATTACAAAAGCAACCACAACAGGGAGAATTGAACCATCTTCATCGTCTTCAGCGTCAATCCAAGTAATTTGCTCGCTTGAAGCGGTACCACCTCCGAATGCATCTTCCTCTACTAGTTGAGTCGGTGTCAGTATCTCGCAGGTCAAACTTGCACTATCTACATCACTATTCATCCAAGAGAATTGGATTGTCATTTCCTCCCCTGCTACCACTAAACCACCGGGGAAACTTGTCATTTGTGCCGCTATTCCAGTTTCGGTTACGTCACATGTGAAATATACGATGGCAGGAGCAGTCCCACGATTTGCTATTGTAGCCATCATACCAACGCCACTACTTCCTCTTGAAACGCTCTCAGTTGGTTCTTGATAATCAACAGAAACAAATTCAATTTGTGGTGTATTTCCGTCGATAACAATTACTTCATCCCAGGTCAATGGGATAATTCCACCACCATAATCATCCAGTGATTCGTCCATATTCCAGCCGGTCCGATATTCTATGATTTCTATACTCGCAGATTCAGTCCAAACACTTCCATCAGCCCAACCTATCTCTACAGTTCGAGAATCACCTGAGTCAATAAGGCCCACTCCGTTTTCATCACTGAAATATGTTGATGAAGTTATTTCGTATTGGCCAAAGTTCAGTACTCTAAACAAAACTCCAGCAGCATCAAAATGAACTTCTTGTGAATCCATGATTTTCTCCCAGCGATCTGTATGTCCGCCACTTCCCACCACGTTTTCCCCCCAATGCAACCTAGAGTTGGCATGTGCGCGTACATCATGGTCATCTTTACTCATGGAGAATGTTGTTTCACCACTGATAATTAAATCTGCATCGGTGTTAGAAATGATTGGTCCAGTTCTGTCTATTGCCGTCGAATGTAACGTCACCATACCATCAACAACCACCATACATCCTAGAATTGAAGCCTCATCAAAATCAGCAGTCCCTGCAACATTTAGGGTGCAGGTTTCACTATCCTGATCTAATGCCATCATGTTTCGATGTTCTAATTCAATAGCGTCGTAGGTAATGGATGATCCAACTTCAGGAGTCATGGTAACTGTAGCCAGATGAACTGATTGGTGACCATATCCTACTAAACCAACCCAAATATCGTCCGTATTTGCATCGAAAGAGAGGATAAATTCGCTACCGTTCAAATCAATGGGATCTTGGCCCTCAATTATCGCTTGACCTCCGTAAAATGTACTAGTTTCACCTGAATAAAACGTAGCCTCAAAGCTTCCATCATAATCAGAACCAGGTATCAAAACAGCTGAGCGATTTGGCTCATCCCAGTATCCGTAACCCGCCAATCCAGTTGGCGGATTTAAGTCTAGAATTTCTGAGTTATGGACGTTTAATATACCGCCAGATTCCACGTAAATATTTACTTCGTCATGTATGCTTAGAGTAAGGTCACTAAGCGTCAAATCACCACCGGAGACAATTCTTAAATCTGCCTCCAATGAACGATCTTCAATCCATTCTACCTGTGAATCAATGACAATTTCGGATGGTTGTGCCACTGCATTAAGTGAGGTTGTTGTGGCTAAAGCGGTTAGCAGAAATATTGCCAATAGCACAGTCTTCGATTTACTCATCGCCTTGGCGTACCATAAGTAATCAATGAAGGAATCGGCGGCATGTGTAAGAAACCGAGAGTTCTTTTCGCATGAGTGTATGGCCGGGCTAATGTCTAGTATGGGGGCCCTTGCTTTTCCAGACGCTACAGTCGGAGATTTTGCGGTTAACGTACTAACTGTTCTGATTCTCTACGGGCCTGCATATTTAGCAAATACTGGAGCAATGCTTTTTGGAAAATGGATTCCTGATAAAATCGGATTTGATAACCACAAAATCGATGCAGGCAGGATTCATTCCGATGGTAATAGGCTTCTAGGCGACGGTAAGTCTTGGGAGGGACTTTTTGGGGGAGGTGTATTTTCTGGAATTTTAGTAATGATTGCACACTACATATGGGATGAAAACACCCCTCCTTCTGATCGCCCATTCATCGACCCATTGTTAATCTCAGATTCATCTGATTGGTTTTGGATTGGTAACGAATGGTTTGCAGCATTTGTACTTGGATTCACCCTAGGTTTCTCTTGTATGTTGGGTGATATGACTGGGTCTTATGTAAAACGCAGACAGGGCCTGAAGAGAGAAGGGGAAGTTAGCTCCAAAGCACCGCTTTTAGACACTCTTCCGTTTGCAATTTTCATATTCTTAGCAGCGGCTATATTTTTCAACGACCAAGTAATGATGAATTCCGATCTGAGATCGCCAATTATTGCAATCATTGTCCTGACTCCAATAATTCATCGTTCTTTAAATATCTTAGGGTATAGACTTGGATTAAAGTCTGTACCGTACTGATGAGATTTCAGTATTTCTTTCAGTTCCAAGAGATTAACCATTGGAATGCATTATGTTGCTAATCGATTGCGAATGCAAACATGGCTGGAATGAAGGTCCTTATTGTAGGAGCTGGGGGAAGAGAACACGCCCTTGCAATCGGACTCTCAGAAAGCCCTTCGGTCTAATCTATTCACACATGCCCGGGCAACGCAGGAACCTCGATGTTAGGTATTAATCACAACGTTTCTGCTATAGATGTTGATGCGATTGTTAAACTTGCAACTAAATTATCAGTTGACCTTGTTGTAGTTGGCCCCGAAGCCCCCTTGGTTTCGGGACTTTCGGATTCCTTGAGAGACAGGGGAATACCTAGTTTTGGCCCGCATTCAGAGGGTGCCGAACTAGAAGGTTCGAAACTACATGCTAAGCAGGTGATGGAAGAATTAGGGATACCAACCGGAGGTGTCCAGATTTTGAAGTCTGATTCCGACATCGATGCTGCCCTATCTCGCTATTCATCACCTTGGGTAATCAAGCGAGATGTACTGGCTGCTGGAAAGGGTGTAGTTGTAACTGAGGATGTAGATGAGGCCAGTAGTTTCATTCAAGATTCAATCTCTACGGATGGTTTTGTTCTATTGGAAGAATTTCTCTCAGGAGAGGAAGCATCTATGCTGGTAATTATGGATGAATCTGGCTTTATTTGTCTACCACCAAGCCAAGATCATAAGAGAGTTGGAGAGGGAGATACTGGACCTAATACAGGTGGTATGGGAGCATATGCCCCTGCTCCGGTGGTAACTGAATCAGTAAAGCAAAGGGCGATAAAGGAAATTGTTAATCCAATGCATCACCATTTGCGTAATCAAGCGATTCCATATCGTGGTGTTCTTTACGTCGGGCTGATGATTGACGATGAAGGTGCACCTAGCGTAGTTGAATACAATGTTAGATTTGGAGACCCTGAAACACAAGTAACAATTCCATTGATAGAAAGTGACCTTGGAGAAATGCTTCTAGCAGCTGCTGAAGGTAGGATTGAAAGTTATGAGCCAATCTTTTCAGATAAGTCCGCAGTTACAGTTGTTTTGTCTTCGGAAGGATATCCAGGACCGTCAAAAATCGATAGGGAAATTACTGGTGAAAATACTAGAATAGAAGAAGGAGAAATTTCCGCTTTTGTACATCAAGCAGGTACATATCGGGATGAGGAGGGGAAACTTCTCTCAAGTGGGGGGAGGGTTCTCTCTGCAACAGCCTTAGCGCCTGATCTTCCTAGTGCTGTCGGCGCCGCTTATGCCATTATTGATGAAATCACTCTAGATGGCTCACATTATCGGAGAGATATCGCCTATCGTGCTCTTTGAGTAGTTTTTATTGAAAACTAGCCACGCTACTACGTAGCGGAAACACCGCGAATGGTTATAACAGAAGTTTTGGTCGCCGCGACGCTGAGCCTTCAGGCTGCAAATAGACGGTGATGAAATAATGTCTTATGAAAACGGGAAAACGGGGGACGTCGGCCAGTACAATGGACTGGTTTCGGCGCCAGCGGTGTTAGCAGGAATACTAATCTTATTTTTCGCTGCTACATCCCTCGCTGATGATGTGATGATTGACACAGGAAAGTTGGTTATCCTTCCCGTCGCAGCTGCATTAGCGGCTGTTATGGGAAGGATTTGGGTCTCTGCCCTTCCTGAAGATTCTCCGATAAATCGAAACACGGTTTTCGTAATGTTGTTTGCAATCGTTCCGATAGCATTGGAATTCCTAGGATTTATTGACGCCATACTCGCAACCACTTTTGCATTCATGGCAATTTCAACATTAATTCTTGTCAAATCAAATAGAAATGAGGAAGCGACCATTCTATTCACTATGGTCGCAGGATTCCATGTTTCTGTAGCCTACGCTGCGTCCATGCCAGAATTAACACTTTCAGAGGGAGATAACCTACAGAATCTGATTATCGACGTCCAAAGGGCCGGTATAGCGGCTAATTTCTTTTCCTTTTACGCTGCATCTTTGACACTCGGTACCATTTTCGCTATTTCTTTCAGAGGATATCTGTATGATGGAGGAAATGGGTCTTTGTTTGAAAGGCTACCACAAAAAATTGATTTTTCAGAACACCGTGATTTACTGATCACTGCAGTTACCTTATTGATTGTGAACTTAATTCCACTTTGTTCACTGGCAAGTATTTCCAGTGCTGGTACCTTTGAGGAGCACCACTACCTTGGCGGTATTTGGGCTCTAGTTACTTCGATAGTAGTGATGTTTGTAGCCTTCTGTCGTGCTGAGAGATGGCATGTTCTCGGAGCGATAGTTGCGGTAAATTGGCTGATCTACACTTTAGCTCACTTGGTCGAGATAGGTGTCAGTCTCCCAGAACAATTGGAATTCCTTGCTGGGAACGATTTCGGTGGAGCATTCTCTTGGTTCTTCATCACATTCTGGTTGAATGTGCTAGGGATTATGCTTGCTTCTAGTGGAAGGTTCGGAGATATTGCTCCTCGCCGAGAACCTAGCCAGTTCCGTTTGTGGTGGAATGATAATTCCTATTCAATTCTAGTTGGTTCCGCAGTTATTGTTGGCCTTTTAATCAGGACTGGTTGGAATGTGCTTCCTGCAATGAATGCGAATATAACCGGACTTTGGGATATGACTGGAGGTTCTGACCCTTGGTACATGAAGAGAGTAGTTGACTACATCGTAGCAGAGCATGCCCACTTCATTTTCGATGCAGATCGAGCATACCCGAGTGGTGGAATTAATCCTCGCCCACCTCTATTTTCGTGGTGCTTAGCACTTGGTGGTCTCGCACTCGAGTGGTTAACTGGTATTACCGCCGACGAAGTCGTTTGGTGGTCAGTTGCAGGTCTGCCAGCAATCTTCGGAGCATTGATTGTTCTACCGGTTGCAGGTATTGCAAACCGCCTTCACAGTGCACAGGCGGGGATATTTGCTGCCTGGCTTATGGAACTAATGCCTGGTCACATTAGTCACTCAACATTTGGTCTAGCCGACCACGATTCGTTTGCGCTGCTTTTCCTTACCTTAGCCTTCTACTTCTGGGTTAGAACATTAGGGGAAATTGGTAGTGAAAGAGTATTCCGCAACCCAAGTTCCAATCCCTTGTACTTGGTTGCAGGGATTAGAGAGATGTGGAATCGTAATCCAGTAATGATGTCCTATGCAACACTAGCCGGTATCAGTTTCTCGACAGTGGCGCTTGGTTGGAAAGGATTCGTTTACGGACCTGGAATTCTATTCCTTGCTTTTGCTTTCCAAATCATCCTCAATATGTTCCGCCGACGTGACAGCCTACCTCTTACTTCGGCAGCTTTGCAGATGATGTTTACAACCTTCCTAATTCCTCTCCCATTCTACATTTGGCCCGGTCTTAACTTACTTTGGGCACCTAGCGGATTCCAACCTATGTTCTACATTGTTGGGTTTACAATTGCCTTAGGCTGGGTGGCATCTAGCTTCCGAGACAAACCTTGGCTGTTGGTGTTGGGTAGCGGTGGCGTACTATTTGGCGGCATTCTATCGGCATTGTGGATTCTACAAACCGCTGAATATTACGACGGTTGGGATATTCTATTCACAGGTGGATTTTATTTCTCAAAGAACAAGATTTTCGGAACAATCGGAGAAGCTCAGGCACCGAGTAGAGGTGTACTATTCGCTTCCTTTGGCCCGATTGTTACATTGATTGCATTAGGTTATGCGTTCATCCTTCTATGGCGTGGCGCTCGAGAAGAAAAGCAAGGCTTGTCTCTTGTTGGTTTGTGGGTTCTAATCGCCTCCTACATGGCTTGGACCGCTGGAAGATTCATTCTCAATGCAACTCCAGCAATGGCCGTTGTTGGTGCAATAGGTATAGCAGCACTTTGGAAGAGGGCCGATTTCTCAGGCTTCACCAAAGAATGGCGCCGTGCAGGAATTGGAACTCCAAGAGCTCGATTCCGTTCGGTTAGAACTGCCAGTGTAAAGAAGCCGATGATTCCAGCCCTAGTGCTCGTTTTCATGCTAGTTGCAACTCAACATGCAACATATGGTGTAGACTCGGGTATTCCGAGGGGTGAGACTGCATCCGGGGATGTCGATCAGGTGATTTACGATATTACTCCTGATGTAATGAGATTCGATGTAGGAGGGCTATCGCTTCTGGATAGCAGTTCCTACAACCCAACTGCGAACTGTGGAAATGGTTGCTGGTACATGGGGACATTCGGTCCTGGATTCAACGGAGGGGGTTGGAATATGGCCTATGAGTGGCTTTCAGAACAAGATTCAGATGAGAAATTTGGTGAAAGACCTGCATTCGTCTCATGGTGGGATTATGGATTCCAAGCATTGGATTCCGGAGAACATCCTACCGTTGCTGACAACTTCCAGTCTGGAATTCCACATAGTGGAGGAATGTTACTATCTTCAGGTCAGGAAGACACTCTAGCGATGTTTATCACAACTCTCGCTCAGGGAGATAGGAAATATTCCGGTGATGGACAATTTGGTGACGATTTCACTGAAGTTATCCAGAACCACCTATCAGCACAACAAATTCAGGAGTTCCAAGATATTCTATCGCTTGGCCCTGGACAAAAGCAATCCGTAATCGATCGTTCTTTGGTTCTAATCTATCAAAACGTTCAGGAGATACAGGATTCTTCCTTTACAGCTGGAAATCTCAAAATCACCACAGATTTGATGCATGGTACTGTCCTTGATGAAAATGGACTTCCAACAGAACCAATGTGGTTTGTATTCAAAGATGGTAAGCAAGTAGGTAATGCTACGACAAACGAAACAGAGGCCAAGTCGATTTTCAATGAAGCACGCGGATCTAGCCAACCCTATGAAGAGGAAACAACCCATTACGATATTGGCGGCTACAGATATACAGCCGACTTAATCGAGAGCTATGATGACGTTTCAACAAACCTACACCGTTCAAATGCTAAGCTGGGTCTAGCAAGGGCTTTCCTAACTACTGCCCTTACTCTTGATGAATTAGTAGAAATGTACCATGACATCTCTACCCAAGTTGTGTATGAGGTTCAGGATTACGGAGGTAGTTTGGGAGAAACTATCGAACGAAATAACGAGATTCGCTACTTCGCAATAGATGATAGATTGTACCCACTTGGTGGAGCTTATTATGCCGACCAAAGTTACCATCGAGGTCAAACTACAGGAATTTTCTACGCTCCAACCACCTTATCGGGCCTTGATCCCAATCATTACATTGAATCGATTTACGAGACCCAGCGCGGTGATAGGCCTACAGTCTTCATGAGCGCTGAGCGCTATGAGCAGGAGTATATGTCTGATGTTGTCAAGCAACAATCTGGAGCAATGGAAGATTCCACAGATATGATTCAACTTGTTGATATACAATATCAGCAAACAGAATCTTTCTTTGAAACAATGGTTGCTAGAATCTATGTTGGATACGGGACCTCAAGTTTGGGATTAACGGTTGATCCATCTCAACCTGGACCAACATGGGCGATAAGCGGAACACCAGGTTCTCCACTAGAGAATGCCTTCCCTCTTCCAGGCGCTATGATGAATCATTTCGTAATAGCCAATTGGTACGATGACGGCTCAGATTCTCCTGATGAAGACAATAACAGTGTACCGGATATTTTCGATGGTGGCTATGCCGCAATCGGCAGGGCTAATTCCAATGTAAAGGTCGTGAAATATTACAGTGGAGCTACCCTAGAAGGTACAGTTGAATTGGATGGAATTGGTCCAGTTCCGAATGCTAGAATATTGATTGAAAGAGATGCCTTCAGTGGTGAAGAAGTCGCCGATGAGAATGGAACTGTGACCGACCAAGATCCTCGGACCTATTGGGTTCCTATTGGCACTGTAGATGCAGATGAGAACGGAGATTATTCATTCACTGTTCCAGCAGGCAAGATTAGAGTTTCAGCCTTCTTTGGCGAACCTGATATCAGGGCTGCTCGCGATGAATTAACAAGCGGTTCTGGTGGTATGTTGCAAGATGTAGCCACAGAATCAACAATTGGGGTTAGAAATGTCAACTTAATCACTGGAATACTGGGTAATGTTTCTGGTTCTCAATGGCTATCAGAGACCATAATAAACGTCTCAGGGGAAGCCGGTCATTCCAATGGCCAAGCTCTGATTAATGCTGATATCACCGTAGAACCTTCATTCTCTACAGGCCGATTAGTTTGGAATGGGCAGGGTTCCTTTGATGGCGAAGCAATTACCGATGCTGTTGTCGAATTATCTCCTGCATGGGACCAAATTCAGATGCAACCTATCTTGCTAGAGACCTCTACAGGAAGTGTAAACGGACCTGACCTAGCTTTCCAAGGAATAGGCCAAGCGACATTTACCGGTGAAGGAGAAGTAATCAGTAATGTTTTGATGACAGTCACTGATTTCGTAGGCACACACAGGCAGACCATTCTGAACGGACACAGCCTAGCCGGCTCCGGAGAGTTTACCGGGCGAGGAACGCTTTCCGGAGTAATTGACGGAGTGGATATTGTTGACGGAAATTGTAACGAAAATGGAACAATGCCAGAGAACTACTCTGTTTGTTCTCTATCTGATGGAGACTTCTTGATCGAGGGCGCAATTAACGCAACCGGCCGATTTACATCCAATGGAACATCTTCATTCTCGCAAGAACACAACGGTTCATCTCTCACTGGCTCAGGTGTATTTACTATTGATGCTAGTAATGAGGAACTAGACACCTATGGGACCCTAAATGGTACAGGAACTTTCAGCGGAGAGGGTGAATTCAGCGGCCCTATGGTTCAAGCTGGGACATTCCACCTAATCGATGCAATACCTGGAAATTACAACGTGGCAGTAGTATTCAATGACGATACTAGAATCGAAATTATTGACGGATTTAACGTTCCACATCAGGGTGTTCCATCTCTTAATCAAATAGATGTAGCCGGCGGAGTTATCTCCGGCATATTAACTGATGAGAATGGAAATGCTTTGTCGGGTTCTGTTACAATGGTCAAACTCGAATCTGAAAATGACACTACTATCGGGGAATGTAGCGAAGTCATGTACGCACCATGCCGATTAACTGCAGATGAGAATGGTACCTTTGAGTTCGGACCAATCGTTCCAGGAGAGTACCTCTTTGAGTTGGATATGGATGAAGATGGATTCAATGAGGTTGAATTGATCCATGAATTCGATGCTGATATGGACTCACAAGTTAACTTCCCAACTCCTATACCTACAGTATTTGATTTGAGATTCTCGTTAACTCAAATTGTTGATGGAATGCAAACATCTGTGGAGAATCTCGATAATTTGACTTTGGTCAAGAGTGATAATTCAGCAGCACCAGTTGTTGCCGTATTCGATAACATCACTGGTGAATACTTGGCTGAACTATCACAGGGTCAATGGATTCTCAGCCATGACTTGAGTGATTCTGAGCAATTATGGGAACAAATTGACCTTCAATCAGACATTTCTACTTCCTACGCCTTTAGAGAATCGATGAATGTAGTTGGAATTGTGTATTATGATACTAATACAGCAGTCTCCAATTCCACCATTCAAGCAGAGGTTGTTGACTACACGCAGGTAATTTTCCATTGGGAGAATTTCACTACAAGCGAAACCACAGATGCCAATGGTGTATTCAATGTCGTTTTGCCGATTGGTTCAGTTGTTGACGCCGCTGTATTTGGTAATGTTCTGAATGTAGTTAATGGTACACGATTTACAGTCGAAGAGAGTATGGACAATATCACGATGGTTGCACGCCCCGGACATGATGTTAGCGGTAACCTAAATCTAAATCGATTAGGAAATTACTACACATCAAATCTAGATGGTTGGGAGCCTGTTACTGTATATGCAACGAATGATCAGGTCGATGCAGTGTGGCATATAGAAGCCACTCAGTTTGGGACTTTTGACACTATTTTACCTGAAGGAAACTGGACATTTACAACAGATCTAGATTGGCTGAATGCAAGTGAAGCAACTCTCATGGTTGATGGTGAAAATGATACATTAGAGATGTATCTTTACCCTGCACCTTCATTCCTTGAGATAGATTTCTTCTTGGATAATAGTGGTGACAATAACGTAGCTAATGGAACTCCTGTAGAGTACAAATTCTCAGTTGTACCTCTTGAAAATGAAGCGGGATTAACGATAGATGTAGAAGAAGATGGTTCAGAGTGGATTTCAGAAGGATTCGCAAGAGTTCCTGTAGAAGCGGGTTCATATCGAATAAATGTAGAAATTTCTAACGCTCGCGCGGGAGATATTTTTGGAACCCGAATTATGACCGGTGATGCCTACTTTGAAGTCGGTCTCGACGGTGAAGTAATTAGCAGAAGTATTGGCTTTGATCCAGAATGGAAGGTGGATTTGACATTTACGAATGAAAGCGGTGGGCAACTAGTTGATCAATTAGTTAGATTCATCGATCCTCAGAATAGCGGAGAAATTATCACTAGAAAGACCGATATGAATGGCACACTAATTGACCATCTTCCTGATGGTGAATGGATTCTTGTGATAGATTCTGTGGAAACAGATACGGCGGTTATAGAAGGAGTTCGAACAACAATTATCGTATCAGAACAAACTGCTAACGATGCTCAAACCATATCAACTAGCGAACTTGCATCATTCACTGTTAGAATTTCTGATGCTGATGGAGTTAATCTGGAAGATATGGAATTACAACTAATTTCTAATGATGGGTTAGGAACGGTATATCTTGACAACACTGATGGTTCGGGACAAACCTCATGAATCATATCTCCAGGTTCATGGAATATTGAATTAAATCAGACCGTGGATAGGACTCGTTATGTCGTCGAGTCGCTCGAACTGCAGGATGGTGGTTTAGTCGCTGGTGAGAATGAATTAATCGATATTGTTGCATCAACACACTATGAGTTGTCTGGAACGATATTCTGGGACCATGATGACGACGATGATGCGGACGTTGGAGAGGGTGTGTCAGATGTTGAAATTCTGATGACAAGCGATGGTCATGATAATATTACTCAAATTACCAATGCCGCTGGTGATTGGAGTGTGTATGTTCCTGCAGGTACAACATGGCAAGTCTCTACATACAGAGAAGGGTTTGATCAAGAAACTGAATCTATTGTGATGAACGCTCCTAACTCTGTAGAAATTGAACTTACAGCTGGATATGTGGACATATTTGGAAACGTAACGCACTCAGATTTGTCGAATATTGGTGAGCAAGTAGAATTAATTTTGATTCCTACATCTGGCATGGTACGTGATCGAATAGTGCCAGAAAAGGTATTCGAAGATGGAGTGTGGAACGGTCAATGGACTGCTTCAGTTGAACCTGGTCTTTGGATTATTCGAGCAACACTGGAAGCGTCTAATCTAGTAGGAATGGCAAGCATCGATGCAGACATTAGTGATGGTGGAAATGTAGACATCAATCTTGTGTATGGTGGTTGGTTGCATCTTTCTACTCAATGGCTGGACTTTAATGGAACTCAACATCATGCAATGGAAACTGGAATAGAGGATGCAGAGATTGTTGATGACGTGGAATTCATAATGTCCTCAGGAGCAGGAGTCCGATGGGATGCTTTGTTGACTGAAAACGGTGAGATTTCAATTCTAATGCCAAGTGGAATGATTGAGGTCGAAGGTGGCTTCTCTGTTGACCAAATGGACCGTGTAATGGAATATACTGCAACCAAGTCAATTAGTGTACCAGGTTCAGGAACAGATATCACCGCCTCGGTCACTCAGGACTTATTGTTCGGCCGAATCGCTAACCACACAATAAGCGCTACAATAGTCTCTGTAACGGGTGGAGAATTAACCCAAGAAGAGGAATTTAATGATGTCAAAGCCACTCTAGGAGATGATGGCCAATACGACTCAATTGAGTTTACAATGTCTCTTGATTATCTTGGACATGAGTCGGTGTCAAGTTACACCGTGTCAGGAAATGTTGCAGGTACCGATGGTCAATATTGGAACGTTGAAGTATGGGATGAGTCTATTGAAAATTGGACGACGCCTTTCGCCTTTGAATTCGGTTTAGATAGTAACAATAGCACAACCTATGATAATCTACTGCTTCGAATTACTCCTGCTAATCAATCGACTGCTCAGTCACTTACCAATGGTCACAACGTAGATATCAAGTTCACTTCAACTGATGGCTATCAGTTTGAACAGGAAGTAATTGTTAGGATTCCTCAATTCCATAATTTCGAATTAAGGGAGCCAGTGTTGGATATTTACGGAATCCGTCCAGGTGAGGAACTGTCTATCCCTCTATTATTCACAAATAGTGGAAATGGTGATGAGAGATTTGAATTTGAATTCGATGACGTTCAACTTCCACCAGATTGGCAAAGAACAGGTGCCACATCACATACCATAGGCGCTTTTACAGACACAACTCATACTATCAAGATAATTTCACCTGAGAATGCAACAGGAAATGAGGATTTCATCATTACAATTTCCGTTACTGACAAGAACAATGGAACTTATTCTCCAATAGTGATTAGAGTTAAGACATCTCTCCCTGTCCTTGAAATTAGCGTAATTGATGCCGTTAACGACCCATTATTCGGAACGATCCATACATTTACAGTAGAGGTGGAAAATTCTGGATTGGTGGATGCTGAGAAGGTTAAGTTGATTGGAACAGTTCGTGGAACGAATGTAAGCTCTAGCGTAACACAAGATGTGTTATCAGGAGATACGGTGAGATATCTCATCGACATTGATCTGACAGATTTCGATGGTCCATCGCAAGAATGGTTTGATTTTGAGATTGAAACCGAAGGTCAAGAATTTGGCGAAGAACCGGAAACAGTAAGCAAGAGATACTCACTTAAGGCTCCAGGAGTGGATGATTCAACAGCAACCACGGTTATTGGTGTAGTTCTAGCATTAATCCTGCTGTTTGTTTTGTGGTACTTCACAAGATCTGGATCGAGAAGACCCGGTGCCCCATTCTGATAACCTAACTAAGTCCCCTTTGCAACCTTGGTCAAGACAAGACCTCATAGGTGAAAACCAAATAGAGTAGGTTAGTGATAGGCCAATGACTCTTGAAGATCTTGAGTTAATGCCCGAACCAGAAGATAGTAGGTTGTTGACTGCTGTTGACCCCCAGGCTCCGGGATATCCTGGTTCTGAGTATGGATTATCCGATCAAGAAGCTAGAGAGCTACGTTGGCCATTAGGTCCGATGAAGGAGTTTCTATGGCCTTGGGGTGCTGCCAGCTTTGCAATAGGGGCAGTTCTATTGGTAATGACTTGGTCATCTATTCAACCATTGTTGGTATCTTATCTACCAGACTCTGAGTGGGCATATCAGTCTTCAGGGATTAGGGAATTACAAGATCAGGGTTACTATGGAGACGGAGTTCATGTCTGCATCGTAGATACTGGAATTGATATTGCTCACCCTGATTTCAAAAATACTAATTTGGTCGGTTTTCGAGATTTCTACTCTGGAGAGGACGGTAATATTCGAGATATTGGAGATGATTATCACGGCACGTTGATGGCTGGATTGTTAATTGGAAATGGCACTTACGTAGGAGCGGCACCAAGCGTTTCCCTCTCAGTGGCTTTGGCTCTTGGACCTGAAGGAGAAGCGGGTCAGTCGGATAGAGTTTCTTTGGCGATTCGGTGGTGTAGGATTTCTCAAGATGTTGATATCATTAGCCTGAGTTTAGGTGGCGATCCAGGGGGCGGAATGAGCAATCTCCAATCTGAAACTGTCGAGGCGGTAAACGAGGCATTAGATGCTGGAATTTTTGTTGTAGCGGCGGCTGGCAATAACGGCCAAAAGACGAACATCAAAGATGTATCAATTCCAGCAAATATTCCAGGAGTTATTGCAGTGGGTGCCTCAACTATAGATGGTAGAATCTGGTCAAATAGTTCGATGGGTTCCAATATAGATCCATATTTCAATGAGGAAAGACAATTTCCTAATCAGAAGCCAGAAGTTACCGCACCTGGAGTCAGATTGTTCTCTACTGCATCAACAGAAATCACACCGGCTTATGCCTATTCAACTGGAACTTCTGACTCAACTGTTATCGTTGTCGGAGCCCTTGCTTTGATTCTTCAAATTCATGGGGCTGAAATGCGAGGAGAAGATGGACAATTCGACTCACAGGAAATGAATTTGGTGAAGAGTGCTCTTGCAAACTCATCCTTAAAATCGCAAGATATGGGTGCAATTCATTCAAACAAATCAGGCTACGGTGAATTGAATGCAGAGGCATGGTTAGAAGAGATTAGTATTGAGTTTAATCTAAGTAAATAATTATCATTTTTCCTATATTTCTCCAACCGAGCCTACGGCTCGATGAAACCCTATGATTAAATCACTTTGAGATTCCCCAATATCATGACGAGTGCCCGAGCAAGAAGCGAGTTCCTAGTATTTCTAATGCTTACAAGCACAATGTTGGCTATGGTTGGCCCCGCACTTCCAGTCTCCGCAGACAATGAAACTACCAGCGGAACTATTACCGGAATTGAGAGGTGGAGTGGAACCCACCAACTCACAGGCGATGTTACAATAGCCGCTGGTGCAAAACTGATAATCGACCCTGGCACCGATATCTCATTTCCAAACGGTACAATGTTAGATGTTCGTGGTAATCTATGTGCAGGAGTCGCATCCTGCGGTTCCAATGGTAATGCTGCATCAGGTAATCCAATCACTCTCACGTGGGCAGAACCTGCGGTTCCGAATGCAACCGGTGAATGTTACGGATTAGGTAGCGGGAATTCACAAATAATGATCGAGGACCCCTCTTGCGGAGAAGGGGTAATTCTTCGCGATACGATGGACCTTTCACAATCGGGATTCAAGAGTATGCATTTTGAAGGTGCATGGGGAGTCCCATTCTATGTTCAATTGGAATATGAATATCGATATGGGGTATTAGTTCTTGATGGAGCAAGCCCTACTCTGCGAGATATGAGATTTGAAGATATCAATACTTCCAGTGTACTTGCAGCGAATTTAGCCCAACCAACTTTCATCGGTGGCGAATATGTTGCTGGCAATGATGAAGAGAGCGGAGTCACAGGTCAGGCAGTGCAGATTTATGGTGGAGGTACACCAATTTCCCCGATGGTTTTCCAGGATGCTACTTTCCAATCAACAAACAAGGGTTGTGGAAATAGAGATGGAGGGAGATCTGCTATTTGGGCCTCTCAGACATTTATTCGAGTCCAAAACTCAGATTTTGCTGGTGGTGATTTTGGGATTAGTATCAGGAATTCAGCTGGAAAGGTGACTAATTCTACCATTTCAGTCACTTGCAATGGTATTGATGTTAATAGCCTAAAGGCAATTGGAAATACTGAATATGATGTTGAAATATCAAATAATGTAATCACAACTACTCAACGAACTCCCATTACCGCCTATTCTGGAGCCGACGTTCGAATTCACAATAATGAACTAGCCGGGGCCGGAGAAGGTTCTGGAATAGCAGTATATTCTTCAAAAGCTGAAATACACAATAACGACATTGGACCTATTGGTGGTTGGAATGGTCTATGGCTATTGGGAAGTTTTGATGTAATTGCTGAAAATAATTCAATTTCAGAAACCGGACAGGAACCGATTCTTGCTGGAGAATATGGAACTCAAGCACCATCTCCTACACCTGCAAGACTTTACTTAGCTAACAATTCAATCTCGACTCAAGGTAGTGGGGAATGCTCATCGCAAAAGTGGTGGGGTGGTTCTTTCACATGCCCAGCTATAATGGCGCACAGATCAGGAGCTACAATTGTAGACAATGAAATTAATGCTGGTGGATATGCTGATGGAATTAGGGCAACTGGAGCCATACTTGATGTCCAAAGAAATGTGTTCAATGTTCAAGGAACTGGTGCTATATTGCAACATTATGATAGTGGTTTTGCAGATTCCCAACAATATGGGACACTGGCATTCTTTAGCAATAATGAATGGAATGGAGTTAGTGTAACCTACAATGTCTCTAAGTCTTCGGTTACTGTTCAATCAGAATATATCCCAAGCCCTCCTCCAGATGAACATCCTGTTTTACTCAGGTGGGCGGATCAAGAAGCTTGGGTGCAGAATGGTTGGCAAAACGGAGTCATACCACACGAAGTTAGGGCTTGTGATACCTGTGACGATTTCACTCCTTACAATTTCCCTCTAGCGATAAATATGGATAATAATTCCACAGTGTTCACATTCTCTAACCTTTCAAACTTGGATTTGTCCAAAGTTAAAATTGACACACAACCGACAAAGTATGCTGTTCAGGTACAGAGAGCCGAACTGGTAAGATTCCAAACTCTAGTAAACGGTCAACGCGTAGAAAATGCAAACGTATTGATTGAGGATGCGCTTGGGAATGACCTCTACAGTCTTGAAACTGACTCGGATGGCTATACGCCATGGTTTTCTCTTGCTTCTAATTTCCACCTTGATTTCAGAGGTTTAGCTGGAGGTGATAACCCCGATGGTTTTGCTGACGATGAATTCGAAGATTCCTGTTCAGATGGAGAGGATAATGACGGTGATTTACTGCTTGATACAGATGATCCAGACTGTGATTACTCTGCAGGAACTATAGAATTATCTCTCTACAGATATACTGCGTATAAATTTGGATACGGTATAGATAGTGGGGAGTTTACTCTTTCAGATACAACGTACCAAGATACTCTGTTCTTACATAATGATCCACCCAGTGTTTCTGTGATTCAAAATGATGGTGAATCTTTCAGAAGAGTAGTCAATATGACTGGTTCTGCTTATGATGGTACATGGGCAGGGATTTACGAAACAGACGAGTTAGCCCAGTGGGATCAGAAAGGTTTTGTCCATGCTGTAGAAATCAAAGACCCATTTACAAGTGATTGGGCTGCAGCAGGATACGCTACAGACTCTAGTGGGGCGGAACCCGGTTATGTGTCAAGAAATAATCATCCATTCAGTAGTTGGTACTACGAGTATGACATGTCAGGTAGACAGGAAGGAGACTATACATTCGAATTTAGGGCATTTGATGGTCTAGAGTATTCTCCTATTCTAACTCGGACCATTAAGGTCAACACAGAGGCTCCAAGTATCTCCGTAACTTCTCCGAGCACTCAATCGACTCACTCAGATGGTACTGTGACATTCGAAGGAACCGCTCATGATCCGTATGGATGTCCTATTGATTGTGGAACGGATATTGACCAGATATATTTCCAAATCGAAGGCCCTAACTACAACGTAATTACGTCGACAGAAGGCGGCACGGAGTGGTCTTGGACTTGGGATTTTAGTGGCCTCCCACGTGAATTAGCAACATACACATTTACTATTTGGGCTTCAGATTCTGATTTCTGTAAAGGAGACATTGATGAGTGCCAAGCCGCGGTTATAGATCTTCAAATCGATAACCAAAATTCGCGACCATTTGTAAGCCTAACATCTCCTCAAAGCGGACAGATATATGCTGTTGATGAGAACTCAATTATCAGCGGAGTTGCTAGAGATAATGATGGGGATATTACTCGTGTTGATGTGGAGGTATTTGACGTCTCAAATGGATTTATCAATGTCTTCACAGGCGCTGTCACGGAAATTGAATCAAATGGTTATTGGGAAATGGAATGGGATTCAAGAATATTAACTCACAACATGCAATATCTAATCAAAGCAAGGTCCTATGACGGCTATGAGTACAGCGATTGGATGGAAGTGCAGGTCGTCGCAGATAACCCTCCAGATGCAGACAATAATAGACCCACATTTGACTCAACTAACTGGCAAACGGAGATTACTCTATTTTGCGAATTCGATACAACGTCACAAAATCCTTGCACAAAGGCAGAGATTAATTTACTAGAGTTCTTTGATGATGCTGATGGGATAAATTCCCTCATTCTATCTGTTTACGACGATGAAGCAAAATCATCTGATGATGAATTTGGATTAGTGATTAACATAGGTGTCGATGGAGTCGCGTTTTATGACCCTAAGGCGATGGGCTTCTACAATGAGGACATGGATACATGGTCTTTGAGTAATGTGATATTTGTTGCTACGGATCCCTTTGGTTCAAAGGAGATTTCTACACCAGTATCCTTCAATGTAGTTCCAATCGAATTCTATGTCGGCCCGCCAGATCAAAATACTGCAAGCGAAGATGAATTAATCATTTTCAGTGGTTCTGGATTACCAGGAAAGACAGTTAGAGTGACATTGGGCGGTATTCAAGTCAATTCTACTGTAGTACTTGATAATTCAACATGGGAACTTGGAATTCCAGGAGCCATGCTAAGTAAGCCAGTAATACCGGTATTTTCTATTAGTGGTTCAGAATCCATTCAGGGCGAAGAGATATCCCCACCATCTAGTGATGGAGGAATCAGTCCTGTGATGATTATTGCCATTGTTGTAGTTATTATCGCATTATTAGCTGGTACACTTTTCTTCAGTGGAGTAGTAACCTTCGAGGAAGATGATGAAGAATCTGATGGAGCAGAAGGAGCCGATACAAAGGGAGAACATCTAGTAAAAAGCGATGATCACCCTGGTTGGCTTTGGGACGCTGAAAAAGAAGAATGGGTGCCTGATCCCGACCATATTGATGAGTGAAGCAATAAAGCCCACCGTACGGTTAATTTCTTGAGTAATAGAAATCGCACCTATCATAATGGCGTCCATGGCTACTACACGTCCTGGCGTTCAGGAACGCATTTTACTACATTTAAGGGATTATGTGGATTACTCCGATAAGGTCGAGGTGCCTTTTGCAATTTCTCAGATGGGTATTGCAAATGCTGTGTCCATCGCTCGTTCGAATGTACCCCGTGCAATCTCTGGAATGAAAGAGTCAGGCCACCTAATCGAGCGACAAGCTCATGTCACTGGAGTGTCGAGAAAAAGAAAAGCATACTTCCTAACCTCTGAAGGAGTAAGTCTTGCTGACAATATATGGGATAAGGTGTGTGAGCAACCAGTTCGACTAATTCACTCGGATGGAAGAGCCGAAAATCTGGACCTTAAAACGGCATTGGAACGAACCGAACTCCCTCTAAGACACGTTGACATTTTGAGATATCTGGACGATTCCGGCACTCTTGACTTGTCTACATTATCTCCCGATTTAATCGAAAGGGATCTCTCTAAACATATTGAGAAGCAACTTGTAAATTCACTGAATGATTTACCTAGATTACGTCGATTCTATGGCCGAGACGATGAAATTACCAAAATGGCAAATATTTTGGAATCAGAATCTACAACGCTACTAGTTCCAGGAATTGCTGGAATTGGAAAAACCGCTTTAGCCGCGAAATTACTTGAGCGCTTTACTCATCGAAGAAATCTTCTCTATCACCGGTGTCAAGACTGGGAAGGTTCGAGAGCGTTTCTAGAGGCTTGTTCGGAATGGCTTGCAATGATTGGAAATAATGACTTGAGTGATTATGTTTCCTCAACACCAGTTCCACAGGTCACAATGGCGGTCAACATAATTGTCGAGGGCTTGAAAAGTTCCCCTGCTCTTATCGTCGTAGATGACTTACACAAGGTAGCGGATGAGAACTTCGTAGCAATTCTTCGAGGCCTCACTCTTCGTATACCTGAAGCTGAGGAATTAGGTTTAGTTATGTTCTCTAGATCATTTAGAATGGTGGTTCCGGAAAATGATTCAAGTGGCAATACAGTTGCACATTTCCTCCCACTCGAGGGACTGGATCAAGATTCTAGCAGGCAAATACTCACTGCAATGCCAGATATTGAGTTGCAACAATTTCTCCACATTTATACTCTATCAAGAGGGCATCCATTGGTACTTGAATTGATAAATCGAGGCAGTGTTGGGGAAACCTTCCACTCTACCTTGGAGGCTTTTGTTGAAAAGGAAATTTTCAGTAAATTATCTGGGCCTCAAAAACGACTTCTAGGGGCGATTGCAGTATTCCGTGAACCAATGCCATTGGCCTCACTTAGCACATTAGATGCCGATCTAGATTTACTAGATGACCTTGTAGAGAAAGGACTAGCAAGAAGAATAGATTCTGATAATTATGATGTCCACGATTTAGTTAGAGAATTCCTTGTTCGTTCGATGGATGATTCATTGAAAGCAGAATTACACAACAATGCTGTAGAATGGTATCGAAACAGAACTGAAACCGCTGTTGAGAAGATTGAATACATCCATCATCTAAATGCATCTGGAGATATGGATACTCTTGCCGACGTTTTGCAAAGAGATGGTAGAGAGCTGGTTAAGTCAGGTCATATTGAACTATTGGGTATTCTCAGAGGCTTGGAATCAGATGGTTTTAGCGCAATCCAATGGGGTTTGATTAGAGAACTTCGAGGCGACATTCTCTCTATTCAAGGCCGATGGGATGAGGCTGAAGAAGAATATGCAGCGGCGATTCCAACTGCAAAGAAGCACAAGGAAGCAGAGACACTTGCTCGATTACTCTCCGCTCGAGCTGATATTGCGATAAAACGAGGTGCTATGGATGACGCTCTAGAATTACACCGTCAGGCATTAGAAATTCAAATAGCAAAAAGAGATGCGGTTGGTGCATCAAGATCCTACATCAACATGGGGTATATTTTCCGCCGACGTAGGGATACTAGGCACGCATTGGAGGTGTATGGAAATGTGGAGGAATTGTTGGACACAGAAACTGATCCGAGTTTGATGGATGCCCGAGTTCGATTAGCATCCGCCTTCCTAGAGATGGGTGAATTAGATCGTGCTAGAGATCATGCAATGGCTGCACACGACGGGACAAAGGACAATGGATTGGATGCACTTCATGCTAGGAGTAGGGCGGTATTGGGTAGGTATTATGCTCGAATGAAGGATAATGATCTGGCTTTACTTCACTATTCTGCTGCCTTGGAAATACTATCTGAGGCAACAGATCCTCACAGCGCTGTCGAGGTTGAAATGTTACTTGGCCAAGTGCTAAGCGATGCTGGCAGAAAATCCGAAGCTGCAGAGCGTTACCTGGATGGTCTTGCGGTTGCTGAAGCTAATGATTTCAGATTATTGCAAGGTGAGCTACTCGCAAGGTTAGGGGAGGTAGAGAGCGATCGTTCTGCCAGAATGAATTATCTCCAACGCTCTCTTACAGTATTCCGTGAATTAGGTGCCGTGGACCGAATGCGGGACGTCCAAACTGCAGTACATCGGGCTATTATGGGCCATTGATTTGAATCTCATATAGTAGGGTTAATTTGTTCTAACTCACCCTTTCCAAGCCGATTGGAAAACTCCGGGCCTTCCTGTTTAGAAATTGAAAGAACTCCATTGAACCTCTCGCCAATTTGGTGTAAAACTTCGGATTCGGCTAGGTGTGGAGCGTTATTTTTCTCAGATAGGTGGCAAAGAACAATACTACTCAATTTTGGGTGTAATATTTCTGCTAAGATATCTGCAGTTTGCTGATTTGAAAGATGCCCCCCTCGTCCTGAAATACGTTTTTTTAGGGACGGGGGATATGGGCCTGAAATCAGCCTATTAAGGTCATAATTCGCCTCTATAGAGATATGTTCACATCCAGCTAAATGTTTCATTAATTCAATAGTTGGCTCACCTAAATCAGTAACAAAAGCCGCTCTCCTTCCGTCACCGTTACTCGCAATAACTGCAACATTGTCTGCATCATCGTGAGGAACTGGTACTGGAAGCAGACTCAAATCTTCCGAGATATGCAATCTTTCGAGTCCCTCAAAGGTTCTAACTTGTGAAATAGGTTCCAGCCCCAACCTCATGGTTGTTTCCAAATTTGCGTACAATCTGGCGTCCCATTTTTTCGAGGCCCGAGCGGCCGATTTAGAATGATCAGAATGATGATGACTGAGAATAATTGCATCGATAGAAGCCGCCTTTACCCCTGCTAAACTCAACCGTTCTTCCATTTGTTTTAGAGAAAATCCACAATCCACTATGACCCTTGTATCGCCTGTGGAAAGTAGTGTGGCATTTCCACGACTGCCACTCCCCAAGTGAGTTATATCTAAGCCCATTGAATCAGTATGCCGGGCGAAGCCGTAAGGTCTTCAATACAACCCTAAATTTCAGCCTAAATCAACTAATATTCAAACCCCTCTCGTGTGCGCGACGGCGAAGCCGTCGAGTAATTCTATCTTAGGCGTGTCCGAACGACGCTCCATCACCGTCATAAGTCAAGCAAGAGCGCTAACATATGTCCACCAGAGGTCATACCATGCGACGTAAGCAAACTGCGTTCTTCGTCACATTGTTGATTTTGAGTAGCCTAGTCTTCGTTTCCCAAACTAGACCACAGGCACCAGTGTCTTCTGTTGACCCACCAGATTTACCCGGTTCTGGCCCGATGGCTGTGGACCAGGATGAAGATTTAATTCCTGATATACATGAAGTGATATTTAGTGAAGCAAGACATATCGATACCCCGTTTGGTGTTGTAGTGGTTGAAGGGCTAGATCCGATGAATGGTTCTGATAACATCACTGACTTCGATAGAGATGGAGCTAGTGCACTGATGGAATATTGTTGGCCATGGACATTGGAAACCTGCTTTACAGAACGCCTTTCGTTAACAGGCAAATCCCCTGATGAAACAGATTCTGGATTTAGGGAGTATCTTGATCCTCGGGAATCGGATACAGATGGAGATGGTCTCCCAGATGGTTATGAAATTTACATGTGTACCGAAGGAGGAGCTGGTTATCAAAATCCAGCTACTAGTGAATGGACTTGTCTTTACTTCGATCCTCTGGATGATTCAGATACATTCGAAGATGCGGATTTATGTGTTGAACAGGCCAGTGAATGGGGTTGTGGGGACGGTTTTGATGTAAACCGAGACGGTGAAATTGACCTCGATGAGCGTTACACAAACTATGAAGAATATTGGTTTGGCACACCATCTGATTGGCTTACTGAAAGAGACGGTTTGTGGTGTGCTGGAATAATGCCCAACCTTCATCCAGATGCCTGTCAAGACGAGATTGTAAGGCCCACCGGTGACGATGGATGGTTGGGTAGTGACCCTCGTCGAATGGACTCCGATCATTACACTTGGAGTGAATTACTTCCAACCAGTCTGGCAGTTCCCGGAGATGGAATTCCTGATGGCTGGGAGGCATACTATGGCCTCGATCCAAGAAATGCAAGCGATGCGACACTAGATTCAGATTCCGACGGATGGGATATAGACAGAGACGGATTCATAATCCCCGACTCTTCAATTGCGACCGCTCGCTGGGGAGAGGCATTCAGTAATTATGAGGAATATTTGATTCACATGGATAGTGGTCACTGGGTTCGGCCTGGATTAAGAGGGACGATTTTAACAAGTCAATCAGACGAAGTCATGCTATTCGACCAAGGAACAAATCCAATGTTAGTCGACGGAAGAGTGCACACCGTTCTATCAGATAATCCAAGAGACCGTTTACTTGTTGGTTCTGCTTATGGGATAACTGCAATTAATCCGTTTGAGAGAATTTCTTCGACTTTTGAACTGCCAAATGGCATGGAATTATTCACTATGATGCGTTGGAATCCATCTTCCGAAGATTATCTTATTCTAGGAACTAATCATGGAATACATTCGTTAATCCTCGAGAATGGCTTACCTCAGATGGATACATTGTCAGCATCGAATATAGGACCTGTTAAAGTGATTGAATCTCTACAAACAGGTAGTGGTGATTTGGATTTAATTTTACTTGGCCATGGGTCAAATGCCTGGAGAATGACAATTTCCGAACCATCTTCTGGAACTGGCAACCCCGACTTTAGCGAAGTAATAGCCATAGAAGAATTAACGCAAATGTTAGACATAGTGGGTGCATCATTCACGGAAGTAATCCACGTTCCAATGTCCGGTAGAGGTCCAATGTTGATTGTTGGAACCGACAGTGGAATGATTCGATGGGATACCACGGATGGAACATCTTCGATAGGTCAACCATTCTGGATTTACACTACTGAAGATGCAGAAGAATATGTCCAATTTGCAGACTTGTTGAATCAATCAAAGTCGGCCGTAGTTAATGTCATGGAATTAGCAGGTCCGGTAGCTACTGACGGGTCATTAGAGGAAGTAACCGGAGTTTGGCTAGGTACACCCGGCGGAATACATCTGATTGACCTAGATTTGTTTGTTGGACTTCCTAAACAGGCCTTCATCACAGACCGGATGTTCAATTTAGAACGTTGGGAAGAAGGCGCTAATGATATCTACTCAATTCATGCAATAGATGGCAAGATATTGTTGGGTTCAAGAGACGGAACTTGGGCCCTTGAAGGAGGGTCTCAGGGTGTATTAGGGATTGTAGAAAACCAAACAAGGATGCCTGGGCTTGTCACCTCTCTTACTACCTTTATTCACGATGGCAACCAGTACTTGTTTGCAGGTGTTTCACCTGGTGAATACATGAACATCATGCCAATAAATCCCAAATCTATCGATTCTGACCTCGATGGAATGCCCGATGGTTGGGAGTTTGTTTACGGATTAGATCCTACCGACCCATATGATCGAGTTAGGGATGCGGATGCAGATGGGGTATACTTCGACATAGATGGAGTAAGTTTCAATCGAGAATGGTCCAACCTTGACGAATATAGATTCGTTAACACAAGTGAAGGCGGTTTTAGCGGAACAGATCCAAGAAATATCGATACTGATGGAGACGGTTTGACCGATGGACAGGAATATTGGGGTTGGTTTGCAGATTCTACAGATTTCTCTTGCCATTACCTAAATGAGGAGTATATTTGCGATGATGAAGTTGGAGATGATGCTCTGGAAGTCCATCTCTCTGGTTGGTTAAACTCTGGTGCCGGAGGGGGAACTGATGGCCCCACAGACCCAACCAGTTTAGACAGCGATGGAGATGGAATGCCAGATGGTTGGGAAATTGAGCATCGCCGCTGGATTGGAGATGTATACACAGGTGGTAACCTTTGGACACTAGATCCGAGGGACCCCTCAGATGCAAATATGGATGCTGACGGGGATGGCTTGGATAATGTATGCGAATACAAATGGGGCCTTTACGTAGAAAGTGTGGCATTAGAAGGTCTACCTACTCATGGAGAAAATGCTAGCGCTGCTCAGAGTTGGACGAAGACTGATCCAAATAATCCAGATTCCGATGGTGATTCCCTGCCAGATGGTTGGGAGGCTCGCTATCAATGTTCATGGGGTAGAAATAATCGTGGAATTAATCCACTAAATGGGTCCGATGCGCTAAACAATCCAGACGGGGATGGATTTGATGTCAACCATGATGGCATCTTAGATCTTAACGAAAGCCTCGTAAATTGGCTTGAATACCACCTTAAGGATCAAATCATCTATTCTGATTCAACTGACTCTGGGCTTTCTTTCCCAGATAATTTTACAACTTTACTTACTCATGAATCTTGGTTCGGATTTGCCGGTGATTCTTTCGGCGCCCAAACTAGTACAGCATATCGTAGCCTAGTTAATGGTACAACCAGTGAAGATGTTGGAGCCGCCAATCCTCTTGATTCTGATTCAGATAGAGATGGTATCCCGGATGGATGGGAATTCTACCATGCAAGATGGAGTTTATTCGATGAATCTTGGACATTAAATCCTGTGAATGAAGGTGATCAGGTCGGCGACCCAGATGGAGATGGGATGAATAATTGGGAAGAGTACAACGTAATTGATGGCAATTTTAGTGAAATTGACGACCTTACTACAGTCCCTCAATTTTACTTACTTCATGTCGGGGGAGAATTACTTGCAACCCCTTGGTTATCTGCAGAATCTACTCTTTCATTCGGAACCTTCCTCAGTGAGGAAGACATACTACTCAGAGGCTATACTGCTGATCCCAATGAACCCGATACCGATGGAGATGGCTTGCTCGATGGGATTGAATTAATGTTTACTAGATGGAATGCAACCGATGAAACATGGACACTTAATCCACTAATCTCTGGTGATGGTAATTACGATTCTGACCGAGATGGAATCACAGACTTAGTGGAATTGAACCTTACTAATAAAAACCCACAGAATGGTGGTCTATCACCTCCTGACGCGCCTAGATTATGGGAAGAAGCGGAATCTCTAGACCCCGATGAAGCGGTAAATCGAGTTTACCGTATTCTCTTCAACAAGGAAGGTAGAGCTGAGATTGCACTAGAGCAATTTGATGATTGGCGAAATGGAGAACCTGCCAAACCACTTCTTGTCGCTTTACTAGGGATAACCGACCCTAATTCTGATGATACCGATCGAGACGGTATGAGTGACGGATACGAGTATTGGTTCACTGAATGGGATTTGGAGGATAACATTTGGACAATGAATCCACTAACAGATACAGACATTCACGTTGATAGTGACGAGGACTCATTTGATTGTAATGGAGATGGATATATTTCTGATTCGGAATCATTCGATAACCTGGCTGAGTATGATTCTCGTGTATATGGTAAGCGCTCGGCTATTGATACGATTCCAAATGGAACAGGGTTGGTATCTTACGGTCTAGATACAATCACTGCATACATGCAAGAAAGAGGCATGTCTGAGCAGGCGGCAGCCGATCAATTGTGGATTCTATTTTCAACCAAGAACATCGAATCAAGCGATAGGGCTGGTCTGATTAATGCAATAGATCCTGATAATTTTAATTTCAGTCTAGCAGGTGTATCTGACCCAACAAATCCTGACTCCGATAGCGATGGCTTACCCGATGGTTGGGAATTTTGCTACTCGATTTATGGCGAATGGCTCCCAGTGAATGAATATAGGTGGTCGTTAAACCCACTAAATCCGTTGGATATTGGCTATGATCCAGATGCCGATGGTTGGTATGACAGAACAATTTTCGACACACCCGCCGAACAAGGAGTTTGGGATAATAGAGAGTTTACCCCAGCTTCTCCCAATCAACAGATCCTTCCTTCCAACTCCGAGTTGTACTTCACCAATCTAATGGAATACAATAACGGAACCCATCCGTTAGAATTGGATAGCGATGATGATTCAATGGTAATGGAGCCAGTATTCAGTGGTGGTATAGTTATCGATTATGTTCAGAATCTTAATCTCTCAGATGGCCGTGAGGTATTCAAATATGGAACAAATCCTCTAGACAATGATACCGACGGAGATATGATGCCCGACTTTTATGAGTATTATAGAGGGTGGAATGAAACCAATGATAATTGGTCATCTTATCTAGAAATCTCTGTAGTCTGGTACCAAGTCACTCCTAATGTATTGAAACCTGTAAAAGTCAATGGAGGAACGATTGCTAGACCTGAACTTGAGTATACTTGGTTCACCCACGACGCCACAGACCCTAGTGATGCAGGGCAAGATGCGGATAATGATGGAGGTTGGGACTGTACAGGAGGAAACTGTGTCTACGTACCATACAATAATTTTCAAGAATATTACGGAGTAGTGAATGCGACACTTTCGTCTCCAACATTGGTTAGACAGGCCAATCTATACGATTGTTCAGGAAATATTGTTCAGGAATGGTGGCAATTAAGGGAATCACTGCTTGGAACCTGTGGAGGGGCTGCTGCATTACAAAGCAATTACATGAGAATGTATAAGGTAAATAATGACGATTTACTCTATGCATACATCGTAAATGATAACGATGTTGATTATCAATATCTAGATGAATCAGATGATGAAATCATCGTCAATGGCGAATGGACTGACAACTACCAACGCTTTGCTGGAGACCGTTATCATTATCCAAACACTGGTTTGGGTGAATATGTTTGGGGTTGGTGGATAATTGATATTGATGGAGATCAAATTGCTGATGGAACAGACCCAACCAATTGGGACACAGATGGCGATTGGGCCAACGATTTCTTCGAAATTGAAGATGATATGTTAGATGGAGTACGAGGCAATTCTGGTTCACCAATTCGATATGATGATCGTACAACAAATTGAGTACAACCTATTCGGTTGGTTCATCAGCAAAGTTAGGGAGGGTTGACTGTGGACGAGAATGCCAAGATACCAGCCGTTGATGCTCCAATCGAGGAAAGGTTGCTATTCCTGCAAGAAAACATGGTCAATTTTGTTAAGCAGTATAATCTTCCTGTGATTGAAGTATCGTTGGTGGTTTCAAAATATATCAGAGTTCTACTAGAATCACTCGAGCGGGCAGCATCTGAGAGTGGAGAAAAGATTCCCGAAAATATTTCTCAAGCATGGGAAATTGATACCGATTTGAGCGCTCCTACAATAGAATCGTTTCCGTTGGACAAACTACTTGGAACATTAGATGAAGATAGAATGGACATCCTAGATACTATGATGAGGGTAATTATCAATGGCGCAGAGATTCCATTTTCCTCAGCGCTTACCCTACTTCGAGATTGGGAAATGCGATTGAGGATTCAGATGGCCGAAGCGACAAGCCCTGGACACCTATTTACTCCGATGGACTTGCCAGAGGGATTCTAGTTTTTCTCAATACAATAAGGACAAGATTTGGTAAGGACATATTGCTCACTTTCCATTTCTTCTTCTGTCAAAGGCTCTCTGCAAGCCCAGCACATCTGAGTTGTAGTTTCTTCCAATGCCGGGTCTAGGGCAACCCTTCTATCAAAAACGAAACAATCGCCGTTCCAATGATCGCCCCCTACTTCTTCGAAGTAACCGAGGATACCTCCATCCAATTGTCTAACATCCGACCATCCTTGTTGCATCATAACAGCACTTGCTTTTTCACAACGAATTCCTCCTGTACAAAACATTACTACAGTCTGATTTTTGTCTATTTCAGACTCAGCTACAGCATCTGGGAATGCTCTGAATGTCGATAAATCGAGGTCTATTGCGCCTTCGAATGTACCCAGTCGAACCTCGTAATCATTCCTGGTATCTAGCACAATAATTTCTCTCCCTTGGTCTAACCATGTTTTGAATTCCTGAGGGGTAATTGATTCGCCGGTCTTTTCTGCAGGACGAATTGAATCAAGACCTAAAGAAATTATTTCATTCTTCAACCTAACATTCATTCTCCTAAATGACATTCTATCGCTATAGGATATTTTCAGCGGAATCCCTTGGAATCTCTCATCGGATTCGAGGTATTGTAAAAAATGGTCTACTGCTGATTGTTTTCCTGATAGAAAGAAGTTAATTCCCTCATGGCTTAACAAAATTGTGCCTAGCAAACCAACTTCATCACAAGTAGATTTGAAAGGTTCGCGAAGTGCGTCACGGTCTGGGAGATCAACGAAACGATATCCTGCAATATTCACGATTTCGCTAGTCACGCAACCACCTAACTGGACTCTGCTCGTGCTACTATACCGCTTGAAACCCACCATGCATCTCCAATAGACCAAATATAGAGTACGGGCCACAGTATAACTGTGAGAATGAGTGGGAATTGAACCGCGAACCAACTAGCAGCTTTTCGATGTTGTCGATTGAAATGTTGGCCGATGAATAAGAATGGAATCAAAGCCAAAGCAATGGCAATTAATGGTCTCAATGCACCCCATGGTCCGATACCACCACTGATTTCGTACCAGATTACTTTGACGACACCGAGAGGGTTTGTACTGTCCCCCTCGTCATCGACAACTTCGACGACGTAATCCGCACTCATTACCCCCTGGTCAGACCTTTGCCGAATGAATATGACGATTCCCTGACCACGCAAGACACAACTATGGAGGACCCTTCGGAAGTGCGTGAAACCCCGAGTTCTGCTAACATCATTCCCAGCATTTGGGGGACACGATGATAATGTTTCGATGAAAGTAATGCAAGCTATCGAATCTATTGGAATAAATGGAATTACACTAGTAACTGATTTATTGACATGTGATGAGGTTGGTTCACGAAGAGTTTCTGAATCAATAAATCAGGGAGAGAAATTTAACGCAATCATTCAACTTGGATTAGCCGAATCTCGAAAGTCAATCTCATTGGAACGGTGGGCTCACAATGAATCTAATTTCAGGATTGCAGATAATTCAGGAAGGTTGGTTAATGAAATTATTATTGAGGGTGCTCCTTCAAAGTATGAGACGACGGCTTCAAAGCATATCTTGGATGAGGAGTTTGAGGGCGAAGAAGATGTAGTTTGGAGTGAATCTGCCGGTCAATTTGTCTGCAATGAAACAATCTATAGGACATTAAATTCGATAGACTCAGTTGGAGAAAAAATTCCGGCGATTTTTATCCATTTACCACCTGAATCTGAGGTGTCACTTGAAAGGCAAATGGAAGTAATCACTCGTATAATCGAGACACTAGCGACAAAACCTAGGTTAGAAGTAGTAGGCGCACTGTTATTCGATTCTCATGGACGAATTATGGCATGTAGGAGGCCACCTCAGGATGTTTGGGCTGGTTGGTGGGAATTTCCTGGTGGAAAGATCGATGAGGGAGAAACTGAGAAGGAGGCTTTACACAGAGAAATTTCGGAAGAACTAGGCATTATTGTTGAACAAAATAGTCGAGTTGCATATCTTCAACATGAGTACGAAGATCGTTTTGTTTCATTATCTATCTGGGATTGTGGCATTGTCAATCCGCAATCAATTGATGCTAAGGAACACGATTTGATTTGTTGGTTAGATCAACCTTCACTCAATTCGGTGAAATGGCTTCCTGCTGATGAACCTTTGATTGAAGAATGGATGATATCAGGAATACCTCAATCTTGATCTATATTCATCGTTCTCCTTCCTTTATTGTCGAACCATTCGATTGGTGTTCCATCTTGATCCATACTCAGGTCATCTCCTAAACTTCTAGGGATGCTATGTCTCCCTTCATGCCAGGTTAATTGTTCAAGCCATAACCCTAGGTCATCGCCTTGCAATGAAACTTCCATAACTCCTCCAAGAGGAAGTTCTTCGACTACAAATGCCACCTTACCAGCAAATGCGGCCTGCCTGGATAATTGAAAGTGAGTAGTATCTTTCTGTAGATTCATCGTCATTACATCAAAAGCAGTATCTAATATACGATTATTTGAACAATATTCTATTATTCCAGATAAAGAATGAGATTTCCCGGATAGTTCAATCTCCTCTCGAGTTACTGGAAAAGTGTCTTCTACCCCTGAAATTTCGCAATCCCAATCAGGAAATAGTAACCTAATTGCCTTCTCAACGAGGGTGGTATTCTCGTGGATTTTGACTATGGTGGAGACCGTTATTTCCGCGTCCATATCTAGACGAGGATGTGTTCAGGTCATGATTGCTATGGATAATCGGTCTCCCATTACCACGAATAATTCAAACCATTGATTTGGTAGCCCAGTGTATGGTAAAGCGTTCTCCGTTGATTAGCGCGGGTCTGCTACTAGCACCTACGATATGTGTGGTTGCGCTTAGGTTTGGCCTTCCAAAAATTGAGGAATTACTCAAACAAGACCTCTTTGCGCAAGTGATTATTCACACTATTGCGATAATTTTAGGGGTAATTATGTACTTTAGATATCGAGTTGTTGAGGATCATGAATATCACCGCTCTAGTGCAATTAAGGGGCTATCGAGTATGTACCGACTTGAGGATAAGGGGCTATGGAGTCGTGGGGATGCGGCATTGGAAAAATTAGAGTCTCAAGCCAGTAGTGAACCTAGAGGAAGAGCCGGCTTACGATTCCAAAAGAGAATGAGCGGTAGGATATCAGATTTGAATAAGGAAGGGTCAGAACTCGAATTAGATTCTGAAGATTCTAGGATGGATGTAGATGTACAGGTAGAAGGTGCATCATACAATTCCGATCCAAGTGAAACTCAATCAGAAGAAGTTAGTGAGCCCACCGGAGCTTTAGGGGCCAGTGCGGAAGCTTCAGCTCAACGACGCCTTGCAAAAGAATTGTACCGCCGAGAAAAGCAAGCTGCAAAAGATGAGAAGAAGGCAAAAAAGCAGGCCAAGAAGGAAGCAAAGGCCGCCGCAAAGGCTGAAAAAATTGCGGCTAAGGCTGCTGCAAAAGCGGAAAAAGAAGCGGCAAAGATATCTAAATTACCACCTACAAAAACTAACTGGGATGCAAAGGAAGACACACAATGGCAACCTACGGCTGCTTCATCTATTTCCAAATCTGTAATATCTTGTCAAGAGTGCGGAGCCGTAAACAATAGCGGTACCGCATACTGTAGTAGTTGCGGTGCTTTCCTATAAGCATTCCAATGGGTTGAAAACAGGTGCTTTGGCGTAATTGGTTGTGGTGGTCCCTTGAGTCAGAAGAGAGATTACTACGAGGTATTAGGGTTAGACCGTAAAGTGTCAGACTCTGACATAAAGAAAGCCTTTCGTTCCAAGGCTAGGGAATTTCATCCAGATAAGAACCCAGATGACCCTGACGCGGAAGCGCGATTCAAAGAAGTTCAGGAAGCTTACGCCATTCTATCTAACCCCGATGAAAGAAAAAAGTACGACATGTTTGGGCACGACCGCCCTGGTGGTTCTCCATGGGGCGCTGGAGGATTTCAAGGAGTCAATATCAGTATCGACGACTTATTTGGCGGTGGTTTCGAATCGATTTTTTCATCCCTATTCGGAGGTGGAACTAGACAAAGACCATCCCGAGGTGCGGACCTTCTTATTCGCCATGTGGTAAGTTTTCAAGATGCATTTAACGGAGTTGATGACGAATTAGAAATCGATGTACTAAACCGTTGTGAAAGTTGTGATGGCAGTGGTTCTCAGACTCCGGAAGGCGTCAGAGTTTGTCCAACCTGTGATGGAAGAGGGAGATTAACTAGAATAGAAAGAATAGGTCCATTTCAACAACAAGTCACCCAAGATTGCAGAGCATGTGGAGGAGATGGAAGAATCATACAAAATCCTTGTAAGACTTGTGCGGGAAAAGGTAGAGCAGAGCAATCAAAGAAAGTCAAATTTAGTGTTCCTGCAGGCATAGATAGTGGAACCAGATTGAGGTTGAGTGGTCATGGAGAGTCTCCTAGTAATCTAAATGGAAAACCTGGTAATCTATACATTGAAATTGAGGTAGAAGAACATGATTGGTTTGAAAGGGATGGTTCCTATTTGTTGATGGCTCTTCCAGTTAGTTATGTTGATCTTGTATTAGGTACGAGTATTGAGATACCTCACATCGACGGCTCAACTCTCAAGATCATTGTAAACGCTGGATCAAAACCGGGAGAGACTGTGACAATCCCAAATCGAGGCCTACCTTATCCAAGGGGCGGAAGAGGCAGGGGGGCAGTAATGGTCCTTCTCAAACTCGCAATGCCAAATAAGTTGTCCCGTTCTACCAAAAAGCAACTAAAAGAACTCAAAGAAAATTTAGGTAGCGGCGCACCAGTTACTGATGACATCATCAGTGAAGCACGTGACAGACGCCGCTCATGACCAGTCAATCGCTCGATTAGGTACGGCCGCCAATGGTTCATCATTTACCAATCCGGAAAGGTGGAAGCCAATATTCGAGGGCTCTCCTGAGATGCTTAATCTGAGGAATGTACTAGTCAGAGGTGACAAAGTATCCAAGAATATTTCATCACCATTGAAGAGATGTTTAGGCGATACCTCTGCAATACTTACGCTCGCTCCCTCTGGTGCATATACTCGCATTGCAGCCAACTCCCAAGGCGATTCAGCGATGCGAATACCAATTAGCATGGTGTGTTTTCCTTCATTTATTCTCCAAGCACAAATTTCTACTTGTTCTGTATTGTGTCTAAGTAGAGGCCCCCCCCAGTCTTCAACTACAGCCTGCCAGGGACTATCTCCTAATTGGTGAAGAGCAGAATCGATTACTTGTTCGTTGGTATCTTCTTCTGCAAGTAGGGCAGTCAAACGTTCACGTAATCGTCTTAATCTACGTAATTCATGTTGTTCGATTTCAATTTGGTTGATTCCATCTCGCCAACGATTTCGATTCCAAAAAATAACTAGTACAGCCGGGGCGAGTAGGAAAATTCCTGCAAAGATGTAGTAATCAGTAAACAGGTTCGATTGATCGGTGAATAGTCCGGGGTCAATTTCGACAATTTCTCCATCATCAATGAGTTTGAAATCATAATAGGTCAAACTAGCATCACCGATTTTCTCAACCCTAATTGCGTGAATACCATAAGGTGCGTCGATTAATCCACCATCAGAGGCATTTTCGATTGACCAGGTTTCTTGATTTAGCACAAATATCTGGTAAGTTACCGGCTGGGTAAGGTCGGCGTCGATATGTAATTTAGAACCATTAGCAGAGATCACCTCAAAGGCAAAAACATCTACAAATTCATCCCCAGACATTCTGGCTTCGATTGTTTTATTGAAAGAAACGTTGGGCCAATTTGAGAAATCATCAGAAATCACCCATAGCCTGTCGGGTGCATCTCCCATTGCCCCAGCATCCCCTTTTGGATACTCTGTTAATGCGATATTCCACTCTGCAAGAGTTTCAGATGTCATACGAAACTCAAGAGCTACCGTGTCAACATTTGTAGTAATTGCATTTGTGCAACCACCATCTATCTCAGATAAAGTTCCATCTGAAGAAATCAGGAAAACTTCGAAATTTACTTTTTCGGACCTATCCCAACAATTTACTGACAGCCCCATTCTACTAGCAGATTCCACACGAATAGTATCACCTTCTGTGTCACTGAATGAAACCCAGCCCCTAAGGGTCTGGGCCTCACTTGGGAATAGAATTGGTTCACGCTCTCCCCAATCAGCAGTCAATTCCCCCCAGGAAGACTCCAAATCAGGAGAATGTCGTAGGATGTAAAATCCGTAAGCTGCGAATCCATTTTCTGGCAATTGTTTGATTCTTAGCCAAAGATGTCCGTCTTCTGGGTATTCGAACCGGAACTGACCATCTTCATCGAGTTCAAAAGCTTCCAACAATGTCTTTGTTGAATCGTTTCTAAGCCAAAATTCGATTTCAACAGATTCAGGCATTACGGGCACTGGCATTTCTATGATATCACCTGCATCACCAAGGATTTCGATTGAATCTTTATCAGACCCGTCGATAAGGGACCCAATCACCCAATGGACTCCAGTAGGGTGAATATTATGACAGGTATCTATGGGACAATCCCAGGTGGAGTCTACAGGTTCTTGATCAACGGTGATACCCGGGCTGGGGATATTATCCAGCCAATCATCACCCTCAATAATCATCGATGAAAAATTTGCATTTACCCATTGACTCATCTCAAACAATAAATCCTCCATTGAGTTTTCACTATTGGCAATAACTAGAATATCGACCTGCCCTGAAGCTACGAAGGAAATCTCTATTCGATTTGGGTCCGAGACGGTGTAATTTTCATCCAAAGTCGTCACTTTGAGTTCTAGTCCCGGGCATGATGACTTTAGGCACAAGATCTTTATGAATATTGGAATAGGTTGGTCAAAGTCGCTTGAATTTTCGATTAGTGTAACCGTATTTTCACTATCCTGAGCGGTTGCATGAGATACTCCTCCAATAAGGAATATGAAAAGTACGAAAATGGCATTTGCGGTCCGGCTCACGGCCCTCCGGGCCGGCTTCCCCATTAGAATCCTTCAAGCGAACCGCATCGTTAGAGGCTTCGATGGCAGAGGGTGCTGATGAGCGACCGCTGGCGCGCAGCGTTGCTGCAAGAGGGCGGTTTGCACGTATTTTCGCTCTTGGCGACCGAAATTCACCATCTTCCTGGACTCCTGGATTGATACTTTCCGCAAATGATCCTGAAATTTCTCTTCGATTTTCTGCATTTAGAATAGAGAGAGAGTCAAGCACAATTCCAGCGAAAATGTCCATGGAAGTGCTTGGTGACTTATGTCTACCATTCGGAAAACCGGAAATTTGGAATGCTGAGGAAGGGCTTATTTTACCTTCTAGTTTGGTAGAATCCGATAGTGGTCAAAAATCGATTGGGAGTCAGTTATTACCTGTCTCTTGGCAATCCCTGAATCATGATGAGAAATTATTGGAAGATTCGCTAGAACCATCCATCGTCGCCCTCATCGATGCACCTCAACTTGCCGAGCGACCAGGTAAATTGGTTGAAGCACTAGATGCAATTAGGAGGCGATTCCCGACATCACTCATCTGGACTCCGGGAATAGGCGGTCCTGACAATTGTGCTTTACTCTCATGGATGGGTGTCGATTTATTTGATTTCTCGAGGTCTCAGGAAGCAGTTGCAAGAGGGGTAATACTAACCGAAGACGGACCACGTGAACCAGAGTTGACAGCGGGTGAAGTATCTGATTTACAAACTCAACTTGAGGCATGGGAAAGAGCCCTTGGAGCCACACGTTCAGCCATCAGAGAAGGTACTATTCGCCAGCTCGCAGAACGACAGGCACTGTCTAGTCCCAGGTCCGTTGAGAGGCTTCGAAGACACGATTCAATTATGGCTGAGAAGGCAAGTATCGAAGCGGGTTCCGCTGCACTAGAGAGTGTGGTTAAAGAAGGGACTAGACTACTTTGCCATTCGTATTCAAGTAGAGACGATCCACTAATCCAAAACTGGAGGCGGCGAGTATCACAATTACATACTCCTCCAAATCATCAAAACAAGGTAATGGTCTTGTTACCTTGTTCGGCTAAGAAACCATATCGCCTTTCTCAATCACATCGCAGATTCCAAAGAGCGATCCCAACAAGGGGAGTGAATCAAGTCATGGTAACTGCACCATTAGGTTTGGTCCCAAGAGAATTAGAAGATTTCTGGCCAGCAGCTCATTATGATATTCCAGTTACGGGAGATTGGGATGTCGATGAATTACAGGTCATCCGTGAAATGGTTCGTTCATATGCAACTAGAAACGAATTTGAATTGGTCATTAACCATTCAGGAATAGATATAGAAATTCCTAAAATTCATGTTATCGACACACGGCAGGGTGATTCTGCCGGCTCGCAGAATTCACTAAATAACCTCCAAGAAGCCATAGAAGACGCCAGCAAAGAATATCGCTTGCAAAACCCTAAGGAAAGTCTTCACCGGCTTGAGAAACTAAAGTCAGCCTCCCGTTTCCAACACGGAACTGATGATTGGTTGGAAGGGACAAAAGTTAGTGGTAGACCGCCAATATTCCGTATTGAAAAGGAAAGAACACAAATTGCATTATGGAATCCTCGCTCAGGCCGATTCTCTTTCTCAAAGGCGGCATTACCAATATTAGATGTCTGCAATGCTTTGCCAAGAGTGGAATTGATTTCTAATTTTGATTGGCGCGGAGATATATTCTCCACTAATGTATCGAAGGCGGACCGAAATATTCGTACTGGAGACGAGATTCTAGTCTTCCAAGATGGCACATTGGTAGGTAGCGCGAGGGCTGAGGCATCGGAATGGGAATGGCCTAATGGACCGGGTAGACTGGCCAAGGCCAAACATCGTCTATGACTAAACACCCTCTGGGTGACATGCGTAGCGATTAAAGAGGAGCAGCAGGTCGGCGAGCCGCTTGAGGTGACCTAAGTGGCAAGAATGCACAGTAAAGGCAAAGGAAAGAGCGGCTCGGACAAGCCGAATGTTTCCGATGCTCCAAACTGGTCCGAATCAGATAAAAAGACCGTTGAGGGCCTTATTTTGAAGCTATCTGAAGAGGGTCATCCTACTGCAATGATTGGCACCATACTTCGTGATCAACATGCAGTTCCAGATGTCAGATTGGTTACTGGTAAGAGAATATCTGAAACTCTACTACGAAATGGAGTAGGAGGAAAGTATCCGGAAGATATGATGAATCTGATGCGACAAGCATTGAGAATGATAGACCATCTAAACACTAATCACAAGGATCTTCATAATCGTCGACAATTAGAGTTAACAGAGTCTAGAATTCGTCGTTTGGCTAAGTATTACAGAGGCACAGGAAAACTTGATTCTGATTGGGCCTACAAGAGAGATCAACTCCGACTAATGGTCGAATGAGTTTTAAAACGCATTTTTCGTAGTAATTGCATAATTGCAAAGCGATGGAGATTTGAACCCCCCCTTTCCATCTAGGTACAATGCGGCAGCTGCTTGAGTCAGAACCATTTTCCTCAGTGGCTCCCTGCCTGACCCGAGCAGTCTCAGGTTTCCAAGTACATGATGGTCCGGTTATGTTACTGGCCGCTCCATCTCTTATTGGCGCCCTTTCTATTGCTCCAATTGAAGCAGCCTTTCTCGACCTTGGCTTACCCTATCGTCGGCGATTTAAATTGGAGTCACCTTCAGACGGTTCTTGGATTCACATTTTAGGCCCGGCTCAAGATACTGGTCCGGAGTATAACTCAGAACCTCCTCGTCTAAGTCTTGGTTTAGCACTTGTAGATGGATTAGTGTCCTTGTCAGGTGATACCAGAAGAGGGCCATTGACTACGGTTGCACAGGCTCATGCAATCGCTCAGTCATTGGCTCCTGATGGCCTCCGTGTTCGGAGTTTACGTCCATGGCTGATTTCTGGTAATTGGTTACATTCAGCGCTTGATACGACCTACGATCCAGTTTTCACTGCCCTTAGGGACATGTTGGTCGAAGAAGGCAGTGTAAGAATCGCCACAATTCCTGAGGTCCCTTCAATTGAATTATCGAATACTCCTTGGATAGAAGAATTGGCTCTGGAGGCTGTATCTTCCAAGTGGTCAGATTTAGATATGGAAGGTAAAGCTAGAGCCCTTTCACATCTAATGCGACCTGCCATTTCTCGCTCTACGCCATCTACTGCTAGGATGGAAGAACTAGGCTGGCATAGAGTAGTCGGTCCAAATTGGGATAGTGATTTAGCCTCGGAAATTCTTAGAGCGGCTAGACTTTGGAAACAAGGCTCTGCCAATCTAGCAGCGCATTCATTTGTTGATTCATTATTGTCAACAGGAAGATCGCCTGAATTAGAATAATCATTCAAGCCTTAGTGTGGATTTACAGCCGATACATTCCAATCTAAGAGGTCTAACTTCAGACTCTACTGGATTAGATTCCCCACAATTTGGACAATTAACGTGAGCACTGGGTCGTTGCCCTCTTCCGCGTCTCTCAGTAAAGTCCGACCGGGGAGATACTAGGGCGACAGGGAAAATCAGTAACATACTCGAAGAAACAACACCAAGGACAAACGGCATATCAAGACCTAATACATACAATGCCAACGAAAGCCCACCAAGGATAACTACTGTTAGCATTGTAGGTGCTCTGGCCCGTTTCCTTGTCATTGCCATCCCTAAGCCTAGTGCTAAAACTAGCATGAATACAGAAACCATTGCCGAGACTAATGGTGAGTACAGTGCACCACCGGTTGGTACAAACTCAACTCTGAATGTTTCCTCTGTGTCTAGGTCGCTTTCCTCTATTGTAACCTTCTCGAATATTATCCATCTTCGATGCTTTGCATCAATATCTTCTGCCGCAACACCTCCAAGACCCTGTAGAGCAGAGGAGCGAATTTCTACTCTCAACTCAACCTTAGTGTACAAATCATCATCACTTGGTCGGACGAATGATTCAATCAATTGCTGTCTTTCTCCAGGGTTGACATTGTGAGATGTATCAATTCGAATAGTCACACTCTCGGCACTGAATGCCCTAGTGTGGCCCAAATCAATAGTTATCTCCGTAGGTCCAAGATTGACTGGATTAATCCCCAGAATAGATTCAGCGTCCAGATACAACCCATTGGCAAGGAATGATCTCATATCTGACGCAGATCCAACTAGATGACTGTTTAAGGCAGCAATTTCTGAATCATCTACCTGTCCATTGTTGTATTCGGAGCTAGTGACACTGTCGGAGTAGGTTCTTAGATTACGCCACCAACTATTCGATGAAAGACTATTGTTTCCAATATTATCTAGACCCCATCTCACCCACTGAGACATAGCACCATCAAATTCGATTGTTACTTCTCTTTGGACTGATTCTCCATCAAATTTAGCGCTTACATCAACAAGTAAATTCGTTCCACCAGTCCTCAATGGCTCAACCGCAGGATACCAGCCCCCTACATTTGATCCTCCATCACCTGCAACAATATCGTATGTCCGATTAGCCTCAATTCTAAGGGAGGTTTGTGGTTCGAGGTGGAATGCTACCATGTATGTTCCAGAATCTGCAGATTCAGGAATTTCCCAGGCGAAAGTGACCTCGACTCCATTATTTGTTGGAGTTGCTATTGGACTATCTGCAATTGTATTGCTAGCTACTGTCATGCCTCCGCTTGAGGCCGACCACATTCTATCTCCAAATCCAGACTTGAGAAGGATAGGGAAGTATACCAATCTATCATTGACACTTGGTTCTTTCATATCTATACTAACTAAGGGGAATTTCATCGAAATTCTTCCAGGGAAGTCATCTGTGCCCCAAATAAAACGAATTCCTGCTTCATCACCTGGGCTGGAGAAGGATAAACTTCTGACTGAAAAAGTCAGTTTTATTTTATCACCAGAGCGTACTTCACCAGCAAGAACTTCCACGGGGATTACAACTTCTCCCACATTTGTAAGGAATAATCCTGCACCAGCGTCTCCCTCAAAGTAGGTGCTTCCAATATTGACTCCAATTGTTGCATTTATTTGGATTCCTGCCGCCGATTCAACCTCATATGGGATGCGGAATTCCCAGGTGGAATCTGAGTAATCTCCCTGTAATCCCCAATCTACTTCCCAAGTGCCAATTTCTACCAACCCTTGGATAGAAGGTGTTACAAATTGATCAAATTCCTCATCAAGATCCGAATCAAATGGAGAAAGTGAGCCGTCGTCAGCACTACCAATCAAGAATAAGTCGAATTCTTGCGAACTACAGCAAGAGCCATCTTGCTCAGCAGCTATTGATGAATAGGGCATACTGACTAGCATCAATAGTGCTACAATTAGTACCACTCCACCCCTCTGATGACCCTCCATATTACGGGGAGAACCGCTTTCCATCCTTGAATGCGACCCTTATGAGATTCGTTTGTACTCTATTTCTTTACCTCGGCGCCATAGGCGCCGCACGTACACGAGGGGCGGCATATGTCCTAACCATGTAAATAGAGCAAATCTACGGGGCCATTTTCAGGAATCTTCTCAATTCTAGCAAATCCTACTCTTTCTAATTGGATGATTGAACCTTCTACTAAATCGATATTCTCAATCAGTCCTTCATCAACTCTAAATCCATTCCCTGATGGCGAAGTTAGACGAGCAATTCGACTTTGATTTATTGGTAACCAATGGACAATTGGGCGCTTATCACTCCTCTCTAAAGAATCGACAATCGCATCATTCTGATTAATTGATATATCTGCGAAATCTTTCAAACGCAATTGTTCGGAGTAATCTGTATCCTCAATGACAAACTTCTCTGAAATCTCCCATTCGCGAAGCCCCTCAATTTCACCATGTGGGTGGCGAGCAATTTGCAGATTTTCAGGTAGTTCCGTTCCAATCTTTTGGAATGACAAAGTCCTTGGATTTCTAACAAATGATCTTCTCTCACAAACAGCATCAATCACAGAGGAATTGAATGATTCTATGGTTTGCATAGATATCGAAATATCTTTCTGAGTTAATCCAAGGTCTAACCAGAAATCACGTATTGCCTGAGGGTCAAAACCCCGACGTTTCAAAGCGGAAATTGTAGGTAAACGGGAATCATTCCATCCCTCATATTTCCCATCGGCAATATCTGCTCTCATCCCAGAGGTGGAGAAGCCTCCAAACTCGTGTACCTTTACTCGTCCCCAATAGAGGGGTTCCGGATAGTCCCAACCGAAGTGTTTGTACAATAGAGTCTGTTTTCTTGTCGAATCCATAAGATCCTTACCTCTAACAATATGAGTCACTCCTTGAAGGTGATCTTCAATTGCACTTTGGAAATCTAGTAGGGGCCAAACCTTGTATGAGTCTCCAACCATTGGGTGAGGACTGTGTTGTATTCGTAAAGCAGGCCAATCACGAAGTGCAGGGTTGGGTAATTCTAGGTCAGTTTTCACCCTCACAACCGCACCTCCTTCCTCTATACTGCCGTCATTCATTGCCTGCCAATCAGAGAGATTATGTTGCACAGTTCTGTTTCTACACGAACAAGATTGTGAGTTATCTCTAAGATTTTTGAATTCTAAAGCACTACACCGACAAATGTAACCAAATCCAGATTCGAGCATTTGTTTGGCATGTTCAAGATATATCGGCATTCGTTCACTAGCCCGAATAACAATGTCAGCAGGTCTACCTGCTAGCCATTCATATTCTTCTTCAATCCATCCATAGGCCTCAGGCAGAGGTGGCTTTACTCTCGTATCGGTATCGTCGTAACGTAGTACAACTTTGCCAGAATACATTTTCGCAAATTCCGAATTGATAACAACTCCTCTCGAGTGCCCAATGGTAAGTGGTCCGTTAGGATTGGGTGCAAAACGCAAAATCACTTTTCCTTCAATTGCATTTGGTAGTGGTTTAAGTCCAAGTCTCTTCTGTTGTTTTTGTCTTTCCAAAGCCTCAGGATTTGTTGCAGCTAAAGACTCTCTTACCGCATCAACGCCATTCTCCTTGGCCATTTGATTTGCTGCTTCAACCTCTTTTTCTACCAGAGATTTCAACTCCTTTGCTCGAGGCCTCAAATCGGCTCTTTCACCTAGTAAGCGACCTAATACAGATCCTGACTGACCAGCTCCGTCGTACTCAACTGTATTTTGCATGGCATACTTTCGAACCGTATCAACAGTCTCCGAATCCCAGTTGAAGTCTGCCATGCTATCGGGCCTTCGGCCCGAACTAAGGCATTTGACGCTTCTCACCCTTACCAGTCATCAAGTGACGATTGTACGACAGGTCCTCCCTGTTGCGTTCGTACTGGAACAGGAGTTCCATGCAAATTCTGCCAAATATCGGACACAGTTGCCCAACTCCATCTCAGAGAGTCATGCGGTTTGCCATTTGAGAGCATCTTCTCTACCGCGGAACGTGTGGTTTTATCTGATGGATACCCGGAACCGATTTCTATTCCTGTTCTAGTGGCAATTTCTTCGATTGCTGAATCTCTAGAAACTTTTGCAAGAATTGAGGCCCCTCCAGTAACGAGGTCTTTCGAATCCATACCATGTTCTGCAATAATTCTCCAAGTCTTCCATTTTTCTCCTAACGAGGATTGTAAGCGAATTCTGAATCGTTTCTCATTTACATCGCAAGCATCTGCACGAATTACACCCGAATCCAAATACAAATCTGTAGCTAAAATCGCCTCTGAAAATAAATCTATTTCTAGACTATTCAAATCCGAAGTTAGACTGTTGATGTCTATTCTCTTCGGGGAACATAATATCAGTCCTGATTTCCATTTACCATCCTCTATGCGCTGATTGATTGCAGTAAAAATACGAAGTCGTTCATTTGGTGAAAGATCCTTTGAATCCCTTACATTCAATTCGGATAAAATTTCAATATCCTCAGTTGGTATTGCTAATGCCGCGACTACCAATGGTCCGATTACAGGGCCCCTGCCTGCCTCGTCTACACCAATCACCCAGTTGCTATCCACGTGGTTCCGGTAACATCAAGGGTCTTCATTATCACGCAAATCTTTGCCAAGGGAGTTCAATCTTTCATCGAAGTCATCTAGGTCCAGAACTATGTTATCGGGATGAATTAGATCACTATCTTGTAATTGCTCTGCCATCTCTATTGCATCGATTATGGCCTCCTCTGCGTGAGCCTCGTCAAGCAAATTCCCCGCTCCTTGGAGGACCTCTGACTCAGGAGCCGGTGAAACGTCTCTAGAGTGATCTCCTGATTTATCCATAAATTCCTCCTTAAAGGATTCTAAATCGGTTGTTGGGCTCTGGATGAGTTCTGGTTCTTCTTTTTCACCCGCTTCAAATTTAGACATCCAGTCTCCAACTTCTTCAACCACCACTACCTCTGTGTTTTTGCTTCTGTAAAACTCTCTGTCGGCTTCGATTCTGTGTCGTACTGCAAAGGCTACCGCGACGGTCCCAACAATACTAACAATTACGATTAGAATGGTTTGTAACCATCGCTGCATAAAATCGCTGAAAATATTAGGCTCATCCGAGCCAATGGGTTCGCTTGGCTGGGCGCCATTAATTTGAGTAGAGTGTTCTACAGTGTGTTGAACTGATGGGTCTCGGAAGGAGCGAATCTCGACAGTTAGAATTGCATTTGAGGCAATTGGTACTTCTTCAGGTACATTCATCCAAACTTCGAATAATAGCGTTCCATTGATTGGGACATTAAGTTCCTCAAATGACCTAATTTGATTTGTTGCGGAACTCAGTTCATCCGGAGGGACGACTCCAAAATCTGTAAAATCTGTACACTCTACACTTACAACTAGGCCGTCAGGACTATTCCCGATATTCTTTACTTCCCAAAATCCGGTCAATTTTCCATCGATTACCTCAGCATCAGAGCGAACAATATCCCACGCATGAACGGCCGCAATTGACACATCAAAACTAACCTCTGCTGGAACCCAACCATCAACCTCCAATTCTATTGTGACTTCTCCAATCAGTCCCGCCTCTAGTCCAATTGCCGTCCAGGCAGATACATCGATTCCGTGGACTGTTTGACCGGGCCCTAAATATCGAGTATATTCTGTAATGTTTACAACTAACCAATCTGGTTTTTCAGTTACGCTTAGGTTGAACAGGTAAGCTGCATCTCCCGTATTTTCAATAAATAATTCCACTAAACAGGTATCTCCCGGTTTTACCTCAAACATACAGTCGACATTTGTCAAACCTAGGTCTCCCCCCGATCTAGGAACTATGCTAATCGTCTGGTTTAGCCTTTGAATTTCTTCTACACCATCTGCCCAAAATTGAACCATCATGTCCAGTTTTCCAGATGTTAAAATTGGAGATTGTACTTGCATGCGAACGGTAGTAGTTTCGCCAGGATTCATGTCTTCCAAACCGATTCGGTCGTAGATTATTGCAGTCCACCCTTGATGGGTGAAAGATAGCCCCGGAGTTTCGATTGGTGTTCCATTTTCGTAAACTGGTGCGATATTTATCCCAAGCGAATTGATCGAATTACCGATATTCTGCAAAACGAATTCTAGGTCAACAACACCTCCTGGATCAATTGAAGCGGTACCACCTCCTTCGATCACTTGCATTCCCTTCCATTCACCATAACGAAGTGAAAAATTCCACCAATCTTGATTGCCAGTATGGTCTCCTATCAAGGTCACACTAAACTCATGAATTGAATCTGCAAGAGGGTAACCGAAGGAAACCTCCGGTGCAACCACCGTAAATTCTACCCACTGGACAACATCGCTTGGAGCATCAAAAGAGTGCCCTACCTCTGGGCTTGTTGGATAATCCCATGACACCTCCCAACCAGCAGGGCTAGTAATTTCAATCAGCGCGGTAGTATTGACTTCTGCTTGGTTTGTAAAATTAGCCGCTACCCCTATTGTTAGACCTGGCTCAATGTTGAAGATTGAACCTGAATTCACACCAAATTCTACTCCTAAATCTTCCAATTGCCAAGGGTAAGTTAATCCTGATGTGTTGAATACTGTGTGGTCAGCCCATTGTTGCAATTCTAATGTTCTTGAAGCGTTTATTCCACCTGTGCTTGGCAGGCCGACCGTAGATTCTCCGGTAATCGAAGTATGTATGACACAGGCGGCCAAATACGTCCCTTGTATTGAAGGATGACTGCCATCAGCAGCGTATAAGTCTGAGAAAATAGTTCCATCTTCAGTAGCATTAGAAATGGAGAAAAATATATTCTCAAATGCCATACCAACTGGGGCAATAAAGACCGTTCTTCGGTCAGAGGATAGGTTTTCAGCATAAGCAAGATAACCAGTTTCTAGGTACTGTTGCATTGTTTCATAGTCAGGATATCTCCAACTATTACTCTCATCACCATTTCTATACCCCCAAGTCATCAGAAAGAAGGTATCTCCTCCATTGTCGTCCACCAAATCATCGATAATTCTGGCACCTTCCATACTATCTTGCCAGTAGGATGAACTTGTTGGGAAACCTGGAACTTGACTTTGGTCTTGCAATATCACATAATCGTGAGGGTTTCGTAATGAGGTGAACCATTCAGAGCCTTCAGTCTCAGCTTGCTCCCCATGCCAAGCAAGAGTCTTCCCTCCGCTTGTCAAGGCTTGTACTTCGGGAGTAAACCCACTAGCGCTAAGTAAATTCTCAACCCTGACATTCAATTGGTTGTTAGATGTGTAAGAATTTCCAACAAATAATAGGTCAAAAGTCGAATCATTTGATACTGATTCGGAAGGGCTGAGGTCCTCGTTTAGTTGGCTCGGCGCTGCAGATACAATCAGTAAGGCAAGAATCACTGTCATGGCCAATGCCCTGCCTCGCATGGGAGACGCTCATCGTTCTCGGCTTTGATTTATGCCCCTTCTTGATGAATCGCCTAAACGAAGTAACTATGGTCTGAGGTGCTGTTTGCAGACCATGGCATCAAAGTGGCCATTCGGTAAGAAAAACGCCCCCGCCGAACCAAAGCCCGACGCAAAGAAGGCTGAGGTAGTTGAGTACGAGAGAAAGTCTGAGGATAAACAGAAGGAATTGATTGAAGATAAAAGCCATCTGAAAGACAAATCTTTCCTCGATGCGATGGCGCTTTTGGACGATGATTGAAACTGAAGACTCATAGTACTGGGTCAGGAATTAGGCGGCCTAGCGCATCGACGTCGAATTCTCCTGCTTGAATTGGAACCCGAAGTCCAAATTCAGAAGCCACAACGGGGTCTATTTCTCCAATTTGTCCTATTTCCTCCCCAGATACCAAGATCTTAGCACCTCTACCAGGCAACCAGGGCCCTTCATCCAAGGTGGTTGCCTCCCACAAGACATCCTCTAAATTTGCACCAATATCTCTCAAGAATGCTTGTGCAAATCCTTTAGCGGCTGAGAAACCACCCCCAACTTCGGCACAAGCCCAAGCCGCTCTTGTCCCATTATGAGATTCCAAAACAACGGTTCCAATTTCGTAAACTCGTTGTGGTAATTCGTGATGACGGTTTGCCGCTAATAGTTGTAATAAACTTGGAAGTATCCTCTGTCTCATCATTGTGTGATCTATGGTTATGGGATTTGCTAATTCTGTAGTCGCTGCTAATTTATTCCATCGTGTATTGACAAATTGTACACGTTCGTTGGATAATGTGAGACTTTGAGTTTCTTGCAAATTCAATGAACGTAAACTTTCTCGAACTCTTCTGTGTAAATGTGCAGATGGTAAAGGAATCGCGTCTAAGTGTACTGAAGATAGAATGTTAGGCATATTTTCGTATCCATAACCGATAGCGATATCCTCGACAATATCAATTGGATGCATTATATCAGATCGCCACCTAGGCATTTCGATTACATGTTCGCGTTCACCCACCTCTAGGTCAGCCCAGCGTTCGGCTTTATTGACGCCATCCGTAACTGCACGAGAAGTTACTAAATTGCCCCCCATTCTTTGAATCGCTGTCGCGATATCTTCGCTTTCCAGAGTAAGACCGAGGATTCTGTTAATTAATCGGTCAGAAACTCTGTGTTCTTTCGATTCCATATTTGGAGTCATTCGTACCTGCCCATCACACCCAGTAACCTGTACTTGTTCTATTGTTCCACCGCGCTCGGCTAAGGCAAGACATACTAGCAATAAACAGGCTTCGACAGCCCTTTCGTCCCAGCCTGTAACATCGATGAATAAATCAGTAGTAGATTCGCTAACGGTGGTATGTTCTCCATTAATTATTGGAGGGAAAGATAAGATTTCATCATTCGAATCCAATATTACAGGGTAAACTTCTAGATCTTCCATTAAATGAGCATATTCTATTCCCTTTGTGTGTTCACTAAGAATATTATCGATTGACATTTTTTCATCCGTCGCTAGTGGTACAAATGAGTGTGATCCAGGTACGGTGAGCACTCTGAAAGGTGGACTCAAAGTCGATAAATCATGGACGCCAATGGAGGAGAATTTCCTTCTTCTCCCAAGGCTAAGATGCAATTTTTCTTGATGGTCCATCAATGATTGTATGAATTGGTCTTTTTCATCAACGGTGTTTCCATTATTCACTCCTCTAACAATTGCAGCCATGATTATTGGTCGAACGGATTCCAGACTAGAATCAACGTCCAATCTAATGCCGCTATCTTTAGTTTCAATAGTTGGTTGTTGAATATCCCCTTCTAAGAAAGCCCTCGCGGCCCTTGCCATAGTTTCATGACTCAGGAGATCGGGTCGATCTGGAAAAACCTCAATTTCTATTGATTCTTCATTACTGCCCTCTACCACACATCCGATTTGAGATAATCTTTCTAGCCAATCATCTGCATCGTACTCCGCTCCATTTTCTGCTTGTATAGAGCGAAGTAAAGAATGACTCAAGGTGATAGTTGGCAGAATAACACCTCATTTTCTCAACCACATAGGAAGCGGTCTGTCGTATCCTATTAATCGTAGACCAGATATTGCTGCGGTATCATGATCAAGAGCACGCAGGTTCCGTCTTGTTAATTCGGACAGATTATTTATTCCCAATTCTAACATCCAACCTCTTAATGTCCCGTCGATCCAAGTCAACGCCTTTTCAACATCATCATTTGGAGGGGGTGCTATAATAGCAGAACACCCTGCTCCAACTGCGATTAGGAGGTCTTCTGCAGAAGGGGCTTCGTTTATCTGAAGTAAAATCTTCCTTCCTTGTTTTGGTAAATTCATGGCTTGTGCAACGAGTCCAATTCTAGGCAATGCTGCTGCGGCCCTAGATCCACCGGACGAAGCAACATCAACTAGTGCACCATCAAGGTCTAGATCCACAACTAGACGGAAGAGATGCTCGACTCTGGAAATACAATCTTTAAGAAAAACAAGAGAATCATCCTTCATCCTACTATAGAGAGAAACCAACAACGCTTCAATTTCCGCATCGTTAATCGCGGGCATCTTCGTTAAATCAAGAACCATTCCGGAACAATTTTGAATAACTTCTGCAGTGTCAATGAGGTTTTCTTCTGTGATTAACATCAGGTCGTTAAGTCTAGGTTTAGAGGTTACTAGCCCTGGTTGATTTGTAGTGTAGCTTCCCTCCATTCCGGTCATACTTTCCGATTGAATTATCCAAGGAAGAGGAATAATCGTAGCATTTTCTTCTTGACCAGCAGGATGTATTGGTGAACTAGTATCGATTTGGGAATGGGCCGGTAGCCTATCTTTTGCCGATGGAACTAGTGTGATACCTTCGAAACCCTCGGTAATCGAGGTCTCGGGTAATTCGGCTTGTGGAGGTCCATCTTCACTTGGCACAATAACCAAAGCGTCAGAATCAATATACAACCCAAGGGGTTCAAGATGTTCAGCCAATTCTTCCACCTCGCTAGATTCAATCGATCTCATGGTAGCTCCTTCACCTGGAGGGGGGCAAGATCCTGAGATAATTACGCGTCCACCAACCATCCCTCTTCCGGGGTCATTTCCGGTGTTTCCAAGCACAACAACTGTGCCTCCATTCATGGCCGCTCCAGTAGCTAGTCCAGCATGGCCACGGACTATTAGGAACCCTCCTTTCATCTCAGCTGCCGTTTCGTCTCCTACAGATCCTTGGACGATAATCTCCCCGCCAGTCATTCTATGACCAACACGATCTCCTGCATCTTTCTCGATAGTAATTCTACCAGATTTTTGAAAGGCACCTAACATTGAACTACAACCGCCTTGAAGAGTGAAGGTTCCACCATTATTCATCGCACCTGCACATTCTCCCAAATCACCTAGTAGCAAAACTCTGGATTTTTCAGGTAGATGAGTGATGACCCCAATTTCTCCATTCTTTGGTTTCTCGTCCCCTTGCTTACCCCAACCTATGCGTACTAACAAGTCTCTTTGGAGTGCTTGTTCTAACATTTTGTCGAGGTCTCTGTTTAGTTTGACACTCTTCGCGGTGATGTCGCGCATGTTATCCCCAAACACCTACGGAGTGGATACAGTCTTCATTCTGACGGGTGATTAGATACCGATTATTGCAATTATCCTGATTATATTCTTCCTCACCTTAGAAGAGTATTATTGATAGAGGTTCGATTACGCCATCAATTTTGCCCAAAGGGCGCATGGAGCTAAACCATGGAATCAATAAAAGTCGCAATTAACGGATTTGGAACAATCGGAAAACGAGTCGCTGATGCAGTGGATGCGCAGGATGACATGGAAATAATTGGGGTGACCAAGACGGGTCCGTCCTTTGGCTGTGATTTAGCTGTGAAAAAGGGATTTCCGCTTTATTGTACATTTGATGATGCTGAAAGAATAGCGGCATTTTCCGAACAAGGATATCAATGCAAAGGCGGTCTTTCTGATCTTTTATCAGTGGCTGATGTCGTCATCGACTGTGCTCCTGGAAAGATGGGTGCCGGGAATATTGCAAAATACAAAGCGGCTGGAGTCAAACATATTTTCCAAGGTGGAGAGAAGCATGACCTCACAGGTCTCTCATATACATCATGTGCAAACCACGATGCAAATCTGAATGCAGAGGGTACTAGAGTGGTATCTTGCAATACAACAGGTCTTTCCCGAACCTTGGTGCCTCTTTACGAGCACTGCGGCTCGCTAAAGGTGGAATGCACCATGATACGACGTGCAGCTGACCCCGGTGATTCAAAGAAAGGTCCAATCAACGCTATCAAACCGGTCCTAAAGGTTCCAAGTCATCATGGCCCAGATGTTATGACCGTAAAGCCAGAAATTGAAATTAATTCACTAGCTGTTGCTGTCCCCACCACAATAATGCATGTTCATTCAATTATAGCGGATTTGCCGGAAGGGCATGGACTAACTACAAAATCAATTATTGAAATGTGGAAAGAACAACCCCGAGTAATTGTAATGCATGGAGAGGAAAATAGAATCACTACAACCGCTGAGGTGATGGAAATGGCTCGCGACATCGGGAGGAAGTGGGGCGATTTACATGAAATATTTGTCTGGGAAGACGGAGTCAAATTAGTCGAAAACCGTCTATACTATTTCCAAGCAATACATCAGGAAAGCGATGTAATTCCGGAGAATATCGATTGTATACGCGCACTTATGGGGGCTGAATCCGATTGGAAAATTTCGGTTGCAAAAACCGATGCTGCAATCGACGCCTATTACGGTCTTTGATAGAATTTTTTTAGTATTTTTTTTGACTTGACCATAGGTCAATCAACATGAACGGTCAAAAGCCCTTCAATTCTCCGAATAACTCGTGAATGACCGCCGGCTTGTACTAATTGCCCTGTTCATGCTCTTACTGAGTGGATGGTCCATAGGTGTCACTTCTGCCACCAGTTCGAACTATCAAGTTGGTTCTGAATATAGCGGAGAGAAAGAATCTGAGATTAAATTTCAGCCGTTTTCCAGCGCCTCACACAGTATACATCAATTAAAGACAACTTCAGGATTAATCTTTTCACCATACGGTAGTTTTGACCCCATTCTACAACCGATTCCTCTCGGTCCAGAAAACCTTGTCGATTTTCAAGCACTAGATAGAACTCGATTCGCCCTTGTACAATCCGAATCAGCGGACTTGACCACACTACAACAAAACTTACAGGAGAGAGGTCTAATCGTAATAGAATCAATTCCTGATGACACCATCATAATCAGAATTCCGATTCAATACAACTCAGAGATAACTCTTCACGAATTGGGTTCTATGGAGGGAGTAAGATGGGCAGGCGAACTTCCGATTGCATGGAGAGTTAGCCCTGAGGTGGCAAGTATAGCTGGTAGGGAAGCAATAACTGTAGATCTCGACATTAGTCCTGCACCTGATTTATCAATCCAAGAACTCAAGCAATTACAATCTGATCTTGAATCTATATCTTCAAGTGAAAATCCTAGAGATATTTGTGACTCTCACCTGTGTCAGTCAAAATCGGTTAACGCAATATGGATTCCAATTCTCGCCATGGATGGACGAATTTTACATATTCACCAAGCTTCAAAGTTAACAATACATAATTCGGTTGCAAGTGACATTTCAGGGATTAACCAGGCTCTCGTTAATTCTGCAAATACTCTCAACGGAAGTGGTGAAGTCATCGCTATTTCCGATACTGGTATCGATGCTGATCATGGCGATTTTGACGGTAGAGTTAGGGGTGTTTACAATCAATTTGGACCCGACAATTCGGCTCTTGACAGCAATTCTGGCCACGGCACCCATGTGACTGCAACTCTTCTTGGAGATGGGTCTGGTGACGCTTCGGCTTTGGGGATGGTGCCAGCCGCTACATTCCATTTCTACCAACTAGAAGTGGATTCTTCGGGAATTCTAGCCAGATGGGGTTCTCTGTACGACATGTTCTCCCATGCTTGGCAGAATTCTGCCAGGATTCAAACTAATTCTTGGGGCAATGAAAATTTAGTTGGAGAATACAGTTCAGATTCACGGTCGGCGGATGCATTCATCGTGGATAATCCTCGCTTCTTAGCCCTCTTTTCTTCAGGTGATCTTGGTGAAGATGGTGCAAATACTGTCACTCCGCCGGGTTCAGCAAAGAACGTCCTCACCATTGGAGCCTCAACAACTGGTTCCATGGGGACAGATCCAGAAGGAAGTGTGCCTTCTTTTTCCTCTAAGGGGTCTACACTGGATGGTAGAATCAAACCAGACCTGGTGGCGCCCGGAGTTATGTTATGCTCAGCTAGGGCTGAGGAGGCAAGTAGTGCGCAAGGTGAGTCCTGTAGTTCTACTACCCATTCCGATGGTTCGACGCCTCTTTACATGGCCCTAAATGGTTCTTCAATGGCCACTGCAGTCGCCGCTGGTGGTGCTACAATGGTGCGCCAATATCTTAGAACCGATGCTGGAATTACCGAACCACGTTCTGATTTAATCAAGGCATTACTGATTAATGGAGCGGAGGATATTGGTACTGCAAATATTCCTAATCCATCGGAGGGCTGGGGTCAAATTAACGTTGCAAATTCAATTACCCCCAATGAAGATGGGACGGATTTGGATTTATTGTACGATGACAGTCGAGAACTAGATCCAGGACATAGTTTCGTTTACACCTTCACTGTTGACTCGATAACGAATTTCGACGTTACTTTAGCTTGGGTGGATTTAGAAGCCTCTACAATCGCAAACCAAAGCGCTGTGAAATTAGTCAACGACCTAGATCTAACTGCTACCTCTCCCGATGGAACAGTGTACCATGGAAATGTATTTTCCAATGGTTATTCAACAACGGGAGGAATTGCAGATCGATTGAATAATATCGAGAGAATTAAGATACCAGCAGGAAATTCTGGGGTTTGGACTATTTCTGTTGGTCATGCCGGAGGATTTGCCCAAAGTTTTGCTTTAGTTGCTAGTGGATTGTTGCAAGAGCAATCTGTAGCAGACCTGACTGTCTTTGAAGGCTCATTGAGCACCTCTATTTTAGCACCCTTGCAAGGAGATACCGTCCTGGTAGAGGCCGCCTGGCGAAACCAAGCATCGCAAGCCAGTGGCGCCTATACAATTGAGATTGAGGACCTCACTGAAGGAACAATTCTCTATACCTCCGATAGGACTTCTTTAGGTGGTGGAGTGACAAACTCTCTATCTTTTCCTCACGTATTCCAAACAACCGGCGAACATCTTTTGGAATTGAGGATTGATACTGAAGACACGGTAGTTGAATTAAATGATGAAAACAACGGAGTCAACAATAATCACTATCAATTAACAGTCCAAATTTCTCAAATCGGAGTTAGAATAACTCCTCTAATGGAAGATGGTTCGGTTCCTTTAACTCCATCCGATTTAGAACAGGCATTGACCAAAACATTAGACCCAAGTACAGGTAGTATGTTGACTTACGAATTCATGTTACAAAATGAAGGAACTTCTCCTATTTCGGTTGGCCTAACTGTTACTCCTGTTCAGAGGGTTGACGATCAAGGAATTTTACAATCCCCTATTGACGAATGGTGGAAATTACTCAATGAAACAGGTCCATGGGACCTTGCAGCATCCGGTGATGTAGGGGACTCAAGAATTGTTACACTAACTTTGGAAGATGTCGATGCTGACTTAGAAAACCCTGCAGGCCCTAGATTCGCCTTACCTGGTAATTTTGTTAATGACTTGAATATATTTGATAAAGACGCTCCAACCATTTCACACACCATCAGGATTACATCTGTGGTAGAAAGAGTGGAAGGCCTTTTCACCATTCTGGCAGGAACTGGAAATGATCTAGGGGCCAAACCAGGACAAACTGCAGTATATTCACTATCAATAAGAAATACCGGTAATGGAGAGACACAATATTCAGTGAGTTGTGACAGCCCTAGTCAATGGATTGTGAACATCGGTACCAGTGGTTCTTCATCAGTGGTTTTAGATCCACTTAGCAGACTACAATTCTTACCACTTCCGATACAGGTTAGAATACCGGCTGCGGATGCAGGAGAACCAGCCGCAGGAGTTACGGAGGATATCACCTGCGTAACTACATCCGTACAAGATTCCTCAGTCTCAAAGACAGATATTGCAACGGTAACAGTCTTCGAGAGTTATGAATTTAAAATTGATTTAGAGGATGAAGAAGGCAATGTATTGGGAGCGTTGGCACTTGCAGAAGACCGAGCAGTTCTGAATGGAGATTTGTCTGAAACTTCTGTGATTGTCTCCAATGAGGGCAATATTCGAATGGACTTTACAATGACAGTAAGCTCCTCATTGAATACTTGGGCGGCGCAATTAGTTTATGGTCAACAGCAAACGACAGAACAATTACAATTCTCGATTGAGGCTGGGGAGTTTGCAACAATTACAGTTCAGATGATTGTACCAGAGAATGCAGAGATGAATACTAGGAACACACTAACAATTCGAACTACTCTAATTGATGGTGATATGGTTGTAAACGCAACTCGATTTAATGTTCAGGAAATCGCATCCCTCGATGTATCCGAAGACTCTACTTTTACCTTGTCATTAGGTCAGACTGGAACCACTGATGTTTGGGTCAGAAATGCTGGAAACGTACCGTTGTCTCTAACTTGGAGTATCGGGACTCTGCCAATAGATTGGGTCGGTGGCTTCCAATCGCTTATTCCATCGACACTAGATATGAACCGTGAGGCGCTTGTCACAGTTGGTTTGGATGTACCTGGTAATTTACCAGTTGGAATGATGGATGTAACCGTTCCAGTAATTGTTGAAGCGATCACTCCAGGAATGGAAACTGTAACTCATACTTTCCAGTTAAATGTGGAGATTACACCCTCTATTTTCGTCGAATTATCCCCCGATTCAATGACTCTGAATGACATAAACTCAGACTCTTCAGGAACATTCATAATTTCCGTTACTAATTTTGGTAACCAACCTTCTGGATTTAGTTTTGAAGCAAGCGAACTGTCTAATTGGAATATTGAATTAGAACCAACATCAGTGGATAATATCGCAATTGGTGAATCTGTAGATATACAGGTGTACGCATCTCCACGAAAATCAGCATCACCTGGCTTGGCGAGTTTTGTTATTTGGGCGAACTCTACAGATAATGGAGAAGTTTCTACAATTACAAATACCGAGATTACTCTAGAAGTATCCCGTTCTAGAGATGACTCATGTAGTGGCATTGGTTGTTTGATGGTATCACTTGGGTTACCTAAGTGGACTCTTGCGATAGTGTTCTTAGTAGTCCTATCAGGGTTAGGTGTGGTGCTAGTGCGTATGCGAAAAGAATCTGAAAACAACATGAGTCCAGATGAGGAATTAATTCCAAAGGGTTCTGCACTTCATTCAGGTTCCAAAACCGAAAGAAGGGCGATGGCTCTAGAAACAGGCTCAGCTGGAGAAGTTTTGAGTAAGTCGGTTAGTGTTGATGAAATCTCAGATGTTATTTCCTCATCTGCTCCGTCTCTTCCACCTCCAGTACCTGTGCCTCCTGGAGCAATGCCGCTACCACCAGGGGGGTTGCCGGAAGGTTGGACAATGGATCAGTGGGTGGCTTATGGTCACCTCTGGTACGAACAGAATACCTGACAATTCTCAGGCGCTGTCTTAAGACCACGAAGCCACTCGGTGAGTCTATGGTAGGGTCAATAGTACTCTTTGGACCACCTGGTGCCGGGAAGGGCACACAAGCCGGTAGGATAGTTGAACTTACCAGTAAACCGCAAGTATCCACAGGCGATATGTTACGAGCAGCAGTAAAGCTAGGGTCACCAATGGGGCTGGCCGCAAAAGAATACATGGATGCAGGGTTATTGGTGCCCGACGAGGTGATAATTGGCTTAATCCAAGAGCGATTACAGGAAGACGACGCCGGCCAAGGAGTACTTTTTGATGGCTTCCCTCGAACCATCCCTCAAGCAGAATCTCTCGAGAAAATAGCTACGGTTTCTTCAGTAATTTCAATAGAAGTCCCAGATGATGCGATTGTCGATAGAATAGTCGGAAGACGGATGGATCCGGAAACTGGAGAAATCTTTCATGTTCAATTCAAACCGGCTCCACCTGAAATTGAAGGCCGACTAATCCAAAGGCCAGATGATACCGAAGAAACCGTTAGGTCCAGATTAGAGGCCTATCATAATCAAACAGCTCCGTTAGCAGATTGGTACTCAGATAGAGGATTACTAATACGCATAGATGGAAATGCCTCGATTAACCAAGTAGGAGTTTCGGTTGAACGCGCAATTTCTAGGATTTTATGAGGTGTGGATATGACAGGTCGAAGAAGAGGCCGCAACTCAAAAAATAGGAAAAATAAAGCTGAAGATTCCATCAACCACCTGTCCAAATTAATAGTTGGTTCGGACAGGGAAATTTCCGACTTGGCTGCTAGAGATTTACTCAGGGTGTCAAAGCGACATGGTGTAAGAGCCGAACGTAATATTCGAGATTTAATCTGTAGATCTTGTAATACGATTTTGAGGCCGGGAGAGAATGCAAGAGTCAGAATCCAAGATGGGATAATAAGGCTCACTTGCTTAGATTGTGGTAGAGTACATCGTCGAAATATCAACAAGGTGGAAGGTCTATGACATCGATCCCTAATCACATAAAGCGGATGGCTAACGATAGAGCCCTGATAGTTTCTGCAAGGGTCGGCAGAAACGGACTCACCACTGCTATAATTGAGGAACTAATTGATCAATTAAATAATAGGGACTTGGTCAAGATAAAAGCAAACAAGGGGGTTGTTGAAAGTACGGCGGAGAGAATCGAATTATTCTCTGAAATAGCAAAAATGACCGAGTCATCTCTGGTTTTCCATAGGGGTAATGTAGCAGTATTTTGGAAGCCTTGAAGTTAGTATCATCTATATGCTAATCAACATGGGGTTCTACTATGAGCAAGGTATTGAACACGGTGGGTATAAGCCAAAGGTTGATTCTACCTACTTTATTGACCACCTTCCTCCTTCCAAGTGTCTTAGGCGCTACTACTGGTAGTGACCAATGGGTGGCTCCAGAAATGCCTAGTTGGGCGGTTCCAGCAGCCTTTGCTATCTTGTTGGGTGTTTATGCTCTGATTATCTTTGAATTAGTGCACAGAGCATTAGCTGCTGCAATAGGTGGTGTAGTCGTGGTGTTAGCTCTCCACTCGATTGGAGATGGTCCCGATTTAGGTACGGTAGTAACCTGGATTGATGAGGAAACCATTGGTCTATTAATCGGTATGATGGTGATTGTAGATATATTAGGTAAAACAGGTCTATTCCAGTGGGCTGCGGTGCAAGCATATGCCTTGAGTGGAGGCTCGATTTGGAGGCTTTCGATAATCCTATGTACAATCACCGCTGTATTTTCAGCCTTCTTAGATAATGTAACCACTATCCTTCTAATTGTCCCAGTTACTATACAAATAGCTCGAGTCCTAGATATTGAACCAATTCCACTTATTATCGCCGAAGTTATGTTCTCTAATATTGGTGGAGCTGCCACTCAAATCGGCGATCCTCCTAACATTATCATCGGGGCGCAACTGTCTCCACAAGCACTCTCGTCGAACGTAATTTTAGCAGACCAAGGCATATCCTTCATTGATTTCATTATTCATGTAGGTCCGGCTGTAGTAATCTGTATGGCTCCCTCGTTTTGGCTGTTAAAGAAGTTGGAAATGGATGGTTTGTCAGGAGAAACACATCGCAATGTCGAGTTGTTAAAAATAAGGTATCCGATTAAAGACTTGGAGTTATTGAAAAAATCTGGAGCGATATTAGCTCTAGTAATATTCGCATTCTTTGCCCATTCAAGTTATCATCATCCGATTTTCACCGTGGCCACAATTGCAATTGGTGGTGCTGTACTGATGTTACTGGTAACATCACCCCATCATGTCGAAGAGCAATTAGATTCGGTTGAATGGACGACAATAATTTTCTTTGCTGGTCTATTCATTATGATTCATGGGCTTGAATACATGGGACTGATCAACGCCATTGCTGAGGGTATATCTGATACGATTTCTCAAGCCGATGAGAGTAATCGTTTGATGGTAGCAGTTTTACTGTTACTATGGGTGTCTGCAATTGCTTCAGCATTCATCGACAATATCCCCTACACCGCAACCATGGTCCCAGTGGTAATTGAATTGGCCTCTAATCCTGAACTAGGATTAGCTCTAGGACCATTAGCATGGGCACTAGCACTTGGTGCCTGCCTAGGAGGTAATGGTACCATTATTGGCGCGTCAGCAAACGTGGTAGCCGCTGGTTTAGCAGAAGAGGCAGGTCATGACATATCCTTCAATAGATTCTTCAAAACGGGTTTCCCGATTATGATACTTAGCGTCACATTGGCAACCGCATATTGTGTTGTAAGATATGCAATAGAATGGTCAAACAATCTTATTCCAATGGCAATCATAGCAACTATGATGATAGCCTCCCTTTCACTAACACCACTAATATACGGCCCACCTCCAAATAGCCCGCCGGACTTTGAATTGGAATGATTTTTGATTAATCAATACGATACCATCAAACATCACTATTGGGTAGAACTGTTATGCAAACCTGCTCGGTATGTCTCATGGTTCTGGATGAATCGGGTATTTGCCGTCTTTGTGGAAGCGAAGAAAAAGTAGGGGTTGATTCTAAAAATCCACAGGATGCTAAGGGTTCTGTAGATATGCCATTCGGCCTTGGCCAAGATTCGAAACAGGAGCAGCCAACCTTGCCATTTGGAATCAATCATGCACCGTCTAACAGTGCAGAATTGGCTCCGGCTAGGTCCAAGGAGGATGAGAATAGTACACTTCCTTTTGGATTAGAGCACTCACCTGAAAATGAGAATTCCCAATTAGATCCTCTTGAAGCCGACTTGCAAAAAGAGATTCTACCGTTTGGTATTGAGGACAGACCTCCTGAAAAAAAGCAAATTTTTCAAGAAAAATCTACTAAATCTTCAATAATCCCTATTGAAAATTTACCCTTTGGAATTGAACATATTTTTGATAGTACCAATGAATGAGTCTTTTCGGCTCTCTATACTGCGTTCTTACCCCTATTCGAATGACCCGCATCGTTCATATACGGAAGGTAGGTCGCACGCCTGCTTTTGGTGCACCCTTGTATGGGCACATACAGGGGGAAGTGGTCGAGAACGCTCCG
>MDTE01042334.1_pt1 | contig 68343 bp, 42 predicted proteins | sample 811231 | NCBI WGS metagenome assembly MDTE01 (sample SAMN05326651, study PRJNA326480) | marine metagenome | isolation source: seawater | place: Indian Ocean: Red Sea | collected 2010
TCCAGCCGGGGCCTCTTCGTCGGCAGCAGCTTCTTCTTCAGCCGGAGCCTCTTCGTCGGCAGCAGCTTCTTCTTCAGCCGGGGCCTCTTCGTCGGCAGCAGCTTCTTCTTCAGCCGGGGCCTCTTCCTCAGCAGCCGCCTCTTCCTCAGCCGGAGCCTCATCGGTGGCGGCTTCTTCAGCTGCCGCTTCATCGGCGGTGGCATCGTCGTCGGCCGCTGCGGCGTCTTCTGCCTCGTCCGTCGGAGCGGCTTCCTCGGCGGCCGGTTCCGGTGGCGGCGGTGGTTCCTTGGGCGCGGTCATCGGCGGCGGTTCACTGGCGGTGCCGAACCGGTTCTTCTTCACCTTGTCGATCAGCACGGCGACCTTGTCACTTGGCTTCGCACCGACCGAGATCCAGTAGTCGATTCGTTCCATGTTGAGGGTCACCCGCTGCGACTTGTCGGAGATCATCGGGTCGTAATGCCCGACGTCCTCGATCGACCGGCCGTCGCGAGGTGAACGGCTGTCCATCACCGCGATGCGGTAGAAGGGTAGGTGTCGTCGGCCCAGTCTCTTGAGTCGAATTCGAACGGCCACTCGTCTCTCTCCTGTAGGAAAAGTCCGCCGGGTGTCGAATCCGACGGCGTGCGTGTCTTCTTGATGGGGTCTCTGTTTGAATCGCAGCAATTGGTCCCGTCGTGGTCCTGTTGGATACAAGTCCATCAGGCAGGGTCCTCTAGTGTGACATGCGAAGGCTCTACCGGCGATTCCTCCGACGGGCTTTCCGGGCATTTTTTCGTTTCTGGCGTTTTTGGTTCCTGGCGGTGCTGCGGTCGGCCGGACCCCTTTTGCTGCGGGTTTTTTCCCTTTTGAGCTGTGCTCCGGGGTCAAGCATTCCGCCGTCCGACATTTCCTTGACCGCCTTCATCCGGTCTTTCATTCCCATTCCGGCCATTTGTTGCATCATGCCCGACATGGCGTCGAACTGTTTGAGCAGGTTGTTGACATCGGAAGCGGCGTTGCCACTCCCCTTGGCGATGCGATTCCGCCTGGAGCGGTCGATTCGTTCGGGGTTCGACCGTTCGTCGGCGGTCATCGAGTTGATCATTCCTTCAATTCGCTTGAGATCCGCCTCGGGATCCTCCATTTCGGGGTTGTCGGCGATCATGCCACCGACGCCGGGGATCATCTTCATGATCTCTCGCATCGGTCCCATTTTCTTCATCATCTTCATCTGCTTGCTGAAGTCGTCGAGGGTGAATTTTCCCTCGAGCATCTTCTGCTGCTGCGCCAGAGCCTCTTCCTCGTCGATTTGCTCCTGTGCGCGTTTGACCAGCCCGACGACGTCGCCCATCCCGAGGATGCGGTCGGCCATGCCCTCGGGCCGAAATTCCTCGAGACGATCCAGTCCCTCACCGACACCGACGTACTTGATCGGAACGCCGGTGACCGCCTTGACCGACAGGGCCGCACCGCCACGCGTATCGCCGTCGAGCTTGGTCAGGATCACGCCGTCGACTTCCAGTGCGTCGTTGAACGCCTTGGCGCTGTTGACGGCGTCCTGTCCGGTCATGGCGTCGCAGACCAGCAGGACCTGGTGAGGCTGGATCTTGCGGTCGATTTCCTCGAGCTCTCCCATCAACTCGTCGTCGACGTGCAGTCGGCCGGCGGTGTCGAGGATGACGACCCGGATTTCCGGATTGGCTTTGGCCTGTTTCAGCCCGTTGCGGCAGACCGCCAGGGGACTGCTGTCAGCGGTCTCGGTGTAACAGGGAACGTCGATCTGATCGGCGATCACCTGCAACTGGTCGATGGCGGCTGGTCGCTGAAGGTCGGCAGCGACCAGCATCGGCGTGTGACCCTGCTCCTTGAGCATCCGGGCCAGCTTGCCGCAAGTGGTTGTCTTGCCACTTCCCTGCAGTCCGCACAGCATGACCACGGCGATGCCGTCACGACGGATCGGCAGTGACGGGTCGACCGGACCCATCAACTCGATCAGTTCGTGGTGCACGATCCCGACGATTTGCTCGCTGGGCCGAATCGACTTCAGGACCCGCTCGCCCAGCGCCTGGCTGCTGACGCGTTCGATGAACGCGTTGGCGACGTCGAAGTGGACGTCGGCTTCGAGCAGGGCTTGCCGGACCTGTTCGAGGCCCTCGCGGACGTTGCCCTCGGTCAAACGCGACCGTTCGATGAACGACAGCGCGCCCTTCAGTCCGTCGGTGATGCCTTCGAACATCGGTGCAGAAAGTCCGGATTCACGGGGGGTTGTGTGGCTGGCAGTCGCCAGGAAAACGTCGAGGCGACAGGGCTTAACACCGGCCGCGACCCGTTGCCGGTTGAAACGGCGCGAACGGGCTGTGCCGAGGGCAAATTCTAGGGCACTCCCCTGCGCATGACAACGGCTCGCTCAACTCACACCCTCACCGGCTGTCTGTTACACTGGTGTGTTCCGCGTCCCGAATTCTCCAACGAGCTTGGCTCCCGATGAACCAGCCCACCGCATCTTCCTCCGGTTCCCGGAACCTGTTTGACACGGTCTGGGATCAGCATACCGTCGGTGAATTGCCCTCCGGGCAGACCCAGTTGTTTATCGGGCAGCACCTGGTCCACGAGGTGACCAGTCCGCAGGCGTTCGAGATGCTGCGGGACCGCGGCCTGGGGGTGATGTGCCCGGATCGCACCCTGGCCACCGTTGATCACATCATTCCCACCGACGACCAGGCGCGGCCGTTTGCCGATGGGCTGGCCGAAGAGATGATGTCGGCGATCGAGCGGAACTGTGTTGAGTTCGGGATCGAATTGCTGGGACTCGACGACCCTCGACAGGGGATCGTGCACGTTGTTGGTCCGGAATTGGGACTGACTCAGCCGGGGATCACGTTGGTCTGCGGAGACTCTCATACCAGCACGCACGGGGCTTTCGGTGCCATCGCTCTGGGAATCGGAACCAGCCAGGTGGCCCAGGTGCTCGCCACTCAGACACTGGCGATGAACCGACCTCAGGTGCGGCGGATTGAGGTCACCGGATCGCTGTCCGACGGCGTCTTCGCCAAGGACGTGATCCTGGCGATCATCCGCCAACTGGGAGTGCAGGGCGGGGTCGGGTTCGCCTACGAGTACACCGGCAACGTCTTCGATGAGATGAACATGGAAGAGCGGATGACCGTCTGCAACATGAGCATCGAAGGCGGAGCACGGTGCGGATACGTCAATCCCGATGCCAAGACCGTCGAGTTCCTGCGGGGGTTGCCGGCAGTGCCCGAGGGCGAAGAGTTCCAGCGAGCTGCCGAGTGGTGGTTGAGCCTCGCGTCGGGGCCACAGGCAACCTTTGACGACGATGTGACGATCGATGGGACGGCCATCGAGCCGACGGTCACCTGGGGCATCAATCCCGGACAGAGTGTCGGGGGGGGAGAGTCGATTCCCGCCGTTGGAGACTACGAGGTCGAGGAACAGGCCGGGGTGGCAGAGGCCCTGGAGTTCATGGGCCTGGAGTCCGGTAACCCGATTCGCGGGCAGGCGATCGACGTGGCCTTCATCGGCTCGTGCACCAATTCCCGGTTGTCGGATCTTCGCGAGGCCGCAGCGGTCGCCAGTGGCCGCCGCGTTTCCGACGGCGTGCGGGCACTGGTCGTGCCCGGCAGCCAACAGGTGGCCGAGCAGGCCGAGGCTGAGGGGCTCGACCGCATCTTCAGCGAGGCGGGATTCCAGTGGCGGGCGGCGGGCTGTTCGATGTGCCTGGCCATGAACCCCGACAAGCTGCAAGGTCGCGAGATGTGCGCCTCCTCGAGTAACCGGAACTTCAAGGGACGGCAAGGCAGTCCCACCGGGCGCACACTGCTGATGAGCCCGGCCATGGTCGCGGCTGCAGCGATCCAGGGCCACGTGACAGATGTGCGTGACCTGGCCGAGGCCGCCAGCTAGTCACTCCGAGACAAGATTTTCCCCGCGGCGAGAAGCCGACTCGAAATTCGTCGCACCCCTGGAGGCACAAACCATGTCCGACAGTCAGATCACCAATGTCCGTGGAACAGCCATCCCGCTGTTGCTCGACGACATCGACACCGACCGGATCATCCCGGCCCGTTTTCTCAGGTGTGTGACATTCGACGGGTTGGGCGAACATGCCTTCGAGGATGATCGACAGCAGGACACCGGGCACCCTTTCAACCAGGAACGGTTCGCCGGGGCCGCCGTGTTGGTGACCGGACGGAACTTCGGCTGCGGATCCTCTCGAGAACACGCACCGCAAGCCCTGATGCGTTGGGGAGTGCGGGCGATCGTGGCCGAGTCGTACGCCGAGATCTTCTTCGGCAACTGCACGGCGCTGGGTGTCCCTGCCGTGACGTTGGAGCGAGATCGGCTCGAGGAACTGACCGCGAGTGTCGAAGCCGATCCGTCGATTGAGATCACCGTCGACCTGGAGGCCGGTTCGGTCGGATGGGGTGAGCAGACCGCGACGGCGGAGCTTGCCGAGAGTGCCCGGACGGCATTGATCTCCGGTGAATGGGACTTCCTGAGCCAGTTGCTGGCCAACAGCGAGGCGATTCGGGAAACCGCCGCGACGATTCCCTATCTCAGTGGATTCGGTGGCGCATGAGTGGCCCCGACGGGGTGGGGGCGAGTCGGCGGGAATTCCTGGCCGGGAAGGGGCACGCCGACCAATCGGTGTTGCGGGCCGAGCCTGACGGCGGGACTGAAGTCCCCCAGGCCGGCGACACACTGAGAATTCAGACGCGGGCCATGAATTGCCAGTTCGCGGTGTTTCTGGACGTTGATCGTCGTGACCAGCTCGATGCGGTTTCGTCCGTTCTGGAATCGGTGCATGGCCTCGAAGCCCTGATGACGGTTTATCGCTCTGAGAGTCCGATGGCACGGGCCAACGCTTCTGCTGCCCACTCGCAGGTGGTACTCGACGAAGTGCTGTTTGACGTGGTGGCGATGGCGTGTCGGATCGCCCGGGAGACCGACGGAGCGTTCGATCCGACAACCGGGCCGCTGGTGGAATTGTGGCGACAGGCTCGTGAAGTGGGCCAGGTTCCCGAGGACGATGAGGTGCGACGTGTGCGGGGACTGGGTGGACTGGAGGACGTCGAGATCGATGTCCGCGCCGGATCGGTTTTCTATCGCCGGGCTGGTGTCGAATTGAATCTCGGAGGAATTGGAAAGGGTTTTGCCCTGGACAGGATCGCGGACGAGTTGTTCACGGCCGAAGTGGGTGCGTACCTGTTGCACGGCGGGCACAGCAGCCTGTTGGCTCGTGGTCCGCACCAGCAGCATGCCGGTTGGCCGGTGGGGATTCGCAACCCGCTGTTTCCCAGCAAGCGGCTGGCGACATTGGTGTTGCGCGACCAGGCCATGTCGACCAGCGGTTCGGGGATCGAGTCGTTCCGGATCGGAGGACGCCGATTCAGTGACATTCTTGATCCTCGCACCGGATGGCCGGTCGAGGGGATGTTGAGCGTGACGGTACTGGCCGAGACCGCGGCAGAGGCTGACGCACTCTCAACGGCGTTTTTCGTCCGAGGGGTCGAATTTGCCCGGACCTGTTGCGATAATCGGCACGGGGTCAGCGCCTTGCTGATCCCGACACCTCGCCGGGGCCAGACGCTCGAGCCGATCGTCTGCGGAATTTCCGATGAGGTGTTGTTCTTTGAAGAGTCGGTCTGAACGCTGCGACCTGTGGCGACACCGGGGCCGGGAATACCCGTTGGGACAAGAGCTTGCACAACCGAAAATCGACATTTCTGGTCACCGTCACGCTGCTGGTGATTCTGAGGATCGCCATCGGTTGGCAGTTCCTTTACGAGGGGCTCTGGAAGTTGCAGAGTCGCCAGACGGCCAAGCCGTGGACGTCGGCCGGATACCTGCGCAACTCGCAGGGGCCCTTCCGCAACGTCTTTCGCAGCCTGACCGGGGATCCCGACGAATTGAATTGGCTGAATGCCGACTGGGTCATCGCGAGATGGGACACATGGCAAGGGAAGTTTGTGGCCGACCATGGGCTGGACAAGAGCCAGGTCGGTCGGTTGGATCGCCTGCTCAACGGCCCCAAGGATTTCCGTGCCGAGTTGGCGGCATTGCCGGATGGATTGCAGTTCCGTGGCACCCTGGCCAAGCGATTGACCTTCGTCGCCGAGTCCCAGCGGCTGGTCGTTGATGGGAAGGCGCACCTGACTCCTCGTGAGCGGGATGCGGCACTGAAACTGGTGACGGTGGATGAGAATCCGGCACCGGAACAGCGGGAGGCGAATGCGACGGCCAGGAAGTACCGCGAAGCGATCGAGAAGGTCTTTGCCCGGTCATCGCGGTTGAGCTTCAAGGAGCGGATGCGAGCGTCGTTGCTGGGCGATCCTGAGCGGGCGGGGTTGACCATCACCGACCGCAAGACCAAGGAGGAACTCGAGACTCGGCTGGGAGAAATCGAGCTCTACCGGCGGCAACTCGCGCGGTATGAAGCGAGCCTGGAATCGGCCGAGACCGACTTTCAGCAGAAACACGTCCGCCAGTCGGGTGTGCCCGGACACGGTGACACAGCCGAGATCCGCGCATCACTGGTCGGGCCGATCAAGGCCCTGGAACGGGAGTTGATTGAAGCGGCCGAGAAGTTGCTGACGCCCGAGCAGCGGGCGCGTGGCCCGGTGGCGATGCCTCCGACACGGATCAACCAGATCGACGCGATGACAATGTGGGGCTTGACGGTGATCGGAACGCTGTTGATCGCCGGCTTTTGCAGTCGATTGGCTGCCGTTGGTGGGGCGGTGCTGCTGTTTTCGTTCTACCTGGCCATGCCTCCCTGGCCGGGCGTCCCACCGGCTCCGGGGCCTGAACACAGCCTGTGGGTCAACAAGAATCTGATCGAGGTACTCGCCTTGTTGGCCCTGGCGTCGGTGCCGACGGGCCGTTGGTTTGGCCTGGATGCGTTGACCGGACGCTTGCCGTTGAAATGGCGCAAGAACGGTGATGGTTCGGCTGATTCCGCGGCCGAGACCCCGGCAACAGTAACAGCCGGGTTGTCGACGACGGCTGTTGAGTCGGATGGAGAAGAGACCGATACTGTGAAGAGATCTGGAGACGCGGACGCCGACGGCGATCGCGATTCCGGAAACGAAGCGGAAGAGGCCACCGAGTTGGAGAAAGAATGAGGAGCGTGTCATGCAACTGACACCCGAAGAAGTCCAGACCGGCAAGGACAATTTCAACGAGGCCCTGGCGGCGACCCGTGGCGGGGACTCGACGTTCGAAGACGCCGTGGCGCTGTCCCGGCGGAGCTTCATGAAGGGGGCCGCCGGTGCGACGGCCGGGCTGGGGTCGATCTATTTCGGCTACGACGCGCTCAAAGGCGACCCGGTACGTGTCGGCTTCATTGGTACCGGTGACGAAGGCAACGTGCTGCTGACCGAGCATCCGCCGGCCTACATGGACATCGTGGCGATCGCCGACCTGCGACCGACCAATCGCCAGCGAGCCTTCACCGGTGACGGCAACGCTCGCCGCACCGGGCTCAACAAGAAACTCGGGCGTCAGAAGGCCAGCCAGATCAAGGTCTATGAAGACCACAAACAACTGATTGCCGATCCCAACGTCGAAGCCGTCGTGATTGCCGTTCCGCTGTCGCATCATGCTCCGATTGCGATCGAAGCGATGAAGGCGGGCAAGCACGTGCTGACCGAGAAACTGATGGCTCATTCGATCAGCGAGTGCAAGGAGATGATCGAGGTGGCAGCCGCGACAGGCCGTTTCCTGGCCGTTGGACATCAGCGGCATTACAGCGTGCTGTACGACAACGCCAACTTCCTGGTCAAGCAGGGCCTGCTGGGCGACATTCGTCACATCCGGGCCCAGTGGCACCGCAACAACAGTTTCCCCGGCCGTGACAGTTGGCGGAAGCCGATCTCCAAGGCCGACGCCGCCGCATTGGACAGCAAGATCAGTGGCTACGACTACAAGTCGATGAACGAATTGGTCAACTGGCGGCTCTACAACCGCACCGGGGGAGGGCTGATGGCCGAACTGGGCAGCCACCAGATGGACGCCTGCAGCATCTTCCTGGGGAAGGTGCACCCGCTGGCGGTGCAGGGTTACGGTGGGAAGAACTTCTACGGTGTGCAGAACGTCGGGTCGCCGGACAAGCAGGGCGATGACCGCGAGATCGACGATCACGTCTACGTGACGTTCGAGTTCCCCGGCAAGAACTACCACCCGAAGGACAATCCCGACGACGTGGTGGTCGTGACCTACTCGTCGCTGAACACCAACCGCCTGGAGAGTTTTGGCGAGACGTTGTTGGGCAGTCGTGGGACGATGGTGGTCAAGCAGGAACAGGAGGCACTGTTGTACAAGGAGGGGAGTCCGTCGACGGGAGCCGGCGGTCCCGAGCAGCGTTTGCACGTGATTGGAGGCAAGGGCGGTCCGGTGATGGATGCCAGCGCCAGCCTGGCTCCGAGTTCAGCAGCTGCGGTCGCATCCAGCGCCCTGGGAGCGAGCATCAGCCGGGGTTACACCGAGGAGATGGAGCATTTCTGCCACTGCATCCGCAACGAGAAGCCCAACGACAATACGTTGCGTTGTGGTGGAGTCGTCGCGATGGCCGATGCGATCATGGCGCTGACGGCCAACCTGGCGATGAAGTATCGCAAGCGAATCGTGTTCAAGGACGAGTGGTTCGATCCGGCCAGTAAGGCGACGCCCGAAACCGACCCGGAAATCGTTGGTTAGCCCGCGATGGGTCGCTGGCCCGATTCTCGCCGATCCACCTGGACGACCATTCTCCTGATGTTCGTCCTTTTCCCGGCTCTGTGCTGGGCCTGCTGGTGGTTCGTCAACCGGTGAACGTGTGTTGCCCGAACGCCCGGCGAATCACTCGCTGCCCGAGGAAGGGGCCGGGGTGTCCCCCGGGCGGGGCAGGCGACCGGACAACAGCAACGGCGCCAGCATTACGATGGCACTGCCGTAATACGGCCATTGCGAGCCGAGTTTCCAGAAGACCAGCCCGGCGATGATCGGGGCGATGGCGCGAGAAAGGGCTCCCAGGGAGCGGAACACTCCCAGGACCTCACCCTGTCGGTCGGCGGGGGTGTAGAGAGACACGAGGGCCGAGAGGCACGGAGACACCAGGGCACTGCCGATGGCCAGCAACGCGAGTCCGCAGTAGAACGGCAACGTGCTGGTGGCCCAGCCGACGATCACCAGCCCCGGCAGAACCATCGCCAGTCCAACGCGAATCAGCCGGCGCTCTCCCAGTTTCGGGGCCAGCCTGCGGACGATTCCGCCCTGCACCAGGGCGATCAGCAGGCCGATGAAGATGAAGATCCACATCATGTCTCGCTGCGTATACTCCAGCCGGTCCTTGGCCAGGAACACCAGCGTGAATTCCATTCCGGCGAACGCCGTCTGGAACAGGAAGAAGACGAGGTTGGTTCCCGAGACGCCATCGGGCAGATTGGCGCCGGAAAGCAACCGGACCGGATTGAACGAGCGGGCGTGGGTTGAACTGGTACCACGTTTCTCGGGTGGCAGAGTTTCGGGCAACCGGAGGCTGACCCAGATCAGGTTCCAGAGCGAAAGGCCCAGGGCGCCCAGGGCGGGTGCCGAATACGGGTTGAGGCCGGGGAGACCAGCTGTGCCGGTGAGATCGATGCCTGAGAGCATGGCGCCGATGGCCGGTCCGAGAATGAAGCCCAGGCCGAAGGCCGCCCCGATCATTCCCATTCCCTTGGCGCGATCCTTTTCGCCGGTGATGTCGGCCACGGCCGCGGTGGCCACCGAGATGTTGCCACCCATCACCCCGGCCACGACACGCGAGACGACCAGCAGAACGAAGCTGCCTGCGAAGACCCAGACCAGGTAGGCCAGTGCCAGGCCGGTGATCGAGATGAGCAGGATCGGGCGACGACCGGTGCGGTCGGAAAGTCGACCCCACAATGGCGCGAAGACGAATTGCAGTGTCGAGTAGATTGAGCCGAGGATGCCACCGAACAGGGCCGTGGTGTAGAGACGTTGCTTTGTTTCCTCCGGGTGGCTGACGAATTCGCCAAGCCAGGCGGCCAGTTTCCCGATCAGGCTCTCGGTCCCTTCGGCCTCGACGTAATGGTCGAGCATGTCGGGGAAAAGTGGGAAGATGATCGAGAATCCCACGAGGTCGACAAAAACCGTGAGGAACAGCACTCCCAGCGAAGCGCGGCGAGGTGCCGGTGTGGGCACGGGAGGAGCGGGTGGGGTGGACGAGTCGGTCATGTCAGTTTTGCGACTCGCCCAACAGCCCCTTGATGCCGACCAGCACGCGGCGGGTGCCGGCGTCGTCGAGTTCCCTGGACCGGAAGCCGAATCGGCCCACAACTTTCATGCGACGGTACAACACCACTGTCACCTCGGCCTGCCTGTGAATGTTCTGGCAACTGGGGGAACCGACCACGTCGGTGGCCACCGACAGCGGCAGGCTGACCTTCTGGTTGAAGGCCATGGTCTGAAGCGGGGAAATGGCCCGTCCCGGATCGGGAGAGATCAGCACCCCGAAACTCCTGAGCCCCGCGACCCGGTTCCGGTCGACGACCTTGTCGATCTCCTTGAGCAATTTTCCGAGTGCGGGGCCGGTGTTCCGGAACAGTATCATCACGCACGGCCGCGAACCGTTGCGGCAGACGTAACAGACCGACTTGTTTCTCAGCGGGCCGGTCACTGCTCTCACGTAGAATGATGGGACCGGCTGTCCGATATCGCGCCCCGACCGAATCGGCGGCTTGTCGGCAGCACCAGCCACCGCCAGCACCACCAGCGCAAATGCCACGACCGCCGGCGTGCGAATTCGGGATGAGAAACGGCAAGAGGACATGCAGGGGGTCCGCAGGAGGAGCCGGGGCGTCACGACCCATTGTCGGGGTTTTGCGGGAACGAAGCAACGGCCGTCTGAATTGCCGAAGGGTCCTAGAGGACTGCGGCGATGGATTCGCAGAGTTTTCCGACGTTGTCGGTGGTGACTCCGGCGACGTTGATCCGTCCGTTACGAACCATGTAGATACCGAATTCGTCTTTGAGTCGATCCACCTGTTCGGGGGAGAGACCCGAGAAACTGAACATGCCTCTTTGGCGGGTGACCGAGCTGAAGTCGTGGCCCGGGGCGGCCGCCGCCAGGCCGTCGGCCAGGGCCTGACGCATGTCGTTGATTCGGCTCCGCATCTCGGCCAGTTCCGTCTCCCATCCGGCTCGCAATTCGGCATCGCCGAGGATCGTCGTCACGATGCCGGCTCCGTGGGCCGGCGGGTTCGAGTAGTTGCACCGGATGGTTCGCTTGAGGCGGCTGAGTACGACCGACGCGGTGTCGCTGTCCCCGGTCACCACGGTGAGAGCTCCGACACGTTCACGATACAGCCCGAAGTTCTTCGAGAAACTGCTGGCCACCAGCATTCGGCACCCGGGACGGGCCAAGGCCCTGAGCCCGGCGGCATCCGACTCGAGACCGTCTCCGAAGCCTTGGTAGGCGAAGTCGACCAGGGGCAACAGTTCCCGGTCGGCCACGATCTCGGCGATCTGGTTCCACTGCTCAAGTGAGGGATCGACCCCGGTGGGGTTGTGACAGCAGGCGTGCAGGCAGACGATGTCGCCGGCCGGAATCTGGGCCAGATCATCGAGCATGGCCTGGGCATCGAGACCTCGAGTCGCCTCGTCATAGTAGCCGTATTCGGAGATCGGCAATCCCGCCGAACGGAAAATGTTGGGGTGATTGGGCCAGGTGGGCCGACTGCACCAGATCGAGGAATCCGGGAACGCGGTCGCGAGAAACTCGGCCGCCACCCGCAACGCTCCGGTTCCGCCGGGAGCCTGGACGGTGGTTGCCCGTCCTGAACCGGTCACTTCGTGGTCCGGACCGAACAGCAGGGCGCGGGAGGCTGCGCTGAACTCCTGCATCCCGTCGATGCCCAGGTAGCCCTTGGACGCTTCGGTCTCGACCAGACGCCGTTCGGCTTCCTTGACACATTCGAGTACCGGAGTGGTTCCGCCGGCATCCTTGTAGACGCCGGTGGTGAGGTTGATCTTGGCCTCGGTCGTGTCACGGGCAAAGGCCTCGTTGAGCCCGAGTATGGCATCCGGTGGTGCGGCTTCGAGTTGCTGGAACATCACGGTGTCCTGGGGTCGAGTTTTGAGTCTCATTGTTGGGGCGCAGAGCGATTGTTCTGACACGGTTTCTGATCGTCAAGTGGCGTCCAATTTCCAGGCCAGGTTGAGTATCTCGTTGCTTGCTCCGGACGCGTCGTACAAGATCGAGTGATGTTCGCCAGTGGCCGCAACCTTGTCGTCCTCGCTTTGCTCATCGGTGTCACCGGGGGGTGTGAGCCGGATACCTTCATGATCGAGACAAGGGTCCGGAGCGATGGGACAATCGAGAGAGCCATTTGCCAGCCGATGGCGAGTGTTTCCGAGGCTGTCTCCAGGCACGACGGTTGGCAGAAGACTCGCATCGTTGACAAGCCGACGGGACAGACCGCGATTCGCGAATTGAAGCCTCTGGCTGCGGACGCCGACAACAAGGACAAGGCCCATTTTTCTGCCTGGGGTCGGTTTGCTCGGGCTGCTGACATCCCGGATCACTTCGTGTTGTCGGCTGCCGGACTCGATCGGCGGGGAACACTGGATCGCCGCTACCACCGCCGTGACCTGGGGCTGGTTGTCGAGCACACGTGGAGTGAGACCCTGGTCGATGTCGTCGAACTGGACGACCGACGTCGTGCGCGTGACGAACTGGTCAAGCTCGGTATCGACATGGCTGCCGCAACGCTCGGTCATCAGTTCGGGAAGACCTACGACTTTTCGTCCCTGGAGAAGTGGTCCCGCACCAACCTGGCGGCATTCGCTGCCGACCTGCTGGACTACGACTTGCAGGTTGCGATCCAACGTCGCGGCCATGATGATCGGCAATTGCAGTCCAGGATCATCATCATCCTGTCCCGATACGGCCTGAAGATCACCGGAACCGATGGCCGGTTGCTGAAGGAGTGGCCCAAGGACGTGGCCGAGAAGTTCTTCATCCCGTTCGTTCGCCGGCTGCTGAAGAAACACGTCCGCGACTCGTCGGGCAAGCCCGTCGGTGACGAGGCGATTGCGGAGATCGTCGCCTTCGTGAACCAGGAGAGCGCCCCACCGGCCTGGCAGGCAGTGGTCAAGAAGCGATTCGGATCCGAAAAGGCCTTCGATGCCCGGACCAGCCAGTTGGCCACCCGGATCTGGGGGGTCTACCGTCCGCTGTTTGGAATGACTCTCTTTGGCACCAGCCGGCAGTTTGACGCTTCGATGAGTTTGCCCGGCCGGGTGGTGGAGACCAACGGGAAGATCACGGGCGCGGGAACCGTGGTGTGGGATTTCGCAGCGAGTGAGGCTTTCCCGCTCGGATACGAGATGGGCTGCCGGAGCCTGGAGACTCGTGAACAATCCGCGGTGTTGTTGGCCAAGCTGAAACCGGCCGATCGCCTTGGTGTATTGTTGAAGCTGGTCGACCTGGTCGACGGGGACGCCGATCCGTTGACGGCGGTGTTGAGGCGTTGCGCGACAAAGAAGAGCTGGGCACCGCTGGAGGTCTATCGTCGTGGACTGGACCCCAAGAAACAGGCCAACGAGGTGAAGCGGCTGAACCGGTTGTACCGGTTGTTGGAGCTTCCGCTGTCCGGATCCGGAGGTGCTGCGACCTAGATCGCCGGCCCCTGCCCGGTTCCCCTGGTCGTTGACTACAATCGCACCATGGCCGGGAATTCGTTCGGACAGGCATTTCGTGTGACGACCGCTGGCGAGAGCCACGGGCCGGGCAACGTCGTGATCATCGACGGTGTTCCGCCGGGGCTGCCGCTTGCGGTGGAGGACCTGCGCGCTGACCTGGACCGGCGGCGTCCGGGGCAGAGTCATATCGTCTCGCAGAGAAAAGAACCTGATGACCCCGAGATTCTTTCGGGAGTCTTCGAAGGACGTACCACGGGCACCAGCCTGGCGATCCTGATCCGCAATGCCGATCAGCGCAGCCGGGATTACAGTGACATCAAGGACAAGTACCGGCCCGGTCACGCCGATTACAGTTTCGACGCCAAGTACGGTTTCCGCGACTACCGTGGAGGTGGCCGTTCGAGCGCGAGAGAGACTTCCGTGCGGGTGGCTGCCGGGGTGGTGGCCAAGACGTTGTTGGCCGAATCGTTTGGCGGAGCGGTGTGTGGCTACGTGGTCCAGGTGGGAGACATCCAGGCCGAGATTGCCGATCCGGCAGCGGTGGATCCGGTGACGGTTGAAACCCTGGCCGACGGTGAGCCGAACCTGGTGCGTTGTCCGGATCATGAGGCCGCCGCGCGGATGGTGTCGCTGATCGAGGCGGTCCGCAAGGAAGGCGATTCGGTGGGAGGGGTGGCCGAGGTGGTGGCGACCGGGATTCCAGCTGGGTTGGGCGAACCGGTCTTCGACAAGATCAAGGCGGACCTCGGCAAGGCATTGCTGAGCCTGCCGGCCGTGCTGGGAATCGAATACGGAATCGGGTTCGGGTGTGCTGCGATGCGGGGCAGCGAGCACAACGACCTGTTCACCACCGATCCCGAAACAGGAGAGATCACCACCGCCAGCAATCGACACGGCGGGATGCTCGGCGGCATCACCACCGGTCAGCCCCTGGTGTTGCGGGCGGCGGTCAAGCCGACCAGCAGTCTGCCGAAGGAACAGTCGACGGTCACCTCCGGCGGCCAGGAGACCACCATCCAGACACGTGGCCGCCACGATCCTTGTGTGTTGCCCAGGTTCGTGCCGATGGCCGAGGCGATGGTGGCCATCGTGTTGGCCGATCACTACCTGAGATGGCGCGGGCAGACGGGGGCCATTGGCCGATGACCTGGACACAGGGCCAAGTGCAGTTGCCGCCGTTGTCGCGAGGTTGGCATCTGGTGACCGATGCAGTGGTTTCGGCAGTGCCCGAGTTGGCCCAGACCGATTGCGGGGTGCTGCACGTGTTCATCCAGCACACCTCCGCGTCGCTGTCGATCAACGAGAATGCCGATCCCGACGTGCCGAGGGACCTGGAAGCGTCGATCAATGCGATTGCTCCCGAGGATTTCCCTTATCGGCATACGCTCGAGGGGCCCGACGACATGCCGGCCCACGTGAAGAACTCGCTGCTGGGATGTTCGCTGACGATCCCGGTGGCCGGTGGACGACTGGCCCTGGGGACCTGGCAGGGCATCTACCTGGTCGAACACCGGGATCATGCCGGAGGTCGTCGACTGGTGCTGACGCTTCATGGGGAGTGATAAGCACCGAAATTCGCTATCGTAGGCCGACCAGGGAACCCCACTTTCGGCGAGCTTTCTCACCATGAGAGTCACTCTCGACTACGGCAAAACCGGACTCGACGTCGAGTTGCCCGACGAAAACATTGTCGGCCCTTTGGCCATCCAGCCGCTGGATCCGTTGTCGGACCCTGTTGCCGCGGTCGCCGAGAAGGTCTCCAACCCGACCGGCGGGAAGCCGCTCGCCGAACTGGCGAGGGGGCGGCGTTCGGCTTGCATCGCCATCTGCGACATCACCCGTCCGGTTCCCAACCAGGTGATTCTCGAATGCCTGCTGCCGACACTGGAACAGGCGGGTATCCCACGGGATCAGATCCTGATCCTGATCGCCACCGGCATGCATCGTCCCAATGAAGGGGAGGAACTGGTCGAATTGGTGGGGGCCGAGATTGCCGCCAACTACCGTGTGGAAAACCACCACGGGACGATCCGTGACGAACACACCTTCCTGGGCGAATCACCTCGTGGCGTGCCGGTCTGGATCGACAGCCGGTATGTCGAGTCAGACCTGAAGATCACCACCGGGTTGATCGAGCCACATCTGATGGCTGGCTTCTCGGGTGGCCGCAAGCTGATCTGCCCGGGGTTGGCCGCCCTGGAGACGGTCAAGGTCTGGCACGGACCGGACTTCATTGAACACCCGAAGGCCGATTGCGGAATCCTGGACGGGAACCCGGTGCACGAGGAGAATACGGCGATCGGGCAGATGGCCGGTTGCGACTTCATTGTCAACGTGACGCTGGATGAGCAGCGGCGAGTTACCGGAGTGGTGGCCGGTGACATGATCGAAGCGTTCCATGAAGGGGTCGAACTGATCCGCGGGGTGGTGACCGCCGAGGTGCCCGAGGCCTGTGACGTGGTCGTGACCAGTTCGGCCGGTTATCCGCTGGACACCACGTTTTACCAGGCCGTCAAGGGACTGACCGGGGCGCTGCCGATCGTCAAGGAGGGCGGACGCATCATCATCGCTGCCAGTCTTTCCGAGGGCGTCGGCAGTCCGGAGTTCGAGAGTCTGTTCGCAGAGAACCCGAGCCTGGACGTGTTCATGGAACGGATCCTGGGCAAGGACTATTTCGTGATGGACCAGTGGCAACTCGAGGAATTGGCCAAGGTGCTGCGCAAGGCCAAGGTCACGTTTGTCAGCGACGGTCTGACGTCCGAGCGACTGGGCGAACTCTTCGTCGAGGCGGCCACGTCGGTCGAGGACGCGGTGGCTGGGGCGCTGGAGGACTACGGTCCTGACGCGCAGATCGCGGTGATCCCCAAGGGGCCTTACGTGCTCCCGGTTGTGGCCTGAGCCCGAGGGGCCGCTACAGCTTCGGTGGCGGGATGGGCTTCGGCGTGGGCTTGCTGGCCGGGCGAGGCTTGGGGGGAGCCTGGTACCAGCTGCGGAACGTCGCTCCGAACCGGCGTCCTTCCTCCCATTCGGCCCGCATCGCCCACGGGGTGCCCTCGTGCGTCTCTTTCACCGAGGCCAGTTGTTGCAGCGCCTCGCGGTGATAACTCCTCAACTGGTCGGCGGTGACCCCCAGGGCCTTTTGCTGTTGCACGTCGGGCATCAGGAGTTTGTCCGACCCGTGGCGGATTTCCCAGCGGTTGTGCGGTGGGTTTTTCCGCGGGATCAGTCTGGGCATGTTCTTGCCGAACTGACCCAGTGCGATGCCGTATTCGAACAGCCGGACCCGGTAGGCCATCATCTGGGCGGCCATCAGATCGTAGTTGGCTCGCCACCGCAGCGACGGTTCGGCGTCGCGGAGTGGCCGGACCGTCTCGAGTTTCTCATGGGCCAGGGCCATCAACTGCAGGACTCGTGAGATCTGCTGAAGTCGCTTGAGCACGCTGCTGGTTGACTGGACCGGGTTGACGGCAAAGTGCTCGATCTCGGGAACTTCCAGTCCCTTGTTCTGGGGACTGAATGGGTTCAACAACGCGATCGATTCGCGGATTGCCACGCGGAACTTGCTCGTGGAGACACGGTCGATGTAGGCACGTCTCGCCTCGAGATTTGGCAGGTACTCTCGCATGGTCAGTGCCGCGAACTGTTTCTTCTTGAAGTCGTTGAGGTTTTCTTCCTCGTGAGGCAACTGGAAGAAGATACCACCGGAGTCGCGGGCCAGGCGGACTTGTTCGTACGGTCCAAAGCCACTCATGTGAGAATCGAACCGTCGCCGGAAACCGTCGTAGAGCAATTGTTCGGCCGAGGGAGCCTCGGGGCCACGACGAATCGGCAAACGGTGAACGTAACCGGTCTGAGGGTGTTTCCACCGCACGTAGGCGTAGAAATTTCCGAAGACTGATTCCCGTCCCAGGATGTAGATCGGACTCCTGTGCGTCTTGAGCACAGTCAACGCATTTTCCAGTTGGTCGGCGGCCGGCGGCAGGAACGGATCGCCGTCGTCTCCCGACTCATCGCTGACGACAATCACTGCCACCTTGCGGCCCCTGGCCATCTTGCCGTATTTCTTCATCGCGGCCTGGATCGCAGTGCACATGTTCTCCTTGCCGGTCCGGTCGATCGGAATACGGTCGATCGCCTGCATGATCTGGCGAGGGTCCGCCGTCGGCTTGGGCGTGTGGACGTGGAATCCCGCACCAAAACTGGTCACTGCCGTCAGCAAAATGTCGCTGTCCTTGGAAGACACACGACGACGCTTGTTGAGCTTTTCGGCGTCTTCCTGGACCAGCTTCAACTCCTCGTAGACCCTGTGCAGTCGCCCCTTCAGGTCTTCCTGGTCGTCCTTCATGCTCGCCGACTCGTCGAACATCCAGACCGCGAGAACCTTTTCGGTCCGCATCAGTCGCAGCAGTTCCTGGGTCAGCCGGTCCAGGGCTGCCCCATATCCTGCGACCAGCGCTCCCACCTCACCGGTGACCTCGGCCTCACCGAGATCCTCACCCAACTGGTCCAGCCCGGGAAGACTGGTGTCGGCCAGCTTGATCTCGACGTCGGGCTCCTGGACAACCTGGTCGAGTTCGACCTTGGTCTGCTGGGCCAACGGAGCATTGGAACCACCGACCTGGGTTGATTGCACGCTGCCGGCTGTGAAGTTCATCGTCTCGGCGATCTTCTCCGAGTCGTCGAGTTCTTTCTCGAACTCCTCCCGATCACGTTCCTCGTTGTCCATGATCGTTTCGAGGATCGCCGGCGTCTCTCCGAGCACCAGCGGGCGGGTCAGGATCGCCAGAATCCCCATCACCACCAGGTGCACGGTGACGGAGAACAGAAACGACGACGAGCGTCCACGGTTGAAACTCATCTCACCGATCCCCTGTTTGGCGGGCTCCGTCCAATCGCATCCGACCCTTCCGGCTCCACGATGACACAAAAACCGGACTCGTGCAACGTGTTCTCCACTCGCACCTACGCACCGGCATGATGGTCGCAGGTTTGCATGTGGTTCGGACAGCCGGTAGCGTCTGTCGATCGATCAACGACCAGCCCGATTGGATTTCTCGAGGACGAACATGAGACGCAGCCGCATACGGACCCGTTTGGCCAACGACGAGGCCGTGAGGATCTGTTGCCTGGGGCATTTCGTCCCCGCCTTCGTCCGCCATGCGGCCGAATTCGGGTTCGATTGCATCTGGCTGGACTTCGAACATCGCTGTTGGACCGACCGTGAGATCCAGGCGATTCTGCCCCTGTTCCATCTCTATGACATCGATTGCCTGTTGCGGGTTCCGACCACCGAGAAGACCCGGCTGTACCGTTTCCTCGAGGACGGTGCCACGGGCTTGATGGTGCCCCACGTTTCGACCGTCGAGAAGGCCCAGGAACTGGTGCAGTCGGTCAAGTTTCCACCGATCGGCAATCGCGGCATCGATGCCGCCGGGCTGGACTGCGACTTTTCGCTTCCCGAGCATCTCGAGTATGTCCAGGAGGCGAATGACCAGACCGCGCTGGTGGTTCAGATCGAGACGCGCGAGGCAGTGGAGAACGTCGAGGAGATTGCTGCGCTGGAAGGTGTCGACGGGTTGTTCATCGGGCCCGGTGACCTGGGCATGCGATTGGCACTGGACGAATCGACCGACATGACCGTCGAGAGTGCCACCGAGCGTGTGGCGGCGGCCGCGGCGGCCCACGGCAAGGCGTGGGGCCGACCCGCGGCGACCGAGTTGATGGGGCCGTTGTTCGACCAGGGCGCGCGGTTGCTGGCTCACGGCGGTGACTTCGGTGCCATCATGGATCACCTCCGCGAGTGCGGAAGCCACTTCGATGATTTGGCCTCCAGGGGCGCTGCGGATTGAAGGACGGTCGGGGGACCAACCGGTTTTGCCGTCCAGTCGGATCAACGGGACTGGTAGACTGCCGGGATGAGCTCTTCCGATCGTCGCCTGATGTTTCGGGGCCAACCGGTCCGGTTCGCCCTGCTGGCCGGCCTGCTGATGGTGGCCGGATGCGGTGACGACGGTCCGCCGGGGGGCGCAGGTTCGGGGAACCCGACGACCGAACCGGTTCTGTTCGAGGACGCCAATCGCGATCTGGGCGTGGACTTTTCCCACGATGCCGGTCGCACCGGTCGGTACTTCATGCCCGAGATGGTCCCGCCGGGCGTGGCGTTGTTCGACTTCGACCGTGACGGGGACCTGGATCTCTACCTGGTCAACAGTGGAGCGCTCGACGACCGCGGACAGCCTGCTCCCGATGCGGATGTCACCAACCGATTGTACCGGCAGAATCCCGACGGCCAGTTCGAGGATGTTTCCGCCGCCAGTGGGTTGGCCGATGCCGGGTACGGGATGGGTGTCGCCGTGGGGGACATCAACAACGACGGGTATCCCGATCTGTACCTGGGGAACTTTGGTCCCGACCGCCTGTTCCTGAACAAACGCGATGGCACCTTTGCCGATATCACTGCCACCGCGGGAATCGACAACTCCTCCTGGACCACCTCGGTGGCCCTGGTGGATTTCGATCGAGATGGTTGGCTGGACCTGTACGTGACCAACTACGTCGATTACCGGGCCGACACCAAGTGTCCGGACAACAGTGGGCGGCCGGATTACTGTGGTCCCCACGTCTTTAACGGACAACCTGACCGCCTCTACCGGAATCTCGGCGTTGGCTCGACCGGCGATGACGGGTCGCCAGGTCCGCGTTTTGCCGATGTCAGTGCGACCGCAGGAATCTCGCGGCAGGGGGGGCCGGGACTGGGGGTGGTTTGTGCCGATTTCGACGATGACGGTTGGCCCGATATCTACGTCGCCAATGATCACGCCGCCAATTTCCTCTGGATCAATGCCGGCGACGGCACATTCCGCGAGGAGGCGTTCTTTCGCGGTGGCGCACTGAGTGCCCAGGGGCGTCCCCAGGCCAGCATGGGAATCGCATGCGGTGACATCGACGGAAATGGTCGCATCGATTTGCTGTTGACGCATCTCGAAGGCGAGAACAACGCGCTGTACCTGGGGATCGACGACACCGGGTTTCGTGAATCGAGTCACCAGGCCGGGTTGGCCATGCCGAGCCTGGGTTTCACCGGCTTCGGCACACAGTTCCTCGACCTCGACAATGACGGCGACCTGGACCTGCTGGTTGCCAACGGGCGTGTCAGGAGGGTGACTCGCAAGATCGAAAGTCCACCTGACGAATCGGTTCCGGACTTCTGGAAGATTTACGCCGAGCGGAACCACGTGTTTCTCAATGATGGGACGGGGCATTTTTCGCAGTGCGAAAATCCGAACGACCCGCTGCTGCGTCGAGTCGAGGTGTCACGTGGCCTGGCCACGGGCGATCTCGACAACGACGGTGATCTGGACGTGGTGGTCGGCAACACCGCCGGCCCCGTTCGGGTCTACCGCAATCAGGCAGCCGGTAATCGTCACTGGCTGATCGTCCGAGCTGTGTTGCCCGATCAGGGAGGGCGCATGGCCCTGGGGGCCCGGGTGAAGGTGACAGCCGGAGAAACGACCGGATTGCGGTTGGTACAGCCGGCCAGCAGCTACCTGTCGTCGAGTGATCCCCGGGTGCACTTCGGACTCGGTGACGTCGATCGGGTGACATCGATCGAAGTCGACTGGCCCGATGGAACCCGGGAGGTGTTTTCGGGCGGAGACGCCGACCGGATTGTGACCGTGTCGAAGGGCACCGGGCAGGAGCCGGCCCAATGACCGAGACCACTCCAGGATTGTCCGGGGCCGACGGGGGCGACGGGGCCGCGGCGGCAACGGCGGATGCGTCGGCAGGCCGCCGGGCGAGCCCGCTTCAATTTCTCGCCCTGGCCGGTTTGCTGGCCATGGCCGTGATTGCCGGTTGGTGGGCCTGGCGGGATGGCGGTTCGAAGGAGTTCCTGGAGATCGACTTTGCGGGGGCGTCGTTGGAGGTCCGCGAGGCGATAGGGGAGGCACGCAGCAGGGTCGAAGCCGAGCCAGAATCGGGGGAGGCGTGGGGAGAACTGGCGATGCTGTTGCGGGCTCACGGTTTCGACCTGCAGTCGGACCGGGCGTTTCGCCGAGCCCAGGACCTGGACCGGCAGGAGTTCCGCTGGCCGTACCTGTTGGGGGTCAGCCTGGAAAACGTGGATCCGGTGGAGGCCGAGACGTGTATGCGGAGGGCGCTCGAATTGGCGCCCGGTCGGGCGTTGCCCCGTTTGCCACTGGCCGAACTGCTGGCAGCCTCGGGACGGATCCGGGAGGCGGAACTGCTGTTCCGGGAAGCCGGCACGCTTGAACCGCTCAACACGCGTGCCATGTTGGGATTGGCACGGCTGAAATCGGATGCGGACGACTTTCCCGCCGCGGAAATCCTGTGCCGCAAGGCCGAGGAGATCGAGCCTGACAGTCGGATGATCCAGGAATTGCTGGCGAGAGTGTTGTTCCGGCAGGGGAAGCGAGAGGAGGCCGAACGCGTGCGAAGACGGCTCGAGATGATCCCTCAGATCGAGACCAGTGACGATCCGTACGTCGCCGAGGTTCTGATGCTACGGCAGGACCCGAACTGGATCGGCGTCAAAGCCCAGACGATGCTTGAGCAGGGACAGACCCAGCGAGCGGTCAAGTACCTGGAGAAAGTGATCGGCGAGCATCCCGGCCGGGTTCGTTTTCCCCTGCAATTGGCCCGAGCCCTGGGAGGATCGGGACAGGCGGCGCGAGCCCGCGATGTGCTTGAACGGGCGGCGGCGGATTTTCCCGAGTCGGCCGAGTTGAGACTGGTGCTGGGGTTGATGCTCGGGGAGCTTGGAGAATTCCGTTCGGCACTGGAGAGTTTTCAGGCGGCGATCGAGCGAAAGCCAGACTTTGCCGAGGCATGGCTCTGGCGGGGACGGGTGTTGCGTGGTCTGGAGAAGGCGAAGGACGCTGAACGGTGTTTCCGTCAGGCGATCCGATTTCGTCCGGACCTGCCCGACGGCCACGGAGAACTGGGAGAACTGCTGCTGGCCGACGGGCGAGTGGCCGAGGCGGTGGTGGCGTTCGAAACCGCGCTGGATCTGGCACCCGGTACCGCCGCCTGGCGGCGGAGGCTGGTTGAGGCTCGGCGGCGGGCAGAACGAAAGTGACCGGGGATGCCCCGCGGGTCGTCGCTCAACGATCCGGCTCGTCGGCGGAGGGGGGCTTCTCACGGATCGACGTTTCGATCGTCGACTGAGTTGTTCCCGATCGGCCGAGGACGACCGACGAGCCACCGGTTCGGTGGGCTTGCTTGGCGGCGATCTTCTTGCGGGCGATCTCGGCTCTCTGGATCAGCACTTTGTCGAACGAAAACTCGGCCGGACTGCGTTCGGAGAACGGCGAGAGAGCCCGGCAGACGTCCAGGGCCTCCTGGAACCGGGTTTCCGGACGCTTGGAGATCATCTTCTGGAGAATCGCGGGCACTTCCGGCGGCAGGTCTTCGACGAGGCTTGTCACCGGCCGGGGTTTGCGTGTCCTTTGAGCCTCGAGCTTCTGTTTGACCGACTTGAGCGGGAAGGGCAGTTTGCCGGTTAGCGTGGCGTAGAGCGTACAGCCGAGGCTGTAGATGTCGGCTCGGCCGTCGACGGCGCTGCTGTCGAGAGTCTGTTCGGGTGCGATGTAGTCGGCGGTACCCAGGCAATCGTGTCCGAAGATCATCTGCAGTGAGAATTCGTCTTCGGCTTCGGATTCGATCTTCGAGAGCCCGAAGTCCGCGATCTTGACGTGTCCGGTGGTGTCGATCAGCAGGTTGGCCGGCTTGATGTCCCGATGGATCGTGCCCTTGGAGTGGGCGTGATGAAGTCCCGCTGCCGCCTGTCGGATCGTGTCGCAGGCGGCGGGCCAGGGCAGAGGACCGTTTCGGACGATCAGTTCCTCGAGACTGAGTCCCGGCACGATCTCCATCACGACGTAGTACACGTCGCCATAGACCCCCTCGGTTCGCTGGTACTCGTAGGTTCGGACGATATTGGGATGATTGAGCAGCAGCCCGGCCTTGGCCTCGAGTTCGAAACGCGCGACCATGCCCGAGTCGCCTTCAAGCCGCTTGGGCAACATTTTTACGGCGACAGGGTTTCCGCTTTCGACATCGGTGGCAAGGTACAACCAGCCCATACCGCCGGTCCCGAGGATGTGGTCGCAGCGGTAGTGATCGATGAAAAAGCCGCGGTGTCGGCCTTCGAGCAGGCGATCGGCCTGGAAACGGGTCAGCCGCCCGGATCGGACCAGCGCGGTGGCCACGTCGACCGGAGAGGCGTCTTGGGTCAACTCGAATTGACCCAGGGCGTCGGAAATCTGGTCCCGGGTCAGCAGGCGGCTTTTCTCGAGCAACTCGACAAAGTCGCTGGTGACCTGTGGTGGGGGCATGGTCGCGTCGCTCGAGAGGGAACGTCGGCGATTGTAGCAGGGGAGTCGCCCTCGTTAAACGAAACACGCCCGGGTGATCCTGGTGGATCGACCCGGGCGTGTTCTCAGAGCATTCAACTCAAACGCGAGGTGCGTTTGTTAGTTGTTGAAGAGGCTGATGCGACGGATCTGCGGGAGGCGGATCCGGGGCAGCAGCGTCGTCTTCTTCTCATACTCGCAACCCTTGGCGGTCTTCGGAGCGGCCGGCTTGGCGCACTTCGGAGCAGCCGGCTTGGCGCACTTGGGCGCGGCGGGCTTGGCACACTTCGGGGCGGCGGGCTTGGCACACTTGGGCGCGGCCGGCTTGGCGCACTTGGGCGCGGCGGGCTTGGCACACTTGGGCGCGGCGGGCTTGGCACACTTGGGCGCGGCGGGCTTGGCGCACTTGGGCGCGGCCGGCTTGGCGCACTTGGGCTTGGCCGTCTTGACTTCGCACTTGTTGCTGCGGTTCAAGCGGAGGAAGTCCAACAGACCGGCATCGGCGGTCTGGGTACCAACGAACAGAGCCGCAACAGCGGCGATCACAGTTGTCCACTTCATCGGAGATCTCCTTCAGTGTCGTCTTGGTTTGTGACACGTGTGAGGTGTAGTCATTCGGGGTCCGTCGTCGACTCGCCCCGCCTCGGCCCAACCATGTGGCTGGGCGTCACAGAGTGTGTTTTCGTCATGTCGGGGGAGTTCCTTCCGATGAATCCCATGTCCTGGGCCGCTAGTCTTGTAGCCGGGGACGGCCGTGGCGGTCGTATCAACTGCAAGGTGGAGGTGTGTCGGCTGTTCGGGAAATGACGGGTGCGGGGCCGGTTGTGCCGACAGGTGTCCAGGTTCGGTTATGCATGTCGTGATGATCGCAGCACTGGTGGCCGCCGCGTGGTGTTGGTGGCGAGGCCGCAGGACGGTGGCCGGGACGTCATTGCGGGCGGCCTGGCGATGGGGGGTTGCCGCGGTGACCGTGTCATGTGCCGCCGCGGTGGCCGGGTTGCTTGACGGTGTCTCACCCGGTGCGGTTGATCACCTGTGGTACGCCGCGTGCGTCCTGTGGGTCGCTCCGGCTGTGGCCGTGCTGGGGGCGAGGCGGCCGGGGGCGCGGGCCTGGAGCGGATTCGTGATGGTTCCGCTGTTGCTGGTCCTCGAATGGCCGGTGACTGGTGTCGCCTTGGCCGCCAGGCTGGGAGGCCTCGCCCGGGGACCGTTGTTGGAAACCGTGCGGCTGGACTGGCCCGAACTGGCCGGCTGGCTGGTTGTGCTCTTGCTGGGGATCGGCAACTACGTGATGACCCGACGGGGCGGGATGGTGATCGCTGCAGCCGGCGGTGTGCTGGCGCTGCTATGGCCGTTGACCGGGTCGGTTCCTCCCGGGGCGTGGACCGAGGGGATCCGGGCGGTCGGCTGCCTGGTGCTCGCCACGGCGATGTGGCTGGCGAGTCGGCCGCAGTGGAAACGGGTGGAGGAAGCCGACGACCACGTCGGACAGCGGCTGGCCCGGGCCTGGGACGACTTTTACCAGACCTACGGTTTGGTCTGGGCGGTTCGTGTCGAGGCACGGGTCAACCAGGACCTGGCCAGGCTCGAGGGAGGAGGAAGGCTGGGACCGAGTGGAGTTGAGTTTCCTGAGGAATCCCTGGCGACAGCTGAGCAGAAGGAAATGGCCTTTCGGCGGGCTGAGACGACCCTGAGATGGCTGTGGAAGCGGTTCGTCGATGAGGCGTGGGTCAGTTCGCGTCTGGGGCCATCGGCGCCCCTTGGCGCAAAAGAGCCGCCCGGGCTATGATTGCCGCGGCCAGACGGTGGTGGTGACATCTCAGACGGGACCAGGGAGAGGTGACAGAGTGGCCGAATGTGCCGGTCTCGAAAACCGGTGTACCTTCACGGGTACCGAGGGTTCGAATCCCTCCCTCTCCGCTTGATTTCCGGGGGGGACAGCGCAAGTCGCTGTCCCCCTTGGATTTTTTTGACGGACTGGTGACCAAAATCGCCCGGCAAGTCACTGACCGGCAAACTCGATCACAGGCCTGCAAACATCGGGATTCACGTGTCGAGGGACTCGTCGGTCGCTCGACGATGAGTTCATGAAATACGTTCTGATCATCCCTGACGGTGCTGCTGACGAGCCGCAAGTCGCCGCGGATGGGCTGACGCCCTTGCAGGCGGCTCGCACGCCGGCGATGGACGAGATCGTCCGAAGGGGGGTCATCGGGCGAGCCAACCACGTGCCGGAGAAATTGCCCAGCGGCAGCGATGTGGGAATGATGAGCCTGATGGGCTACGACCCACTGGTACACCACACCGGGCGGGCACCGATCGAGGCGGCGGCACAGGGGATCGCATTCGGTGAAAACGACTGGGCGATCCGATGCAACCTGGTGACGATTGCCGATGGCTGTTTGAGGAGTTTCACCGCCGGACAGATCGACGATGAAACCGCCGGCCGTCTGATCAACCACCTCCAGCAGGCGGTCGGCGAGGAATCTGGCTGGCAGTACCATGCCGGAGTCGGTTACCGCAACTTGCTGATTCACCGGCCCGGTTCGGCCGACCCGCCTTTCTCGGACGAAACCCTGTCGACACCACCGCATGACATGACCGACCTGCCGGTCACCGATCATTTGCCGAGTGGTCCGGGGAGCGAGATGTTGGTGGAGTTGATGGACCGCAGTCGAGAGATGTTTGCCGATTCGGACGTGGACTCACAGGCGACCCAGGTCTGGCTCTGGGGGCTCGGTCGCCGGCTCGATCTCGAGTCCTTCCACGAGAGATTCGGTCAGCGAGGTGCGGTGGTGACGGCGGTGGACCTGGTTCGTGGGCTCGGCCGCCTGCTGGGATGGAGCGTGATCGACGTCCAGGGGGCCACCGGGTATCTGGACACGGACTACGAGGCCAAGGGGCGGGCGGTGGTCGACGCGCTGGCCGAACACGACCTGGTGGTTGTGCATGTCGAAGCGACCGATCAGGCCTCACACGAAGGCGACGTTGAATCGAAGATCCTCGCCTTGGAGCGGATCGACGAGAACATCGTCGGGCCGGTTCACGAGAAGCTGTCGGAGATGGGGGATCACAGAATCCTCGTCTCACCCGACCACCCGACGCTGCTGAGAACCAGGACGCATGCCCATGGTATGGTGCCGGTGGCGGTGTGCGGGACCGCAGTGATTCCCGACGAACAGTTCCGCTACGACGAGGTCACCGCCTCATCGTCACCACTGGTCTTCGATCCCGGTTGCGGGTTGATGCCGTGGTTCCTGGGGAATTCTTGACCGGTCCGACGGTTTGCCGTTCCGGGATTCCTCCCTGGCCGGACACCCGTGCGATCGGCGAAAATCCAGCGACGGCTAATCGTCGCCCGAGGGTACGGGGTCCGAGCGACCGGCAAGCAGCAACCCGTCGAGTTGCTCGGGGCGTGGTGGCGATGCCAGGAAGCTGGCCCCAATGCCGACGACCACAGCCGGGACCGTCGTCAACAGGCCATCCCACCAGGTGTTGGTCTTCAATCCGGCCAGTGCTCCGAGTTGAGCGAGCGATTCGTCATCGAGCCCGGCCAACCCCACGCGGATCAGGGCCCAGACCATCAGTCCTGTCGCCAGGCCGGCCAGAACGCCGGTGGTGTTCACTCGCGGAACCAGCATCCCCAGCATCAGGACCGCCAGCAACAATCCCAACGTGGCGCCGGCGATAGAGAGCAGGATGTCGAAGACGGGCGAGTTGATCAGGGCCAGCAAACAGGCGATGCCGGTCACGCCAGTCCCGAAGACGCCGGTCATGATCCGGTTGAAGGTTGTGCCGAATTCCTTCCCGTCGAACCAGTCGCTGACCAGCGTGGCGGTCATGCTGTTGATGCCGCTGTCCAGGCTGCTCATCGCCGCGGCGAATAGCCCGGCCAGGATCAGCCCGGTCATGCCGTAGCCGCCGGAGAAGTTGATCACAAAATGGGGCAGCAACTGATCGCGGCCACGGCCGGAGTTCATGGCCTCGTAGATCTCGACATGCGACTGCTGGTAATAGACGTAGAGCGCCGTGCCGACCATGAAGAACAGTGTGCATGAGAACAGGGTGAAGACGCCCTTGATGACCAGCGCTCGCCGGGCCTCGCTGACCGTGTCGACGGTCACGTATCGCTGGAAAGCCCCGAAGGAGGCCAGTTGCCCGCCCATGTAGACGAAGAAACCGTAGGCGCAGGCCGAGAAGAGATTTCTTTCTCCGAACCCGCCGTCGAGCCGGAACATCTCGAACTTGCCGTCAGCCGAACCGGCGGCCAGGTACGCCGAGAATCCTCCATCGATCTTCGAAACCAGCAGGGCCAGCAGGAAGATCATTCCGCCGAACAGGGCAAACGCCTGGATCGTATCCGTCCAGATCACCGCCTTCACGCCACCCATTGCCGTGTAGATGGTGGCCAGCAGGCCGATGATCGTGATTACCGAGAGAGTCTGGAGGATCGAGGTGGTCTCGAGCACCACGTCAAGGATTCTCGAGACGGCCAGCAGCATCGTGCCCATCCAGCCGGCCGAATAGAGCATGAAGATCAGGCTGGCCATCAGACGAATGGGTCGAGAGAAACGCCGTTCGAGGTACTCGTAGAGACTGACGAACCCCAGCCCCTTGTAGAACGGGATGAACCAGATGCACGTGATGGGGATCACCACGAAGGGGATGAAGAAGATCGCCAGCAGTTGGTGATAGTTGCCGAAGGCTCCTTCGGCAGGCAGGCCAACGAATGAGTTCGAACTGAAGGTGGTCGCAAACAACGACAGTCCGACCGGCAGCCAGTGCATGTTGCGGCCGCCAAGGAAGAAGTCGTCGTTGTCCTTCTGCTTGTTGGAGAAGAACAGTCCCAGGCCGATGACCAAAAGCAGGTAACAGCCGCAGATGGCCCAGTCGATTGCCGCAATCGAGTCCACGTCGGGTCCTCGTCAGGGGTTTCAGGATCCGGTCACCGCGCTGGCGATTCGCCAGCGACCGGCCGTGTCACAGGCGGCATAGTACATCCGCCGCCTGCCGTCGCCGAGCGTGATCACCGACATGTCTTCGGCATGCACCGCATCCAGCTCGTCGCTTTCGTAGCCGCCTCCGGCCACGATGCACTCCGGTGGTCCGAAGCTCAATCCGTCTTCCGACATCGCCTGGAAGATCCTCGAGCGGAATCCAGAGATGTCGGCGGCGATCGAAGCGGCGGCGAAATCGAGTTCTTCCGGCGGGGTGTCGGCGGTTGACGGGTCACTGGGGTGAATCGGAACGTGTCGGCCGGCGGGGGCGTCCTGCCAGGCCGAATAGACCATGGTCCAGGCACCGGACGGACCGGATGGGGCAAGCAGTTGTCCTGCGGTGATGCCCATCGCGTCGTGGAATTCCTGTCCGCTGCGGATCCTTTCGCCCGGTTCGAACGCGAAGTCGAGACCGTTCTCGGAAATGGCACTGACAATGTGCTTGCCGTTTCGCTGACCGCCGGCCCGTCCACCCTCTCCGTAGTCATCGGCACAGGCCAGCAACCGGCATCGCCCGTCGGGAAGATAGATCACGCGTGGGCCTCCCAGTCCGTCGGGAGTCATCAGTCTTACCCCCTCCTCGTGCTGCCATTCGAGTTGGTCCTCGGAAATGGCGCTGGTGATCACCGTCGGGCGATCAGAGGTTCCACGAGCCTCGATGTACATGCGGAATCGGCCGTCGGCCAGTTGCACGATCGAGGGGGCCAACAACCGTAGCGACATGTGGGCGACGTCCGGGCAGGGGCACAACCGGATTCCAGGTTCGGGAGAAAACTCGAGTCCGTCGTCGGAGACGGCGCTCAGAATGTATCCCTGGCATTCGGGGTACGGCCGGCCGGGGCCAACGGCGGTGTAGAACAGGCGGAAGCCGCCCCCGGGCCGTTCGATGATGCCCGGGGCTTGGACCTTCGACGCGTCCAGGTCGCGGGAGGCCTCGACCCGCGGTCCCGCCTCACGTGTCCATTCGCTGGAGATGTCCATCGCGATTACTCGAGTTCAGTCAACGAGGTCGTGTGGTCGGTCACGAGATGGTGTGGCATGTGCCGTCCAGGTTCGTCACCCTGAGCAATGACGCGACGACTTGCAACGCATGGTGTGCCTGGGGAACGGCTGGACGGAGAACGACGATGAGGCGACCGAACTGCAGTTGGCGACCGGGAACGGCCTGTCTGTGCGCGATCATCCTGGTTGTCACTCCAGGGATGGCTTCGGCCTGGTGGGATTCCGGGCATCGGCTCGTGGCCCTTGTGGCCTGGTCTCGGATGGATGTGCCGACAAGAACGCGGGTGCTCAGATTGCTGGGAGAGCATCCCCAGGTCGAGAAGTATTTCACACCCCCTGCACGATTGCAGGATGGCCGGTTGCGACACCAGTGGATCATCTCGCAGGCCGCCGTCTGGAGCGACCTTGTCCGTAAGTCCGATCGCGATCGTCCGACCTGGCACTACATCAACCGGCCGTTGTTCCTCTCGGAGAAGGCTCGCCGGTCATTGCAGCCCCGGTTACGCGTCAATCTGGCGACGCGGCTGCCGAAAGGTGCGAGCCTGGCGACCCAGGACCTGAACGTGATCCAGGCGATCTCGCTGTGTCGCCAACGATTGAACGCCCGCGACGCGACCGAAGCCGAACGTGCCGTTTGCGTGACGTGGTTGTGTCACCTGGTCGGAGACGTCCCCCAGCCGTGTCATTCAACGGCGTCGTTCACCGCCCGGCGATTCCTCCGTGGGGACCGTGGAGGCAATGATGTGCCGATCCGGGGCGACAAGAAGGACATCAACCTGCACATGTACTGGGACGGGCAGTTCGGCCAGACTCGCACGCTCGACGGAGACCTGGTTCGCCGCGCTGCCGCATTGTTGGCCGACCGGAAACTTGTCGCCGCCGGACGCCGAGCCGAAAAGCGGCTTCAGGGGGAAACCTGGGTGGCCGAAAGTCACCGGCTGGCCAGGGACGTGGTCTATTCCTCCGCGATCCTTGCGGCGATCGGAAGCGGTGAGAGCGACCCGGAGAAAGCGATTCCGGCGGTGGAGTTGTCCGGGGATTATGCCCGGCGAGCTCGGGCGGTGGCACGGCAACGAGTGGTCGAAGCCGGATTCCGGCTGGCCCGCGTGCTTGCCGAGGTGCGGTGACGGTGGCTCATCGCTTTCGGGCTTTCAGGGTCTTGACCTGCTTGGCGATCAGCTGGCACATGCTCGGCAGCAGCACGATCCCGGTGTAATGGTTGGTCGGCATCTTGACGTGGTGTTTGGGTGGCAGCTTCGCCGCCTTGGCCAGCGCCAGGGCGCTGGCCATCGGCACCACCGTGTCATGGACTCCTGAAAACAGCCAGGTGCGTTTCGGGTCGAGACGGTGGGCCACCCGCGTGGGCTCGATCGTGCTCGCCAACTGTTTCAGACGCTCGCCGGTGATCCCCGCTTCGGTCAGTTTTTTGCGAACCTTGGCCGTGTCCCGCTTGCCGTTCTGGATCATCTGGTAGAGGTTTCCGCCGGCGAGCATCACGAAGACACTGTCGTATCCCCGGTCGAGGCTTGCGGAAGTGGCGACCACGAAGCCACCGAGGCTGGTGCCCTGAAGGGAGACATGCGACGAGTCGACCAGCGGGAGAGCGACGATCGCATCTCGAGTTCGGCGGACGTCACCGATCGCCTGCCGCAACAGGTCGAAGAACCGACCGTCGGGTGGTCGGCCGCCGGGGCCGACTCGCTGGCCGTAGCCGGGCAATTGCACCAGGAAGGCGTGCAGGCCCTGCTGGCGAAGTGTTCGGGCGAAGAGTCGACCGACGGTCATTGCTCGGCCCGACTCGTGGATCACGACGACTGCCCGGGACCGTCGAGCGGCTCCCTTGTCCATCCCCGCCACATACCATTCGACCGCCACGCGGTCGTTGTCCTTGTCACCGGTCAGGACTGGTGAGGGAAACCGCAACAGCACTTCACCTCGACCCTTTCGCGGTGGCTGACAACTCACCTGGAATCGCCCGGGGGGCCAGGTCAGCCCGGACAGGCAGTCCATGGCATCTGCCGAGGATTCGGACCCGGGAGCCAGTGTGTCGCGGGCTTCGAACGACCTCTTGTCCCCCGGACCGAGGAAGCTCAGGTCTGGCTCGGCAGTCGGCGGGGCGGCCCGGCCGGCAGGAGCCGCCAGCAGGATGGTCAGCACGAGGGGAATGGTGATTCGGGACGGCATTGTCCATCGAGCTTACGGCGGCGTGATTCGGTGTCAAATCCCGAAACCGGTCGCTGCTCGATTCGGTGGCAATGCCGATGGAGCGATCGTAGGATGCCCTGAGTCACGCGAAACTGTTCGGCTTTTTGTCTGGAATCTGATCACTCATGAACGCCACCGGCACGCCCGTCAACGAAGTCGACCACGAGTTCTATCATCGGGAGGTTGACTCGTTTTTGCCCGATCGCATCTTCGACGCTCACACGCATCTGTGGTGTAAGGAGTGTGTCGCGTGGACGGCTCCCGGAGCCGCCGATGATGTGGGGCTTGACGAATACAACCGACTGATGAAGGACCTGCATGGCGAGCGGCCCACGCAGGCGATGTTCATCCCGTTTACCACCTCGGTGGAACTCGAAAGTCGGCAAAAAGCCAACCAGTGGGTTGGCGACCAGGTGGCTCTCGACACCAACAACCGCGGGATCTTTTTCATTCACCCTGAGGATGATCCCGAGTGGGTCCGCCAGGAGGTGCGGCGACTGGGGCTGCATGGCCTGAAGTGCTACCACACGATGTCGAACGTCGAACCGACGTGGGACGCGGACATCCAGGCCTTTCTTCCCGAGCCATTGATCAAGGTGGCTGACGAAGAGGGTTGGGTGATCACCCTGCACATGGTCAAGGCGCGGGCGGTGGCCGATCCGGCCAACATCGAGTGCATCAGGCACTACTGCGAGACCTACCCCAACATGCGGCTGATTCTCGCGCACTCGGCTCGAGGCTTCCAGCCGGCCCACAATCTCGAGGGCCTGCCCAAACTCACGGGGCTCGACAACCTGTATTTTGACACCAGCGTCAATTGCGAACCGATTGCTCACCAGGCGATTATTCGAATCATCGGGCACGACAAGCTGATGTACGGCACCGACATGCCGGTCAGTCATCTCCGCGGCCGATCGCTTTCGGCCGCCGATTCGTTCATCTGGCTGCACGAGGACGCGCCCGTCTGGGGTGAGAAGCACCAGAAGATTGATCCGGTGATCGTTGGGCTCGAACACATTCGGTCACTGAAATGGGCCTGCTGGAGCGAGAAACTCAGCGACAGCCAGGTCGAGGACATCTTCTACAACAACGCGGCCCGGCTGCTGGGTGCGTGAATCGGCGATGGGGCCGGATCGGGAGAGAGTGCGATGCGAACAATCGTAAACCGCTTGGTGTTGGCGGGATTGGTGGTGGTGCTTTCGAGTGTGTCGACGGTGACAGCCGCCGATGACCTCGATTTCGGTGACGTCACCGAAACCCGTGTCATGGTGCCGATGCGAGACGGCAAACGGCTCTCCGGATATCTCTATCTCCCCAAGGGCAAGGGGCCCTGGCCGGGCGTCTTCGAACAGCGGTATGCCAGCCTGAAGGGGAAGGGCACACGCCTGTTGGCCGCGAAGCTGGCCTCCGAAGGCTACGGGGTGCTCCACGTGAACTTCCGCGGGGCCCAGGAGTCCGAGGGGACCTGGGTCGGGTACCGCGCCCTGGCCTGGGGAGAGTTGCAGGATGGGTACGACACCTGTGAGTGGCTCGCCGGCCGGAAGTGGTGCACCGGCAAGATCGGCACCTTCGGCAGTTCCCAGGGCGGCTACGCCCAGAATTTCCTCGCCGTCACGCGTCCTCCTCACCTGACCTGCCAGTACATGGTTGATACCGGTCTGAGTCTGTACGAGGAAGGTTACCGGTTGGGCGGGACAACACGGCCGGATCGGTTCAAGGGCATGGACGCCAATTGCCGCGTGCCTGCACACAACCGGGCGCTGATGGCCGAATGGTTCGCGCACCCCGACTACGACGAGTACTGGGAGGCCGAGGACTGCTCGCGGCATTTTGGACGAATGAACGTTCCGTGTTTCACCATCGGCAGCTGGTACGACTTCATGAACCAGGGGTCGATTGCCAGTTTCCAGGGACGCCAGAACCGCGGTGGTCCCGGCTCGGTCGGACAACAGAAGCTGTTGATCGGCCCCTGGTTGCACGGACGCCGAAACAAGGGGAACCGCGTCGGGGAACTGGTGTATCCCCAGAATGCCGCCGTCGACGTCCACGGTTCGATGATCGACTGGTTTGATCACCACCTGAAGGGCAAGAAACTGTCTGCTGCCGCCCGTCCCACCGTGAGGTATTACGTGATGGGGGCGGTCGGAGAAGCCGCTGCACCGGGCAATATCTGGCGGGAAGCCCACGATTTCCCGCCCAAGGCGCGAACCACCTCGTACTTCCTGCAGCACAGTGGCGGACTGGGGTTGGATGAGCCCGACATGACCGACGGAACCGGTGCGGCAACAAGTTACACCAGCGATCCCAGGCATCCCCGCTCGATTCCCGGACGGGGGTTCCCCGGAGCCCGTGATGCGAGCGGCTTCGAGAAGCAGGACGACGTGCTGACGTTCACCTCCAGCAAGCTTGGGCAGCCGGTCGAATGGACCGGTGCCGTCGAGGTTCAGCTCTATGTTTCGTCCTCGGCACCGGACACCGACGTGCTGGTTCGTATCAGCGATGTCTATCCCGACGGACGCTCGATTCTGCTGGCCGACTACCCGTGGCGAATGAGGTACCGCGAGGGCTTTCGCAAGCAGGTCCTGATGAATCGTGACCGGGTGTACCCCGTTCGCTTCCGCGTGGGCTGGATGAGCCAGATCTTCAACACCGGGCATCGCATCCGGGTGACCGTTGCCAGTACCGGGTCGCCGCTCTATGAGCCGAATCCCCAGACCGGTAAGCCGGCGACTATTGAATTTCCCTCGGATGCCCGAAAGGCGATCAACACGATCCACCATTCCCGCCGGTACTCGTCTCGGATCCTGGCACCGGTCCGAGACACTTCGTCCCGCTGACATCGGGGCCCGGATTCTCTTTGCCGCTCAATTGACACCGACCTGAGGAAACTGACTGATGTTGAACCGTCGAGATTTTGTCCAGGGGACCGCCACCGCCACCGCGATTTCACTCGCCTCGAACCAGGCCGAAGCCGGAGAGAAAACGGGTCGGAAGACAATGGCGATTGTTTCGACCGAGTGGCGATACCATTCTCACTCGCAGCACATGGGGGACCGTTTCCTGCACGGCTACCCGACCGGTGGCACCTGGAATCAGCCCCGGCTCGACGTCGTGTCGCTGTACGCCGATCAGGTTCCCAAGAATGATCTCAGCCGGGCCCGGCAGGCCGAGTTCGGCTTCAAGATCTTTCCGACCGTCGCCGAGACGCTGCGACGGGGAGGCAAGAAGCTGGCCGTCGATGCGGTTCTGTTGATTGGTGAGCACGGCAATTACCCTCGCAACGAACTGGGGCAGAAGAAGTATCCCCGGTACGAGCTGTTCAAGAAGATCACCGACGTGTTTCGTGAGGACGGTCTGAGCGTACCGGTCTTCAACGACAAGCACCTTTCGTGGAAGTGGGAATGGGCCAAGGAGATGGTCGACATCTCACGTGAGCTCGACTTCCCGTTCATGGCCGGTTCGAGCCTGCCGGTGACCTGGCGGATGCCGGCCGTGGACCTGCCCCGTGGCAAGAAAGTCAACGAGCTGATGGGGTTGGCCTATGGCGGAGTGGACAGCTACGACTTTCACGCGCTGGAAACGATGCAGTGCATGGCCGAGCGTCGGGACGATGGCGAATCGGGCGTGGCGTGGGTCGAGGGTCTGCGAGGTGATGCCTTCTGGAAGGCGATGTCGAAGGGATCGTTCGATGCGGGAGGGTGGAGTCCCGAACTTTTCGAGGCCTGTCTGACTCGGACCCAGACACTCGGGCAGCCCCGTGCGACGTTCACTCACTGGCACCCCACGGCGAAGCAGATCCGCGAGATGGTCAAGGAGCCGGTGGCGTACCGCTACCAGTACCGCGATGGAACCCGGGCCACCATGTTGTTGATGAACGGGCTGGTCCGTGACTTCACCTTCGCTGCCGATCTCCGTGGCCGCAGGGAACCGCTCTCGACTCTTTTCCATCTGCCTCCCACACCCAACGTCCAGTATTCGGCCGAGTTGATGGGACATGCTGAGGACATGTTCGTCAGCGGCAAGGCCGGATATCCCGTGGAACGGACACTGCTGGTGTCGGGAATTCTCGCCGCGTCGATCGAATCGATGGTCAAGCAGAAGGTGCTTCAAACACCTCACCTGGGCGTCGAGTACAAGTCGACCCGGCATTCGACTTTTGCCACGTCCTGATCCGGGACCGGAATCCGGTTCGAGAGGCAAGGACCTCTGGGATCGGGTCCGGAATTGTGTAGAATCGGAACATCAAAACTCGCTGATGCCATTTCGGTGTTCGTGAACACGTGGTGCGGCGGGTGCTAAAGCGGAAGCGGAGGCTCGACCGGATGGACCAGAAGTTCGAAGGCACACCGAAGGCTGAGATCAGTCTCGATGGCCGCAAGCTGTCACGCGGCGAGGTCACCAACGACTGGGGACTGCGGCTCCAGTGGCAGGTCAAGCGGGACGGCAAGGTGATTGCCACTCCACCGGCTCGAGCCGAGTCGCGGTACGAACACCCGGACAAGACACCCGGAAAGTACGAGATCGTGCTCCAGATGTGGAAGTACGTCAATTACAAGAAGAACAAGCAGCGAGAGTTCATCAGCAGCAAGTTCATCGACATCTCGAACACGGTCACCTACACGATCTGACGAGACTCGATCGGTCGTCTCACGAGGCGTGTTCCGGTCCCGAAAGGAATTCCCCCCGATGATCCATGTTGGCCAGGCCAATGTTCCACTGTGCGACGGTGTGAGCCGTCGCAGTTTTCTTCAGGCGGGTGCGACCGCGATGGGGCTGTCGTTGCCGACGGCGATGGAACTGGAGGCGGCCGGAGCGGTCGATCCGAAGAAACAGAAAATCAAGAACTGCATCACGCTGTTCCTGGTCGGCTCGCCAGGTCACCTGGACACCTGGGACATGAAGCCCGATGCGCCGGCCGACATCCGTGGCAAGTTCAAGCCGATCTCCACTGCCGTGCCCGGCGTGCAGATCTGCGAGCACTTTCCCCTGATGGCGCGGATGATGGACAAGGTGGCCCTGATCCGCAGCCTGCACCACAACACCGGAGCGTCGCACGAGAACGGCCAACGGTGGATGATGACCGGCTACGACTTCAACGCGGCCAACATTCAGCCGCACATGGGTTCGGTCGTTTCGCGGGTCTTCGGTCAGAAGACCAGCCTGCCGGCGAGCATTGTTCTGCCGGCCAAGATCGGCAACACCGGCACCTCGACTCCACACGGCCAGGCGTCCGGTTACCTGGGGACAGCCCACGCACCGTTTTTCCTTGGCAGTGATCCGGCCGTGAAGAACTTCAAGGTGGCCAACCTCGAGCCCCCCAAGGGGCAGACCGACTTCCGGATCAATTCTCGTCGCAACCTGCTGAAGCAACTCGACGATCTGCAACGGCGGACCGAGACGTCCTCGACGATCCAGCGAGACACCGCCTACAGCCGGGCTTTCAACCTGCTGACGTCTCCGAAGACCCGCAAGGCGTTTGACCCGGCCGAAGAGACCGACAAGCTCCGGGACCGTTACGGACGGAACACGTTCGGGCAGAGCTGCCTGTTGGCCCGGCGGTTGATCGAGAACGGGTCCCGGTTCGTGACCGTCAATCACTTCGATACGGTCTTCAATGTCACCTGCTGGGACATGCACGCCAACGGCAGCAGCTTGGACAACACGTACCTGGATTACGAGCGTCACCTTTGTCCCCAGTTTGACCAGGCCTTCACCGCATTGATCGAGGACCTGGAGGAGCGAGGATTGCTCGAGGACACCGTTGTGGCGGTGTTGAGCGAATTCGGGCGGACGCCCAAGTTGAACAACCGTGGCGGCCGAGACCATTACCCGCCGGCTTGGACCAACTTCTTCGTCGGCGGGGGCGTGAAGGGCGGGCAGGTGATCGGGTCGACCGACAAGATCGGTGCCGCACCACACGACCGTCCCGTGTTGCCACCCGAGGTCGTCGCGTCGGTCTACACAGCGATGGGGATCGACCTGGAGACCACGATGATGCCCGGACCCGGCAGTCGACCAGTTCGCTTCATCGAGGCCGATCCGATCAAGGAGTTGTTCGGCTAGACCCGCGGCTCAGTTCGCGTTGTTTCTGGATTCGAGTTCGCCGGGGGGCCACCGAGGGCCGGGCGGACGGAGTTCTCGCCCGGTACAAGAGTTCGGTGGCATGCTTCGGCCCGTGATCTGCCTGCTTGTGTGTGCCTGGCCGGCCTGGGGGTTGGCCGCACCACCGAGGATTTCGGACCTTTCGGTCCATGGGCTGCAGGTTGGCGGAACGACCCGGTTGACCGTCAGCGGGGCGAACCTCTTGCCGTCACCACGGGTTGTGGCCGGTGTGCCGATTGCCAAACAGGTCGTCGTCGGGAAACCGACTGCCAACGCAGTGATCCTGGACGTGACGTTGGCCGGTGACGTGCGGCCCGGTGTGTATCACCTGAGAGCGGTCAGTGGCCAGGGCGTGTCGACACCCCGGGTCATCACTGTCGACCGACTGCCACAGAAGGGGTTTGTCGATTCTGCCCGGTTGGACGCGCTGCCGGTGGCGTTGCACGGACGCCTGGTGGGATCGACCGTCGCCAGCGTGCGGTTTTCCGGTCGTGCCGATCAGGTGCTGACGGTTGGCCTGATGGCCCGGCGATTGGGGTCAGCGCTGCGGCCGGTGCTTCATCTGCTCGGACCCGATGGGCGGCGGATGAAACTGGCCATGCCGCGGTCGGATCTGGGTGGTGACACGAGGTTCACGATCACCGTTCCACGCGACGGACTCTATACCCTCAAGTGGCACGACCTGCAGTACGCCGGGGCTGGACCGGGCGATTTTCGGTTATCTATCGGCCGTTTTGATACCGCTGACCTGGTGTATCCACCGGCCGTGACGCTTGGAACGGCCGGCTCCGTGCTGTTGCTGGGGACCGGGGGGCGAGAAATTGCCGCCGGCGTGATCGAGTCTCGACAGGCCGGTGGGCTGGTTCCGGTCGGCTGGGCCGAGAACACCGTTTCGCTGGGCTTGAGACCCACGGTCGAAGTGAGTCGATGGCCCGAAGTGATCGAACCGGCCAAGGCCGAGACTCCAAGGCGATTGCCGTCAGTGCCGTCGGCCGCCAGTGGCCGATTGATCGCAGCCGGTGAGTCCGACAGTTGGCGGGTTCCGGTCAAGCAGGGCGAGAAGCTGAGGTTCGAAGTGTTTGCAGACCGCCTGGGGTCACCACTGGATTCGATGCTCGAACTCAAGAAACCCGACGGCGGCGACCTGGCCGCCAATGACGATGCAGTCCGTTCCGATTCTCGAATCGACTTCACGGTACCTGCCAATCTGTCGCATCTGCTGGCGGTGGTCAGTGATCGTCATGGTCGAGGTGGTCGCCGGTATCTCTATCGACTCGCCGTGACCCGTACTACCGATCCCGCTGTGGCTGATTTCGATCTGGTTGTTGCCAGCAACTCGTACAACGTGCTTCCGGGTGGACGTCACGTGTTTCGTGTTGATGTTGTGCGCCGTGGCTACAATGGGGAAATCCGTTTGGACACGATCGGGTCACCGTCCCATTTCCGACTGTTGACGCCGTCAATTCCCGCCGGCGCACCCGGTGTGTTGGTGACCGTGGTCAATACCAGCAGCGAGGGGGAAACGGCACTGGACGGTTTTCGGCTGGTTGGCAGGTCGACTGCTGGCGGGACATCGGTCCAACGGCCGGTGCGTATTGCGGCACATCCCCTGGCCTCCTCGCAGCCGTGGCTGCGAGAAGACCTGGTGGTGGGACGCTCGGTGCCTCCTTCTCCGGTTGTCGCAATCGATGTGAAGCCGGCGAGCACTGAATCGCTGTGGCGAGGTCAGGAAGTTCCGTTGCCGATTCAATTGAGTCGCGATCCCGAAGCTGTTGGGCCTGTGCGACTGAGCCTCGTGACCAGTCAGAAAGTGCCATTGGTCAAGGGCAAGCCGAACGCGGGGGCAGCGATTCGAGGTGCGGCGGCCACGATCGATATTCCGGTCAGCGCGAAGGTCAAGGCGGCGTTGGATGCGGCGACAAAGGCCCGTGCGGCAGTGGACGTTCTCGAGAAGAAGGTCACGGCGGCCGGCGGGGCGGATGCGGCACTCAAGGGACAACTCGCCAAGGCTCGCGTTGATCGTGACGCGAAAGTGAAGGTGCTGCGGAAAGCTGTTGCCACATCGTCTCGAGAGGCGGTCTACCGTGTGATCGTCCCGCCCGGACTGCCTCTTGTCGACTACGACCTGTCGGTGGTGGCCGAGTTGCGGTCGATGGACAACAAGACGGCACTGGCACGGTCCTTCAGCCCGGTGCGAAGGCTGACCGCTCGCCGGTCGCTGGAGATCGTGGCGCGTGACGATTCGGTCGTTCGTGCGTCCCGGACAGCCAAGTCGGACGCGATCGTGCGGCTTCGGGGTGAAATCATCCGTCATGGACGGTTCGGAGGGGATGTCACCGTGACGATTGCCGGGCAGCCCAAGGGGATTCCTGTTCCGAAGGTGGTTGTGAAGGCCGGTGCGTCCGGGTTCGAACTTCCGCTGAAAGTGCCCGCCGGTTTTGCCGCGGCCCAAATCGCCAACCTCGTGCTGGTGGTCAAAGGGCCAGCTAACCCCAAGGCTCCAAAGATTCTCGTCGAGGCCAGGCAGCCGTTTTCTCTTCTGCTGAGTGCCAACGGGAAGTCGACGCCTCCGCCACCACCGAGCCCCAGGACGCTTGGGCGATGAACCGGAAACCCAGGATGCCCGTGATGTTTCTGCCGACACAGCTGACGACAAGTGGAACCCAACAGATGGCGACGATGACCACCAACCGCCCGTTTTTCATGGCTCTCGGTTTCCTCGGCATGCTGGCACTGGCCGGGTCGGTGCAGGCCGAGTCGCCGGGTGTGATCGGTCAATTGACGGTGGAGCCGTCACAACTGGTGATGACTCACCCCCGTCGCGGGCATTCCGTGGTCGTGACCGCACGAACACCGTTGGGACGAACCGTCGATCTGACAGCCGAGGCGACCTTCGGTTCATCGGATCCGGGCGTGGTACGGGTCAGCCCGCTGGGATGGATCGAAGCGGTGTCCAATGGGACGGCAAGGATCCAGGTTCAGGCGAACGGATTGCTGGGAGTGGTCCAGGTCGAGGTCAAGTTGCCCGCCGCAGTGCCTCGGCACAGCTTTCGCGACGACGTGATGCCGGTGTTGTCCAAAACCGGATGCAACCAGGGGGCCTGTCACGGGTACTCCCTGGGCAAGAACGGTTTCAAGTTGTCGCTTCGCGGTGCCGATCCGAAAGCGGATTTCGACTCATTGACCGATGAATTCCTGGGTCGCCGAATCAACCGACACAACCCGTCGGCAAGCCTGTTTCTGACCAAGCCCCTGGGCGAGGTGGCTCACAAGGGTGGTGTTCGTCTGGAAGCTGACAGCCTGGAACACCGACTGCTGCTCGGCTGGGTCCGGGAAGGGGCGAAAGCCGATTCCCCCGGAGCCGCGACCTTCGAGTCCCTGTCGATTTATCCTCGCCGCGTGGTTATCGGGCCGGGATGGCAGCAGCAGTTGCAGGTGATCGCGACCTACTCGGACGGTTCGCTGCGCGACGTGACGCGGCTGTCGGTGTTCACGGTCAACACCGAACGAATAGCTGCGGTGACCCGTGACGGTCTGGTGCAGGCATCGATGCTCGGCGAGACCGCCGTATCGGCCCGGTTCGAACGCACGTTCGCCACTGCCGAGTTCCTGGTCCTCGAACCTCGCGAGGACTTCGAACCGACCCCCGTGCCGACCGACAACGTCGTCGATCGGTTTGTCATCCAGAAGCTGAACTCGATGAATGTCCGCCCGTCGGCCCTTGTCGATGATGCGGGTTTTCTGAGGAGGGTCTCGATCGACATGACGGGGATCCAGCCAGAACCCGATCAGTTGCAGGCGTTCCTTGCGGACAAGGATCCGAAGAAAAGGACCCGGTTGATTGAGCGACTGTTCCGGACCGAGGCGTTTGTTGACCAGTGGTCGTTGAAGTGGGGAGACCTGTTGCAGAACAGTCGGACGAAGCTGAGCGATCCGGCGGTGTTTGCCTTCCGGGAGTGGCTCCGCGAAGCGGTGGCCACCAACCGGCCGCTTGACCAGTTCGCTCGCGAAGTTCTCGGCGGACAAGGAGGTGTCTCGGAAAGTCCCACTGCGGCCTTCTATGCCGTGAGCAATGACGCCCACGACACGCTGCAGCGGACCACCCAGGTCTTCTGTGGCATCCGGATGTTGTGCGCCCGCTGTCATCCGCATCCCTTCGAGAACTGGACCCAGGAGGATTACTACGGACTGTTCAGCTTCTTCAACCAGGTTGCCACCAAGAACGATCCCCGGTTGCCGGGTGTCAAGAACGCCAAGTCGGTTGTCATCAATCTCAAGACCGGGTTCGGCACCAATCCTCGCAGTGGGCAGGCCCAGCCTCCCCGTTTCCTCGGGGGCAGAGAACCGAAACTGGCGACCGGCGGAATCGATCGTCGCGAGGCCTACATCGGCTGGCTGACCTCAAAGGACAACCCGTTCTTCGCTCGCAGTCTGGTCAACCGCGTCTGGAGTTACTTCTTCCACCGTGGCATTATCGATCCGGTCGACGACCTGCGATCGACTAATCCGGCGATCAACCCCAAGTTGCTTGATGCGCTGACGGCCGATCTGATTGCCAGCGGATTCGACATGCGTCACCTGATGCGGACGATTGTCAGTTCCCGGACCTACCAACGCAGCAGCGTGGCCAACAACAGCAACATTCACGACGACATGAACTTTTCGAGGTTCGTCCCGAGGCGTTTGCCGGCCGAGACATTGCTGGATTGCCTGGTACAGGCCACCGGGGTCCCCGAGAAATTCAGTGGCGCCCCGGCCGGGTTCACCGCGAAGCAGTTGCCTGATGCCAACATTCAGAGTGATTTCCTGAAACTGTTCGGGAAACCACAGCGTATGGAGGCGTGTGAGTGTGAACGCGATTCGGGAGCCAACATGCTCCAGGCCCTGCACTTCATCAATGGCCAGTCGATTCTCAGCCGTGTCAGTGCCGGTAACGGCCGCGTGGCCGGGCTGGTGAAATCCGAGAAGGAGGTTGTCGGGCTCATCGAGCGACTCTACACCTGGTCACTGTGTCGTCGGCCCACTGACAAGGAACAGGCTGTGGCAGTCAAGTTCTTCAGCAGCTATGGCGACAAACGCCAGGAAGCCGCCCAGGATTTCATGTGGGCTTTGTTGAACAGCCGCGAATTCATGATGGTGCACTGATGCGAGCCGCCCGTTCGATTCTTGTCGCACTTGTCACGGTTGCCGCGTCACCGGCGGGCGTGTCGGCCGACGACGTGATCAGCTTCCGTCGTCACGTCTGGCCCATTCTGAAACGGCATTGCTATGGCTGCCACAGCGGTGAGAAACCCGAAGGGAAACTGTCGTTGGCGACGGCCGCGTCGATTCGCAGCGGCGGTGATACCGGCCCGTTGCTGGTGCCGGGGAAGCCGGGCCGCAGCCTGTTGATCCAGATGATCAGCGGCGAGGAGCCGTCGATGCCTCCCAAGGGCCGGCCACTGAGCCGGGCCAAGATTGATGTCCTGAAACGATGGATTCTCCAGGGAGGGAAAATCGACTCGGTCGCACCGGTTGCCGAACCGAAAGTCGTGATTCCCGTCGAGTACACACATGCTCCCGCGATGACTGCGGTTGCCTTTTCTCCCGATGGCCAGCGAATTGCGTGTGCGTGTCGCAGCGAGGTGGTCGTTGTGACGACCAGCGGAACCGGAATCCCACTGCGGCTGCCGACGCGTTCCGATCTGCTCACCCACGTCGAGTTCAGTGCCGACGGGAAGATGCTGCTGGCTGCCGGAGGGACGCCGTCCCGGTTCGGAGAGGTGTGTGTGTTCTCGGTGGCCGACGGGAAGCGCGTCCTGGCCAGGCGTGTCAGCGGCGACACGCTTTTTCGTGGTGGATTTGCGCCCGACGGGAAGCGGGTCGCACTTGGTGGAGCCGACGGTGCGGTCTACGTGATCCCTCTCGACGAAAAATCCGCCGTCCGGAGAATCGAGCTGCACAGTGACTGGGTTGTTGACGTGGCCTGGACTCCGGATGGAAAGAAGTTGATCACTGCCGGGCGTGACAAGGCGACCAAGGTGGCCAGCGTTCAGACGGGCAAGTTGTTGCGCACCGTCGACTCATCCCCCGAGCGGGTGTCCAGCGTGGTGACTGACGGAGTGTTTGCCGTGTCGGCCGGGAAATCGCGTGCGCTGATTGGTTATCAACTCGACGTGGCTCTGCAGAACATCTCGGTCACCGGTGCTGGAAATGGGGCCAAACCCATCACGCGAAGAAACCAGTACGCGAAGAATTTCGAGGGGCAACCCGGTGAGGTGATTGACATCGCAATCAGCGGAAACCGCAAGGCGATCGCCGTGGCCGGTGCGGCCTCCGAGGTCCGGGTTTACACGGTTGCCGACCGGAAACGAACGGCGACCGTCAAGAACGTCCGAGTTCCCGTCTATTGTGTCGCACTGAATCGGAACGCGTCCCTGCTGGCCGTGGGCAGCCGCGACGGGTACCTCGAAGTGTTCCGTCTCCCGAAAGCGGAGCGGACGCTTTCGCGGATTCCAGTCCCGATGAAGAAGACGGTCGGCAGTCGTTGAATTCGATGCCGTTGGCTTGATCGATCGCCGCGGCTCATTTTGATCGGGCGGCCCGCCGTCGCTTTGGCTGTTCCTCGGTTTCGTCATCGAAACCGACCGGCCCACCGTTCATTTCTGACAGGAACCGGGATGTCTTGGTCTTCCGCCGCTTGCCCCACTTGGTGCGGTGCTTGGCCCACGAGAGCGTGAGGAAGTCCATGGCGCGGGTGACGCCGACGTAAGCCAGTCGCCGCTCTTCGCAGATGGCCCGGTGTCCGTCCTGGATGGATCGTTCGTGAGGCAACAGGCCCTCTTCCATTCCGACAAGGTACACGACGGGAAATTCGAGCCCCTTGGCACTGTGCAGGGTGATCAAGGCAACCGCGTTCTTTTTCAACTGCTGGTCCTTGTCCACCTCGTCCTCGTTGTTGGTCAACGCGATCTCTTCGAGGAACCCTTCCAGAGAGGATTCCTCCGCTCCCCGTTCGTAGTGTGACGTGGCGTTGACCAGTTCTTCGACAGAACTCCATCGCGACACTTTTTCGAGCGGCGTCTTGTACTGTCGCTCGATCTCTCCCTTGTAGTTGATCTCGGTGATCAAGCGATTGAGTTGTTCGCTGATCTGTCCGTTGTTCATCGGCTTGCGGTACCGATCGATCATCTGTCGGAATCGCTCAATGTTCTCGGCGCCTCGCTGGGGTATGTCGCCGTCGGCAGTGGCCTGCGGCAGGACATGCCACAGGCTCTGACCGGATTCGACGGCCCGTTCGAGCAGTTTCGAAACCGTTCCGTCTCCGATGCCGCGAGCTGGCCGGTTGATGATTCTCAACAGCGAAAGCTCGTCGTCAGGGTTGGCGATCACCTTGAGATAGCTGATCATGTCACGCACTTCGCGTCGATCAAAGAACGACTGGCCACCGATCAACACGTAGGGCACCTTGTTGGCCCGGAGTTCCTGTTCGAACAGCCGAGGCTGTTCGTTGGTGCGGAACAGGATGGCCACATCCTTGTAGCGGAAACGTCCGGTGTCGACTGCAGCCCGGATCTCTCGGGCGACGTAGGTCGCTTCGTCGACTTCGTCGTCGATTTCCAGGAACCTCGGAGGTTTGCCGGGTCCGCGGGCGGGCTTGAGAGTCTTGTCGCGTCGTTCGGTGTTGTGAGCGATCAGGGAGTTGGCCAGTTCGAGGATCTCCGGGCGACAGCGGTAGTTCTCCTCGAGTCGCACGATTGTCGCATCCGGGAATTCACGATCGAATTCCAGGATGTTCTCCATCCGCGCGCCCCGCCATCCGTAGATCGCCTGGTCATCATCGCCGACGACACACAGGTTGCCGTGCTTGGCGACGAGCGACGAGATGATGCGGTACTGCGTGGCGTTGGTGTCCTGGTACTCGTCGACCATCACATAGTCGAACCGTTTCTGGTGCCGCGCCAACACGTCGGGGTGATCGCGGAAGAGTTCCTCGGTGCACAACAACAGGTCATCGAAGTCGACGGCGTTGGCCGCCTTGAGTGCCAGCTCGTACCTCTTGTAGGCCAGTGCCGCCAGGGTGTCGGTTTCGTCGACGACCGTCTCTCCGGCTGCTTCGGCCCTCAGGCTCTGCTGCTTCCAGTTGCCGATTCGCCACAACAGGTCCGAGGGTCTTAGGGCGGAGGTCGGGCAGTGAATGTCGCGGAGTGCCTTGCGAGCGGCTCCCTCCTGGTCCGAGCGGTCGTAGATAGTGAATCGTTTGCGGTAGCCCAGTGACTCGATGTCCTGCCGCAGGATGCGGACGCACAGGGAGTGAAACGTCGAGATGTGGGGTTGGGGTGAACCCTGTTTGTCTCCGGGGCTCTTGCCGCGCTTCGAGGCCGATCGGTTGATCCGTTGCAGCAGCCCCTCGGTCCGCTCCTTCATCTCGCGGGCCGCCTTGTTGGTGAAGGTGACCGCCAGGATCTTCTCGGGAGAGATTCCCTGCCGAATCAGGTGGACGATCCGAAAGGTGATCACACGGGTCTTGCCGCTGCCGGCGCCAGCCAGCACCAGTACGGCACCCTTGGTGGCCTGGACGGCCGAGAGTTGTGAGGGATTCAGTCCGTGAGCCATGCTCTATCCGTCGAGCGTCTTTCAGGTCAGAAAGGGTCGTCCGTTGACCGGGCGGGGAACCGCCGAGAAGGGAACCGTGGTCAGAGTAGCGGCTTGAGGTGATGCCGGAAAGGCGGTCGCCTCGCATTTGCAACCGGCTTCTTCAGACGACATAGTCGAATCCATTCTGCTGGCCTCGTTTTCGGAGATTTTCATGCACCGGTTCACGCTGCGGTTCTTTGCTGTCCCTGTGATCCTGCTGGCGACCGTAGTGTTCGGCCGACCGGCTTCCGCACTGGCTCAGCGTTTTGTCCCGAACTATGACGAAACCAAGGTGCCCGAGTTCGATCTGCCGGACCCATTGAAACTGCTTTCGGGTAAGCCGGTCAAAACCGCCCGGCAGTGGAAGCAGAAGCGACGTCCGGAGATTCTGCGGCTGTTCCAGGACCATGTCTACGGCAAGGCTCCAGGCCGGCCGTCGAAGATGGTCTTTCGGACGGTTGAATCCTCGCAGAAGGCCCTGGGGGGGAAGGCGGTCCGCAAGCAGGTCCGCGTGCTTTTCGACGGCACCGACAAGGGGCCACAGATGGACCTGTTGATCTACTTGCCGGTGAAAGCCCGGACGGCAGTCCCGGTGTTCGTCGGTTTGAATTTCAACGGCAACCATGCGATCCACAACGATCCGGCCATCCATCTCGCCCGCTCGTGGCACCGTGACAACGCGGGGCAGGGATACGTCAACAACCGGGCGACCGAGAAGTCTCGAGGCTTGTCGGCCAGTCGCTGGTCGGTTGAGCGATGCCTGGCATCCGGTTTCGGTGTGGCGACGATCTACTGCGGTGACATCGATCCGGATTACCACGACGAGTTCAAGAATGGTGTCCACCCGTTGTCCTACAAGGATGGGCAGACGGCTCCGGCCGCCAACCAGTGGGGGACGATCGCGGCCTGGGCGTGGGGGCTGGGGCGTGCGGTGGACTATTTTGAGACCGACAAGAGGATTGATCAGGAACGGGTGGTCTTGCTGGGCCACAGTCGGCTGGGCAAGACCGCATTGTGGGCGGGAGCCCGCGATCGCCGATTCGCAATCGTGATTTCGAACAACTCTGGCTGTGGTGGGGCCGCGTTGTCGCGACGGCGGTTCGGCGAGACCGTCTGGCGAATCAACAACTCGTTCCCGCACTGGTTCTGCGGAAATTTCAAGAAGTTCGACAACAAGGAGAACCAGTTGCCGGTTGACCAGCACATGCTCGTGGCATTGATCGCTCCACGGCCGGTCTACATCGCCAGTGCCACCGGAGATCGCTGGGCCGATCCACGGGGTGAGTTCCTCTCGGCGTTACACGCTGAACCGGTCTACAAGATGCTCGGCACCGAAGGGTTGGGCACCGACAAGATGCCCAAGGCCGATGCTCCGGTTCACGGGCGGATTGGTTATCACCTGAGGACCGGCAGTCACGACGTGACCGATTACGACTGGAAGCAGTACATCGCCTTTGCGAGGAAGCACTTCGCTCTCAAGTGACGGCTCCCGTTGGTTGCGGCTTGCGGCCCTCGCCGGGTGGTCACTTCTTCGTCCGGTTCGGGAACGCGTGCCCATCGTCAATCGTGGCAATCGCCTGCTGAAGCAGGCGGATGTCGGCAGCGGCTGATTTCGGGGCCCGGTTCAAGGCGACCGGGGACTTCTCGTTGATGTCTCGCGGGACGTGGTACAGCTTGCCGTTGTTGTAGAGTTTCCAGCTTTGGGTGCGGACGAAGAACCGTCTGTTGCCCCGTTCGGCATAAGCCCAGCGACGGCTGCGGCCACCCCGGCCGGACAGGACTCCGGCAAAACTTCGCCCGTCGATCTTGACTTGGTCCCGAGCCGGCAGGGATTTGCCGGCGAGTTCTCGAAATGTCGGCAGGAAGTCACTCATGTCGACCAGGTGGTCGGTCGTGGTGCCCGGTGAGATTTGTCCCGGCCAACTGGCCAGCAACGGCACGTGAGTGCCGTCGTCACTGAGATTGCCCTTCCCGCCCGGGACCAGCTTGCCGCCGATTCGGCTCGAAACCGGGCGGCGGATGAACTTGCCGTCGATCGCCTGGTGAAGCGACCGCTTGGCGGTGCCGTTGTCGGTCGTGAACAAAACCAGCGTATTCTTTTCGAGTCCCAATCGCCGGATGGCTGTGGTGACCCGTCCCACGTGAATGTCCATCTGTGCCATCATCTCGGCGAAGGTGTCGTAGTGATCCTTGTTCCTGGCGTAAGGCACCGGTTGCTTGAGGTCGTCGGTGACGTCGTGGCAGAGGGCCATCGAGTAAAACGCGAAGAAGGGGCGGTCCTTGTTGCGTTTCATGAAGTCGACCATGTGGTCGACATAGACACTCGGCCCGTAGCGATCGGACACGTCAGTTCTCAGCGCGCCGTTCTGGTGGATCATCGGTTGGTGATACCGAGGTCCCTCGTGCCATCCAAACAGGCAATAGTCATCGAACCCCATCCGGTGTGGCTGCTGAGGATCTTTCAGTAGCAGTGTCAGTTGCCACTTGCCGGAGATCGACGTCCGGTATCCGGCCGATTGCAGGGCCTTGGCCAGCGTCTGGGCTTCGTCGACGCGGGGGAATGTTCCCCAACGCGGATTGCCCTGGTGGCGTGGGTAGCGACCACTGAGCAGGCAGGTGCGGGTCGGGTGGCAGACCGGCATGGCGTAGCAGTGGGTGAACTTCAGGCCGGTCTTGGCCAGGCGATCGATGTGCGGAGTCTTGTAGCTCTGGCCGCCGTAACATCCCAGTGTTTCACAGCCGACGTCATCGGCCATGATCAACACGATGTTGGGAGGCCGCTCGGCGGCCGCGGCCCAAAGGGGGGTGAGGAAGATCAGGGCCGAGGCAACCAGTGTGCAGAGGCGAATCATGTCTGGGACCTCGAGCTAGTCGTCTTCGATGGACTGCAGAAAGTGCCACAGGGCATCGAATTGTTTGCGGGCGTCGCCGTCGAGGACGTTGCCGACGGCGGTCGTCTTTCGGTCGGGAGAAAAACGGGGCATCTTCGAATGGGGGTCGAGCCGGAGCGGGTCGAACATCCAGTCGAGGTAGAAACCGTAACGCAGCCGTTGCGGCACTCGTGAGAAGTTCACACCTCGATTGTCGAACGGAGCCAGGGCCGACTTTTTCCCGACACCGTGGCACTGCAGGCAGTTGAAGCCCCCTTGTTTGCGAGTCAACTTGTCACCGATTTCAGCCAGGACCGAATCGGGGTCGGGGCCGGCAGTCTTGGCGATGGAGACGCCGTGTTCGGCGGCCAGACCACGCGCCAACTGGTTTCCCCAGCTCCCGAAGGATGGCATTCGGGCCTTGAGCCACGGTCGTGACGGTTGTTCCAGGCGACCGCTCAGCAGTTGGCTGGTCCAGTGGGTCTGCAGTTTTTCTCCTGCCCATGTCAGGTTGGGCAATACCGACGGAAGCAGGCCCCGTTCACTCTCCTCGGCAATGATTTCACGTCTCGGGCTGATCACGGAATCTCGGTCGTGGCATGCCGCACAGCGGAGGGAACGGGTTACCGTTCCGGCAAACTCCAGGGGAGACTTGCCGGAGGATCGATCGACGGTTTGTGCCAGGAAGGCGGCCAGGTCGTCCCGCTGTGTTTTCGTGAAACCGAATTCCGGCACACGTCGTTTGTCGTCAGCCTGGGGCGGTGTTTCGGCCAGACACCCGGCGGAGGTTGACCGACCGAAGACCAACGGGACCCGTAAGGCGGGCTTCGGGTTGGCGGTCGACTTGCTCCCGATGCCGTGGCACGAGCGGCACCCACGTGAGATGAACAACTGGCGGCCGTGATCGTGGTTGCCGGGTGGAGATTTCGGTTTCGACGCCAGCCGCCCCTTGGATTCGCTGTTGATCCAGGCCACCAAGTCACGGGTTTCGGTTTGGGACAAACGGAAGTCGGGCATCCGAGATCTTGCGTTGAAGCGATGTGGTTTGGACAGGAATTGGTCCAAGCCACCATTCTGAAACTTGGTTGCGGCCAGGTGCAGCGATGTGCGGTTCCAGTCGTCATCCCGCTTGGATGCCGAGAACGTGTGGCACCCGATGCATCCCAGGTCTTCCCACAAACGGCTTCCGCGTTCTGGCTCGCCTGAGGACGGTGCTGGCCGGGTGACCTCGGTTTGCGTCAGGAATGTCAACACATCCTGTTTTGCCTGTTGCTCGCTCCTGGAGGTCCCGAACATCCGAGGCATCCGCGTGTGGTTTCTCAGAACCTGTGGATTGGTCATCCAGTGAGCCATCCAGTTGTGGTTCAGTCGTGAGGCGGCGAGTTCCAGCGAGATGGTTGGTTCGAGTGGAAGTTCGGCGTTGCGGGCCGAGTGGCAGTTCGCACAACGGTGGGCGGAAAACAGTTCGCGGCCTCGTCGCACGCTCGCCCATTTTCTCAGTTCGGCGTGTCCGGGGTCGTGCCACAGGACCCGAGAGGGGATCAGTTCTCGGGCGAAACGGGGACTCTGCCAGTGAAGTCGGAATTGTGCCAGCCCCGTCGCAGGGGACTGGTAGACGGCCTCCAGTTGATTGAGGCCGGCGTTCAGGGCAACCGCAACCGAACGGGATTTGCCGCCGGGCCGGGATTCCAGAACGGTCTCGCCGTTGACCTTCACTTCGAGTTCTCCGTTGCCATCGGTACTGAGCGTGTAGCTGTCGGTCAACTCGACATCGAGTAGCCCCTGGAACGATGCGGTGAACGCACCGGCGGAGAGGCGAGGCGAGATTGAGTCGCCGGGCTCGACGGCCACGGCGGCCAGACGCGCCACGCGGGCGTCGCGTTGCTGCCCCGACCGGGTGGTCATCACGAGTCCGGCAGCCAGCCCCTTTCGAGGTGGACCGATGCGAATCCGTGGCACCGGGGCTCCGGCGGGGTCGAATCCCAGTGAGGCGAGATGCGTGGGACTGTTGACGACGTTGATGGTGTGTTCGATCTGACCGGCGACGGGGGTGCCCTTGGCCGTGGCGATGTTGTAATTGACCCTCATCTGCATGCAGGGACGCATGTCGGCAAAACTCAGCAAGACGGCGCGACCGTCCTTGGACAACTGCACACCGGTCACTTCGACACGATCACGACCCTGTGAGCCGTCACTGACCTTGTAGTCCCGCGAACCGTACGAGGCGGCCCGTCGGTAGTTCCATCTCTGGATGTTGTAGCGGCCCGCGTCGACGGCCAGTTTCCGGTCGAGTGGTCTCGGGAATCGGATCACCAGCCCGGATGGCACGGCCGACAGGCCCTCGGCCAGGTTGAGGGGGCGGCCGGTGGACCGGATGCGGAACAGACCGCCGGGTCGGGTCTTGTTGCTTGACCAGCCGAACAGGCCACAGATGTAGAGTTGTCCATCGTCGGGATGGAATCGGCCACGGTGGATTCCGGTGGGAAGTTCGGGCAGGGGCAGTCGCGTGATGCCGCCCTGGTGGATGTTGCCCACCTGTTCGTGGACCACTCGCCAGATGCGGCCGGTGCCGTAGGAGAGGCTCAGCAGCGAGCCCTTCGGCAAGGCCCAGCGATCGCTGGTCACCCAGACCGGGGCACTGGGGCTGCGGTCGGTCTGCTTGTGGATCCAGCACAACGGCGGGTCGTAGCTGGTGTCGGTCTTGTCCGGGACGTAGGACATCATGTTGCCGTAGAAGCCGCCCTTGCGGATCCAGTTGATCCGGTTCATCGGCGTCCAGTGTCCCTCCTGGTCGGTCGACAGAAAACTGCCGTCGGCGTTGAGAGCCAGTCCGTTGGGAGCCCGAAACCCATTGGCCATCACCTGGCTGGTCGATCCGTCGGCGGAGACGCGAATCACCGAGCCGTGTTGCGGGACCACTGCCGGCAGCGCGTGTCGGGCACCCTTCATGTAATAGAAGTTGCCTTCGGCATCGGTTTGCAGATCCATCGCGAATTCGTGGAAGTGTTCGGTGACCTGGGCGTCGTTGTTGAAGTTCTCGTAGAAGTCGGCTTCGCCGTCGTCGTTTCGGTCGACCAGGTGGGTGATCTGATCCCGACCGAGAACATAGATCTCGTCATCGACGATTCTCAGTCCCAGTGGCTGGAACAGTCCGGCCGCAACACGTTTCCATGTCAGTGTCCCGGCGGTCGACTTGTCATCGCCATCGAGCGCGGCGCCGAGACCCGAGACGATCCAGACATCTCCCTGCCAGGTGCAGACGGCGGCCCGGCTGGCGTCGGAGAAATAATCGAAGCCTCCCAGTCGCATCCAGCAACGCCACGGGTTTTTTGACGGGAGTGTCATCTCATCGATTGCCAGGGGAGCCTTTGCGTCACCACGTCGCATTGAGGTCCGGACGGTTCCTTTCCACTGGGTGGCTGCTCCACGAGCCAGGTCACCCCAGAAGCGGCTTGCGGGTGCCTTCCTCAGTTTTGTGGCCGTGGCGACAACGTCCTGGCCGGGTCCCTGCCAGGTGAGGATCGAGATGCGGCGAGTTGTCTGGGCCGGAGGCAATACCAGCCGAATTGCTTCTCCGGTGTTGTCCCATCGGGCACCAGCCGCCCCCTTCACGATGGAGGCGACGACGGTCTTTTCGAGCCAGTTGGTCCTGGCGGCTGGGCGGGCACGGTCGCGTGGCCCGATGCGAACCTGGGCTTTGCCATTGAACGACAGGGCCAGGCCCCGGTAGCCGGGCACCAGTCGTCCTCCCTGGTTGTGACCCAGGTAACCGCCACCAGAGAGGTTGGCGATACGGGAGGGCACTTGTCCCCTGGTTGGCTTGTCTCCGTCAAAGGTCCACCTGGCTGCCCGTCCCTGGACGATCTGCTGGTCCCTGGCCAGTCTCGCAATATCGTTGCCGGTCAACGTTCGGTGAAAGAACTGGATGTCGTCCAGGGCGCCACGGAACGGCGGCATGAAATTGGTGGCGGTGTAGCCCAGGCGGACGATGTGGTTCTTTTCGTCGGCGGATTTCAATTCCCTGGCCCCATCGGGACGGCCGTCGAGGAAGAGGCGGGTCTGGCCGCTTTTGTGCGAGTAAGTGACTGCGGTGTGGTGCCACTTGCCGTCGTTGACCGGCCGCGAACCGGTGACGACTCCCAACCATCCGACATCGAACCCGAGCTTGCCGTCACGGACGAAAAACGTCTTCCCCTTGGGCACCCATTCGCCGCTGACGGCTGCCCGGCTGAAGATCGTGCCGATTCCGGCGATCGTCTTGATCCAGGCCGAGACGGTGAAGTCCCGGGCCAGTCCAATTTGTCCGGGAGCGAGTCCGCCGCTGGCGGCCAACACGGCGATCGACTTCGTGAGTTGTGGGTCGGGTTGTTTCTGGGGTTTCCCACGGTCGTCGACGACCGTGACGGCTCCTCCAGCGGCGGCAGCCAACTGGATCGCCTGTGGCGTGGTGGACGGTCCGATCTCCAGCAGGCGTTCCAGGATCCGGCGGTCTCCGATGGTGACCAGGCGGGGTTGTTCGCGGACGGATGTCTTGCCGACGGTGTACTCGAGCACCACTCGCGATCCCTGGCGATGCAGGCCCTTCCAGTGTGCCCACTTTCTGGGCAGCGGTCCGTAGGCCACGCCGTCGACTCCCCGGAGCCGCGTGTCCTTCCAGTTGTCTCCTTTTTTGCCGTTATCGTTTTTCCGGGCCGAGGCCCAGCCGGCGGCGTTACCGTTGGAGAACATCAGGTTCCCGACCAGTCGCGGGTGGGTCGCGTGGCGACCGTCCATCGCGATGCCCTGCCAGTTGATCAATCCTCGCCCGGTCCAGAATCCGGCGACCCGCATTGTGTCTGTGTCGAACAGCACGAAAGCGTTGCCCTGGGACACGCCACCAGGGCCGTCATCGAGCCGGATGGCGATGCCTTTCTGGGCGATGTTGCCGGAAGCCACCTCGATCGAGGCGGTCAGGAATGCGCCGTAGTCCATGTCGATGTACGGCTTGCCGGTCAGCTTGATCCCGGTGTCCTGGGCCGTTGCGGTGGTGACCCAAAGCAGAGCCAGGCCAAACGTTCGGCAAATGGGCATGGTGCTCATCGTGCGTTGGGTCCACTGAAAGAGGGATATCAGTCGGCAGTTGCCAGCCCAGCTTGCAGAGCATCGAGATGTCGCTCGAAATGGTCGGCCAGCACCTCGGTGTAGGTTTCCTGGTGGGCCTCGAGCAGGCTGCGAAGCAGCGGGCCCAGTTCCGGGTCGGTCAGCACTGATCCGAAGGTGCAGTGCAGGATCTGGCGTCCCAGTCCCGTGAATCCTTCCCCGACGGGAACTTCGGACCAGAGGCCCAGGTACTGTCGTTCGAGTTCGACGGGATCGGAGATCTCCGTGTCCGGAGGGGCCGAGTCGAGAGTGGCCGAAAGATGGTAGGTGGCGCGGTCGGTTTCGAATCGTTCTCGCGAAAACGCGATGATCTTACGGAACAGCGATTGGTCGTGTCTGGCGGCAACTCGGAGGGCTTCCAGGTAACTCGTGCCGGCAGTCTTGACGTGGTAACAGCCTCGAGTGGCGCGGGCGAGCATCGCGTACATCGCCAGCTTGTCCGAACCGGAATGGAGGCTGAGCTTGTAGGGACCGAGTTGTCGAGCCAGTGCGGCGTGATCAGCGAGAGAACGGTCCAGGTCCTCGAGGTTGCCTCGGAAATCCACCCCCTTCTCAAAATCGCCGACGAAGCGGGGTGCGAGACTGATCAGACGGATTCCGTCGGTCAGGCAGCGGTCGGCGATGATGTAGTGTTCGGCCAGGGTGGTGGGATGGTCGGTTTCATCGACGGAGAGTTCGATCTCATAGTCCCGCCCGGCCAGTCCCTGCACCGCGGCGATGTGACAGGCCAGTTCGATCGCGTGGTTGATGGCCCGTCCGTATTTGACTCCCGCTCGCAGACAGGCCTCCTCGGTGCATTCGATCTCCGATCCGGTTTCCAGTGTCAGTTTTCGTCCGCGGTATTCTCCCAGCCATGTCAGTTCGCCTTCGACCTCGGCAAACCGCTCCCTCAGGGTTCCCTCGTCGTAACCGTCGGCCTTCTCGTCGACGTGATCCGAGGGGTCGATGGTGAAGAAACTGTAGCCGGCGGCAGCGGTGACGTCGGCGTCGTCGGTCGTCTTGAGGTGATCGGCGTCGCCGCCGGTGGGGCCGGTCCAGCCGGCCTCCTGCATGCCGTTCAGCGCGTCGTTGAGCACGTCCCCGGGTGAACGATTGGTGCGAGCCATCTCGCGGATGGACTGCTGGGGGAAAATCGGAAGGATGCCATGGCCCGAGCGTTGCATCGCCAGCACATGGCCGGGGGTGGCCAGTCCGATGCGGTCGCCGAAGCCGAAGCTGGGTTCGGTGCCCAGCGTCTGGCAGGGGGCCGAGGTGTCGGTCATCAGGCGGGCTCGGCCTTGGGACTCAGGCGATGATCTGGTGGGCGATCTCGCCGTGCACGTCGGTCAGACGGAAATCGCGGCCCGAGTAGCGGTATGTGAGCCGCTCGTGGTCGATCCCGGCCAGGTGAAGGATCGTCGCGTGCAGGTCGTGAACGCTCATTCGGTTCTCGACGGCGTGCATGCCCATCTCGTCGGTCTGACCGTGGATCATGCCACCCTTGACGCCACCACCGGCCAGCCAGATCGAAAACCCGGTGGCGTGGTGGTTGCGGCCCCGGGCCCCCTGGGCCGTCGGCGTCCGTCCGAATTCGCCACCCCAGATCACCAGTGTCTCCTCGAGCAGGCCGCGGGACTTGAGATCTTTGAGCAACGCGGCGATGGGCTGGTCACTTTTGCCGGCGTCCCGCCTGTGGTCCATGATGTTGCCGTGGGCATCCCAGGGCTGGCCGCTGCCGTAAAAGAGCTGGACCATCCGCACACCACGCTCGACCAGTCGGCGAGCGATCAGGCAGCCGTCGGCGAACTGGCCGGATCCGTAGTTGGAACGGGTCGTTTTGGTCTCGCGGCCGATGTCGAATGCCTCCTGGGCCTCGAACTGCATCCGGTAGGCCATCTCCAGGGAGGAGATGCGGGCGTCGAGCTGATTGTCGCTGTCCCGTCGCTTGAGGTGTTCGCGGTTGAGTCTCTGCATCAGGTTCAACAACCGCCGTTGAGAAGTGCGGCCGAGGTTCTGGTTGGTCAGGTTGCCGATGACCTTCTTGGGGTCGAGCTTCGAGTTGTTGATGTGGGTGCCCTGGTAGATGCCGGGCAGGAAACTGTTCGACCACAGGGCGGGGCCGACGACCGGCTTGCCGGGACAGAGTACGACAAAACCCGGCAGGTTCTGGTTCTCGGTTCCCAGCCCGTAGTTCAGCCACGAACCCATCGCCGGGCGGATCGGCTGCTGAACACCGCTGTTCATCATGAACAGTCCGGGTTCGTGGTTGGGTGTCGAGGTGTACATCGAGCGGATCACGCAGATGTCGTCGATGCAGGTGGAAACGTGCGGGTAGAGATCGCTGACCGGGATGCCGCTCTGGCCCTGGTTGGCGAACTTGAACGGCGTCGGCATCCACTTGCCGCCGGGGCCCTTTTTGCCGGCCTGCTTGACCAACTCGGGCTTGGGATCGAAGGTGTCGACGTGCGAGGGACCACCGTTCATGAACAGGAAGATGACCCGCTTGGCCTTGGGCGTGTGGTGCGGCGACTTGGCGGCCAGGGGGTTGGACGAGGCGATCGATACGGCCGGGGCGACGGGCGCCTTGGCGGCCGCGTGGACCGATTGCTGGTCGAGAACTCCGGCGAGTCCGAGCATGCCGAAACCGGCACCCGATTGAGCCAGCATCTGGCGGCGGCTGACCGGAAACAACGGGGCGTCATGCGTCATCGAATCGCGTCCTTTTCCTGTCGCAGACCGGGTGGTCCGCGTGTGGGGATCTCTCAGTCAATATACGTGAATTCGTTGCTGCCGAGCAGCGCCAGGGCGTACTGCAACCACGGCGAGAGCTTATCGTTTTTCTCGGACGAGGCAGCGACCTCCTTGAGGAACTCTTCGCCGATGGTCACTTCTGACGCACTCGGGCCGCGGGCGAACAACAACCGGTACGCCTGGCGGATTCGCTCGGATCCTCCGTCCGGAACATCTTTCTCGAGCCGCTTGACCAATGCCTGGGCCTGCTTGTTCATGAATCCGCTGTTGAGCACGAACAACTGTTGCAGGGGGACGGTGGTCGAAGTGCGGCGGTCGCTGGTGATATTGGGGTCGGGGAAGTCGAAGAGCCTCAGCAACTCATTGAGCTTGTGCCGGGAGACGAAGCCGTAGAGCGTGCGTCGACGGTTGTTGGCGTCATCGAGGTTCTTGGACGGACCACCGAACGTCAGGTCGAGGTTGCCCGAAACCGCGAGCATCGCATCCCGCCACGGCTCGACTTCGAGACGCCGCCGGTTCATTCGCCAAAGCAGGCGATTGTCACCGTCGACGGAGAAGTTCTTTTCGTTGAAATCGGCGGCACGGGCGTAGGTGGACGAAAGCAGGATCGTGCGGTGCAGCCATTTCAGCGACCACTTGTTCTCGACCAGTCCGACGGCAAGCCAGTCGAGCAATCCGGGATGGGTCGGTCGTTCGCCGAGTGCACCGAAATTCGACGGGGTGCGGACCAAGCCGAAGCCGAAGTGACCGGCCCAGACCCGGTTGACGATCACCCGGGCGGTCAACGGGTTGTCCGGAGCAGTCAGTGAACGGGCCAACTCCAGTCGGCCGCTGCCGGTGGGCTGGAAGGGGGTTCGCTTGCCAGCCGTCAGGATAGCCGGGAAGGAGCGAGGTGCGACGGCGCCCAGGCTGGTGGGGTCACCGGCGCGATAGATCTGAAGGTCCTTGCCACCGGAATCGACCAGCGTGTGTGCGACGTGGATCTGGATCTCGTCGGCAGTCTTCTTGAGATCCGCGAAACGGTCCCGCCGTTTCTTGAGTCCCTCGGCAGCCGGCTTGGGCAATATGCCGGCCGCGTCACCGGCCGGGAGGGCCAGCAGTCCCTGGTCGAACAGGTGTTCGGAGAGCAGTACGGCGTCGGCGCGGTCCTGTTTTTCGGTCGCCTTGTCGCCGGACTTCCTGCCCTTGGCCTTGCGGGCCCTGGCGAGGATCGCCTCGGGTACCGGTGTCATCTCGAGCCGGGCTCCGGAGAAAACGCTGTGGTCGCTGTTGATCGGGTTGTCTGCCGGGTGGTCGGCGCCGGTAGTGACCAGCGTGAGGAACTTGGCCTCGGGAGGAACCGGGACATCGAAGGAGGCGTATTTGCCGTCTCCCTTGAGCGGCGGAGGCAGGGGGCCGGCAAAGTAGTACTGCTTGTCGTTCTCCTCGACCTTCTGTTTCCGGCCGTTGACGTACCCGGCAATGATCGCGTCGTAGACTTCGGGCTTGCTGTGTGGCCTGGAAAGCACCACGGCGGTGTGCACGCTGGCGACACCGGTGCCGAACGAATCGTCGTTCAGCCCGGCGCGATCGACCTTGAACAGGAACGCCTGGTCGGCAGGCAACAGCCCCGCCTTGCGAATCTCGTCGAGATCGAAGGTGATCAGGGCGTTGGCGTGCATGCCGATGCCCTGTTCGGTTCGGCCCAGGTTTGAGCGGGACCGCTTGCCGATGGTGCGGATGCCCCCATCGGTGTTCCAGCCGTCGTTGACGATCTGGCCGTACTTGTTGCTCGAACTGCCAATGTGGATGAAGTGGAAGCGGACGCCCGGTGAGATCTGGGCGACGTTGCCCCAGCCGGCGGCGATGCGATCGACTCCAAGGCTGTCGGCCGAAGCGACCGACTTGAAGCGGTCGCTCCCGATGGCCGATTCCAGGGAGGTGCCGGACTTGTCGTCGAAGAGATTGCCCAGCGGGATGTGGCCGGGCCGAACCCGGGCCTTGTCGTTGGCTTTGACGAATGCCACGTCGGCACCGAATCGTGCGAACAACTCCTCGTGCCTCGGCATTCGGGCCTTGACGGCCTCGGCGATTTCCTCGCCGGCGGCTTTGACCGCCTGCCGCTGAGCCTTGTCTCCGGAGAGGTTCTTCTTCTGGTCCTGGCCCTTGAGCAAATCGAACCATCCGGCCAGGTGAGGGCGTTTGGCCCCCCGCTTGCGATTGAAGAGGTACTTCTCCCACCGCTTGATCAGTTCCTGGCTGAGCTTGAGTTCCTTGGCAACCTTCTCGACCAGTTTCTTGTTCTTGCCGTCGGTGATGCGACGGTTGTGCAGCACCCAGCCGCCGACGACGTAGTCGGGGATGCGGTCAATCAGGCTGGGACGCAGCAGGCGAGCCTGTTGGTCCAGGTAGCGGTCGATAACCAGTTGTTGGTCCTTGACCGCCTGATCGGCCTTCTGTTTTTTCGAGACGATCTGCTGGGAAACGATCGGGCTTTCGCGGTACTGGGAACTGGAGAAGATTCCGGCCAGGCCGTAGTAGTCTTCGACCGTGAACGGGTCGTACTTGTGATCGTGACACCGGGCACATGAGACAGTCACACCCAGGAGTCCGCGGGTCAGTGTGTCGACCCGGTCATCCCATTCGTCGGCCAGGGCCTTGGCCTTTTCGCCGTTGTCCTGGTAGTAGACCGGTCCCATGGCAAAGAAGCCCAGGGCGGCCAGGCGGTCGTGCCGGTCGGAGGCGTCTCCCACCAGGTCGGCGGCCACCTGGTTGCGGATGAATTCGTCGTAGGGCATGTCGGCGTTGAGTGACCGGACGACCCAGTCCCGGTAACGGTGTCCATGCGGATACCGCCGGGCCTTGAAGGTGTGAGCCTGGTCTTCGGCGTAGCGGGCCACGTCGAGCCAGTGCCGGGCCCAGCGTTCGCCGTAGTGCCGGGACTGCAGCAGCCGATCGACGACACGGCCGAACGCGGCCGGTTGATCGTCGTTGACGAACGCTTCGACCTCTTCAGGAGTCGGCGGCAAACCGGTCAGTCCGAAGGTGACACGGCGGATTAGCGTCGGCCGATCAGCCGCCGGGGCGGCCTTCAGCCCGGCGGTTTCCAGCCGAGCCAGCACGAACCGATCGATCTCGTTCTGGACGTCCGACTCGTCGGAGAGTTTCGGGAGAGGGGATTTCCTGGGTGGAGTGAACGACCAGAACTTCAACGCCTCGGGATAGTTGATCTGCTTCTTCGGTCGGGCCTTGATCACCTCGGTTCGTGGGTCCGGTGCCCCCTGGCGGATCCAGGTCTCGAAGTCGGCGATAACCGACTTGGGCAGTTTGCCGCTGGGCGGCATTTCGAGCCCGTCGTACTTCAGTGCCTGCAGCAACAGGCTTTCGGCCGGCTTGCCCGGAAGCACCGCCGGACCGGTTTCGCCACCCCGGGCGACCGCCTGGCGGTTGTCCAGTCGCAACCCGCCCCGCAGGATCTTGGCCTTGGCCGAGTGGCAGCTGTAACACTGCTTGACCAGCACCGGCCGGATTTTCTTCTCGAAGAACTCGATCTGTGCCGGCGAGGTTTTTTTGTCGGCTGCGGTGAGCGTCGACGTGACCAACAGGCAGGCGAACAGGCCAACGGGGAGGGGACGTGGCATGGCGTTTGGCGAGCCCGGTGTTCGGGGGGAATGACGAGGGAAAGGGGCGGGGAGCTAGATTGTAGCACCCCGTGGACGGGGTGAAAGTTGGTGGGTTGTCGTGACGGGCAAGCGGCGAGGTGCGTGGTTTCAACGGATCCGCTTGAGTTGACGGGGGATGAATCCGACCGAGGTCTCCATCCATGTGCCACAACTGCATCCCCCGCCACCCTCGGGCGAGAGCAGCATGCCCGAGGCGGGGATGGTGCTCAGCCAGCAATCGGGTCGCAGGCGATTCCAGGTGCTGCTCTTTCCGTCCTGCTGATTCCAGACGGTGACGGTGCCGGCTCGGAAGAACAGGGCCCCGGCCGAGCAGGCGTATGTGCCGCAACCCCCACCTGGCATCTGAGGGCCGGCGTTGGTGCCGTCCTTCAGCGAGAGGACGTGTGGCCTGAGATAGACCTTGTCGCCGACGATGGCCGGTCGCGACATGGCCTTGCCATGGTCGCCCTTGCCACCCGGCCAGCCGAAGCTACGGGTCCAGCCCGCTTCTCCGTTGGCGGCCTGGAAACTGTGGACGTTGTACTTGCCGTCGGCCGATCCGGCGATGATCAGTTTTTCTCCGGCGTTCGCCATCGAGAAGACCACCTTGCCGGGGGGCAGTTTCAGTGGCCGTTCCCACAGCATCGAGCCGCTGTTGGCGTCCATGGCGACCAGGAACATCTTTTTCCACAACTCGGGCCGACCGACTCGTCGCTCGGGAGCGCCGATGACGGTTTCGTGCCGGCACTCGACAAAGTAGATCCGGTCGCCGGTGATGCTGAGTGTCGTGTTCAGCACGACACCGTTGCTGTAGTGCCAGGTCACCTTGCCGGTCTTGCGGTCGATCGAAAACAGTCCGTCACTGCAGACCTTGTGGGTCACCTCACCGCTGCGGGCATCGTACCAGCCGGCGCCCGCTCCGCCCCAGAAGTTGGTCCACGACGTCGCGCGGCGGACAGCGGTGCCGATGATTCTGTTCTCGGTGCGGGCGATGTACCCCCAGTCCCAGGGGCCTGTGCGACCCTCGGGTTCGGGCACCGCCCACTGTTTGACGACCCGGCCGGTCCCGGCATCGATCTGCCACAGTCGATCCCGGATGGCCGCATAGACGAAGTCGCGGTCGGCACACCAGTTGCCACAGTCCCGCGGCATGTTGAATCGCTCGAGGTCGGGGATCTCCAGCGACCACAGGATCGAGCCGTTGAAGGCGTCGACAGCGACCAGTCTGTGCAGTCCCTGCAGGAACAATCGTCCGGCCGTTGAGAGGGGAGAGGGCTTGCGGCCATTGCGGTCGGGCTGGTAGCGGGGGCCGGGGCGGCCGACCCACTGAACGGCCAGGTCGCTGGATTTCGAGACGCCGGCCAGTTGTTCTCCGGCGAACGCCGTGTTGTCGGCGCGGCCGTAGAGATGGGACCAGTCACCGGAACCAGCCAGTGGTCCGCGTGTCCATGTGGCCCAGCGTCCGGAGGATTTCGTGTCCCCATCTTCAAGTTGGGCCGATGCGGCCTGGTCGCCGAGCCACTCGACCAGTTGTTTGCGTGTCAGCGTCGATTGGGCTCCGGCCGGTTGCCCCAGGCAGGCCACGCCGCCGTCAGGTCTCAGTTGGGTGGTGATCTCCTTGGCCGACGTCGGCAGGCGGCCGGTCGTGATCAGTGACTCGGAGACAATCAGGTTGGCCCATTGCCCGGGCAGGTTGAGTCGGTCGAGCGAGTCGAGGTGACGGATTGTCAGTCGTCGTCCGTAGTGACCGTTCTTGACCAGGCGTTTCCGGACCGACTCGACCTTTTCACGGTCCGAATCGACGGCGATCACCCTCAGGCGGCTGGCCGCGACCAACGCCTCGGCCAACCGACCGTCGGTGAGTCCCACGACCAGGCACAGGCCGCGATCGATCCCAGACCTGGCGAGAATGGTGCCGGCCGTCTTTCCGGTGGTGCCGTTGCTCACCGGCCAGGGGGCCGGGGCGTAATTGAAGTACGAATCGAGTTCGTGGTCGGCCGACCGACGGGCCGTCTTTCCGGGTCCGTCGATCAGCGTGACCGAGTGGATCCGCCGATGGGCCAGGCCGGTGAGCTTGAGTTCGTGGGTCGTCACCGGGCTTTTTCCGGTGACGGTGCGGGTTGTTCGACCCGACAGGATCTCGACGCGACTGATGACAGGCTTACGAGTCGTCCACCTGGCGATCGCCTCGCCGGGGCGCGTGAATTCGAACCACGGTCCGGCCAGGGGTTTCCAGGCCTCGGTGGCCGGGACCGCCGACGGGAACCGGTCGGCCAGCACCCGATGTTCGGCAGCGATTTCGGCCGGGCTCAGGGCCCTGCGGAAGACGCGGACCTCGTGGATTCTCCCCTTGAGGGGGAAGTTCTCGTCCTTGTCGTGGTAGGCCCCGATCTCGAAGAACGCCTGTGGAGGATACTTGATCGGGCCAGACTGTTCGGTCGAGCGTGCGACCGGTTTGCCGTTGATGAACAGCGTCATGGTCGTCCCGTCGTAGGTGCCGGCCACGTGGTACCACAAACGCGGCTGGTAGTCGGCCGGAGCCTTGAGATAGGTCAGCCGGTCGGGCCCCCCGGTGCCGGCAACGGCCAGGCTGAAGCGACGATCGTTGTACCCCAGGATCCAACCTCGCTCGTAGGCCCCGTTGTCCTGGATGGCTCCCACGAATCCGCCCCACGCCTGGGCCTGGTCGACGCGGACCCAAGCGGTGGCGGTCATGGCCTGGGCGGGGACACCGGCCGTCTTGTGGTCTTCGGCGATCATCGCCCTGCCACCCCCGTCCAGTTCGAGGGCTTCGTGGACTCCGTCCTGGACGATCCGGAAGCGACCCTTGAGGGTTGCGGTTGAACGGGCGGCGAGGTTGTTGACGCGGCGACCGTTGATGTGTGGTCTCTGGAAGACCCAGCGACCGACCATCGCGGGGTCACGGACCGTTGGAATCTTTGCCAGCGGGACGGCAGGAGGCTTCTGGCCGGCCGGGGACGCGGTCGCGGGCTTGGCAGGACGCGGTACCCGACCGGTGCCGAACGCGGCCACCACACCGGTGTCGGTGCTGACCAGTAGTGTGCCATCAGCCACGGCCAGTCCGAACACGCGACCGTCGACTGCGGCCGACCACAATGGTTTGCCGTCGGCAGCCGAGAAGGCGCCGACACGATCCGTTCCGCCGGCAAACAGCACGTCACCGGAAGCGATCAGTGCGAGGTTGAGGTCGCAGGGGGCCGTCCAGAGCGACTTCCGCGTCGGGAGATCCGAGGCCACCAGTTCACTGTCGGTGAGCATGAACGACCTTCGGCCGGCGACGACCAACGCATTACCACGGCCGTAGCCGGCGACCATCTCGAGCGTCTTGCCGGTCCCTGCCGAGGCTGCTGCACCGGTCTTGGTGCTCTTGAATGCGCCCTTTCGGGTGTCGGCAGCCGGGCCGTGGAAGATCCGGGAATCCAGCGCCACCACCACCACCGAACCTCCGCCACTTTTCTTCAGCGCACCCAGGTCCTTGCCGTCGGTGCGGCGAAAGACCTGCGGAGCCACCCGGCCCTGTGGGAAGATCAGCAACTTGGAGGAGGCGGCCGGAGGGGCTTCCAGCGTGTGTCCGGCCAGTTCGTGAACGAAGTGGCCGGGGCCGTCGAGACGACCGGTCCCGGCATCAATCCCGCACAACCACGCCTTGTTCCAGGGCAGCAAGGCACAGCCGAAGTAGGCGGTGCCGCCGTCGACCATGACCCCGGTGCGGCAGGGAGCCTGGGGGATCAGTCGACCGTTGTTGAGCAGCAGGTCACCGGCCCGCTTGTTGACCGTGGCTGGCGAAAATTTCCACGCCAGTCGGCCGGAAACGGCATCCAGGCAGTAGGCGTGTCCGTCATCGGATCCGAAGTAGACCCGGCCGGCGGCAATGGTCGGAGCCAGCCGAACGGGGCCGTCGGTGGTGAAGCTCCACAACAGTCTTCCGCTTTTCAGTTCCAGGCAACGGACGGTGTCGTCGGTGGAGGACCCAAAGTAGACCCGGCCGGCTGCGGCGGTGACGTGGAAGACCGGGTCGTAGTTCCGCATCGAGGGCAGGTTGCGGTGACCGGCATACGCGTCCCAGCGGGCCGGACCGGACCAGGCCGGCAGGGGAGGTTCGGGACTTCGCCAGTCCCATGCCGGGGCCAGTCGACGTGTGTCGAGTTTTTCGGGGGTGGCACCGCTACGGCGGTTGTCGTGGAGATGAGTCGGCCAGTCGGCCGCAAACAAGGGGACCGTTGTCGAAAGGGCCCACACGAACGCAACCAAACAGCGTGCCATCATCGTTGAGTCACCCCCAGAATTGCGAGATTCCACCGACCCCCACCGGCGGTGATCAGCCGACCAGTTCGCGAACCGGCGCGGCGTGGCTTGGCAGGATCGGCATCGGCCGTTCGCCCTGGTCGCGGACCAGGTCGTGAGAGTCGATGCCGAGGTTGTGGTAGAGCGTCGAGAGAATGTCACGGTAGTGCACCGGACGAGTCGCCGCGTAGCCACCGGTCTTCTCGGTGGTACCGATCATCTGGCCCATGTTCATGTCGCCACCGGACAGCAGGGCGTAGTTGACCGGGGCCCAATGGTCACGTCCGGCGTTCTTGTTGATCTTCGGTGTGCGGCCGAACTCGTCCCATACGCAGACGGTCACGTCCTTGTCGAGTCCCCGCTTGTGGATGTCCTCGATCAGGGCCGAGATGCCGGTGTCCCACAGTGGGAGATGGTTCTTCATGTGGCCGAAGTTGTTGCCGTGAGTGTCCCAGAAGCCGTAGGCGACGGTGACGACCCGCACTCCGGCCTCGACCAGTCGCCGTGCGATCAGCAACTGGTCGTTCCACATCGGAGCTCCATCACCGAGGTGCTTGGACGAGCCCTTGCCGTATCGCTCGCGGACAGCCGCGTCTTCTTTGGTCACGTCGAGAGCGTCGACCAACTGGGAGGAGGTGAGAACGTCGAAGGCCTTCGCGTAATTCTCGTCGACCTCGTTGACACTCTTGGTGACGCTGGTGTCTACGGTACGGCGGAGCTGATCGAATTGGCGGAGCAGGGCCTGCCGACTGCCGAAGCGCGACCGGTCAATGTAGCGGAGCTTCATGCTGGCCAGGTCTTCCCCGTCGGCACGAATCTGGTTGAAGCCGGGGCCCAGGTACCCGGCGTCTCCGCTGTTGTAGGGGCGATGCTTCATCGTGGGGAACAGGTCGATGAAAGCCGGCGAGACGGGGTTGGTCTGCCCCTTGAGTCGCGACACCACCGAGCCGAAATTGGGTCGGCCTTCCCGCTTGGCCTGGTTCATCGGGTAGCCGGTCAGGTTCTGCCAGCTGGTGTGCTCGTCCCGTTGACCCACGACGCTGCGGATCACCGTGCACTTGTCCATGACCTGCGCCATTTTTGGCAGCAGCTCGCAGATCTGCGTGCCGGGCACGTTGGTCGGGATCGGCTTGAATTCTCCACGGATCTCCTTGGGCGCCTGCATCTTCAGGTCGAAGGTGTCCTGGTGGGACTGGCCACCGGACATGTAGACGACGATGACCGACTTCTGGATCTTGCCCGGGGTCGCGGCTTCCTTGGCCAGCAACTGAGGCAATGTGACGGGCAACCCGGCGGCTCCGACCGAAAGGCTGCCGATCTTCAGGAAGGAGCGGCGGGAAACGCCATCGCAGTAGCTGTGCTTGTCACCGAGAAGGGTCAGCATCGAAAACTCCGGAAGCTGTGCGTTGCGGTGGGGCACTCGAGGGTCCATCCCGGCTGGCGCCGACCGCAACGAAACGGTTCGTCCTCTACCCAGTCTAATCGGTTTCCCGGTCGGTTCTCAACAGACGAATGGAACCGGAGATCAGCCGGCCAGCATGGCTCCGGGATTCTCGATCGCTCGGACCACTTCGGCGAGGAACGTGGCGGCGGGAGCCCCGTCGAGGACACGGTGGTCGAAGGTCAAGGACAGCGAGATTTCCGTGCCGGGTACGATTTCTTCACCGCGGACCACCGGCACCTCTCGGATGCGGCCGATTCCGAGGATTGCTGCCTGGGGCAGGTTGAGAATCGGGGTGAAGGCGTCGATGCCGTGGGCACCAAGATTGGTGATCGTGAAGACCCCGCCGGACATTTCGGCAGCGGTCAGTTGACGTGTCCGGGCGCGGTCGGCCAGGTCGGCGACGTCCCGTCGCAGTGATTTCAGCGTGGCCCCTCCGGGATCGCGGATCACTGGCACGACCAGTCCGGCATCGGTATCAACGGCCAGTCCGATGTCGATCGCCGCATCACCGGCCGGAGCCAGGACGCCGGTTCCGGTCCAGCTTGAGCGAACCTGAGGGTGCGCGGCCAGCACGATCGCCGTCAGCTTCAGCAGGATCTCGTTATAGCCCGGTGCCGGCTCGTCTCCGGATGTGGCCTGGAACTGTTTGCGGAGACTGACCAGGGCGGTGGCGTCGGCAGTCGTGGTCAACGTGACCGCCGCGGTCCCCTGTGACGCTGTCAGCATTCGTTCGGCGATGATGCCGCGGACCGAGGGTGAGGTGGTGGTGGAAGCCGCCGTGGCGGATCCGGCGGCGGCACGGACGTCGCGTTCGCGAATGCGGCCGTTGCGTCCGCTGCCTGCCAGGGTCGTCCAGTCGACACCCAGTTCCGAGGCGATTCGTCGGGCACGGGGACTTGACGCCGGCCGCTTGGCCGAAGAGGACCGTGGTGGCGGGGCGGTGGCGACAGCGGTCTCGACCGACCCGGCCGATGGCATGGGAGGAGTGTCGGGAGGACCGTCGTCGGCGGCGGCCGAGTCGACGGCCGGAAATTCCTCCGGAGTGTCCTCGTCCTCGGCACACAGCCAGCCGATGACCTGGCCGACCAGGACGGTGTCTCCCTCGGCAGGAGCGTTGGCGGGGATCCGGAGCAGACCGGCGTCGATGGACTCGATTTCCTGGATCGCCTTTTCGCCCTCGAGATTGAACAGCACATCTCCGGGTTCGATCGTGTCGCCGTCGGCTCGCAGCCA
>MDTE01154997.1_pt1 | contig 68305 bp, 61 predicted proteins | sample 811231 | NCBI WGS metagenome assembly MDTE01 (sample SAMN05326651, study PRJNA326480) | marine metagenome | isolation source: seawater | place: Indian Ocean: Red Sea | collected 2010
GATCGTTGTATCCGTGATTTGTGAATTATTCTCGCTAGCAAGTCCTTCTGCTTCCGCTTTCTCTTTGGCTAATCTTTCTGCTTCCGCTTTCTCTTTGGCTAATCTTTCTGCTTCCGCTTTCTCTTTGGCTATATTATCTACTTTAACATTTTGGTTTTCAATAGAATCTTTTTTTGTACTTTTGCCAGAACAATTAATAAATAAAATAAGAACTACTGCAAAAAGCCAATGCGTTTTCATTTATTCCCCCAAGATTAAAAGTATATTAATTAATTAATTAATATATTTTAAAGTTATAAAAAGTAGACAAATTTAAATCAAAATAGAAATATAAAAGATATTTCCAAGGTGAAATTGACAATTTTATATTTTATCAAAAGCCTTATCTAAATCTGCAATTAAATCTACCGCATCCTCAATCCCAATAGACATTCTTATCAATTCATCTTTAATCCCAGCGGACAAACGATCTTCATTGCTCATACTAGAATGTGATGTTTGGGCAGGGCGAGTAACCAGCGATTCAACACCACCTAAGCTGGCTGTATTAGTAAATAAATTTAAATTAGCTAAAAAATTATCCGCATCTTGTACACTCCCATCGATTTCAAAGCTCACCATTCCACCATATCCGTCTAAAGTATCTTTTGCTCTGGAATGACTTGGATTTATCTTAAGCCCTGGATGATTAACTTGCTTTACTTTAGGGTGTTGACTCAAGAATGTTGCAACCTGCAATGAATTATAATTTTGTCTTTCCATTCTCAATCCAAGGGTTTTTATACCACGATGTAATAAGAAACAAGTATTGGGGTCTAATGCTCCTCCAAGGTGATTCAGCTTACCTCTAATTTCTTTAACTAATTTTCTTGAACCGATAACTGCTCCAGCCACAATATCCGTATGCCCATTCAAATATTTTGTGGCACTGTGAAGAGAAAGGTCAAAGCCATTTTCAATAGGTCGGTAATTCACGGAAGAAGCAAATGTATTATCAATTAATGAAACTAGATTATTTGAATTTGCAAAAGATACCACTGCGCTTAGGTCCAGTACGTCCAGAAGTGGGTTAGTAATAGTTTCAACATAAATAAGCTTTGTTTCCGGTTTAAGCTTATCCAGCCAATCTTTTGGATTTCTACCATCAATGAAATCATAATTGATACCAAGTGCCGTAAAATCTTTAGTTATAAGATTATAAGTTCCGCCATATAAAGATTTATGTGCCAGGAAATGATCACCAGATTTTAAAAATGCCAATAAAGATGCTGAAATAGCCGCCATGCCGCTGGAAGTAACAAGAGCGTCTTCTGCATTTTCCAATGCAGCTAGTTTTTTATGAAGAGCAATATGATTTGGAGTATTATTGAGCCTGATGTATTTCAAATCATTATAATTAGTTTCACCATCAAATTCAAATGTGGATGATTGAAAAATAGGCATACTCACAGCACCTCCGTAACGCTCTTCAGGCTCACCGGCGTGGATCAGTTTCGTATTCAAATGATGTTTATTAGACATAATATTCTCTATACTTTGTTTAAGTTATTTAAATTTAATTTGGTAATAGATCAACCATATTTCTGGTTTTTGATTATATGATTTGGCAAATCATCAGGGAAACTGTTTTTTTACCATTTTCTGTTTTTTGGGTTCCTACAGATTTAAAACCATATTTTGCATGAAATATGAGTGAAGCATTATTTTTAGGTTTTATGTTTACTTCACAACTTATTATGTGTGTAAATAATAGAGAGAATGCACTTAAATCATTATAGAATTCTTTTCCAAAACCCCTACCACGAAAGGCGGGGTCAATTACAACCCTGTCAATATACATAAAGTGTTTATAATGTTTTTCAAACCATTTATAATTTGAACTGCCATAATTTTTACCCGGTGTCATTGCGATTAGAAACCCCACTATTTTCTTTTCTTTTATTATTATTCGAAAATAATCTGATATTTTTAGAAAATGTGTTAATTCTTCTTCTGTGACACTACTTACTGCAGGGAGAGCACTTTGGTTTAATTCATGGATTCTGGGTATATGTTTTGATTTCACCTTTATAATTTTTTGGCACATAATAATAGCAATCCATTTCTATCGAATGATCGGCCTAGTTTTTCTAAAATATGTTAAGATACTTTTCAAATGCCACCAAAAATGTTTAGAAAAAATATTCCAGTTTTTTTGTTGTACCATATGGACTGCTTTGATAGATGGTATAAAAGTCAATGCTGTACCACTGGCTTTTGCTCGAGCGCAAATATCAATATCTTCACAATACATAAAGAAATCTTCATCAAATCCATTCAATTTTTGAAAAAGTGATGCCTTAAATCCCAAAAAAGACGCTGATGCCCAATCAACAGTCATAGGTTTGTGAATGGTTGATTTGTCATAGTTGTAGCCGATATTTAGGAAAAAAGATTTAAAATAAGCCATTAAACTGGGGAAGTATCTTACACTTGTGTCGAATTTGCTGAAGTCTTTATCCAAAAATAAATTTATAGTAAATAAGGAAGGTTCATGATTCATTGTGAATTGAACTAAATTTTCAAATTCACTTTCATTCAGAATTACATCTGGATTTATAACAATAAAATAGTCTGTATCCAACATAGACTTATTATTTATACAATGCTCAAAAATAGTATTATTATTTTCCCCAAATCCAACACGTGTTTGATTAAATAAATAATCAATCCCATTTTGAATACAATGATCTTTCAACAATGAGCTTTGGATATTGTCCATTACAATGATAGTAATACCTTCTTTCTTTGCTAAGCTAGAGAATGCTGAATTATTAATAATAAACTTATCATGCCCATGAGACACAATTGATAGGTAAAAATGATATGGATTCATTTTTTATGTATGAATTAAGTAAAAGATTTATGCACCATTTATATCTTATTCAAATATTTGTTCCATTGAATAAAGGAAGTTAAAATTTATTTCAGTAAAATTAATTTTTGAATATCCCGTTTTTTCCCAACTACCAATTCTATGAAATAAATACCGCTAGCATAATCCGCAGCATTCCATTGAATTACATGGCTCCCTGAGTTTATTGCATCATTTACTAACACGTCCACTACACGACCAGTTATGTCATAAATCCGTAGGGAGAGTTTATTTTTTATCCCTACAAATGGTGCGTTAAACCGTATTGTGGTGATTGGATTAAATGGATTTGGATAGGGTGGATATAATGCAAAATTATTTGTTATAATTTCATCATTTGCAGATAATTGATCTAACCCAAATGTAATATCAAATGTAAAACTATCAATGGGTGTAGCGTAATAATCCAAGGGATCTCGAACTGTAAATGTATCCAAAATAACATCCAGTGAAGATTGTGGAATACCATAATAATTAATCTCAATAGCAATATCATGCCCCACATCATTTGAATCTTCAATTGTGTTGTTATAAATATTGCTGCGATTTGTAGGTGAAAAAATGATATTGCCCTCACTAAAAATGCCACCGCCTAAATATTCTGCACTATTATTTATAATAGTACATCCCGTTAAATTTATATTCTGACCTGCAATGCCAACACCCCACATTCTGCTAACATTATTTTGAATAATAACATTGGTCAATTCTACATGGAAGGATGATGTATCATACATAGCAGCACTAGTCGCAATCCCAGCACCTATATATGGGTAAGTATTCTCACTAATGACTCCATCAATGAAAGATGCATTAGGTGTACTTTCACAAAATATACCACCACCTTTTTGAAAACCTCCAGAACCAGTATTTCCTGAAATAGTAAAATTTGTAAAAGAAGCCGAAGAATGATGCAATGACGCTCCGCCTCCATATTCACCCGCAAAATTATCTATAATCTCAATATTGTTTATAATCGGATCAGAATTCACAATGAAAATACCACCACCTTTTCCTTTGTATCTGTGCCCTATTCCGTTGTAAAGGCTTCCTTTTGCCATATTCCTATGAATCTTTACATCAGTGATAGACATATTTGAATTGGTCTGCAAAGCAATTCCTCCACCGTCTCCGTAAGCATAATTATCTTTAATGGTACAGTCAATAAGTCTAGGGCTGGCATTGACGCAATAGATTCCAGCACCTGGTTTTTCTATCGTATTATCAAGGTTACTCACACCATTTTGAATCGTAAAACCTTGTATTTTTGTAGTAGAATCAATCATATTAGAAGATGTATCTATTATAGTAATAACTCTTTCTGTTGAATCTCCATCGATGATGCAGGTTTCTTCACCGCTACCAATAAGTTTGATTCCCCCTGTAGCAGGCCATAGAATATTTTCAACATAGATGCCATCATCCACCAAGACTGTATCGTTTTCGTTTGCGGATGTCAACCCATATTGTATAGTGGCAAATGGATTTTCTTCAGAACCATTACCTGTTAAATCTGATCCCGTAATTGCTACATGCCACAGAGGGCCGGAATAAGAGCCAATAAAAGGTGACTCAAAAATTCCCATATCAGGTGCATTACCTCCATAATATGCAGGTGATATATTGACAATTGTATCACCCATCCACATTTCACCGAGCAACATAAGCGTATCTAAATTGGTTACAATGATATTACTGCCTGCATCAATGCATGGAGAACCATTCTGGAGATGAAAGTTGGTACTATCTATGAAAAGTGGATCGAGAGAAAAATTGCCTTCTCCACCCATACCACCATCTAAATTAGAATAATGCGGGAATACCTGCCCTTGAACATCATTGGGTGAATTATTCCAAAAAATAGAATTGGCTATAACTGAATAATGTCCCATCCCAGAATAAATTCCGCCACCGGTTCCATCTGTAGAATTATTTGCGATGGTAACATGCTTGAATAATGTGGAGACATTATTATCATATGCTAAATAACCTCCACCATTTCCGGCTGAATAATTTCCGGAAAATACAACATGCTCTACCGTGACATGCGCTTCTCCATTCCAAGATCCACCAATACCTTCGATTATCACACCGCCACCCATACTTGATTGATTATTCGTAATTGCAAGATCCGATAAAATCAGATCACCCGTCATTTTAATTTGTATCCCGCCGCCGCGGCCATTTGTGAATCCATTGGTAATTGTAAAACCACTAATCTCTAACGGTGGGAAGGCATCATCTCCAACTTTAATGACGCGTCCATCTTGATTACCGTCAATGATTGTTGAATCTGGGCCAGCTCCAATCAATCTTAAATCTCTAGTACTCGGCCAAACAATGTTTTCCAGATAGGTACCGGGACTGACGTGAATTCTCTTTCCAGCCTCGGCTGAATCCAATGCCTCCTGAATTGTGGAATAATCTTCCGGCACACTGATCACATCTGGATTTGTATCAATTAATGCCGGTACCCAATTATTAACAGCCCAATAAATTCGATCATATTGCCCAATGGAATATCCCATTTCACATTCAGAGCCGTACACATAATTCATTACATTATTTACTGGGTCATTTCCTGGATCGTCCGGACAAGAATCTACAGTGTAATCACAAATATAATTGGCATAGGCATGAGTAGGTGTATCATTTACCCAGTCTCCATGCGAATTTAAATCGCAGCCGTTATTAAATGTGTGAAGCAACCCCAATGCATGTCCAACTTCATGATCAAATACATGATCCCGACCTTCCTCGGTAGAAAGATCCGTTAAGTAAACCCCCTTCATCGAAACACGATAAAAAATGGAATCCCCATCATCAATAGTCCAAGGAAAAAGTCCTACACCACCTAAACTCAGATTATAATTGAAGCCAATTATAGAGTAAATATTCAAAACTTCACCTGCGCCATAACCAAGTGTATATATTGATTCCCAAGAATTCCACAAATCTCCGCCTATGGCCCAGGAATTATTTTGGGTATAATCAATTGAATCTATTTCAAAATGAAAAGGAGACCCATTTGAATGACGATCATTTAATCGATCCACTGATCTCTGAATTTCATCTTCTGAGACTTTTCCAACAGGAGTTTCTCCATTTCCAGTATCAAAATTGATATAAACGCTACTATATGATGATTCAGATTGGAATTCTAAAAATTCTTCTTCATTCCATGAAAATAAAACATTGTTTTCTGAATCAGTTATATATCCTGAAACAGAACCATTTTCATGAGGAGAATAAATTCTTAAATAGTGTGGCCCAGCTTTATCTGGAAAAGTTAATTCTAGGGTCTGATTTGCTTCTGTAAAGCTAACCCAATCATCCATAAGCCAATGTTTCGTAAACATATCATACAATAATATTCCTGCTATTTGAGTTCCATTTTCATAATACTCATTAATGGTCAAATGCAGTGTAATATCAGTAAGAGCATATTCCCCATAAATAATATGAAAAGCGAGACCAATATCATACTGCATTTCTCTGTTTCTATCTAAATGTATAAAGCTTTTTGCTTCATCAGGTATAAATTGGGAGTTGTTTTCATTGCCGCAGAAAAAAGGAAGCTCTTTTTCAGGGAATTGGGATAGTGCTATTCCTAAAAATAGAGGGATAAAATTAAGGTGTTTAATATGCTTCATTAATCTGACTTAGTATTTTTCTTTCTCTTCCATGGAAAATTTTACAACCAGCAATAAATTTACGTCAAATAATAAGGAATAAAAATGTATGTAGCTGTAAGAAGATTCTTGGTTATGAAGTCAGTCTTGCGGTCATTAATTTTTATATATATGGAAAGAAAAATCAGAATCATTATGGCAAAGCCCGGTTTAGATGGCCATGATCGTGGCATTAAAGTATTGGCCGCAGCATACAGAGACGCGGGTATGGAAGTAATTTATCTCGGGTTAAGACAAACTCCTGAAATGATTGTTTCAGCTGCCTTGCAGGAAGATGCAGATGTTATTGCTCTTTCCAGTTTAAATAATGCTCATAACACTATTTTTCGAAATGTGCTGGACTTGATGAAAGTAAAAGGATTAAATGATGTGCTATTAGTTGGTGGTGGCATTATTCCCAAAAATGATGTGCAGGAATTAGAAAATAAAGGTGTTGGGAAATTATTTGGCCCTGGCACTCCTGTCAATGATACAATAGATTATATTGTAGATTGGGTTCATTCGAATCGGAGATAAAATGAATCTACAAAACCAGATTGAACTAGAACTCTATTTTGCAGATCATTTTGATACAATATTATTTCCTGTTCTGGCAAATATGTATTTAGAGCAGGATGATATAAAACGGGCAAGAAAAGTATGTGATATAGGCTTAGGTTATCATGAAAATAATGCATCTGGGTTGTTTATTTTAGCTCAAATTGAAAAAGCAGAAGGAAATTTAAAAGCAGCAGAAAAAGCCCTTGAGAAAGTTTTGATGTATACTGAAGATCATTTAGCTGCGGCAAAAATGATTTGTGAAATACAAACTGTATTAGGCCGAGCATCCAGTAGATTAGTTAAATCATGGAAGCATGTTTTAGCACTAGATCCTTCTAATAAGACCGCACAAGATTTCATAAAAAAAGTTGAGGCCGGTATTGATAAAAGACCAACAAAACAAATTTTAAAACCCCAAAGGAAATCCTTAGACCAAAAACTACAAGTATCAAAAAAATCAAAACCGAAAAAAAGGCAGCCTGAACCATCTAGGGTTCCTAGTGTACTAGATATACAGTCCGGTGAACCTTTGAAAGTAAGTTCAAGATTAGCAACTTTTACCTTAGTTGCAGTACTTAAAAATCAGGGTCTATTTGACCAGGCCTTGGAAGTATTAGATGCTTTAGAAGAAAAAGGGGAAAACCTTGAAGTTATATCCTTAGAAAGGGAAGTCATTCAAACATTAATTTCAAAATCTATAAAGGATTAAAGCTGTTTTATGAGTAATACAATCTATACTAAGCGACAAGAAAATCTCCGAATTATCCTTGCTGATAAAAACCTAGATGGCATATTGATTACAAACTTGACTAACATCCGCTATATATGTGGTTTCACGGGGTCTGCTGCTACGTGCCTTATAACACCGGAAGGCCAATATTTTATTACCGATGGCCGGTATATTGAGCAATCCAAGGAGCAGGTAAAAGGATTTAGACGCTATATCGATATGAGCTCTCATTTTGCACAGATCAAAAACAATAAGTTGAACCCAAACGGGCTTAAACTGGCTTTCGAAGGAAACCATATGAGTTACAGCTTATATGAAACAATGGTTAATACTTTTCCAAACACAAGTTGGGAAAATACATCCATGATTTTGGAAGATTTAGCTGCTGTCAAAGATGACCATGAGCTGTCTTGCTTTAGGACTGCGGTGGAAGTTACTGATAAAGTTTACGAGGAAATTTTACCTATGCTTCGTCCCGGCTATACAGAAAAACAAGTAGCAAATTCACTTGTCTCAAAGTATCGTGAATATGCTGAAGGTGAAGCTTATTCGCCCATTGTCGCTACGGGGCCCAATGGTGCATTGCCCCATGCCATCCCTACGGATCGGGAATTTGAAAAAGGTGACTTTATTGTAATTGATGCTGCAGCGAAATATGGGGGTTACCATGCTGATATGACCAGAACTCCTGTTGTCGGTGCAGCCACAGAAAAACATCACGAAATATATAACATCGTAAAAGAAGCTCAACAAAGAGGTTGCGATACTGCTAAAGCCGGAATACCCTGTAAAGCGGTAGACGCTGCTACAAGAGATTATATCAAAGAAATGGGCTATGGTGATTATTACACTCATGGAACCGGTCATGGATTAGGGTTGGAAATTCATACTTCACCCCGATTCAGTCCACAAAGTGAAGACGTTTTAAAATCCAATAATGTTATGACAATTGAGCCCGGAATATATTTAGCTGGTTGGGGAGGCGTTCGGATTGAAGATGATGTAATTATCCATGAAAAAGGTTGTGAGATATTGAATAAAACTACCAAAGAATTAGTCATTCTGAATTAATATAATTTATTTATATGAAGGTCACTAAGTTTTTTGAAATATTCAACCTTTCTTTGTTCCCAATATTTAGTAATTCTTGGGGATGTATGCGGGGGCTGTGTTCAATAAATAATCTATATTTATGTGGGGTTTTTTGTTTGTGGGGTAAATAGACACCTATTCGTCCTACATCTAATCTAAAATAGAAGAAGCTACATGAGTCCTATAACCGGATGGGTAATATATTACTTTGATTTAAAATATTATATATGTACCATTTGTGCTAATGGTACATATATAAATCATAAATAAATGGCTGATATTTATACAAATCCAGAACTATATGATGCTATCCACAAAAATTATAATTGGGACCATAGTTTAATTTCGTCTATAGCCAAAATTACAGGGGGTCCTGTGCTAGAGTTAGCAGCAGGAACAGGACGATTAGCAAAACTAATTTTAGATCATGGTTTTGATTATACAGGGATTGATACAAGTGTAGAGTTTCTTGATGTTGCCATTAAAAAATATGGACAGAAGGCCACATTCTTGCAACAGGACATGTGCCAGTTTGATCTTGGGAAACAGTTTAAATTTATTTTCATTGGGTTTAATTCTTTTCTCCATAATCTTACAGATAAGGATGCATTAAATTGTCTTAGGTCTGTCTGTCATCATTTATCTGATGATGGTGTTTTCTTGGTGTCTATTTTTAAACCAGATCCATCATTTCTTTACAGAAAAAAAGGGGAATTATATCCGGCTACATCCACTTTTGAATATAGAGGTTCTCGTTGTCGGATCATGGAATCAAACATCTTTGATGAAAAAAATCAGATCAACCATTTATTCTGGCAATTGGAAAGTGACGGCATACTTGATGAAGAAAAATATGAATATAAAATGCGCATGTTTTATCCTCATAAAATGGATATCCTTCTGTACGAATCAGGGCTAAAGATTACAAAAAAAATGGGTGATTATGATGAAACAACCATGAACGAAGAAAGTGGAATGCAAATCTATGTCTGTGCAAAATCTTAAAGTACTTTGTGTTAAGGATGCAGTATCTGCTTTGAAAACCCAGGATAAAGCATTAGTCAAATTGCTGAATAAATTTAGTCCAAGAGATATATTTACTGAAAAAAACTATTTTAAATCGCTTACTCGTTTTGTTATCTATCAGCAGCTTAGCGGCAAAGCAGCTAAAACAATTTTAGACCGTTTTGTCAGATTATATGAAGTTGAAGATTATCCTTTACCACAGGATGTGGTAAATACAGATCATAAAGTATTAAGATCAGTAGGTTTATCTAATGCAAAAGCAAATTATATTAAAAATATTGCACAAGCGTTTTTATATAATGCGATTCAAGCAGATAACCTTCATAATCTGCCAGATGATGAAGTAATAAATCAATTGGTATCGATTAAAGGAGTAGGGCCATGGACAGCACAAATGTTTCTAATGTTTACTTTGGCACGTCCGGATATTTTCCCAACTGGTGATTTGGGTATACAAAAAGGTTTTCAGAAATATTTTAAATTAAAGGTACTTCCTAAACCCAATGAATTAGAAAAACGTTCCCAAATCTGGAAGCCTCATAGAACTGTAGTATCCTTATTTTTATGGAAAATAGTTGATGGGCCTTTTGAATGGTAGTATGATCAAAACGATATTTTTTGACATTGGTGGTGTTTTAATCAACATTCACCCTGAAAGAACAATTCAATATTTAAGTGATTGTACTGATGTTCAGCCAAAAATAATTCGTGACAGATTTCCAATTGATGCGCATAATGAATACGAAAAAGGAAATCTAAACGACAATGAATGGTTTTTAGCTGTAAAAGAAAAATTACCGCAGCCTTCTTGTTTAAAAGAGTCTGATTTTTACACTGGGTGGAGAAAATTATTGGGTAAAGAAAAATCTACTGTCAAATTAATTGAACGATTAAATGGGAGCCATTCCATCTGGCTATTATCAAATACAAATACACAGCATATTCGGGATGAAATAGAAAATCGTTATTTATTTCCTCAACTTGTAGATGGAGCTATATATTCTTTTGATGCGGGATTTAGAAAGCCCGATAAAGAGATTTATCAATATGCGTTACGAATGGCAAAAACTCAACCCGATCAATCCCTGTTTATCGATGATTTGGAAGAAAATATTTTAAGCGCAAAGGCTATCGGGATGCATGGTATACATTTTGAATCAACTCAAAAATTGGAATATGATTTAATCCAAATAGGCCTATTAAAATAAAAATAGATTATTGCATGATACATTTTCTTTACATACTGATATTTTCATCAAATATATTGATGGCTACTGGAGCGTGGATGTTTACCGGGCGTACCCATCCGGAGCTAAAATGGCATACCATTGAAACAGACCATTTTGATATTCACTACCATGAAGAAATTCGAGATATTGCTGTGAAAGGAGCATCGATTGCTGAGCAGATTCGCCCAGTTTTACTTAAACAAATGGGGCTAGATAACATACGCAGATTAGATATTGTTTTCACATCTGAAGATGAGGTATTAAATGGATTTGCAATGCAGAGCAATCATACAGTCATTTGGGTAGACCAAAATGATGCAGCGCTTTGGTCTGGTAATGAAAAATGGTTAAGAACTGTATTAGCCCATGAACTTCAACATTTAGTTTATTTTAATACTGTAAAGACTTGGCTTCCAGAGCCAATGAATTCTATTTATGCAGGTGTGCCGGGCTGGGTAGTAGAAGGGTTGGCAGAATATTATACAGAAAAATGGCGTCCTTTTCGATATGATATCTCGCATAAAGGACACGTTATTAATAATACTTTAAATAAAATACCTGATCCTCATAATGATGGCTTTTCAAAAAGCCTTTATTTAGCAGATAGATTTGGAGATTCCACTATCATTAAGATTTTGAATCATCGTGATGAACTAGGTCTTTTAAACTTTAAAGATGCATTTAAAAAACATACTGGTATTAAGCTCAAACGTTTTAATGAAGATTGGCGTCAACATATGAATACATTTTTTTATGGCCAAAGAGCACAAAAGGAGAGACTTGATGATATTGGTTTTATTAGCAACCTTCCTTTAAGAAAAGTTGCTGCTTTTGATTATTTTCCAGATACAATGCGAGTGGCCATGATAGGCCTTATGTCAAGAGGCCAAAGAGATCTGTCATTAGTGGTTGCTACACGGGATACAAATAACAATAAAAAGACTTGGAGAGAAAAAACCAATAATTTTTCTGAAAAATTAGGAATGAATTCGATCCGTAATTATAAGTGGAAATTTAAAGAATATGATCACGGTGTTTTTGGAGAATTGATTCAAAACTTGGATGTTTCTCCAGATGGGAAATTAATCGCTTATCCTAAATATCGTTTTGGGGCAAACCAATCTTTAATGTTTGGTGTCTGGCTTTTAGATCTGGAGTCAAAAAAGAAAAGGTTGCTAACATCTAACATTCGGGCAAACTATCCCCAGTTTTCACCAGATGGATCAAAGATTGTTTTTACAGGCCATGAAAATTCGACAACCCAATTATACACTATGAATTTAGATGGTAGTGGTTTGAAGGTAATCACTGATAATTCAGGTGATACTCAGATCATTACTCCTGTTTGGAGCCCAGATGGAAAAGCAATTGCCTATGCCCAATCAGATCCAGATGGGCAAATGGATATTCATATAATTGATTTAGAATCGGGCATAATTAAACAGATAACTGATACCCCAGATGGTGACTACTTACCTATATGGCACCCTGATGGACATTCTATCTCATTTACTGGCTTGTATGATTATACTCCCAACTTATATACTCATGATCTAAAAATTGGTGGTACAATTCGAAATACAGATGTGGGCGATGCTGTCATGGGAAAACAATGGAACCATCAAATTAATACGATTACAGCAATGACTCTAAATACTGTTGGTTTTTCTCGGGTTGTCGATATTGATCCATCGCGTATTGCTAAAATGACTCCCATAAAAATGAATTCTGCATATGCAAGTTGGCGTACAAAATCGCCAGATTATCCTTTAGAAAAAATAAATTATAATAATGATGTATCCATTCACAAGGAATCGCCTTATAAGTTTTATAAGCACTTATCGCATGTTGGCTCGGTTCTTCTTCCAGATATCGAAGGCCTGTTTGCCAATTCAGCTTTTACTGATGGAATGGGACGCCATCTATTAGGCGGGGTTTTTGTTACTGATTATGATTCATTGTTTGCCACTATGATTCAATATAATAACTATACAGGATTCCCGTTTAAAGGGTCTTGGGGATTAAACTTTTATAAAGATTTGTTTTTTACTTTTCAATTTTATAATCGAGATCAGTACCCATTTGTTGAGGTATTTAACGGAATATCAATATGGTGGACATTCCCTTATAATTTTGGGAATTTCCGAACAGCAAATCATTCTCTTGGTTTTTCAGTGGATTTTATGGATCGTCAAGCCTTTGATATTGCTGATTCTTTATTAGATGCTAATGGGTTACAAACACCTGAAAGCGGGGAGGAAGGGAAATTCTCCATACTATATACATTTAAGAACCAACGCAATCATAGGCGGAATCTTTTTGCACCGAACCAAGGGTATGGATTACAACTAAAATATGATTTTATTTCTCCGAAAATCTATGGTGACCTTACTTATAACCGAGCTTCTTTGGATGCTTTCCATAATCAAAAAATAGGTCCATTTTCATTATACAGCAGATTTCGTTACCAGCAGATATCAGGAGGATATTTAAATCAGGATCAATTAGGGATTTTCAATATACCAAATTATTACATATCTGGTGCTTTTGTTCCTGGCAGAGAATATATGAGTCCTAGAGGATTATCAGATGTGCGATTTGGCGAGCAGGCATTTATGGGGACATTAGAATTCCGTGCGCCAGTTGCTCCATTTCAGATTCTTGAAATGTTAAAAATAATTCAAATAGGTAACCCAACATTTGCATTTATATCAGATATTGGCAATGCATGGTATAATAACAGTCCAGAAAAAGAACTCATTGTGACTACAGGAGCAGAATTCCGAATTGCTCTATCGCTAGCGAAATCGCCTCTATTCATTTTTAGTTACGGGTGGGCACAAACTACGGAAAAATGGGGTAAAGATTTTGATGAAGTTTTTAGCCTTGAAGAGGGAGAAGTATTAAAAATTGGTCCAAAGCCATACTTCCAAATGACACTTATTAATCCCTTTTAGTATTCTCATAGTTAAATATAGATTTATATCTATATTCCTAAAACCAGAAGCGCCGCAATGAAATAGATAAAACCCAACCAGTTGCATCAATTGTTGGTACTATTTTATCATCATCCCATTCTGCATCAACTCGACGAGTTTCATTTTTTCCATCTTCATCTTTCTCTCCAGTTTTTTTAGAATAGGTCCAGTTTGGCTTAGTGTTATTAAAAATATTTCTAACTGAGAAAATCAGATCCTGATATTGTCCCATCTGTATTCTAAGATCTAACCCACCGCCTGGCATAAATAGACCAGCGCTGACAAAATGATTTTTATCATCTCTTCTAGTAGCAAATAAAAATGGAAAATCAAGGGACGAAGAAAGAGTTGTCCCGAAACCAGATAATAGTTTTATGGATATTCCCAAACCAATTCCACCATAGAAATCCAAATCATTTCTTGAATCATTAATAAAACCCAAATATCCATTTAAACTGCCACTAAATATGTTGAAAGGATTGATTAATAATTTTCCTGTTAAATTATAATGCGGCGTCCGACTATATAAGATACTGAAATCTGCCGCCATAGGCTGCTTTAGCATTTCATAGGCTCTATGTCCATCTTTGATTCTTCGCCATTTTCGAACTATCTTAGCTTTACTAGCATCGGGGCCCACTTCTATAATTTGAGCTAAACCACGTGTTTTCCCAGGTAAAGTGACTGTTTTCTCTTTATATGTTTTCTGTTTATCTCTGGATGCAATCTCAAAATATCCACCCTTTACCAACCCTAAGTTTTCACCAGATAATATAGAAATAATTTTTCCATCAACATCGATAACCTCGCTAGTGATTACATATAATTCTTTTAATTTATTGTTGGCTTGAAAAGCTATGGTAGATAATGCTGCCTTTAAAGAAGCATCTCTATTCCCTCCCACATGTTTAGCATCCAGTTTAAAAGAATTTTTAGATACTCCTGTCTCTACATTTACTAATCTCACATTGGCATTTATAACTGTGAGGATATTGTTTTCCAGTTCAAGGCGTCTTTTTTCTTTTATACTTTCTGTATTCTCAATTGCAGCTTTAACAGTGTTTTTAACCACCCATGAAAATAGAGTTTCATTATCATCTTCATCATCACCATCATCTTTTTCTTTCTTTTCTTTAGGAACACCCTTCTGTCCAAAATGTATAATATCTACAATAAGAGCTTCCTGTGCAGTCGAAAATTCACCTAATTCTACCACCTGATCATCCGAAACCATACCAGACATTTGAAATGCCTGTTCCTCCACAATATCTTCTAGAATACTACGATCAATAACTTCAAATCTCCCAACTGTAGTTGCTGCTTCTGAAATTATAGAAATGACTTTTTCTGCAACTTCTTGAAAGTTATCTTGGGATGATGGCAACACCATAAGTGATTTCTTTTCCAGTGTTAAATTTTCATCCAGTTCTTGAGAAAAGCCCGAAGTAACTAAAATTCCGATTATAAGGAATTTATTTTTCATTAAAATGACCAGGTTAAACTGCGATTTATTGCTAATGTTGCAAATATAGAAGCTTTATTAAGATCAAAGGAGTTTTCCAAAGGAAAATCCTGAGTAAACCCACAGAGTAGAGATAAACCTTGTTTTAATTCGTACTGTAATTCACCGACTAATTGAAATCGACTTAAGTCTGTCCCTATTTCTTCTTCACTTAATTGATGAAAATAATCTAACTCAAACTTTGTTTCCAAATATTTTAAGGCATGATCAGCAGTAAATCCTGTTCGGGCATAATATGTTTTCCGTGTATTATTAAGATAATCGGAATTATCAAAAGCAATTCCTAACTCCCATGTCAAATTTCCATTTTCTGTTTGTTGAATTAACCAGCCCATTCCTTGATTCAGATGGTAACGTAAGTTCACATCAATAAAAGTATTTTTTTCATATAAAAGGGTATTGAAAGAATAAAATTTCTCAAAGGATAAAAAACGACGACTAGTTTTTTTTCGAAAACGAATTTCTTCATCCGTTTCGTAAAAGTGTCCGTAGAAGCGGATATCATTAAAGGTATAATCAGTTGTTCGTCTTAACCTGCCATAGGAAGCAAGTCCAAAATTTTTTACCCCAACATTAACAACACCTAATCGGTAATATTGTTTCCAGTTTGGGTGATTGAAATTTGGTTGATGGGCAAAAAGCTGAAGTAGAAATACGGCAGGAATGCAATAGCGTATCATTGTTTAATTTTTTTACCGCTTTGCATGAGAAAAATTGCTGCAAAGGTGAATATTGCTGTTAAGGTAATTGCCATAGTATAGCTGATTATTACAGGAGAATCACTTACGCCCAAAATCGTATATCGAATTCCATTAATCATATAATAAATAGGATTAGCAAAACTTAGGCTTTGAGCCCAATCGGGTAGCATGTGAATAGAATAAAAAATTCCGCCTAAAAAGCTCAAAGGCGTTAGAAAGAAATTCTGCATCATAGCCAGTTGATCCCAGCTCTCAGCTAATTGTCCTAACAGGAGTCCCATACTTGCAAAGGCCCAGGATACCAGAAAAATGAATCCTATTGTTCCTAAAGGATCAATCACCGGCATATCAATTAATAAAATTCCAAGAAGCAAAACTAATACACCATTCACCATCCCCCGAACAGCCCCTCCAATAATATATGCTAATGAGATCTCTAAACCTGAAAGAGGTGCAACCAATAAATCGGGTAGTTGTTGTAGTAGCTTCATTTGCAGCATGGATGATGATGTGTTCGATGTAGCGTTGGTCAGTGTATTCATCATGATAAGCCCGGGTAGTATAAATAAAGTATAGGGTATTCCCTGAATTTCCGATATCCTTTGTTCCAAGGTAAAGCCGAAAATGGCAATATATAAAGCAGAACTAATTAGCCCTGGCAACACAGTTTGACGATAAACAGAAAAAAACCGCCCGACTTCCCGTTTGATCAAGGTGTTGAGACCAACCCAGTTCATTCGTTGATACTCTTCCCGGTAAGATTTAAAAACACGTCTTCTAAAGAAGATACTTTTGATTCGACACTTTGTATATGAACATCTAATTTAGACAATTTTTGTATGATTTTTGGCATGGCTGAATCCGGATCTTTTACAGAGAAGTGCAATCTATTTTCTTCGCGTGTAAATGTGAATTCTGAAAGCTGTGTTTCAAGACCATTTTCTATATTGCCCAAATGAATAGTAATCCCCGCTGTCCCTAACTCTCTGGTCAGCTCTTTTGGAGAACCTTCCTTTAGTATCTTTCCATTGTCTATAATTGCGACATTTTCACATAAAAGTTCTGCTTCTTCGATATAATGGGTTGTAAGAAGTATAGTCTTTCCTAGCTCATGTAGGTCTCTAAGATATTGCCAAAGATCACGCCTTAGTTCTACATCTACACCTGCAGTTGGTTCATCCAAAATAAGAATTTCAGGATCATGAACCAGCGCTTTTGCTAATTGAAAGCGGCGTTTCATACCACCAGATAATTGTCTTAATCGAGAATCTTTTTTTTTGGTTAAACCTAACCTTTCCAATAAATCATCAATTCTTGGTTTAGCTATTTTAGCAGACAACCCATAATAACCTGCCTGGAAATAGAGCAATTTTTCAATAGGGAAAAACCAATCCACAGAAAGTTCTTGAGCTGCAATTCCAATTTTAGACCTTGTAAATCTAAAATCTTGGACAGTGTCTTTCCCGAATACTTCAGTCTCTCCTTTATCACGAAAAACTAGACCTGTTATTATATTAATTGTCGTGGTTTTCCCAGCACCATTAGGACCAAGCAATCCAAAAAACTCACCTTTCTTAATTGTCATGTTCACACCCTTCAAAGCATGTACAGTTCCATAGGATTTAGTTAACCCTGAAATATGGATTGCAGATATATCCATTTAGTCTATTCGAAACCGACTTTTAAATCGAACGGGCTGGGATTATCAAATCCTTCTTCACCAGGGAAATGAGCGATGGAAACAATAAAAGCCCAAGGGATAAGAATAGATGCTTCTACACTTTTTGTTTTGGTTTTATCCTGGTCAGCTAAATTTGGTATTTGGAAATTAGGATGATGAATCCACATACCATTTTCATCATATCCATTTACATAAACAAAAATCTTATCTTGATCAATCCCAATTTTAGCTAAAGGTTCATGATTATCCAGGACCACAAGAATTAAGTCACCCACTACTTCTTCTATTTTCATCATAATATTTCTCAGTTATTAATAAGGTACGAATTTATAGATAGCTCCTGAATAATCCACCACATAGAGTTCTCCTGAATTGTCTTCTCCAAACGATGATATAAATAATGGAATATTTTTACTTGTCTTTTTTAACTGCTTTCTGATATTTCTAAATTTAGAACGTTTACCATTTATTAATTTGAAGGACCAAATTCTCCCAGTGCAATAGTCACCAAAAATATATGTGTCTTTTAACTCTGGAATGGTAGATCCGCGATAAACATAGCCACCTGTAACAGAGCAGCCTGTAGCTTCAGCTTCATCCATACCGATAAGTATTTTTAAATAAGCAGCATTGTTTGGATATTCATGAACCGGTTTTATAAGTCCAGTGGTATCACAAAATTCTTCTGGGTTAAAGCAATGATTCGCTTCCATAATCCGCCAACCATAATTGGCGCCTTTAGATTCCTCCCATTTATTCCAATTAATTTCCTCCCATTTATTCTGCCCTACATCTCCCACTATTAGATCACCATTTTTCAGATCAAATGAAAATCTCCAGGGGTTTCGCAGACCATAACACCAAATTTCTTGTTTTTTATTTTTCTGGCCCACAAACGGATTATCTGGTGGAATCGTATAGGGGTCACCTCCATTAACATCTATCCGAAGGATTCCTCCGAGAAGATTATTTGTATTCTGGGCATTACTATAAGGGTCACCCCATTTGCCGCCATCACCGAAGCCGATATATAGCATCCCATCTTTGGGCCCAAATGTAAGATGCCCACCGTTATGATTTCCGAAAGGTTGTTTTAATTCTAAAATAATCATTTCTGAATTTTCATCTCCCTTTTCCGGATCAGAAGTAACACTAAATCGAGAGACGACCGAAGTCCCATTAATACTGATATAATTGACATAGAAAAATCCATTGCTAAAATAATCAGGATGAAATGCTAACCCCAATAATCCTTCTTCGCTACCTGGTATAATAGAACTTTGTACGCGTTCAGAAATGTCTAAGAAAGGTTTTTTGAGTATTATCCTATCTTTAATGATATGTATTTGTCCATTTTGATTAACTACAAATAACCTAGAGTCATCACCTTTAGCTTGTGTTATATATAGAGCTTTTTCAGGTACATCCGCTATTTTGAGAATCGTAAAAGTTTGGGAAAAAGAAAGAGTGATGATACAAGTAACGGTTAATAATATTCTGTGTCCAGAATAGAAAATTGGCCAGCTGATTTTTTTTATATTTTTAAGCATTTTTAAATAATTATTTCATACTATCTAGTAATTCTTCTTCGCTTAATATATTTACACCTAATTCTTCCGCCTTTTTTAGTTTTGATCCAGCTCTGGCTCCAGCAACAAGATAATCAGTTTTTTTACTTACAGATCCGGAAATTCTACCGCCCAAATTTTCCACCATAATTTTGGCATCATTACGAGTCAATTTTTCCAATGATCCTGTAAAGACAAAAGTTTTACCATCAAAAACCGAATTTTCTAATCTAGCAACTTTTGAAATTGTAACTCCTCGATTTAAACAATTTTGTACGATGGTTCTATTGGATATATCATTCCAAAATTCAACGATTGCTTCTGCTGAAATAGGGCCAATTTCATCGATAGATTCTAATTCTTCTTTAGATGTATTTATAAATTGATTCAAGTCTCCAGAATAATGTTTTTCTAGGACCTTTGCAATATGCTCGCCCACATTCCTTATCCCTAATGCATATACAAATCGTGAAAACGTAGTCTTTTTAGAACTATGGATAGCTGCAATCAGATTTTCAGCAGATTTTTTTCCAAAACGATCCAAGTTTATTATTGAATCCAATTCCAAAGCAAATATATCATCTATAGAGCCAACAAGTTCTTCTTCTACTAATTGATCAACAATTCTTGTTCCCAGTCCATCAATATTTAAGGCCAACTTAGACGCAAAATGCTGGATTCTTCCTGTAATTTGTTTTGGACAAGATATATTTCCGCATCGTTGAATAGCTTCTTCCTGTGGGCGGAATGTCTTAAGTCTGCAAACTGGACATTCATTGGGCATCTGAAATGGTTTTGAATTTTCAATACGGTTTTCCATGATGACTTTCACTACTTTTGGAATCACATCTCCAGACCGCTCAACTAAAACTGTATCACCAATCCGAATATCTTTTCTATCTATTTCATCTTGATTATGAAGAGTTGCATTGGTTACAGTGACCCCAGAGAGATAAACAGGTTTCAGTTTTGCAACAGGCGTTAGTGCACCGGTTCTACCTACTTGAATATCAATATCTAAAATTATTGTTGTAGCTTGTTGTGCTTTGAATTTACCAGCAATTGCCCAACGTGGTGAACGACTTCGCATTCCTAAAATTTCTCGTTCGCTATAATTATTTACTTTAAAGACACTCCCGTCAATTTCATAGGGAAGATTATTTCGCCTTTCTTCCAAATCTTTATGATATTTTATTAGCTCAATTGAAGCGGTTGCCGATTGGAATAATGGGTTTACGGGCAATCCCCAATATTTTAATGCAGTCAAGAATGAACCATGATCGGGAAAAGTTGTCCCAGAGATTTCGCCAGCTTCATAAAAATAAATAGAGAGAGGTCGACTTGCGGTGATTGCAGGGTCCAATTGCCTTAGGCTACCAGCTGCGGCATTTCGTGGATTTGCGAAGACAGGTCTATTATCTTTTTCCTGTTTTTCATTTAGTCTTTTAAAATCATCTTTCTTTATGAAGACTTCCCCTCGTATTTCCAAAAGAACAGGCGCTGAAATGCAATCTGTTCGTAAAGTTAATGGAACACTTCTAATTGTTTTTAGATTATGAGTTATATCTTCTCCTGTAAATCCATCACCTCGAGTGGTGCCGTAATTAAAGATACCATCTTTATAAACCAATTCTACACCCAACCCATCAAGTTTTGGTTCAGCAATATAGTTTACAGAATCTGTTTTTAATGCTTTCTGCATTCGTTCATCAAAAGCTATCAATTCCTGTTCGCTCATGGCATTAGCCAAAGAGAGCATGGGCTTACGATGTTCAATAGTTCCAAATTCTTCTATTGGTTTTGAACCAATGCGCTGGGTGGGCGAATCAGAGGTAATTAAAGCAGGATACTCATTTTCCAGTTCTTCCAACTCACGAAATAATTGATCATATTCACCATCGGAAATAGATGGATCATCCAAAACATAATATCTATGATTGTGATTTTGAAGAATATTCCTGAGTTCAGAAATACGTTTTTTCGGAATCATTTATTCAGACGGGCTTGTTGTTTAAAATATTGAACTGGATCTATTAAAAGTTTATCCATGGGAGAAAGACTACCATCTTGATCAACTGGAGTAGCGTGAATGTCCATCTCCGTTTGAATGACAAAATAATATTTTAATCTAGTACCTGGATATAGTTTGGGATCATATCGGAAACGATATAAACCATGATTGCCTTCCAATGAAAATTCTTGATAATATTTCATAGAGTCTGTTTTAAAAAAGAGAATGGCGGATTTCACAGAATCAGTAGGAATATCAGTTAAAAAATCTAAATCATGAGTACGGGCTTTATATAAAGGTTTTGGTGGCGCATGATAAACTCGTTGATTTTTATATAAAGATGGGTCATCATTCCTTATTTGTTTTTCAATTTGTCCAATGAGTAGGCTTGGAATAATAATTATATATTTTAACACAATTCTCTATATTTGCTATGGTAATCCAAAGTAAGTCGCTTCACTGTTTTATTTTTAATATTATATATATCACAGGCATCAAATGGTTTTGTATATACATGTAAGCTTAAAGCCGGCTTTTTAAATATGTTCTCTACAGAATGAATTTCTGCGGGGCCATCCAAATATCCTGGCTTTCCAACAACTTGGCCATCCATTTTTATTCTTAACGGTAATGAAGATTTAATAATGTAATTACAAAATTGTAATTTTCCTGTTTCAACCCGAGCCCAGCACTTTTCACCTTCGTGACCATGTATTGGTGCCATTTGATTAGCTCCCCAACATAAAATTAATATTTCAAAATGCTCATCTTTGTATACCAAATTCCTTGTATAAAATGAATCATGAAAAAAAGTAAATTTTTCTCGATCTTTGTCATTTAATTTATAAGTTTTCAAATAGGATGAAACTTCTGGAACAGGAAAATTCTTTTCAGCAAATTTGTGTAGGTTACGGATTAAATCCTGCATTTAATTATCCCTCGGTTTAGTGCATTCATACCAATGATATAAAGATGCTTTTGCAAAAGCTAACATTTGGTTTTCATCTTTGATATTTTTGTCTTCTTTATCAAGTAATTTCTAAGTCTGTTGATTTAGTTTAGTACCCATATAATGGTGTAATTTATCAAATAATTGTTTCAATTATTCTGCTCCGATGATTAAACAATGTTTTCGCCACGCATCTTCTTTTATTTTTCCATCTAAAAAGAATTGCCCAGAACAGTCTAGTAAGGAACTAGCCACGATAGGTAATCCGTGACCACCAAAATGCATTATCAAGACAGATTGAGTAAATTGGGTTTTTGCCACATTAGCAATTTGGCTCATTACTTTGAAACTAAATAATAGAGCATTGTTTACATCCTCTGGCTTTGTATCAATCTCTATTTGAATTACCTGCTCGTACTTACTCAAATAAAATTGGTAACCCATTAAATCTGGCGCTTCTAGGGATGATTGAAAATATTCCTTAATCATTATGGCTAATTGCTCATCTCCAAACTTGGGAGTGTCACTGAATACGAATGAAAAAAGTGAAGTTATCAATATCAGTTTTTTTTTCATGACCTGAAGTATTTCTTTATTATAATTACCATCAAAAGCAGAAATAAAACTCCAACTGAAATTAAGGTTTTTCTAAACCGATCTGTAGTATAGATAATTGATTTTGCATCCATCACATAAGTATCCCTAAGAAGAGAATCTAATCCAAACTTCCATATTAAAGTATCTTCTTTAATTTCATCTGCATTCGTATTAATAGTGTGCCCAGGGAGAATAGCTTTTATTTCGAAAGAGTCATCCTTTAAGTCTAAAGTTGATTCAAGTATGTTTTCATGGATTTCCATAGACTCAACCAAATTACTGGCAAATTCATGATCCATTTTGAATGGTTTCAGCAAATCAGTGAAAAACGCTGTGCGATTTTTTTGAATATTCTCAAAATCATTTATAGACTTTATTCTTGAAAATGAATTTTGCAAATGATTTACAAGTCGTTGGTTCCAGATAACTTTTTGGGGAGTTAATGAATCACCGGCAATATCATTTAACCCTTTATGCATCAATACTGTTAGCGCTTCTGAAAGCCAATAAAGAGAATCAGGTTTCTCTGATAAAATTGCTTCATAAAGTTTCGGATACTCTGTTTCAATATGACGACCATAAAAGATCAATGTAATGGAATATTCTATACTAAAGTATGATTTTCTTGTATTCCGATAAAAAGAGTAACCTAGGGGAATTAATTTTTCTCCATAAAATAAAATTGCAGTATCTGAACTAAGTCCTTCAGAAGTTAAAATCCAATTTTTTTGATCTTCCTCTTTTATGACGCTTAATGATTTTTTCCATCCAAGAAAATTATGAGGATGGAGAAAGTCTTTATCGAAAATATCAGAAGAATCTCCCAAGCTTTCAAATTTAAAATAAGTTTGCCCATCGGGGTAGAGTTGAATAAAAATTTTATTTTCGACACATGAGAATAAAACCAAGATTATTGGTAAATAAAGAATATTAAACTGGTGTGCCATAGATGGAAAGTTAGTGAAGGAAATTGTTTTTTTGGAGAGTTGCACTAAGATATACAAAATTGTTACTTTCAATCATACCAAGATGAGGTTCTATGGTCAAAATTCTAGCCACATACTTAATACTTATCAGCAGTCTCAGTGCTTTTGAGTCCCCAAGGTCTTCTGTAGTTCGGACTGATTATGGATTCATTGATTATGCAAATCGGGTTATCGTTTCCCGCGGCACGGCAAATATTATAAAACGAGAGACATCTGAAGGTGATTTAAAAACCATTGAAAAAAATCTGAAATTTTCCAAAGGGGAAGCCCGGGCCAGGGCACGTGAAAATTTATTAGACTTAATCAAATTAGTAAACTTTGATAGTCGAACAGTTGGTGAAATCATGTTAGGTGATCCTTTAGTTGGCAGCCGTGTAGGAACTTTGGTGGGAAGTGCTTTTCAACAAGGAGAGATTGAGTATCTTGAACGAAATGAAGTGGCCATAGCTTTAGCAATTAAAATGTCGGGGCTGGCGGAAATTTTAATAGATGCTGATGGGTACTTGAATGAAGATATTGCCCAATCAACATATCTAATGATGCGAGCAGTTACTCCTAAAACCAATCGAGCAACTGGAATTGTAATAGATGCTAGAAATATTTATCATATTCCGGCTATGGTTCCAAAAGTATATAATGAAGATGAAAGATTAGTTTATGGGCCACGGCATTATACTCGTTCTCGCTCCGTTAATCGAGGCCCTATGGGATATGCCCATTCCATGGAAGATGGGAACGTTAGCCGTCGTGTAGGGAATAATCCGCTACTAGTGGAAGCAGTTGCAAATGATGATGATATAAATTTGACTGTTTCTAATTTAGATGCGGAAAGGATTAGAGATGCTGAAAAAAAATTCGGACTTCTCACAAACTGTAAGGTTCTTGTCCTCCTTAAATAAATTTGTAATTTTGCCTGATCAGGGTTTGGATTTCAAAATATCCTTATAAAATTCAGGCATGGAAAAATATAAAACGGCTGTTCTTTTATTACAAGATGGCCGTTTTTTTTCAGGAAGAACATTTGGCGATGAGGGGGAGACTATTGGGGAGGTGTGTTTTAATACAGGCATGTCCGGCTATCAGGAAATTTTGACTGATCCATCTTATTGCCGCCAAATTGTTACGATGACAACTCCCCATATTGGTAACTATGGAGTGAACCCTGAAGATATAGAATCAGATAAAATTCAAGTGGCGGGATTTGTTATCAAGGAAGAGACAGAAATTCCATCAAACTGGCGATCTACACAATCCATCGGGGAATATTTAAAGATAAACCAAATTGTAGGAATTCAGGGAGTAGACACTCGGGCAATCACTCGGCATATCCGGGATAATGGTGCCATGAATGGCATTATTTCTACGATTGATTCTAATCTCAATAATCTAAAAAAAAAATTAGGCAATTCTCCAGAAATGACTGGGCTGGATTTAGCAAAAGAAGTAACCATATCAAAACCCATTAAGTGGTCATCAAAATCAAATACGAAGTACAAAGTTGCGGCCATAGATTTTGGAATAAAGACCAATATTCTACGATTATTAGAATCCTATGGTTGTGAATTAACTGTATTCCCTGCCAATATATCTGCGCAGGACATTTTGGATTTTGATCCGCATGGCGTGTTTCTATCCAATGGTCCGGGCGATCCTTCCGCTGTTAAGTATGGTATTGAAACAGTAAAATCTTTGTTAGGAATAAAGCCAATCTTTGGAATTTGTCTAGGACATCAGATCTTGGCACTGGCTCTGGGTGCAAAAACATTCAAGTTGAAATTTGGCCACCGTGGTATCAACCATCCTGTTAAGAATCTTGAAACAGGAACAGTAGAGATCACTAGTCAAAATCATGGATTTGCAGTGGACCTGGATTCATTACCTGAACAGTTAATCTCCACCCATGTTAATTTAAATGATAATACATCAGAGGGGATTCGCTGTGATGCATTGAATGCATTTTCAGTGCAGTATCATCCTGAATCCAGTCCAGGGCCACATGACAGTCGCTATCTATTTCAACAATTCATTGAAATGATGAATCGTGCCAAAAAGAACTGATATAGAATCCATATTGATTATTGGTGCCGGTCCCATTGTAATTGGTCAAGCTTGTGAGTTTGACTATTCCGGGACCCAGGCCACACGGGCGTTGAAGGAGGAAGGGTATCGTGTAATTCTGGTAAATTCTAACCCTGCTACGATCATGACTGATCCCAATCTTGCAGATGCGACTTTCATCGAACCCATTACCCCGGAGTATGTGGAAGCTATCATTCAAAAAGAAAAACCGGATGCTATTCTTCCAACTGTAGGTGGGCAGACTGGTCTCAATATTTCAATGGCGCTTCACAAAAAAGGAATCTTGGAAAAATACGGGGTAAAATTGATTGGAGCTCAGGTTGAAGCCATAGATAAAGCAGAAGATCGTGAACAATTTAAAAAAGCCATGGATGAGGTCGGTATTGATACGGCTCAGGGCGGATTCATCCATACATGGGATGAGGCGGAAGCTCTGCTAGATGAAATGGAATTCCCAATTATAATCCGACCTTCATTCACCATGGGTGGAACCGGTGGTTCTGTAGCCTATAATAATGAGGAATTTCAGGATTTGATTGAAAATGGACTACATGCTAGCCCCATAACAGAAGTATTAGTTGAGGAATCCTTACTTGGATGGAAAGAATTTGAGCTTGAAGTCATTCGGGATAGTTCAGACAATGCAATCATCATTTGTTCCATAGAAAATATAGATCCCATGGGAGTCCATACCGGTGATTCGGTCACCGTTGCTCCGGCTATGACGTTGACTGATAAGGAATACCAGCAGATGCGTAATTGGGCGATTTTATGTTTGCGAACTATTGGTGTTGAGACTGGTGGTTCTAATGTACAGTTTGCTGTTAATCCGGATAATGGACGTATGATAATAATTGAAATGAACCCAAGGGTCAGCCGTTCATCTGCCCTAGCATCCAAAGCAACAGGATTCCCAATTGCTAAAGTGGCGGCAAAACTGGCTGTGGGGTTTACCTTGGATGAACTACCCAACGATATCACCGGTAAGACTCTTGCTGCTTTTGAGCCCACCATTGATTATATCATAATAAAAGTACCTCGATTTGATTTTGAAAAATTTCCATCAGCGTCAGGACATCTAGGTGTTCAGATGCAAAGTGTTGGAGAAGTAATGTCCATTGGGCGCACATTTAGAGAATCGATTCAAAAAGCCTATCGTTCATTGGAGGTTGGATTGGATGGGCTCGAACCCAAACCTGTAGCCAAAGGAGATCCAGATGTGAACCGAGCTCGCTCATTAGACATGTCTACCTTACGGCATGGAACAGCTTTTCGATTGCTCAAAATCTGGCAAGCCTTTAAAGAAGGGCAATCAATAGAAGATGTTTTCAATGTAACAAAGATCGATCACTGGTTCTTGAACCAAATTTCTATGTTGACCAATCAAATAAAAAATAAATCCCTAATTGAATTAAAAGAGAATGGATTTTCAGATATGCAAATCAGTCGAATTTTGAATAAAACTGAAAAGGAGATTCGGGCACAGCGCAAAGCTGAAAATGTTTTGCCATCTTTTAAAGTTGTTGATACCTGTGGTGCTGAATTCGTAGCCCAAACCCCCTATTGTTATTCCACCTATGATGAAGAAAATGAGATCCAACCCTTAGATGGGAAAAAAGTCATAATTTTAGGAGGCGGACCTAATCGCATTGGACAGGGGATTGAGTTTGATTATTGCTGTGTACAGGCAGTTTTTGGATTAAAAGATCAGAGTTATAAAACCATTATGGTGAATTGTAATCCGGAAACAGTTAGTACTGATTTTGATTTAGTAGACCGACTTTATTTTGAACCGGTGACGTATGAAGATGTACTCAATATTGTTGAGTTTGAAAAGCCAGATGGTGTATTAGTCCAGTTTGGGGGCCAAACACCTCTAAAAATTGCAAATGCTCTAGCAGATGCCGGTGTACCCGTAATTGGTACATCTCCTGAAAATATTGACCTAGCGGAAGATCGAGAAAAATTTGGGTCAATATTAAAAAAGCTGAATATATTATGTCCTAAATATGGTACTGGCCGAACATTAGATGAAGTAGTAACAGTTGCAGAGACAATTGGATTTCCTATTTTAGCTCGCCCCAGTTATGTTTTGGGAGGCCGAGCTATGGAAATCGTTTACTCAAAGAAACAGTTAATTGATTATATATCTCGAAATGCTGATGTGACGGAAGGGCATCCTATATTGATTGACCAATTTTTAGAGGATGCTTTTGAATTTGATGTAGATGCGCTTTGTGATGGTGAGATAGTTCACATCGGTGCTGTAATGCAGCATATTGAAGAGGCAGGAATTCATTCTGGCGATTCTGCCTGCGTGTTGCCACCATATCGCATTACTACAGAAGCTATGGATGAAATTATCCGGATTACTCAGGATCTGGCTCTAGAATTAAAAGTAATTGGTTTGATTAATCTTCAATTTGCGTATAAGGATGGACAAATCTTTGTTTTGGAAGTAAATCCAAGGGCTAGTCGAACAGTTCCCTTTGTTAGTAAAACAACCGATGTTCCTTTGGCGCGGATCGCTGCCCAATTGGCAGTAGGTGCAAAACTATCCGAATTTGAATTAAAACCTTGGGATGGCAATTCCCATATAGCGGTAAAGGAAGCAGTGCTACCATTCAATAAATTTCCGGAAGAATCCATTTTTTTGAGCCCCGAAATGAAATCCACAGGAGAAGTAATGGGTATTTCCAATACATTAGGGGATGCATTTAAGCGAGCATCTATAAGTGCCGGGAATATCATACCTAACACAGGAATTGTTTTTTTATCAGTGAATGATTCCGATAAACTAGATGTCATACCCATCGCACGGGACTTAAAGGAAATTGGTTTTGATCTAGTGGCAACTTTTGGAACAGCGAAAGAACTTCGTAGAAATGGTATCCATTCAGAAACAGTCTTTAAAGTGGGTGAGGGGCGACCCAATGTTGTGGATGGTATCAAGAATGGGGAAATCAATCTTGTGATCAATACACCCATGGGTGCCCAGGCCCGCTATGATGAAGAATCCATTGGTCGAGCTTGTATTCAAAAAGGGATTATGGCCATTACTACATTGTCTGGAGCAGAAGCAGCTGTAAGAGCAATTAGATCACATAATTGGCAAATAGAAGTCAATCCCCTTCAGGATTACCATACTTAAACTTCTAATTGCTTATTCTAAAATAATTCAATAGAATTTTTATCAAAATCTGTTTGTTTTATAATCAGGCAAGAAGTAGTAAAACTAAATGATTAAAGAAAATTCAAAAGATCAAATCCAAGAACAAGATATTTCATCATCTGAATTGGACAATTTAATTGATGAAAATAAAGATCTCTATGATAAATTAAACCAACTTCCTGAGATTGAAGCCTTACAAGCTTTAGATGATGATGATGAAAAACAAACAGAAAAAAAAGAAGAGCGTCAACCTGTTCTGGCTTTCATCCCCAAATTGCAATCTTTATATGCAGATAATGAACTTGTTCGATATGCTACCTGGGCCTTAATTCTTATTCTATTTTCTACATCTATGCTAACATATCTCGAATATGATATGTTCAAAGCAAGTGTGACAGACCATGTAGGTGACTCTTTTTTCTTTGGCGGTAAGGAAGCAAACTGGCTAGATACATTTTTCCATACTTTCTGGTGGGCAATTGTCACATTTACAACGGTGGGATATGGTGATGTCAGTCCTGTAACCCATATTGGGAAATTTCTAACCATTATTATAATGTTATTAAACTTTGGAATCGTTACATTGTTAGGCGGGGCAGTTGCTTCTGTTTTAGTAGCCCAACGTTTAAAAGGAGATGATACTTTGGACGAAAATAAATATGACGGCCACCTAGTTATTGCAGGATGGAATTCAACTGTACCATCAGTTCTGAAACTTATTGATGCAAATAAAGATGCTGCAGATGTGGTAATCCTAGTGAATGAAACAGATGAGGATATTATTCAAAGGACTATTACAAATTATGAACGTCTTGATATTACTCACATCCCTGAAAATTTTACTCAAGATGCAGTACTGCGCAAAGCATTTTTAGAAAAAGCTAGTACATTCATGATTTTGCCAGACAGTTCTGGATTGTTACCTCATGAAGAGCCAGATGAAGACAAGACAGTTCTTACATGTTTAACAGCTAAATCCATCGCTGAATCTTGTAATGTTGTTGCACATGTTATAAATCCTGAAAATGTTTCACATCTCCAAAGAGCGAATGCCAATGAAATAGTTATCCCAGATGAGCATGTACCTCATCTTTTGGCTAAGCATGTTACTGACCCAGGTGTTCCTCAGTTTTTCGATGATTTAATATTGAAGGAAGAAAAAGATAAAGGTCTACAGGAAGTAAGAATACCCAAGAGTTTAAATGGGCAAAGTCATAATAAAATTTCTGCTTTTTTTAAATTCAAATATAACTGGCTTTTAGTCGGTTATGCTATTCGAAAAGCTGGATTTAGTTTGGATGAACAAATGGGGGAAAGCGGGAGTCCACTTATACGAAATATGATCAAAGAACAATTAGAAGGTGCCGGTGTTAATCTCTCAAGTGATGAACATGTAATTGTTGAAATCAACCCTTCGGATGATTATACTATCGATGATAAACATAGTGCATTGGTTTTGAGGTAAATTATGAATCCAACAGCAGAACAAATTCAAAAAATAAATCATTTCAGTAAAGTACCTGATGAAATGTGTAAAAAAATTGCTTCAGTAGTGGAATTGCATGAATGTAAACCAAAGGACTCTTTGCTCACAGAAGGTGAAACTGGAGATACAATGATTCTTGTTTTTCAGGGTCAAGTGGAAGTCTCGAAAGATATGATGGTTAAAACTGCAAGCGGAATCGCAACATCAAGAAAACCTATTATCCGCTTGGAGACAACTGATCCACCACCTGCATCTGATCCTATAACTGAACCAACAGTATTTGTTGTAGAAGCCCCCGCTTTTGGAATTGGTGAATTTTCATTGGTATTAGATGATGCAATACGTACCGCACATGTTCATGCTACGACACCTGTAAAATATGGGATATTGACCCTAAATGATTTTTCTAATATTGTGAAAGATAATCCTGAAATAGGTGGGTCTGTTTATTTTGAGGTTGCTAAATCAGCAGTACAAAACTTGGCTACGGCTAGTGCTGATATTTCAAACTTGACTCAGGCCTTCTTTTTTGCCTTGACCCGATAAATAATGTTATTTTTGAATTTTTAGTTTTTCACCAGACTTCGGTTTCTCTATTGAAACATCCAAAGACCATGCCTTGATAGCATGCTGAATCAGAGTAACCTCATTTTCATGAATGAAATCATCTGCGTTCGCTATACCAACATAGCAATCGATTAATTTTAATAATTCTTCATTTTGAAATCTATCATCTGCATAAATGATTTCTAGCGAATCATCAAATTGCTTTTGTCTTGCCTCTTCAGTTTTTAGCGCAATGAATCTTTCTGTTGTTAGTCCAAAGTCTCTATTAAAACTTTCATTGTCTACACCATCAGAAAAGATTTTGTAACTGTCAAAGATTGCATCTTTCTCTGATTCATCTATTTCTTGATCAGCAAAGAATGAAATGCATAATAGTGAGTAAAGTATGTCATGGTCAATCTTCCAATCTATAGTAGTATCTTCATCTGTTGTCTCTCGTGCGGCGATCTTTCTTTGCAATTCTTCCATTCGTTCTTTATCGGCGTCATTCAGATAGCCATCTTGACGTTGTCTTTTCTGCATCAGCTTGTCAACTTCCAGTGACAAAAATTTCACATCTCGCTCAAGTGCTTCAAGTCTCTGGTCCATCAGGCTAAATAATAATTCTTTGAATGGATCAATTTGATCTTTCTCAGGTGCAAAATAGATGTTAAGTGTTCCCCTATCAGTGTCTTCCCAGAATTGTGGACCAAAAATTGATAAAAGAAAACATTGTGTATTTACGTTTGCCTTAAATGTTTTTTCATCAAAATATGCAAGATCGTCCAAATAATCTTCTGCTATGGCTGTGGCAAACTCCGATTTCTTAACAGAAAGATAAAATAAGGCTAGGCCAATTTGAATTCTCCTTGTACCATTATTGCCACCAAGGATTCCCTTATCAACCTCATCCTTTGAATAGCCTGGGGGTTTATCAAGTTGCAAGATCATTTTTAGTAGGTCCATCTGATCTTCATCGCTCCATCCCTTTTCATGTATTAATACTTGGCATTTTCTCAACTCGAAAGTAAGAGTATCTACAACAAAATATAGCCCAGGATTTGCTTCTGCATTCTTATAGATGTCATTTGCATAAAATTTAAATTTATCATAGCAATATTTTGCCATGTCAACTCTATCTGCCTTGATGTATTCTTGTATCATATTGGAATAATGAAATGAGAGATTGTATAGATTCCGGGGCTCGTTATTCTTATATGCATGTTTAATTGCGAACCTAAAAAGGGTGTTAAAACGTATGTTTACATGCCCAAGGATTATATCATCGTTGTTTTTTAGACAAGTCACTCCAATGTCCACCATTTCTGCAGGAATTAGTGATGCAATATCAAATCGATCATTGGTGATCATTTTAATGTATGAACTTCCCAGAAGTCTAAAAGTTTTTACCTCGTAAAAGGTTTTTGAATCAGACATTTCTTGGTATTGAATGTCTGTATAGGTACGAAATGTTGCATTTGACCTAATGATGTCAGTTAGGTTAAAGAATTTTTCGTTAAAGTTAGATTTATGTTTTATATATAGTTGAATCACCTCACTGATCTCACGAATGATATCAGTCTGGGTTTCTTTAAATTCAGTAAAGGCCAGAAGATCATCCAATTGATCTAGAGAGCCCATAATTTCTTTTTGATATTCTTCTACTACTTCTATACTGTCATCCATTGCAGAATAAATAATTTGTTTTTCCATCTTTAGTACAAAGCCTTGAATAATCGATGAAATGGTTGATACCACATTACTTGTTTTGGAATACAATAGAATATAGAATATGTATGGTAATGTGAAAATAGACCCTATGAATAGATATATATATGTGTTCAATACTGAACTTGAAACACGACCGAGGGGTTCAACATAAAACATGATCAAAACTGCATGAAGTGATGCAATAATTAAAAACCAAACATATATTAGGCTTAGCCAATCTTTAACAAAAAGGTCCATCAATTTGGGTGATGATTCTGCTGCAATTGCAATTACAATGATAAGTGTTCCAAGCACCATTGCAAGTACCCCCCCCCATATTTCTGGGGCAAAGTCCAAGGCAATTGTTTCAGGATCAGACAGGTCAATGTTAAATGTGGTGTGAAAATATTCTGTTATTGATGGAAAATATATATGGAATAAAACATCTGAAACTATCATCCCTAAGAGTACAATAATAAAAGAGATGATAGTCCGATATTTGAACTGGACACTGTTGAGCCTGATAAGTGTTGAATATATTTTTTTCATTACTATATTATTTTTTCGCCTTACCCAAGTTGGATAACATATTTTTAGAATATCCATCATGGGACTCGATTCTAGGGTTAGAATAGAAAAGAAAAACTACAATGAAGATATAATTGAAACAATAATCCATCTAAAAAATAAAGACAATGTTATTTTTGAGAAATCTTGACCTTGCCGGCTACAAATTATAATTTTTCATGATGTCTAATCCTTCATAAACATATGTTTGTGCTTAAAGGCTGGACACTGAATATTAACCATTACCCAAAACAAAGAATATAAGGGGATTTTATGGCAAACTGGAGTCAACATCACGATTTAGTCTATGCTTTCGTCTGTGTATCATTTTTAGCAGATGGTCAAGTCGATGAATCTGAAAAAGAAGCCATGCGTGGCAATGTCAAAGTGATGTTGCCGGATGTATCTGATGATGCATATAACGCAATGGAAGCTGAGGTCATTGATAAGTTTATTGATTTAGGTGATGAAGCATCACGTACAAATCAATATGGTGAATCTTTAACGGCACTCAAAGGATTATTTTCATCCGATGAAGACCGTTTTAAGGTAGTTAAAAACCTGGCTTATATCGCTAGAGCCGATGATTTTATTCATGAAAATGAAATGGCAATGGTGGAACAGGCTGTAAGTGTTTTAGAGATGACTGATAAAGTTAACCTTGTTAAAACAGAATCAACACTTTTTGTCGATTACACAGGTTAAATAATATCCAACATAACTTCATGATAACCCCGACTTTAAATGTCGGGGTTGTCGTTTAGTTGAAGGAGTATTAAAACATGGATGAACAAAGAGAAAAAGGTGCATCAAGGCGCAATAGTGATCGTAGAGATAATCATAGGAGAAATGAGCACAGAAGAAAAAGAAATTCAGATGTAGATGTTGAACGAAGAACAAAAGTCGATCAAAGAAAAGACTATCAGCGTCAATCTAACAGAAGATCTGGTCAGGAGCGGAGGCATTAATAAAAAGACAATTATTTTTTATATATAATTGATTAATGTTTTTAACGCCTCTAAGTATCCAGGTTTCCCTAAACCTGAAATTTGATCTATGCACTTTTCCTTTATTACTGATATTCTTCTGAATTCCTCTCTTTGATTTATGTCACTGATGTGGACTTCAACTACTGGAGTTTTTATAGAAGAAATTGCATCTCGAAGTGCATATGAATAATGTGTTAATGCACCTGGGTTAATAATTATTCCATCAAATTTGTGTACAGAATTGTGAATTTGATCAATAAGATCTCCCTCGTGGTTAGATTGGAACCAAATTATTTCATGCTCAGCTGATTCTATTTGAGAGTCAAGCCAAGATTCAATATCATTTAATGAATCGGTTCCATAAATATCAGGTTCTCTTAACCCTAATAGATTGAGATTAGGACCATTTAAGACTAAAAACTTCATTGAATTACTCGAAGAGATTCTTTGATTAATTGCTCAGAAACTTCTTGAGACGTATTTCCTTTGCCAAGCTTATCTAAAACCACAAAATGAAGGATTCCATTTCTAACTTTTTTATCCTTTTTAACAAAAGATAAAATCGTATTTGGGTCTAATTTTTTAACATTAGGCAGTTTAAGTTTATTAATTGTATTAAATAAGTGAATTTCATCATCTGCGTTGAGCCGTCCGATTTTTTTGGATATCCACGCTGCACATTTCATTCCTAGAGCTACAGCTTCACCATGTCGTATTCGTCCATATCCAGAATACGCTTCCAAAGCATGACCAATGGTGTGACCAAAATTTAATAGTTTTCTCAATCCATCTTCCCGTTCATCTTTAGAAACAATTTCAGCTTTAATCTCACAAGATCTGAATATCGCTTTTTCAAAAGGAAAATTATTTAAATCATCAAGCCAAAATGATATGTCGTTAAAGAAATTACGATCCCATATAGCACCATATTTTATAATTTCACCCAAACCAGCGATAGTCTCTTCTTTGGGCAAAGAGTTCAATATTTTAGGATCCACCAAAACTCCTTTTGGTTGATAAATAGATCCAATAAGGTTTTTCCCTTCAGCAATATTAATTCCTGTTTTCCCTCCAATTGCAGAATCCACCATAGCCAAAAGCGTTGTGGGAATTTGATAATAATCAATACCACGCATGAAAGATGATGAAACAAACCCACCTACATCACCGACCACACCACCACCCAATGCCAATACAACTGAAGATCTGTCACATTTGTATTCAATCATCTGGTTAATTAATTTGCTGAATTCATTTAAGCTTTTAGCAGTCTCTCCTATGGGAAGTGTCAAATAATCTATATCAAAGTCAGCATTTTTCAGTTCATTCATTATTTGAAATCCAAATAATTCCATGAGCTTATGTTGAGATATAATTATCCACTTTTGACCGTGATTATGTTCAGACAAAAGTGCAGGGGCGCTCTGAAGTAGCCCCGATTTTACCTGAATTGGGTAAGAGCGAGTGCCTAGCTTAACTTGGATATTTTTCATGATTTTAGATTAATTAAAATTTCATTTGTGATTATTTTAGGAGTTTTTCCATCAGTTTCTATAGTTATATCTGCCGTAGATGAATAATGATCTTTTCGTTTTGACCACAATTCACTAAGTGAATCTTCTGGGGAATTTTGAGCCAATAGAGGCCTTTTATTTGAATACTTTAATCTATTTGTTAATTCTCTAATGGAAGCTGTTAATAAGATAGTAGTACCATTTCTTCTAATCAGGTTACGGTTTTCTTCTTTCAGTATAATTCCACCACCACAAGATATAACTGAATCTGAAACTTTTTTAAGATGTTCTGTTTCTATTTTTCTGAAAATATTTTCTCCATCTATCCTAAATATATTAGAAATAGTCCTTTTTGTACTTTTTTCAATCTCTTCATCTAGGTCAATAAATGGCTTTTTCACCTTATTTGCTAACAAGATACCTATGGTTGATTTACCTGTACCCATCATTCCAATTATGAAAATGTTCATCAATATTTTGCAGTAGCATTTAAATGAGCTTTGAGTTGCTCCATGGAATCGCCTCCAAACTTTTCCAATAATGCATCAACAAGTACAAAACATAACATACTTTCTGCAATGATTGAAGCTGCAGGTACAGCACATGAATCTGTTCTCTCTTTATGTGCGTTTTTCTTTTCTTTAGTATTAATATCAATAGATCGTAATGGTTTGATAAGAGTTGGGATTGGTTTCATTGCAATTTTTAGAACTATAGGCTGGGCATTACTCATCCCACCTTCAATTCCGCCCGCATTATTTGAGTATCGGGTAAATTTTTTCCCATCATAACCAATTTCATCATGAACTTCACTGCCAAATATTTTTGCGCCTACAAAACCACTGCCAATTTCTATTGCTTTAAATGCATTCACACTCATCATCATTGCTGATAAGCGCGTTTGTAGTTTTCTATCCCATTGAGTATGTGCACCAAGTCCATAGGGAACCCCTGTTGCAATCACTTCAAAAATCCCTCCTACTGAATCACCTCTTTCTTTGGCACTTTTGATTTTGTTTATCATTTTTATTTCAGCATCATTATCTAGACAGCGAACATCCGATTCATCTGCTTTTTCACTCAATTGATTTGGTGTAAGATTCTTGGGCAAAGGATGATCATCCCTTATATCATGAATCTCGATCACTCGGCTTCCAACTTCTATATCCACATCTTCCAATAATTTTCGACAAATGGACCCAAGTGCTACACGCATGGCGGTTTCTCGTGCACTGGAACGTTCCAAAACATTACGAATATCATCGAATCCATATTTTTGAACGCCAGCCAGATCTGCATGCCCGGGTCGTGGGAGAGTTACTTTCCGAATATCACCTTCTACTGGATTTATGGACATTTTCTTAGTCCAGTTTTTCCAATCCTTATTTTTAATAATAAGTCCGACAGGTGCACCTATAGTTTTACCATGGCGAATACCAGACCAAATTTCAGCATAATCACTTTCAATTTTCATTCTTCCTCCACGGCCATATCCCATTTGGCGTCGCTGAAGATGTCTACCTATATATTTTTCAGAAATTTCTAATCCTGCAGGTATGCCATCTAAGATACCTAGCAAACCTTTTCCATGAGATTCCCCAGCTGTTAAAAATTTAATTTGTCTTAACATAATTTTAATTTTAATACCTTTTTAATTTTTCCTAAGTCAACTTGTTTAGAAATATTTTGTTTAAACCATATATCACAAGATGCCAAACCCTGGGCAATGAACATATCTAAACCAATTACGGTTTTAACTTTAACCTCAATACCTTTTTTAAGCCATTTTGTTTGAAGAGGGTTGTAAATAGTTTCAACCAGTATATTTTTTTTGCAAAAATTAACACTCGGAATTGATTTAATATCTGGCCACATACCAATTGGAGTGCAGTTTATGATTATTTGGTAATGATGCGGCTTGTTTAATTGTTGAACTTGTGTTGTATGTATAGTAGATATTTTTTTTATCCATTTGACAAGGTTCTTTGCTCTTTCAATAGTACGGTTTACAATTGTTATTGATTTTACTTTTTCCATAATCAGGGCATAAGCTACTGCCCGTGCTGCACCCCCAGCACCAAGGAGCACACAATTTTGTTCATTTAAATCAATACCATTGATTTCCATGGCTCTGGAAAATCCAATCCAATCAGTATTATAGCCCGTAGAGTTATCTACGCAATTGACAGCACCAATGATTTGGGCGGCATCATCCAATCTATCCAAGAAAGGAATAATGGATTCCTTGTGTGGTAGGGTGACATTGAAACCATTTAATTGGTTTGAATTTATAAATAAGTCCATTGAATTATCTTCCACCTGAATTTTTTCATATTCAGCTTTAATATTTAATTGTTTATATATTTCGTGATGTAACGTTGTACTCAAACTATGAGCGATAGGGTCACCAATAACTGCAAATCGTTTCATCGACGCAACCTTGCTAATCCATCATAGAACTCTGGATAAGAAATAGAAGCACAGTCCGGATAGTCTAAAAGCAATTCACCATCACTAATAATTCCTGCAACAGTAAAGGCCATTGCTATCCTGTGATCCCGAAATGTTTCAATTTTTGCACCCTTTAATTGTGTTGGTCCATGAATAATAAACCCATCTTTAAATTCTTCGATTCTACCACCCATATTTTTCAAATTGCTACAGATGGCATGAATTCTATCACACTCTTTTACACGGAGTTCTTCTGCGCCTCTGACCACAGTTTTTCCAATTGCCTGGGTAGCCAAAATTGCAAGTATAGGTAATTCATCAATTATCCCAGGTACATCTTTTTTGGAAATTGATGTGCCCCTTAACTGTTGATAAACTACCCGTATATTACCTATTGGTTCTCCTGAATTGGTCCATTGTTTGATGCAGGTTATCCTAGCACCCATTTTTTGGAGTATACTATAAAAACCAATTCGAGTGGGATTCCTTAAAATACTATTCAGAGTCAAATCCGAGTTTGGAACCATTGCTGCAGCTGCAGCAAAAAATGCAGCTGTGGATGGATCACCTGGGACCGTAAGTTGTATAGGAGCTAGGGGACGATTAGTTTTGGAAATAATTGTCTTTAGTTTATTAGTTAAGATGTTAGCGCCCATACTCTTTAGCATTCGTTCAGTATGATCCCTAGAAAGAATCGGTTCAGTTATTGATGTTTCATTTTTTGAGCCTAAGCCTGCCAGAAGTACAGCTGATTTTACTTGGGCACTTGCTATTGGTGAATTATAATGAATATTATTCAGATTACTCTTGTAAATGGTTATAGGCAATTTCCCATGATTACTTTTTGATTCCAATCCCATTTGTGATAATGGATCTAAAATACGATCCATAGGACGTGAAGAGAGAGAATCATCTCCAATTAAAGTTGCATTAATGCCCTTCATGTGTAAAAGTCCTAAAAGCAATCGTGCTGTAGTTCCCGAATTTCCACAGTCTAATGGTTTTGTTGGGTCTAAAAATTTTCCCCCAATCACGATCAAAACATCTCCATTATTTTCAAATTGAATACCACAGCTTTTTAGACAGGATATAGTAGTTTGTAAATCGGCACCAGTGGATAAATTAGAAATCCGAGACTCTCCATCAGAAATAGCTGCAAACATAAGAGCGCGATGAGAGATTGACTTATCTCCCGGCAATGAGATTTTACCCTGAATGGCCATTAGACTTTAATTCATCTGCAATCAAAAAAGCTAATTCTATAGCCTGATTTGCATTAAGGCGTGGATCACAGTGAGTATGGTAACGGTTTGATAAATCAGATTCAGATATATCATCTAATCCGCCAGTACATTCTGTCACATTTTGTCCAGTCATTTCTAAATGAATACCTCCTAAATGTGAATCATTATTTTTGTGTATTTTAATATTTTGTTTTACTTCTTCTAAAATATGATCAAATGGTCGTGTTTTAATTCCACCAGAACTCTTAATTGTATTGCCATGCATTGGGTCGCAGGACCAAATAACAGTTCTGCCTTCAGACTGTACTTTTTCGATTAGCTTGGGTAAGTAGAATTCAACTTTTTTATGACCAAACCTTGTAATTAATGTAATCCTACCAGCCTGATCATTGGGATTAAGAATATCGAGAAGCTTAATTAATTCGTCAGCATCTAAAGAAGGACCACACTTAATGCCAATTGGATTATTGATTCCTCGGCAAAATTCTATATGAGCACTTTCTTCAAATCGCGTCCGATCTCCGATCCAGACAAAATGGGCTGATGTGTTATAAATATCACCAGATGTTGAATCGATTCGAGTCATTGCCTCTTCATATGGAAGTAATAATGCTTCGTGACTTGTATAATAATGCACTTGCCGGAGTTGAGGTGTATTGCTAGAATTAATTCCTAGTGCATCCATAAAGTTCAAGCTTTCTTGAATCTGATGAGCTAAATGTCGGTACCTTTCACCCTGCGGACCGCTTTTCACAAAACCCATATTCCAGGAGTTAACATGGCGAAGATCAGCGTAGCCTCCATCGGCAAAAGCTCGTAGTAAGTTTAAAGTAGATGCGGCTTGAGAATAGGCCTTTAGCATTCGGTCTGGGTCTGGTTGTCGTTTATTTGCTTCAAAATGGATATCATTAATTATATCACCAGTGTAGCTTGGGAGTTCTATCCCATTTTTAGTTTCAGTAGGACTTGAACGAGGTTTGGCAAATTGTCCTGCCATTCTGCCAACTTTAACGACAGGGAGATTGGCTCCAGATGTTAGGATTACTGCCATCTGTAAAATGACCCTAAATGTATCCCGAATATTGTCAGCATTAAATTCTGTAAAACTTTCTGCGCAATCTCCACCTTGTAAGAGAAAGCCATTTCCTTCTGCCACTTCTGCCAGTGATCGCTTTAAAGAACGAACTTCACCCGCAAAAACTAAAGGCGGAAATCCTTTCAATATATTTTCAACTTCACTTAAATGATCTTGATTTGAATAATTTGGAATATGTTTTGCTGTAAAATTCCGCCAACTATCAGGTTGCCACATTTTTTAATTTCTCCATACGATTATCTAAAGATTCCATTGCCAGTTTGACATTTTTTATCATGTCTTTTGTATAGGGGTTATAAAGTTGCAGATCTGTATATAATTCCCACGTATCGTTACAGGTTTGATCTACTAAGTCCAGTAGGTCGCGAAACCCTTGAGTGTCAATAACAGTTTTACTGATACCATATTCCTTTAGCATTCTACCAAGAAAATGTGTTACTCCCTGAGTTTTAGCGGCCAGTTTATCATGTTGATCTGGAGACATTTCCATAACTTGGATTCCTTGATCAGTGAAAAATTGTTTCCAGAAAGAAAATTGGTTATGGTGATCTCGAGTATTGTCCATCATCATTTTTAGGCGATTATTCGAAAAATATGAATCGGGTCCAAACATGGGGTGGGTAGCAATGATACTTACCTGTTCCGGAAGTATCTTTTTCATGACTTCAGTAGGATATTTTTTCACTGAACATACATCAATTACTAAGGCTTGTTCAGAAAGCTTTGAAGCAATATTCTGGATCACGGATTCAAAGTGCCTTATCGGAACTGCAATGAAAATTACCTCTTCCTTTAAAACAGTGGTTAAGTCAGCAATTTCCACTCCGGTGAATGTATGAGGAGGGGTCAGGTCGTATGTTTTAATAGCGAACCCTTTTTGTAAAATATTGGCTAGAACTTTTCCAAATCTGCCAAAACCTATTAATCCTACACTTTTCATTTATTCTCCAAGGTGTTTAACCCCAAGAAATAAGGTCAAATTATGCTTTAGGTCATGAATACTTTCTTGGAGGATCTCAAGTCCATAAAGGTCTGCGCAAGCTTTATTGGCAATAACACCTGCAGTTGGTGGTAGTTTTCCTTCTGATAACCTTCTTGCTGCTTCTGCTGTATCATCTTCCTCGATAAGTGGACGTGTCCAAAAATGTTCACTCAGGTAATCTTTACACTGCCGCAGAGCTTGTTGGTGAGAATGGATTTCAGTCACATCTCCAATATTAGTACCGGTTAATCCTAAAAGATTTTGATTAACAGTGATGTGAAACATTTCTACAATTTCACAGCGATATTTTGCTAAAGCTTCTACACTTTCGATCACGACTCCGCCTTGGGCATTTTCCATAGCAAAAACACCATACTCTGTAACACCATTTTCAACACCATGCAGCACAGATTTTGATGAAATTTGATAAATAACTTTTGCATCTAAAATTCCGTGGTTTTTTGCAAATTCAGATGCAGCTTCTTCTGAAAAACTTCCTTTTCAGCCTTGTATACCAATAGTACTCATAAAATTCCTTTCAGTTCTTTAATAAATTGGTTTGTTTTTGTAATAGGATCATCACAGTTATCCATATTATTAATAATTGCTGATCCTACAACTGCACCATCCGAATAATTATTAAACCAAACAACATCATCTTTATTACTAATACCAAACCCTACTATAAATGGAGTCGTACTATTTTCACGAACTCTTGTTAAATAATTTTTTAAAGCATCCCTTGATATAAGATTATCTCCAGTAATACCTAATATGCTTACTGCATAAATGAGATCTCCTGCTAATATTGAAATGTTTTTAATTCGTTCATTAGTTGTATTTGGTGCTACCAACAAGATAGGGGAGATGCCTTTTTCTTTGGCTAACTCACAAAATGACTTGGCCTCATCTAATGGTAAATCAGGAAGAATCAAACCATCCACACCTGAAGCAACACAACGATCTAGAAAAATCTCGTGCCCCATTTTTAAGATCGGATTATAATATCCCATCAGGGCTAAAGGGATGGAAACTTTATTACGTATCTGCGTTGCTTGCTCAAAAATCAAATTTAATGTTATACCATTATCTAAGGCCTGCTGGCTAGATGCTTGAATTATAGGTCCATCTGCTTGTGGGTCAGAAAATGGAATTCCAATCTCAATCATATCTGCCCCTGCATCAGTGGCAGCACAGACTAACTCTACAGTACTGTCTAAATTTGGATATCCTGCTGTTATGAAAGGAATGAGTTTTTTTCGAGGTTCTTTAAATAAAGCTTGAATACCGTTCATAGTTTTTCTCCTAAGGTTTCAGCAACGGTATTAACGTCTTTATCACCACGACCAGAAAGGCAGACCAAGACATCTTCATTTGGTTTAATTCCATTATTTGATTGACGTAAATAAGCTATAGCATGAGCAGTCTCAAGTGCTGGTAGTATACCTTCTTTTTTTGATAACCATTGAAATGCGTCTAATGCTTCCTGGTCTGTGGCAGAGCGGTATTCTATTCTACCTACTTCGTTTAAATAACTATGTTCTGGGCCGATGCCAGGATAATCTAGGCCAGCGGAAATGGAATGGGGTAGAATAACCTGCCCATCATTATTTTGAAGTAAAGTAGAAGCAGCGCCATGCAATACTCCAAATTCTCCTTTATTCATAGTGGCAGCATGTTCTCCAGATTCAAGCCCTTTACCAGCTGCTTCAACTCCAATAATCTTTACATCATCTTTCAGAAATGAATAAAATAATCCCATTGCATTTGATCCGCCTCCCACACAGGCAACTAAACGATCTGGTAAAATTTTATCAGATTGTTGAGAAAATTGTTTTTTTGTCTCCTTCCCAATTATTGATTGAAAGTCTCTTACAAGCATTGGATAAGGATGGGGGCCAACGGTTGAGCCAATTAAATAATAGGTGGATTCAACATTAGTTACCCAATCACGGATAGCTTCATTGGTGGCATCCTTTAAAGTCATGCTACCTGAAGACACTGGTCTGACTTCAGCATTAAGTAATTTCATCCGAAATACATTTAATTTTTGTCTTCGTATATCTTCTTCGCCCATATAAATAATACATTCTAACCCAAATCGTGCAGCAACCGTAGCGGTGGCAACGCCATGCTGCCCAGCACCAGTTTCAGCAATAATTCGTTTTTTCCCCATTTGCTTAGCCAATAAGATCTGCCCCAAAGCATTGTTGATTTTATGAGCTCCGGTATGATTCAGATCTTCTCTCTTTAGCCATATATTAAATTCCAATTCTTTTGAAATACGTTCTGCGAAGTAGAGAGCTGTCTCACGTCCTGAATAATGATTAAGTAAATTATTTAACTCATCTTGAAAAAAGCGATCATTTGTTGCCCTAAGATATTGTTTCTCTAATTCTTCTAGAGCTGGAATAAGTGTCTCGGGTACATACTTTCCACCAAACTTATCAAAATGTCCTCGTTCATCTGGAAGGTTATAATTATCAAATTTTCTCATTTTTTTATCATGATTCAAGTAAACCAGAGAATACATTAAAATTTGTGACAGTATCTCTGATATTTTTAAAAAATAATTTAATTTTTAGGTGATCTTTTATGCCTGGTGATTTTTCTAAACCACTATTTAAGTCAATGGCATCAGGTTTCATTAATTTAATTGCCTTCAAAACATTTTCTGAATTAAGTCCGCCAGAAAGGATAATCGGTTTATCTGTTGGATTTATAAAAAGTGACCAGTCAAAAGTTTCTCCTGTGCCTCCATATTTATCCTTTGAAAAAGTATCAAATAAAAATGCATCTACATTATAATCATTCATAATTGAAAAGCTACCTGAATTTCTAATATGAAGTGCTTTGATTACAGGTAATTGAAACTGTTCACAGAATTCCGGTGATTCATCTCCGTGTAATTGAATTATGTTCAAGGGCACATTTTGGACTGCTTCTAAAATGAATGGCATAGACTGATCAACAAAAACCCCCAGTTTTATTGTTTTATCAGGTAAATGATCTGAAATAAATTTTGCTTTTTTGATAGTGATAGCACGGGGACTCTTATCATAAAAAATAAATCCAATTGCTGCTGCACCAAATTCTAATGCGCATTGAGCATCTGCAATATTTGTAATCCCACATACCTTTGTTGCCATCATACTAATTCTCCCACTAAATCGTCTAAAGCTTTGCCAGGATTTCCAGTTTTCATGAGTGAAGTTCCAACTAAAACCGCATCATACCCTAAATCATAAACATATTTAAGATCATCGGGAGACTTTATTCCGCTTTCTGCTACTTTTAGAGAAGATCTTGGTAAATAATTTACTATCTTTGAAAAATAGGATATATCAGTATTCATTGTTTTTAAATCTCGACAGTTAACACCCACAATTTCTGGTTTAATCTCTCCAATAATTTTTGCATTTTCATCACTGTGGAATTCTACCAATACATCTAGATTCATTTTATTCCCAATAGCTATTAATTCAGCAATTTTCCTATCATCTAAAGCTTCTGCAATAAGTAAAAAAGCATCCGCTTTGGCGAAACCTGATTGAATTATTTGACATGGATCAATAATAAAATCCTTACGAAGAATAGGAATAGATACTTCATTCTTTATTGATTCTAAAACGTCAATATGTCCGCCGAAAAACTGTTGATCTGTTAATACTGAAATTGCTGAAGCACCTGCTGACTCATAATCCTTAGCAATCTGAATTGGGTCAGCATTTGGCAGGATTAAGCCTTCACTGGGAGATTTCATTTTAATTTCAGCTATAATCGATAACCTTTGATTTGTAAGAGCATCTTTCAGGCTTAATGTATGAAATGGTTCAACCCCATTAGCAAAAGGCGGCATGTGCTCTATCTCTTTCTGCTTGATATCTAAAATTTGTTCAAGGATATTCATTTTGTCATTTGTGATAACACATTTAGTGCCGCACCTGAATCAATAGACTCAGATGCTTTTAATAATCCTTCTTTTAGGGTTTTTGCCTTATTACCTACAACGATCCCAGCAGCTGCATTAATTAAAACAATATCACGTTTGGGCCCCATTTCACCATTTAAAATGTTTTTAATAATCTTCGCATTTTCTTTTGGGTTGTAACCCATCAGATCATCTAAAGAAGCTTGATTTAAACCTAGCTTTCTAGAATCAAATTCGATTGTTGAAACATGCCCACCATTTTGCATTTGGCTGATTTTTGTGGTAGTTGTTGTAGAGATTTCATCTAAACCATCACGGCCGTGAAAAACCATTACATCTGTAGAACCTAATGCTTTTAATACGTTTGTTTGAACCTCAGTCAAATCAGGATGAAAGATGCCCATAGCTTGAGCTTTAACATTTGCAGGATTACACAGGGGACCAAGAATGTTGAAAACTGTTCGTGTGGCTAAAGCAGTTCTTGCTCCAATAGCATGTTTCATAGCTGGGTGGTATGCCGGTGCGAACATAAAACCCAATCTATAATTTTCTATATCCTCTAAAAATTTATCTACAGATTTGTCAATAATAATTCCTAATTCTTGAAGAACATCGGCCGATCCTGATTTAGATGTCATGGAACGGTTCCCATGTTTTGCAACACGCACACCTGTCCCAGCTACAACAAATGTTGCTGCAGTGGAGATATTGAATGTACCCGATGCATCACCGCCAGTACCACACATATCAATGGCTGGTGTACTTAGTGGAACTGTAACCATTTTTTCTCTCATGGCCTTTGCAAAGCCTGTGATTTCATCCACTGTTTCACCTTTAGCCCGAAGCGCTACTAAAAATCCGGAAATTTGTGCATCATTATATTCCCCTGACATAATGGATAGCATTACTCTAAAAGCTTCATCTTTAGAAAGATTTTGTTTATCTAATAATTGTTCTAATATTTGTTTCATTGTAAGCTCAAAGACTCTAGTTATAACTGTAGTTATATTTTTGTTTTAACAAGATCAACATTTTATTGTTAAGAAGTTTTTTATTATTTGTAAACCATTCTCAGTTGCTATGGATTCAGGATGAAATTGTAATCCATAGACTGGATCATTTTTGTGTTCTATGGCCATAATTAGGCCATTGTTTAATTCTGCTGTTATTATTAATTCTTTAGGGAGTAATTTTTTGTCAGCTACTAATGAATGATAGCGAGTGGCCATAAAAGATCCTGAAAATCCTTTGAATAGAGCAGATCCATTATGTTGAATCTTTGCAGTCTTACCATGAACAATCTCCGATGAATGAACTACTGTGCCACCATAAGCAATTGTAATTGCTTGATGGCCAAGACAGACTCCAAGTATAGGAATTTCTTTCCCATATTTTTTAATAATATTTACAGAATGACCCGCATTTTCAGGCCTCCCGGGTCCAGGAGAGATGACAATATGAGTTGGATCCCAATGAACAATATCATCCAATTCGAATTGATTATTTCGTATCACCTTCACATCTGGATTAAGAACACCGATGTATTGTACCAGATTAAATGTGAAAGAGTCGTAATTATCAATAACTAAGATCATGCTGCTAATCCATCCTCTGCGAAGTCAATTGCTGACATGATAGCCTTGGCCTTACTTACCGTTTCCTCAAATTCTTTGGTGGGGTCTGAATCATAGACAATGCCTGCACCGGACTGAAAATGGACGGATCCATTTTTCATAATCATAGTCCTTATAGCTATACAAGTATTTACATTGCCGGTAAAATCAAAAAACCCGACAGCACCTGAATAAATATTTCGTCGTTCAGGTTCTAGATCTTTGATTATTTCCATAGCTCGAATTTTGGGAGCACCTGTAACCGTACCAGCAGGGAAACCACTCATAAGCGCATCAAATGGATCTTTATGTTCGGCAAGCTTTCCTTTTACATCAGAAACAATATGCATAACGTGGGAATAATTTTCGATTACCATATTCTCGGGAATGGTAATTGACCCAAATTCTGAGACACGGCCCACGTCATTTCTGCCCAGATCTAAAAGCATAAGGTGTTCTGCTCTTTCCTTTTCATCATTTAATAGTTCGTGCGCTAATTTTTTATCTTCATCAACTGAGTCCCCACGTTTACGCGTGCCTGCAATAGGGCGGATTTCCACATTGCCATCTTCTACTTTTACTAAGAGTTCAGGTGATGCACCAATAATATCAAAATCATTAATCTTTAAATGGAACATATATGGTGATGGATTAATGTTTCTCAAAGCTCGGTAAAGGGTTGTAGCCTCTACATCGGTGGCCCTTTCGAACCGCTGACTGAGAACCAGTTGAAAAATATCACCGTTGACAATATGCTCTTTAGCTTTAGCCACTGCTTTCTCAAATTTATTTTGATCAAAATTTGAAATTACTTTACTTTTTTTTACTTGTATTGGCGTCTGATAATCCACATTAGTATGTAGTGATTCGCCAATTATATCTATCTTTGAATGTGCTTTATTAAATTGGAATTCCAAATCTGCTGAATCATCAATATTAACATTTGAGATTACTAATGCAGACCCTTTTAAGTGATCGAAAGCAATTATGTTTTCAAATAACATAAAGACTGAATCAGGTATATTTAATGCTGAATCTGTGTGAATTGGAATATCTTCGAACCAGGTGATAGTCTCATAGCCAAGGTAACCAACTAGTCCACCGGTAAAAGATGGAATCCCGGGAAACTTCATCATTTTATATTGAGATTGAATATCGCGAAGTAAATCTAAAAATGGTGTTTCCACTTTATTTTTGTTACCATTTTTATAGATAATTGTTTGTCCATTTTTGTGTGTCAATATTTGTTTTGGATTAATTCCTACATAAGAATATCTGGTATATTGATTCCCTTTTTCTACAGATTCTAGTATGAAAGCATATTTAGCCTTTTGAGATAAATGTATCCATGCTGCCACGGGCGTAAGAAGATCTGCCAGGATACGTTTATATACAGGTATAGTTCGGTTCCCTTGGGAAACCAAATCTTGAAATTCTTTGTAGGTCAGTTGAGTTTTATCCATTTTGCGCAAAAAAAAACCCCGATCATTGCCGGGGTTAAAGTGCAGTCAATATATACAGGTATCCCTGGGACTACGTAACCCCTTTAAGGCTAAAAAACCAATACCAGTTGTAATAATTTTCTATGTTTTTGTAATTCATAGCATCAAATATTAAGGAAAAGTGAGAACTGTATCCAACATTATTTATTTTTTTGAAATTTTTTTGAAATTTTATAAACAGGATCAAAAATTGAAGCAATATCTTCTTTATTTAGCTTTCCATCCAATTTATTGGCAAGATGCTCTATAATTTCTTTTTCTCGATTTGGATCATGGATTTTAATATTATTGGATGCTTTGATTTCACCAATCTGTTTTGAAATAGAAAAACGCTTTAAAAGAAAATCTAATATTTGATTATCTAAATAATCAATTTTGTCTCGCAGTGAATCAATTTTCTCTTTTGGGTTCATGAATTAAACTACACAAATCATAAATTGGTTAGAAAGTGAAATAATCAAAATATTTAATTAAGTTTGTTCCAATGCCTGTTTGAGGTCAGCAATAATATCTTTGTGGTTTTCTATCCCCACGGAAATTCGCACTAAACCATCTGTGAGGCCTCGGGCATCTCGTTCTTTTTTCGGGACATCCGCATGGGTCATGGTAGCAGGGTGAGTGATCATGGTTTCCACAGAACCCAAACTTTCTGCTAACTTTGCCAATTGAACAGAATTCATCACAATTTTTGCTGCGGGGATGCCGCCAATTAATTCAAAAGAAATCATACCACTATATCCGGACATTTGTTTTTTGGCAATAGCGTGGCAAGGATGAGAAGGGAGTCCAGGATATGCTACCCGGAATACTTTAGGATGAGCCTCTAAATATTCCGCTACTGCTTGGGCATTTGAAAAATGCTTTTTCATTCGTATATCCAATGTTTTAAGACCGAGAATGGTGAGCCAGCAATCAAAGGGCCCGGGAACGGCGCCAATGGTTTTTTGGATGAATTTCAGTTTTTCAAACAAGTCTTCCCTATTGGTAATTACTACGCCCCCAATCAATTGGTTATGGCCGCTTAAATATTTGGTAGTACTGTGCATCACCAAATCTGCACCGAATTCCATTGGTCGGAGGAAAACAGGTGTAGCAAAGGTAGAATCCACTCCAAATAAGATATTATGTTTTTTAGCAATTTCACCAACAGCTTCAAGATCTGTGATCTTTAATAATGGGTTTGTGGGTGTTTCTATCCAAATTAATTTTGTTTTGGGTTGAATTGCATTTTCAACATTTGTAGGAATGGAAGAATCTACATACGTGAAATGTAAATCATAATTCACTAAGATCTGGTTAAAATACCGGGACACGCCACCGTAAACATCATCGGAACAAATGACATGGTCGCCTGCTTTCAACAATTTTAAAACACCATCCACAGCGGACATACCACTAGCAAAGGCAATTCCAAATTGTCCTCCATCAAGCTCGGCTAAAATTTCTTCCATAACCTGTCTTGTGGGGTTGGATGAACGGGTATAGTCAAATCCTTTATCTTGGCCAACTTCTTCCAAAACGTAAGTGGCTGTTTGGTAGACAGGCGGTAGGATAGACCCAGTAGTAGGATCAGGTTCTGTACCTGCCTGGACAACTTTTGTATCAAATTTCATAAAAGATCCTGTGTTCTAATTCATTATTTTGCCAGTAAATATTCCTTTAGGTCAGAAAATTTTTTGGACATTTTTATGGATTTTTTTTCTTTTTTTATAGTAATCTGCAATGAATCTGGCAGGGATGTTTTAAATCCAGTAATGGGTTCAATCACATCTGCAAATTTCCCCGGGTGGGCTGTGGATAAAACAACTCCCGTTGATATTGAATTTGTTTTCTCTCTATATTTTTTTAATCCCAAGACACCAACTGAAGTGTGTGGATCAATCAAATAGCCAAATTCATCTTGAATACTTTTAATAGATTCTTTTGTCTCTTCATCAGGGAAGCTCCAACTGGCAATATCCATTTTTACTTGCCTTATATTATCGTGAAATAAGTCTATTATTCGATCCAAATTACTGGGCACACCAACATCCATTGCATTAGATATTGTTTGTACAGCATCTTGATGTTGAATTATTCCACTGCTTAAAAAGTGTGGGAAAGTATCATTTGCATTTGTGGAAGCTATAAATTTCTCAACTGGAACTCCCATACGGTTTGCGAAAATCCCCCCGGTTAAATTCCCAAAGTTTCCACTAGGAATGCTAAATATTATTGGCTTGTATTTACTGCAGTTTTTCCAAGCCCAGGCATAATAAACCGATTGAGGCAATAGTCTAGCTATATTAATTGAATTAGCAGAACTTAATGATAAACTACTACGCAAATCGATATCTTGAAAAGAAGCTTTAACTAATCGTTGGCAATCATCAAAGGAGCCATCTATTTCTAAAGCAGTAATATTGCCACCCAAAGTTGTAATTTGTTTTTCCTGAATGGCACTTACTCGATTGGAAGGATAAAGAATAATAACATCAATGCCATCTACATTAAAAAAACCGTTTGCAACGGCACTTCCAGTATCACCAGATGTAGCTACTAATATCTTTAACCTATCACCATTATTTTCAAGAAAATAAGACATCGTTTGAGCCATAAACCGTGCAGCAAAATCCTTGAAGGCGAGTGTCGGCCCGTGAAATAACTCCAATATAGAATCGGTTTTATTTAATTCTTTAATTTGCATGGGAAAATTAAATGCCAATTCACAAATATCAGTTAATTGAGCATGTGTTAAATCACCTTCTGTGAATGGATAAATCATACCAACAGCTAATTCGGGGTAACTAAAATCAGATTTAAAAAAGTCTATCCCTAATTGAGGAATAGTTGCAGGCATATAAAGTCCACCATCCGGCGCTAATCCATGGAACAATGCTTCCTTGAATCCGACTGAAATAGCCTTATTATTTGTACTGTAAAAGCGCAAGTATCAGTCCAAAATTTCCGGTGGTTTTGTATGAATTGGTGTACTATAAGCAGTACTTTCAAGTCCAGCGTTTTTAAATGTATTCACCATTATTAGTCCTATTTTCTCCGCAGTCTCTATTGAATCTGATAAAGCGAAAATAGCAGGCCCAGAGCCAGAAATACCGCAGCCGATTGCCCCGGCATCTATTGCGGATTGTCGAACAGATTTGTAACCGGGTATAAGTTCTGCTCGAACAGGTTCAGCAAAAAGATCCACCATTGAACGGCTCAAAAGATCAAAATCAGATTTATGAAGGCCTAAAGTAAAACCTGCCAAGTTTCCGGCCTGCTCAACTGCAGATTTTAAAGAAACTCGTTTAGGTAGAATACGCCGTGCGTCAAGAGTATTCACGCTAAAATCAGGTAATACTGCTGTACTGAATAAATTTTTTGGAACTGGTAAATTCAGAACATCTAAAGGTTCATAACTGCGAATCAGGATGATTCCGCCGAAAAGAGCAGGTGCAATATTATCTGCATGTAATCCACCCGATGCAACTGCTTCTCCTGCCATACCATGAGCTAACAATTCACTATTTTTGAATGGATTATTCAATAATTCATTTAAACCCACAACAGCTGCAGCTGCACTGGCAGAACTAGAACCCAACCCGCTTCCTGGTGGAATACCTTTTTCAATATGAACCTTAAATCCTTGATTACTACCCAAAGTATCAAGAAAAGATAATATAGCTTTACCTGCAGTATTATTTTCAGGATTAACAGGGATTGATTCATATTTTATACCCGAAATTGAAATTTCTATTACCGATTTTTCATGTTTTTTAATTGTAACAATATCTCCCGGTTTTGTAATGGCGTAACCAATACAATCAAAACCGCAAGATACGTTAGCGACTGAAGCCGTTGCTTGGACTCGAATTGAATTATTGAACATGGATATATCCTTTTTGAACAAGTAGTTCTGCCATAAGAATGGCACCACCAGCGGCACCTCGAACTGTATTGTGCGACAATCCAATAAATCGAATATTAAAAAACATATCCTCTGTTATTCGCCCAACTGTTACAGTCATGCCATTTCCCAAATCTCGATCTAATTTAGGTTGGGGACGATCTATTTCATCCAAAACAATAATAGGAATTTTTGGGGCTGATGGGAAATGCATAGCTTGTGGTTCTCCTATAAATGAAGATAAAATTAATTTGAACTCATCTATAGTAGGGGCAATATCAACAAATCCAATATGTACTACAGCAGTATGTCCATCTATTACTGGTACACGTGTACATACTGCATTTATAGCTAATCCCTTGAATTGCTCAATACCGCTTTCCGTTACTTCACCAAATATTTTTAATGGTTCTTTTTCTGTCTTTTCTTCTTCTCCACCAATATAGGGTACAACATTATCTTTTAAATCTGGATTGGTTAATGCTTTATAGCCAGCACCTGACAATGCTTGAAGGGTGGTTACTTGTACGCGATCCACCGGAAACCCTGCTTGTTTTAATGCTTCTAAAACAATAATATATGATTGAATTGAACAATTAGGTTTAACTGCTACAAAACCAGAGTTTGGTAAATTTCGAATCATCTGTTGGATAGGAATCACCTCTGCATGATGAGGATTTATTTCAGGAATGATCATAGGTACATCACGGGTTTGACGATTAGCAGAACTAGTGGAAATAACAGCGTATCCTTTTTTTGCATACCCAAATTCAAAATCACGTGTATCCTGTTTTTTTTGTAAGTCTAACGCAGAAAATACACAGACTACATCCTCAGGTATTGATTCAAAATCATTCACATCCCGAACAATCAAGTTAGCAATTGAATCAGGAATCTGTGTATCTATAGCCCATTTCTCACTAGTTGCTTCCCTGTAAGTTTTTCCGGAAGAATGCTTGGATGCAGCAACGTCTATAACGTCAAACCATGGGTGGTTTTCCAATAATTTTAAGAAGTTTTGACCGACCATTCCAGTAGCACCTAAAACACTTACTTTAATATTTTTTTTTAGTAACATTTTAAAATATCTCCTAATACACCAGCAGCAGTGACTTCAGCTCCGGCACCATGTCCTTTTATAACCATGGGGGTATCTTTATATCTTTTAGTCGTAAACATAATAAAGTTTTCACGTCCATTTTGATGATAAAAAGGGTTTTTAATTCCCACTGCTTTCAATTTCACTGTTACATTTTGCCCATCCCAGGTGGCAATATATCGTAACGCCTTATCCTCTCTAGAAGCTGAAATATACATGTTTAAAAATTGGTCATCATATTTGGATAATTGCTCTAAAAACTCATCAATGGAAAATGCCGGATCCATATTTTCTGGAATTAAGCTTTGAATAGATACATCATCAAACTCTAATTGTGCACCAGTCTCTCGGGCCAAAATGAGAATTTTTCTTCCCACATCCACACCATTCAAGTCATCTCTTGGGTCTGGTTCTGTGTACCCGTTTTCCTGTGCATATTTTACCAACTTACTAAATGCAATTGAACCATCAAATCGACTGAATAAATAGCTTAGCGTCCCAGACATAATTCCTTCAATTTTTTCAACTGTATCACCTGTTGCCAATAAAGTTTGTAATGTTTCAACAATAGGGAGACCTGCGCCAACATTTGTTTCATATTTAAATTGAGAACCGGCAGCATTTGAATTTTCACGAATTAAATCATAATAATTCTGATTCATGGAATTGGCCAGTTTGCTAGCAGATACAACAGAAATTCCTTTTTTTAAAATGTTTGCTATTTTTTTTGCGATTATAGGTGATGATGTTACATCCACAAATACGGGGTTAAGAGACTGAGCTGCATAAGAAATAAATGATTCTAAATCGACTGTATCACCACTTGCTAATTCTTCTACATAATTTTGGGAATCTAATCCATTTGGATTAATAATCATTTTTTGGCTATTTATTATACCGCATATATTTATGGAATTATTATCCTGAATTAACTTTATTAAATCTGAGCCAACCAACCCAACCCCAGCAATAAATACATTTATAATAGCATTGTTTGAAAAAATATATTGATGCAAAGATCGAATGGCTGATTTGACTTCATCATTTTTAATAATAAAGGATATATTTCTTTCCGAAGATCCTTGAGCAATAGCAACCACATTCACATTTTTTTCTCCAAGAACGGAAAATAGTTTCCCGGAAATTCCAGGTGTATGGCGCATCCCCTCGCCTACAACAGCAATGAGAGAAAGATCATTTTCAATATTAATAGTATCTATAAAATGGTTTTTCAGTTCAAACAAAAATTCTTTCTTCAAAAGTGATTCAGCTAGATCAACTTCTTTAGGTTGGATAGCAAAACAAATGGAATGCTCGCTAAACACTTGAGATACAAGAATAATATTTATTTTCTTTTTGGCTAGTGCATCAAATACACGTCCAATAACTCCAAAACGTCCCACCATACCGGCTCCTTGGAATCGGATTAAGGAAACATTATACAAAGATGAGATACCCACGGCAAAATGGTCATCCCTTGCACGGTCCTGTGTAATAGCCGTTCCTGGATTATCCGGTTCAAATGTATTTTTAATACGGATCGGAATAGATTTATATAAAGCAGGAATCATAGTGGGTGGGAAAATAACTTTTGCCCCGGCATGAGCCAATTCCATGGCTTCTTCATAAGTAATATGAGAAATGGTTTTTGCATCAAAAACCACATTGGGATCGGCAGACAAAATACCGTTTACATCAGTCCAGATTTCTATTTCATTTACATCTAAAGCAGCGCCAAAAATGGATGCGGTATAGTCTGAACCGCTCCTTCCAAAAGTTGTTGTTTCTCCTAATTCAGTGGCACCAATGAATCCAGTAATTATCCTTGTTTTTGATTCATCTTTCCATTCATTACGAATATTATTGTAAGATTTTTGATAATGAACAAATGCATTTCCGAAATTATCATCTGTTAAAATAACCTTTCGCGCATCCAAATATGTTGCATTTATTCCTTTTTCGATACATACTTCCGTAATAATTATTGCAGATAATTGCTCACCAATACTTAGTGCTGCATCTTTTAATTGCAGTGTACATTTTTTCTTTTTGGCAATTGTACTTAATATAAGACATAATTCATTTTCTATTTCTTGGATAGTATTAAACAATAGTTCTTTTTCAAGATGAAGATCATGAATAGTTTTCCGATGCCTATCAAAAAACAATTGTAAATCATTATTATAATCAGCGTCCCGTTCTGCACATGAGATTAATTGAATGAGTTGATCCGTAATGCCACCAAACGCAGATACAACTACACCACATGGATGTTCAGATGAAATAAGCTGCACCACTTGCTCAATTCGTTGGGACGTTTTTACGGATGATCCGCCAAATTTGAGAATTTTCATTTTAATACTAATTAAATAGGTTTATCGTTAGTCGAAATATTACGGTTAATAAAAGTTTTACATGCTAAAAAGTGCTAATTGGAAATCAAAATATTACCAAATTCCTTTAATGAGAATAGGTTCACAGCATGATCCGCATTGTTGAATATATATGATGTTGAAGAAAAAATTCGGACTGTTCTAGCGTTTGTGCCTGCCATCGGTTCCTGCCTGGTATGGAACTGTAATTTGTCAAAATGATTATTATTGCACATAGATATTTTTCCTTATTTTGTGTTATTTATTGGTTTGTTACTAATATTTATGAATTAGTTATTCATAATAAATACAAAACGTAATTGATAGCTTGTTGGGATAATATGTTAGAGGGCAAGAGACATTACAGCAGTATCTGTCTTATCAGTCTTCTAAAAAACTCGAAGCAGGAATTAGCACCTTGAACCGCATTGTACGGAGATGGTTGCTAAGGTATCTTAGGGCCTGATCCCTCCACCTTTCTGGATAAAATCCGGTACTGATCTGTCAAAAAGCATAAAAAACTTCTTTTAAATGTTAAATATGAAAATAAAATAATGCAAGATAACATTAATATATTTAACTATACTCCATCATTTTCTATAATTTTTTTATAAATAAAAGGAATATGATTTATATTTGAATGTTGCCCTTTATAAGAATTTGTTATAAACTTTTAGCCAATTATGAACATACGACGACGCCATAACCATCATCTTAACACTTTGATTAATAACAATAATAATATGAGTGGGGGCGAAGCTTTGTAACCATAAGGTTAAGCTTTAATAAAAACCTCCAGGGATTTTAATTCATGGGGGTTTTTTTTTATATCAAATAAAAGGAAAAAATTATGTGTGGCATATTTTTATATAAAGGTAGAAAACAAGATTGGAATTCATTGGAACCTGATATTAAACGGATTGGTTATCGCGGCCCAGATAATACACACCATGAAATGATTGGCAATGATATATTATTAGCTTTCCATCGATTAGCTATCATGGGCACAAGTGAAATGGGCGATCAACCGATGAAACATCCCAATGATGCTTCGCTCACTCTGATCTGTAATGGTGAAATTTATAATTATAAAAATTTAGCTAAAAAATATAGCTTTAATTTGAAGACAGGCTCTGATTGTGAAATTATTTTATTCATGTTTAAACAATTTGGTATTCAAAGAACTGTAAAGGAATTAGATGGCGTTTTCATGTTCGTATTATATGAAGCAAATACTGGTCTACTTTTTGCTGGCCGGGATCCCATGGGTGTTCGTCCGGGGTTTATCGGTCGAAATGGAGATGAGATTATGATTGCATCAGAAGCAAAATCCATGGTGAATCATTCTTCAAGTATTATTCCATTTCCCCCAGGGCATTGGTGGTGTTCGAACCTTTCAGATATATTCAATCCTTATTTTCTTTATAATAAAATCAAAATTCAAGAAAACACCGAAGAAGATATTTGTAATAAAATCCAGTTATTATTAACAGCTGCAGTTAAGAAACGGCTTATGACAGAACGTGATATTGGGTGTTTATTATCTGGTGGTTTGGATTCGAGTTTAATTTGTGCTCTTGTGAATAAGTATTATGAAGGACCAAAACTAAATACATTTTCTATTGGACTTGTAGGGAGCATTGACCTTGAATATGCACAAGATGTGTCCTCTCATTTGAAATCAAAACACCACCAGATAGAAGTATCTCAAAATGAGTTTTTAGATGCAATTGAAACTGTGATTTATAATATTGAATCTTATGATACTACTACAGTCAGAGCCAGTGTAGGCAATTACCTCGTTTCAAAATATATTTCAGATAATTCTGATTGCAAGGTGATTTTTAACGGTGATGGCAGTGATGAGGTATGTTGTGGATATGTATATTTAAGGAATGCACCATCACCAGTTGATTTGCAAAAAGAAAATGAAAGGCTGGTTGAAGAGATTCATTATTTTGATGTGCTGCGCTCAGACCGCAGTATTAGTTCTAATGGTTTGGAAGCACGGACGCCTTTTTTGGATAAAACATTTGTGAAGTATTATTTATCAATTCCTGCGGAATTAAAGTTATTTGATGGGGCACAAAGATTAGAAAAATATTTATTAAGAAAAGCTTTTGATGATCAGGGACTTTTACCAGATAAAGTTTTATGGCGTCGGAAATGTGCTTTTTCAGATGGTGTAAGTTCGCAGAATAATTCCTGGCATCATATTATCCAATCATTTGTAGACCAAAAAATTAGTGATGAAGAATTTCAGCGAGAAAGCACTAAGATCACACATTGCACTCCTCAATTAAAAGAGAGTTATTACTATCGTAAAGTATTCAATAGCTTCTTTGAGAATCATGAGAATTTGATTCCTCATTTCTGGATGCCTAAGTGGTCCAATACGATAGACCCTTCAGCTAGAGAATTAAGTGGGTACAAAGAATAAATTATTTAATTATATTAATAATAAAATAAAATATATTTATTATTTGTTAAATTAAATTAAATGAATAATATTATAGACAGGAAATAATTAAAATAATGTACGATACTGCAATAAATAAAATTAGCATTACGGGGATGAAGCCAATTGGGCTTTGTGACCGCGAAATTCTATGCCAAATGGTTACTATATTGCAATCCATTATTCGGTACCTAAGTATATCAATTTTGGTACTTATTATTACCTTCGCCGTTTTGATCGCCTAGTTAAAACAAATACATTCAGGTGATTCAAACGGTGAAAAAACTCTCCCCGATTAATTAGTCCATCCCTGAAGTATCTAATCTGGCAATTCGAACTGGTAAAATAGTTTGCGTAGTATTTATTGTTGCGTTGAAAAAGGGACTTGATGAGTTTAGATCAAATAAAGTAGGATTTGAACATGCGTCCCACAGAAGCCCTTTGCGGGCTGCGAGCACAGTATTAAAGTAGTGGAGACATGAAAATGGAAAAACGAACTCTAACAGGAGCAGAAATTATTTGGGAATGTGTGACTAAAGAAGATGTGGGTGTGGTTTTTGGATATCCAGGAGGTGCAATCCTACCGGCATATGATGCTTTGAATAATTATCGGGATAAAATTCACCATGTGTTAGTGCGCCATGAACAGGGCGCGACACATATGGCTGATGGGTATGCACGTGCTAGTGGAAATGTGGGGGTAGCTATAGCGACATCAGGACCAGGAGCAACCAATATGGTCACAGGTTTGGCTACTGCAAAATTAGATTCTGTCCCCATTGTATGTATTACAGGTCAAGTTCCCCGGACTGCCATTGGATCAGATGCGTTTCAAGAAGTAGATATTTATGGTACAGTTTTTCCGGTGACAAAACATAGTTATTTAGTTATGGATATAAAAGACTTGGCCCCAACTATTAAGGAAGCATTTGCAGTGGCACGTTCCGGTAGGCCTGGTCCGGTTCTGATTGATATCCCTAAAGATATCCAAACTGAAACAATAGAATTTATTTATCCCAGTGAGCCTGTGAGATTGCCGGGAAATAATAAACTACAAATCTCCACTGAAAAACAAATTAACGATGCAATCAACTTAATAAATAATGCAAAAAAACCAGTTATTCTTGCAGGACATGGTATTCTTCTATCTGGCGCTTCTCGAGAAGTGATAAAATTGGCAGAAACTGCATCAATTCCCATTGGCTGGACTTTATTGGGTTCAGGAAGTGTCCCTGCCAGCCACCCACTGAATATGGGTATGATGGGCATGCATGGCGAATTTGCAGTGAATAATGCGATCCAAGATGCGGATCTATTAATTGCCTGTGGAATGCGTTTTGATGATCGTGTTACAGGTAATGTAAAAACCTATTCACCCAATTCAAAAAAAATTCACATTGAAATTGATCCATCAGAAATCAATAAGAATGTCCCTGCCGATGTAGGTATTGCCGGAGATCTACGAACTATTTTACTTCAACTTCTTCCGTTGGTAAAACAACGGAAAAATGAAGACTGGCTTAAAATAATTTCTTCTTGGCAATCTGAATCTATGGAAAGAGATATCATCAATGTCCAAACAGATACCCTCTACGGGGCCCAAGTGATTCGTGATATCTGGAAAGAGACCAGGGGTGATGCGCTTATTGTAACAGATGTAGGCCAGCACCAAATGCTTGAAGCACAGTATTATGCTCATGAAGAGCCCAACACATTATTAACCTCTGGTGGTTTGGGGACGATGGGTTTCAGTTTACCGGCGGCAATAGGTGCTAGTTTCACAAATAGAAATAAAGATATTTGGGTTATTGTCGGAGATGGTAGTATCCAGATGACAATTACTGAATTGGCTACTGCAGTACAAGAGAATGCTAATATAAAAATTGCCATAATTAATAATGGTTACTTGGGCATGGTTCGTCAGTGGCAGCAGCTATTTTATGATGCCCGTTATGCTGAAACACCCATTAGTAGCCCCGATTATTTAAAGATTTCAGAGGCGTATGGTCTGCCAGGCCATAGGGTACAAACCCGTGCTGAGATTCCTAATGTAATTAATATGGCAAAAAAAAATGAAGGCCCCGTCCTTATAGAGTTTGTAGTGGAGCAACATGATATGGTTTATCCTATGGTGCCAGCTGGCGCTGATTTGAATGCTATGATCAACAGGCCGAAAAATAAGCAATTTCAAGAAATAGAAGAATAAAGGAATTAATAAGTAATGAAGCAAACCTTAATCGTATTTGTTCAGGATGAGCCTGGCGTATTAAATAGGATCTCCAGTCATATCCGACGGCGAAACTTTAATATTGAAAGTCTGGTGGCAGGCCGGACCGAAAAGAAAGGTATTACCAGAATGACCGTTGTGTTAAATGAACCTGACCAAACCAAACAACGGATTGTAGTCAATAGTTTAAAACAACTTATTGATGTATATGATGTAATTGATGCGACCAAAATTGAAAGCCATATACGAGAATATGCATTGGTTAAAGTTGCCATAAAGAAAAATGATTTGGCAGATGTGGAAAAAGTAGTTAAAAGTATTCATGGTAATATTATTGAAAGTAGTGATGATGCTACCATCTTTGAATTGACGGGTTATGAAGAAGAAGTAGAATTAGCAATTTCGCAACTTGAGCGATATAACGTATTAGAAATTGTTCGTTCAGGGAAAGTAGCCATGGCTTCCGGTAATTACGCGGAAAATCAGCCTGAGTTAAACAAGACAGAACCAAATTGGTCAACCCGTAGAATTCTGGAATCCTTTTAACAAAAGCTTTGAATTAAATCTTTGGAGACAAAATGAAAGAATTAAATATTAATGGATATTCTGAAACCATTATTGAACGGTCAGATTTTCCACAAGAAAAATGTAAAGCTATATTAAAAGATGAAGTTACAGCCATCCTTGGATATGGCCCACAAGGTTATGGTCAAGGAATGAATATGCGTGATCAGGGGTATAATGTCATCTTGGGGCTACGCCGCGGACTTAGTTGGGATAAGGCTTTAAGTGATGGATGGCTGGAAGGTGAAAATCTTTTTGAAATTTCTGATGCCGCAAAGCGAGGGACTATAATTCAATTTCTACTTTCTGATGCTGGACAAATTCAAGCATGGCCTACAGTTAAAGAGCACTTGAACGAAGGTGATGCTCTTTATTTTTCACACGGTTTCGGTGTTGTCTTTAATGATCACACTAATATTGTTACACCAGATAATATAGATGTAATGCTCGTAGCTCCCAAAGGTAGCGGTTTAACAGTGCGAACGCATTTTAAATCGGGACGCGGAATTAATGCTTCATTTGCAATCCATCAGGATTTTACAGGTAAGGCTAGAGACCGTTGTATTGCAACAGCATTTGCAATAGGCTCAGGGCATTTATTCGAAACGACTTTTGAAAAGGAAGTCCATAGTGATTTGACTGGTGAAAGATGTGTATTAATGGGACTTCTTCAAGGAGCCTTTTTAGCACAATATGAAGTCTTACGTGAAAATGGACATTCTCCATCTGAGGCTTATAATGAAACGATCGAAGAAGCATTACAAAGTCTTTATCCGCTGGTAGCAGAAAATGGTATGGATTGGATGTATGCAAATTGCTCTACAACAGCTCAGCGTGGAGCTTTGGATTGGGCACCCAAATTCAGAGATACCTTAAAACCAGTTATTGAAGAATGTTATCAAAAAGTATTGAGCGGCGAAGAAGCCAAACGTGCAATTGAATCCAACTCAAAATTAGATTACAGGGAGACACTGGAAAAAGAATTAGCTGCAATTAATGATCAGGAAATGTGGGTTGCTGGAAAGGAATTACGGCAATTGCGCCCAGAGAATCTCTAATCATATTATGAAATCATTAAAATTAACAATTCTTCCAGGTGATGGTATAGGCCCAGAAGTAATGGATGCCGCCCTGGGTATCTTGGATGTTATAGGTGCTCACTATAACCTGAATTTTGAATTTCAGTCAGAATTAATGGGCGGGGCATCAATTGATCGATGTGGCGAGCCTATTACTGTAGATGTTTTGGAAAAATGCAAGGCATCTGATGCTGTACTTTTAGGTGCTGTGGGAGGACTTAAGTGGGATGACTTACCTCCAGAAAAAAAACCTGAAAAAGGGTTGTTACGCCTTAGGGAAGAGTTAGGATTGTTTTGCAATCTTCGCCCTGCGAAGATTTATACCCCATTGGCAGATGCATCAACACTTAAAAGGGATGTAATTGTAGGCTCGGATATAATGGTGGTCCGTGAATTAACAAGTGGAATTTATTTTGGTGAGCCTAGGGGCCTTAATCGAGATGAAGGTTATAATACACTTTATTATAAAAGAAATGAGGTAGAGAGGATTGCCAAATCAGCCTTTAAGCTAGCGCAAAAACGTAATGGCCATGTTACATCAGTAGATAAGTCCAATGTATTAGATAGTTCGCAGTTTTGGCGGAATATTGTTCATGAAGTTCATAAGGATTTTAAAGATGTTCCTTTAACAGACATGCTTGTTGATAATGCTGCTATGCAATTAGTACGTGATCCTAAGCAGTTTGATGTCGTAGTCACTCAAAATTTATTCGGGGATATATTAAGTGATATTACCGCTATACTTACCGGCAGTTTAGGTATGCTTCCATCGGCCAGTATTGGTGATACCCATGCCTTATATGAGCCTGTCCATGGGACAGCACCAGATATTGCCGGACAAAATAAAGCTAATCCGATTGCCATGATTAGTTCCGTAGCCATGATGTTGGAAATCACTCTAAATCTGCCTCAGGCAGCATTGGAGTTAAATCAAGCGATTGAATCCGTATTAAATGAAGGATATAGGACTTTGGATATTGCATCTGAAGGTTCGATCATTATTTCAACAACTGATATGAGGGATCAAATAATCCAAACCTTTGAAAAAAATGTAGTTCAAGTTACTAATATGTCTTCTCAAGAATTTGTAAAGGAAAAAAGATGAGTGAAAAAATTATAGTATTTGATACAACATTGCGGGATGGTGAACAAGCGCCAGGTGCATCCCTCAACGTATATGAAAAGTTGGAAATTGCAAAACAAATGGAGCGACTTAATGTGGATGTTATTGAAGCAGGATTCCCAGTCTCATCGCAAGCACAGTTTGAAGCTGTCCAGCGGATTGCTGATTCTGTTGATGCAACCATCGCTGGTTTAGCTCGGACAATTGAAGCTGATATAGATGCTTGTAGGAAGGCGTTGCAAGGTGCTGATCTCTCTCGTATTCATACATTTATTGGCACATCTGATATCCATCTACAGGGAAAATTTGGAGCAGCTCGTTATGGGAAATCACTAAAAGAGAAAAGAAAGACCATAATGAAAATGGCTCATAATGCGGTTCGATATGCAAAAACATTTACAGATGATGTCGAATTTTCTCCTGAAGATGCAGGAAGAACAGATATTGGCTATTTATCAGAAGTGATAGAAACTGTTATTTCTGCCGGAGCGACCACTGTGAATATCCCTGACACAACCGGCTACACTATGCCGGAAGAATTCGGTGCCAAGATTGCAGAAATAAAAAGTAGAGTGAGTAATATTAATAAAGCTGTGATAAGCGTCCATTGCCACAATGACCTTGGGCTTGCAGTAGCAAATTCATTAAGTGCCATATCTAATGGTGCGCGGCAAGTAGAATGCACTATTAATGGCATAGGTGAACGAGCAGGAAATGCCAGTATGGAAGAAATTGTGATGGCACTTAATGTTCGTTCCAATTTTTGGGATTTTCATACAAATATCAACACCGAAGAAATATATAATACCAGCCGTATGGTTTCTGGGTTTACAGGAATGTTGGTTCAGCCTAATAAAGCTATCGTAGGAGAAAATGCATTTGCTCATGAATCGGGGATACACCAGGATGGTATGTTAAAGAATAGGCATACCTATGAGATTATGACCCCAGAATCGGTAGGCATTGTTAAAAATAAAATTATTTTGGGACGTCACTCAGGCCGCCATGGACTTTCAGCACGTATGGAAGCACTTGGTTATGAGATATCAGATGAAAACATGGATAATCTTTATGAGAGATTTTTAGAGTTGGCTGATAAAAAGAAAGAAATTTATGATGAAGATCTCCGGGTACTTATGGGAGATAAAGCTGAAAGTGATAATGGATTTTATCATCTTGATTATCTCCATGTTAACCTAGGGACTACAACGATTGCTACTGCTACAGTCAGGATTAAATCTAAAAACAAAATCTGTGAAGAATCAGCAACAGGTGATGGCCCTGTAGATGCTTGTTTTCGTGCGATCAGCCGAGCGATTAATTTCCAAGAGCAGGTAAAACTGGAGCATTACCAGGTACGCTCTATTACAGCTGGGAAAGGTGCTCTTGGTGAAGTTACCACTCGTCTAAATATCCTTGGCACCGCATATACAGGAAAGGGAGTATCCACAGACACGATCCGTGCCAGTGCAAAATCTTACCTGCATGCTCTAAATCATTTTGAGTCCATGAAAGATATGGATAATCTTTTTGAAAAAATTACTGAAACTATCTAATTATGGCTGGTAGTACCTTATATGATAAACTTTGGGATATCCATACAGTACGTAACAATGAAGATGGAACAAGTCTTCTTTATATTGATCGCCAGCTAATCCATGAAGTAACATCACCACAAGCCTTTGAAGGATTAAAGCTAACTGGTCGTAATCTTTGGCGATCTACTGCTAATGTGGCTGTTCCAGACCACAATATTCCTACCCAAAACAGGGATGAAGGAATTACTGATCCTGTATCCAAGTTGCAGGTAGATACTTTGGATAAAAATTGTGATACATTCAATATTATGGAATTTAAAATGTCAAATCCAAACCAAGGGATAGTACATGTTATAGGACCTGAACAAGGATTAACATTACCTGGGATGACTATTGTTTGTGGGGATTCCCATACATCTACCCATGGTGCCCTTGGTGCTCTAGCTTTTGGGATTGGTACATCAGAAGTGGAGCATGTGTTAGCTACTCAATGTCTTATCCAGAAAAAATCAAAAAATATGCTGGTTAAAGTAGATGGACAATTGCAATCAGGTGTAACAGCAAAAGATTTGATTCTAGCTATTATTGGGAATATTGGCACATCAGGCGGGACAGGACATACCATTGAATTTTCCGGTGAGACAATCCGTTCTTTATCAATGGAAGGACGCATGACAATATGCAACATGGCAATTGAAGCGGGTGCACGTGCTGGATTGATAGCTGTCGATGAAAAAACTCTTAATTATGTGGAAGGGAAACCTTACGCCCCAAAAGGGAATATGTGGTTAAAGGCAGTTAATTATTGGCAGACTCTTCAAAGTGACTCAGATGCTATTTTTGATAAAATAGTAGAAATGGATGCTAATAAAATCAAGCCCATGGTTACTTGGGGCACATCTCCAGAAATGGTAACAGATGTGGATGGGGTCATTCCTGTTTCTGCGAGGGGCTCGATGCCACAGGCCTTGTCTTATATGGGTCTTAAGGAAGGTACAGCCATAAAAGATATCACATTGGATAAAGTTTTTATTGGTTCCTGCACAAATTCACGAATTGAAGATCTTCGTGAAGCAGCTAGGATTGTAATTGGTAAAAAAGTAGCGAACTCAATAAAATTAGCTATGGTTGTCCCCGGTTCGGGACCAGTCAAATATCAAGCAGAGAAGGAGGGGTTAGACAAGATATTTTTAGATGCAGGATTTGAATGGCGTGAGCCAGGCTGTTCTATGTGTTTGGCTATGAATTCTGACCGTTTAAATCCGGGTGAGCGTTGTGCATCAACATCTAACCGAAACTTTGAAGGGCGTCAGGGGAGAGGTGGTCGGACCCATTTAGTAAGTCCAGCCATGGCAGCTGCAGCTGCTATAAATGGTCACTTTGTCAATGTAGCTAGAGATTGGAATAAATAAAATGGAAAAATTTCAAACTTTTACTGGAATAGTTGCTCCTCTAGATCGTGCTAATATTGATACGGATGCCATTATTCCAAAACAATTTTTAAAATCTATTAAACGAACTGGATTTGGCCCAAACCTATTTGATGAATGGCGATATTTAGATACTGGCGAACCGGGCCAAGATTGTAGTAACCGGCCACTGAATAAGGATTTTGTTCTAAATAAAAAACGATTTATAGATGCTTCAATTTTATTAACAGGTGAAAATTTTGGATGTGGATCCAGTCGAGAACATGCACCCTGGGCCTTGTTGGATTATGGTATTAAAACAGTTATTGCAGAAAGTTTTGCAGATATTTTTTACAATAACTGTTTTAAAAATGGAATCCTTCCTATTACCTTGGGGAAAAATCTCATCCAGAGTCTTTTTAAAAAAACTGAAGCCGAAAAAGGGTTTTTTCTAATAGTAGATCTAGAAAAGCAGTTATTAACAGATCCCAAAGGTGAATCTTTAGGCTTTCAATTAGAAGCTTTCAGAAAGAGCATACTATTGAAAGGGCTTGATGAGATTGGATCAACGCTAACTTATAAGGAAGAGATACAAAAATTTGAATTACACCATAAAAAAGGGCAGCCGTGGCTGTTTACAAACAGATGAATAAAAAATTAAAAAAAATCGAATTATTTGATACGACACTCAGAGATGGGACTCAAGGAGAAGGAGTTAATCTTTCCGTGGATGATAAATTACGGATTGCTGCTAAGCTAGATGAATTTGGCATTAATATTATTGAGGGTGGCTGGCCTGGAAGTAACCCAAAGGATCAGGAATTTTTTCAGCGTTCAAGCGAATTAAATTTGCAACAAGCACAAATATGTGCTTTTGGTTCAACAGCACGTTGGCCAGATAAAATTGAATCTGATCCTAATCTAAATGCACTGTTAGATGCTGAAACACCAGTGATTACACTTTTTGGAAAAACTTGGGAGCTTCATTCTGAAAAAGGCCTGGGATTAAATGAATATGAGAATGCCCAGCTTATTGAAAAATCAATCTCTTTTTTAGTAAAAGAGGGAAAACGAGTCATTTTTGATGCTGAGCACTTTTATGATGGATATAAGGCTTCTCCGTCATTTGCATTATCGATGTTAGAAGCAGCACAAAGAGGTGGAGCAGATACTCTAGTATTATGCGACACAAATGGCGGCTCCTTACCAGGGTTTATTAAAAATGCTACAGATAAAGTAGCTAGGAAATATAATACTCGTGTTGGAATTCATGTTCATAATGATGGAGGTCTCGCTACAGCAAATACATTAGCTGCTGTTGAGGCAGGAGTCACGCATGTCCAGGGGACGATTAATGGTGTTGGTGAACGATGTGGGAATGCGAATCTAGGCATAATCATACCTAATCTAATTTTGAAAATGGATTATGAGACTCAATCAAAAATCAATTTA
>MDTE01039785.1_pt1 | contig 68301 bp, 59 predicted proteins | sample 811231 | NCBI WGS metagenome assembly MDTE01 (sample SAMN05326651, study PRJNA326480) | marine metagenome | isolation source: seawater | place: Indian Ocean: Red Sea | collected 2010
CAATGAATTAATTATGATATTATTGAATCAATTGATAAATGAAATGTGTATCAAATGAAATAGATACGTTTACACATAATTTATGAAGAAAATGAAGCATGTTATAAATGGTTTCACGTAATTTTTGAAATAATGAAGAACATACCGTAATTACAAGCCACTCCATCGGGGCAACAACAGGTGGAGATCGCATTGTTTACGCAGCAGGTTTCCCAATTTCCATCACAGCCAGCGTCGGCCTGATCGCCTGTATCCGAAGGGGTCGCGTCGGTTTCGGATGTGTCGGCGTCGTCACAGGAATCGGCGACACCCACACAGGAGCCATCGTCACATGTCGTATACCAACCGTAGTTACAGTCTGCGCCGTCCGGGCAGCAGCATTTGGTAACTTCGCCGTCGACACAACAAGGCTCCCAGATTCCAGAACAACCCGTATCGTCAGCGTTCGTGGCGTCCGAGATCGTGGCATCGGAGATGGTCGCATCTGTGGCGGTCGTATCTGTGGCGGTCGTATCTGTGGCGGTTGCATCGGTCTGCGTTGTATCTGCGGGCTCACAGCTTTCGCCGGGGTAGGCACAGACACCGTCACCACAGTCTTCGAACATTCCATAGTTGCATTCCCCACCATCGGGGCAGCAACATTCAGTGATTGCTCCGTCTACGCAACAGGGCTCCCAAAGTCCGTCACAGCCAGCGTCGGTATTCGTTGCATCGCTAACGGCAGCATCAGTGCTCGTCGCGTCGGCTGTTCCACATTCTTCGCCTAGAGTGCACGTGTTGTCGCCACAGTTGGTAAACCAACCGTAATTACAAGCCATCCCATCGGGACAACAGCAGGTGGTGATCAAGCCGTCTGAACAACAGGCTTCCCAGGCCCCGGAACAACTTGTATCCGCCACAATATCTGTAGTCGTATTATTTGAGGTATTGCTGTTACAGCTTGATGAGAAAGAGACGGCTGAAGCGAAGAGCAGAATGAGTCCGAATAAATGAAGACCAGGTAATCCGGCACAACCCGCCAGAAAGATGGCGGTCAACGGCCATAAAAACCGTAATTTCATCGGTGAAGGGCGTTCTTGCTTTGTAGGCGTGGTACGAGACATAGGAAAAGCTCTATTAGATATCGCCTTAAGCGTAGCTTGATCCAAGAGGAGAATCAAAGAATCGAACGATTATTTTGTAGAGCTATTCTACGGTTTCGCCCGAAAGTTGTTCGACAAGCTGGGTGAATGTTTCCCCTCGATGTCCGTAACTCTGGAACTGGTCATAGGACGCACAGGCAGGAGATAACAGAACGATATCGCCCGTCTCGGAGAGAGCCCTGGCCTGACGAACCGCGGATTCCAGCTCTCTAGCATGATAGGACGGATGATGGGAGGGAACCGCAGAGAGAATCTCCGGCCCGGTTTGACCGATACCAATGACTGCCCGGGTATATTTCCCAATGGCCTCGCCTAATTCTGTGTAGTCTGCTCCTTTATCGCTTCCGCCGACAATCAGAATTACAGGCGCATCGAGACCCACGAGGGCCGCCATCGTTGCGTTGGGTGTCGTGGCTTTCGAGTCGTTGATATATCGCACGCCATGCAGGCTTCGAATCAGAGAGCATCGGTGGGGCAGGGCCTGGTAGGTTCTCAGTCCTTTCTGAATAGCATCCAGGGATACTCCCATATGGAGGGCCATTCGCGACGCGAAAAGAGCGTTTCGTATGTTATGGCTGCCTACCAGCGGTAGTTCAGCGGCCTCTAGAATCGGAGTAGAAGTTCCGTCTTGGGATAGGATAAGCCAACCGTCTTCGATCCAGCCGTGCACTCCGTCTGCAGGGGCGAGACCGATGCGTTGATCGGTGGTTGCTTCAGGGAGATCCCATTGGCAAAGCACAGGGTCGTCGCTGGCTCGAATTACCATGCTTCCGGGCTGGCACAGGTCTACTAATCGTTTTTTGGCGGCGATATAGTGATTCCGGTCACCGTTGAAATGATCCAGGTGGTCATCTGCCAGGTTGGTAACGGCGGCGATGGCCGGAGTCAGGGTCTCGGTTGTAACCAATTGGAAGGCACTGATTTCGAGCACGGCGACTGTAGCCGTAGGATGGTCGGCGTCTACGATAAGCGGGTTCCCCAGATTTCCACCAACCAGCGCATCGACGCCACCAGCCTGGAGAAGATGGTGGGTCCACGTTGTTACGGTGCTCTTTCCGTCTGTTCCTGTGATGGCGATGATGGGCCTTCCGAAGCAGCGCGCGAACAGCTCGGGTTCGCTGATAACTTCCGAACCAGTGGCCTTTGCTTTCTGGAATAGAGGGTGATGGGGAGGGATCCCAGGGGATATGACCACCGTATCTCCGGATCGTATCGGGTTGTCTCCAAGGCAGACCGTTACTCCGAGGCTTTCCAGTTCTTTCTGGGTGTCGCTATCCAGATCCGAGCGGCTATCGCTGGCAACAACGTCGACCCCATGACTACCGAGGTATCGTGCCACATCGACCCCAGTGCGTCCGAGTCCGAGGACCGACGCGTGGGTCGGTAATGCGCGTTTTGGCGTGATGGGCGACGGCGCGCTCATGAATGGTCGACTCCACCCAACTCGTCGGCGTAGCCATCGGCCACGGTAAAGAGATCGTCGCCGCCGAAGAAGAGAACCATTCCGTCTCCGGCGTGATGGGTATGGAGATGTTCCTTTATATCGTTCATCTCGGGAACGAAGGTGACCTTGGTTCCACTCTCGCGGATCTTGTTGCACAGAAACTCGGTATCAATACCGGGAATCGGAACCTCGCCCGCTGTATATAACTCCGTGATCAGGACGTGATCAGCGCCAGTAAATGCGTCCCTGTAGTCATCCTGAAGATAATTGATCATTGTAAAGCGATAGGGCTTGAAGACCGCTACGATTGGCCGCTTCTTGAAGTAGGAGGCCCCTTCCAGAACGCGTCGAATACCCGTGGGGTGACTGATGTAGTCTTTGACAACAAATTTTGAACCAGCTTCGACCACAGTGAAGCGGTTTTCCAAACCAAGGAAGCCCTGTAACGCGCTTCGAATCTGATCAAATTCGAGCCCCAGATCCAGGCATACGGTGATCGCGGCCAACATATTGGAGAGGTTGTACCGTCCGGGGAGTTGGACTTCCACTCGGCCGAGCTCTTCTTCGCCCTGCATTACTGTCATGGCGCCGCCCAGGTGGCCGTTGGGCAATCTACGAGGTTCCAGCTGACAGGCCCAGATGTCCGCCTGATCGTATTCAAGACCATAGCTACGTACGGAGACGCCTTCGGACTGGAGTCGTGGCAGAATCTTCTGGATCCCCGGATCGGCGAGGTTCACATAGAAGCGTTGCAGTCTTGGATTGTTCGCCGAAAACCCCACCATGGAATCTTCGAGCTTGGACCAGGAATCATAATAGTTGAGGTGGTCCATTTCGAGCTGGTTCAGGACAGCGTGGGTGGGCTGAACATTTTCATGGGACCCGTCGGATTCATCGACTTCCGCCACGAGGATTGGGCTCTTACCCAGATAGGCGTTGGTGCCATGGTTCAATAATAGACCGCCGATGAGGAAGCTGGGGTCTTGATCTGTCGCATGCAAAATATGCGCAATACTTGAGCTGACCGTACCTTTCCCGTGAGTTCCTGTGATTCCGATGGCCGTAGAGAACTGCTGTATGATGGCGCCAAGCAGATGGCTTCGGTGGACAATGGGGATACCTTTCTCTGCCGCGGCTACCAATTCTACATTGGTCTTTGGAATGGCAGTGCTTGCGACAACAATATCGACTCCATCCAGATGCGCTGCAGCATGGCCAATACGGACATCAGCGCCCTCTTCTCGGAGAGCCAGAGTCAGTTGGGATTCCCGAACGTCGGACCCTCGCACGTCGTGTCCCATACCGATGAGAATGCGCGCGATAGCGGACACTCCGATACCGCCAATACCGACAAGGTGCCAACGGCTCTCCGTCTGGCGTAATAGCTGTTCACAATATTGTGACGACGAATCCATCGATAGTTCCTATTTAAGGCGTTTCCAGTTTACGTTGACTCCACCGCCGGTCGTCGGAACCCCATTACTCAACGTATAGATCGCACGTCGATTTCGTTCCTCTGGTGTGTCGTCCGGTGTAGGTACGGCGAGTACGTCTTCACCAAAACCAGCGTATTGGATTGGGATGGGAACGCCATGACGCCGGAACCAGCGTGCAATGGAGCGGGCCCGTTTCATCGACAAGCTGGCATTATCTCCCCGGGAGCCAACCGTGTCGGTACAGCCAGCCACGTAAAGCTGTGGTTGTACGAATCGACCATGTTTGGCGAGTTTTTCACGCAAAACGGCGAGACAGGCTGTGAGTTTTGGCTCTTCCGATGGGCGAATATCCCATTTGCCGGAATCGAAGACGACATCTTCGTGGGGGATATCGATCTCGAAGGGGATTACCTGAATCCCAGCCCAATACCCATAGTTGTCATAGGCTTTGATATCGATTCGTTCGAGCACCTCGCCAGACCTGTCCCAACAGGCTCGTTCCGTCTTTTCGGATGATTCGTAGCGCTGGTCGACCTGGTCAATCAGAAGACCGCCGTCCGCTCGGACATCGATTTCGATGCGGGCAATACGGTGACTCAAATGAACATCGACACATTTATCTTTCAGGTCCACGTCCCTCTTTTCGACCTTTATGGTGGGTGGTCCAACCAGAAGGGTGTCGAATCCAAATTGGAAGGAGCCTGTTCCTTCCGAAGTTGTAACCGTCAATTCGGCGGACCAGGAGCGTTGGCCTTCGGGATGTTTGATCTTGAATGTCTTGGTTTGACCCCGGCGCATTCTACGTGCCGAAAAGGTGCGCTTGAGGCCGTCTGACGTAAGGATGAGCTGCACGTTTTTCACGTTCATATTCGCCCGCAGCATAATGGTGGGCGTTCCTTTGCCGAGGGTCGCCTCCTTCTGAATCTGCGTTGCAAAAATATCGCTCATTCCCAGCTCACCAGCCGAAGCGGACAGTGGGGCGCATATAAGCGCGAATGCGATGAATAGGATACGATTAGGCAATGAAAATGGCATCATCTGGTCTCGGTTCGGGACTGCGGGGGTTGAAAACGAGCCGTAGAATTGTTTCCGAACCTACAGTCTGAATCATAGGAACAACAGGATCGGTGTAATCACGCAAACACGACCGCGCGCAACATTATTCTCCATTCAGTAATATCGAGATGTCCTTATACGTGACTTTTTCAAGGTGCTCGGGTATAGAGAAACGCGTAAACACGGTTTCAAAGCCTAGGAGACTCTCATGGCCTATATCTGTGCCGACCCATGTGTGAAATGTAAATACACTGATTGCGTAGATGTTTGTCCCGTTTCTTGTTTTTATGAAGGGGTCAACTTCCTCGCAATACATCCGGACGAATGTATTGACTGCGGTGCATGTGAGCCGGAGTGTCCTACGACGGCAATCTTCGAAGAAGATGATCTGCCCGAAAAATGGAACCCATATGTCTCCTTGAACGCCGTCTTCTCGGGCGCTATGGAGATGGATGAGGCGGACACCGAGGGTTGGCCTCAGAGCTGTATCGATGCCGCGAATGCACCTGGGTTCGAGCCCTGGCCGAATATCGATGCCAAGAAAGATGCTCTTCCCGAAGCGGACGATGTCGCCCAGGATGAGAATAAGATTGGCGAGTTCGATCCGGCTCCCTTCGAAGAATAACAGCCCCTATATTCGGTAGGTTGCTTCGTAGTTTTTGAGGTACAGTTGAGCGTAACTCTATGGCACGATACATATCGGGCTGAAATGGAGGAACGCAGACGTCGTGGTACATGAAGCGGAACAAGGCGGTCGATGTCCGCATTGCGAAGAGGAAGGGGCGATAGGCGTCGCCTGTCCGAATCCGCTTTGTAGTAAGCGAGGGTACCATTACGTACCGGCATTTTTCCTGCAGCTACAGGAATCAGACACTGCGCTCGATCTTGATCCTCTTGTGGGTCAAAAGATGGATGATTACCTTCTGGCAACACGGATCGGGTCTGGAGGCTTCGGAAGAGTATATCTGGCATTTCAGATACCGATCATGCTCAAGACGGCCCTGAAGATCTTGACCATGGAGAAGATTCCGGCCAATCGGCAGTCGGTCGTAATCCGAAAGTTCAAAGGGGAAGCCTCGGCCCTCGCAACGTTGACGCACCCCAATATTGTTCGCTTGCTCAAGTATGGAACCCATTCGGGACGCCCCTTTCTTGTAATGGAATATGTTGAAGGGGCGCGGAACCTGAAAATGGAGCTGTTTGAGCGAGTGCTCAACAAGGCTTCGATGCCTATTGCCCTGGTCGATCATATTATTGGTCAGACCTTGAATGCCCTGGAAGCCGCCCATCGGCAGGGGATAATTCACCGCGACATCAAGCCTGAAAACATCATGATCCAGCGGGTGTTGGACGATAACTATTTCGTAAAGCTGCTGGACTTTGGTCTGGCAAAATTTGTCGAGAACCACACAGAGACCAGCTCGGTCATGGGGACGCCTGTTTACATGGCGCCCGAGCAGATCGTGCAGAAAAACCTGGGGCCGTGGACAGATCTCTATTCGGTGGCTGTTGTTGCGTATGAACTGATGACGGGGCGGTGTCCGTTCCCTGGCGAGGATCACCGTGAAATCATGGCGCGGAAGGTAGATCCGGATTTTGATCCGACCGCGCGTATCGCCGATATGGGTCTTCCCGATGAGGTTATGGCCTTCTTTTCACGGGCCTTGTACATCGCCCCCGACGAAAGGTTTCGTTCGGTCGACGAGTTTAAAGAAGGGTTTGCTACAGCAGTCCAAAGTTTGCAGGATGCCCCGGAGACCATCTTCGCGGAGACGGAGATGGGTGAGCTTGTTGCACAGGAACAGGCCGCGTCGGTAGCGAGCCAGCAGGAGGTCTTGGCTCGTGAACGTAAGAGCATTGAGGAAGAACGAAAACGCCTCCGGTTAGAGCAAGCACAGCTCCAAGAAGAGCGTGAGCGCATTGAGCGCGATAGTGTAGGTCCTACGGTGCCTGGCCGACGGTTGACCCCGACACGCTCGACTGTTCTGAAGAACCGCGCCGGTGCCTCGATTATTACGGAAACCGGGCTCTTTGAACCGGCTGGAAAACGTCAGGTCATAAGCCTTGTTGCTTTGGCGTTGTTGGTGGTGCTCTTCGCCTGGTGGCGTGAGCGCAAGGCGGAATCAACCCAACGACCAACGCAGGGAACCGTGGATATATACGAGGCAGGCGATGCAGAATCGGTGGAGCCGCTCGTAGAGTTGGCGGTGACTCGTTTAGATGAACTTGCGGTCTGGAAGCCAGGCAATATCTGGATACTCAATGTAGAACGCCGTCCGGGTGGTGGAGTGGATGACGAGGGTGCACCCCTGGAATATCGAGTTCGTCGAATCATCACGAACGTTGAACAGATTGAGGGCGGAGTCCGTGTATATCTTACGGAGACCGGGGGCCTCCTACCGCCGCGCCGTCGCATCTATCGGGTCGGAGAGAAATGTATCGAGCTGGAGAGCGCAGCCCATAGAGCGGCTTCATCGAGGGAGAAGACTCGTTGGTGTCGCACCTCGGATTGGGCTGTGGGTACGGTTCTCAATCGGCAAATACACCAATTTACAGCACAACATAGTGTTCATCGGGTGTCCTTTTCTGCGGAATTGGGCTGGGTTCGGGAACTGCGCACACAAGACCGGTACCGTCGAAACATTCGCCGTTCCCTGGTGAGTTATCGAATTGGTGACCGAACTCTTGGGGATGTAGACGCGGTCCCACACCCCTGCCTCTGGGATGCCAAATCGGCCAATGCTCTTGAGCCAGATGAAGAGTCGGGCACGGTTGAAATCGGATTGTCGGGTAAACACGGTGTGCGAAACGGTCGGTTACAAATATCGAAGGGTAAGACCCGTTTGGAATTGGATGATTTTCCCGATCCTTCGGTGGAAGGCGGAGTTGAGCTTCCCAGCGGCTTTACGGTTGCGAAGACCTGGTTGGCGCCCGATGGTTCGGCAGAATATGTGGTTCTTTTGTTCGAGTCGGAGGAGTGGTTTCGGGTCTGGTTGGGACGACTTTCCGATGGGGAGTTGACTCCAAGCGCTATGTCCTATCCGAAACCGCCAGTCGCTGAGGGGCAGGCTGCGGCCCCCAAAGCGAACTTGAATGTGGTTCTGGTCTCCGATGGTGGTACTTGCCAATTCCAGGTGCAGCGACGCCTGGGTAGGGCAGGAGAACATGGCACGCGAGTGCGCCGCTTCCAGGTGACTCCCACGGGCCTCGCGCCAGGCTGGGGAAGCCTTGAAGGTGAGTCCTTTTGATAATCAGCGTTGGATTATCCTTTTCGGGTGGATAAAAGCGTGAATGAAAGCCTGGTTGTAAGGCTGGGCGGAGATCCGTATCCTTGGGACATCTTCAGTCGGCACGAGGCGCATCAATGAACCGCATACCGGAACCAGAAATTATGGATGGTCTGGATCAGTCGTTGGCATATGCCAATGCGGACTTTGAAGAGGTAAATACCAGCATTATCGAACGCTTTATGACCTGTTTCCCGGAGGCTGTACAAGGGGATATGGTCGATCTGGGCTGTGGCCCTGGTGACATCCCCATTCGCTTTTGTCGCCAGTTTGATGGTCTGGAGATCGTCGCAATCGACGGATCTTCGGCGATGATCGGACTCGCTGAGGAGGCTCTTGAAGAGAGCGGTGTGGCCGATCGGGTTCGTTTTGTTACCGGGTACATTCCTGACGATCTCCCACCAGGCCGAACCTTTGATGCCATCTTCTCCAACAGCCTATTGCACCACCTCCATGATCCAAGCGTGATCTGGAAATCGGTTCGGGCCCTGGGTAGTCCGGGCACAGCGGTATTTGTAATGGATTTGATGCGCCCAGATTCGCGAGAGGCGGCAGCTGAGCTGGTTGAGACCTACTCCGCGGACGAACCAGAGGTGTTGAAGGTAGATTTCTTCAACTCCCTTCTTGCCGCGTTTCGACCCGAAGAGGTTGAAGAACAATTGGAGCGAGCCGGTCTATCTCAGCTGCAATGTCAGGTGATCAGTGACCGACATCTACTGGTAACGGGCCGACTCTAATCGGCAACGGAGAGGCCAAGAACTTCTCGATCGAGGGGTGACTTCCCTTCGAAGTGCCCCCATTCGATCACAATAAATCTTGTATGATTGTCCAAAAGGCAAAGCCGACGCCTGTCAGGCTCTCCCCTACGATAAAGCCCGCGCCGATGATGATCATGAAGCGTCCGTGCCATTTCGGTGCCTTGCGCAGTACGATGACAGAGATAAGCGCACCGAGGAACATGGAGATGGAATAATAGGTGGGAATACAGAAGGCGATTCCCATGGCGGCCCCACTCGGCACCCATTTTACCTTTTCCTTGGGCAGGAATTTTTCCAACAAGGCCAATATGACGCCAAGAATTCCAAAGGCGATCATGGCTTCGATAGCGCCGGGGTAGTCCGTGGAAAGTTTACCAAAGCCATGGGTTAGCAGCTCTGCGACGGCTTTCCACTGCTGTACTGCGGGGGCGGCCCAGTCCGCTTGCAGTTCAAAGTTGCCGTCAGCGCCCTTTTTCAAGACATCTGGGATCAACGCAAGATAGGCGGCTGCTCCTGCGAGCGCGCCAGCCAGCACCCCAAAGACCTGAGCCAGGGTTTGAAAGCGAGGGGATGCCCCGATCATCAAACCGGTCTTCATATCGTGGAGCATATCGGCGCATTGGCTGGCCGAACCACCGGTTACGTTGGCTGCCATAAGATTGGAGGTTGCAGCATCGGCCGCCTGTGCAGGTGTATGAACAGCGCCAATACTCAGCTGCGTTACCTTACCCATGGCACCAACAGGCGTAATACCGGTTTCCCCAGAGACTCGAGCGGCAACGATGGCCAGGACGAATGTGAGCGCGACAGCAAAGGTACCCACCCAGAGTGGGATATCAAACATCGTGTATTGGCAGATAATGGAGAACGCCAGGGAAAGGACAATTCCCCAGATAAACCACTTACGGGGTACGTTTGTTGCGGACGGAGCCACGGCCTCTTGAGACTGTTCCTTGCGTGCTTTACGCTTTTTCATGGCCCGCCAGAAGGAGATGATGAACGAGGTCATGGAGGCGGTGACCATCAGGGCTACACCGGGCCATAGGAGCCATTGGACCAGAGGACCAAACCAGGATTTGTCCGGGTTGGCGGCGAGCCACTCCATACGAGCATCGGGCAGAGCACCATTACTGATAAGATAGGGCGCCATAATGAGCCAGGCGATGATGGCTCCGATGAGCATAGACAAGGCAGCCCGCATTCCAACGATAATGCCTGTTCCGATCATGAGAAGGCTGGGGTCGAGGCTGAATCCCAGATTCTTCATAGACGCCGCCTTTACGGCCAACCCCTTAGCTTTAGCGGCCGGTACGGCCAGGGAAAAGGGTAATGAAAGCTTAGGGATTTTGACGACCAATTTGCCGATTAGCATCAAGGTGGACGCGATACCTGCCGCAGCGAGAAGCATGCGGATCTTGGCCATGGCTTCGCTTCCCTTGGCGTACATCTCTCGTAATGTTTCGCCCGTGGCGATACCACTTGGGAACGGAAGATTTTCTCGTAAGAGCATTTGCTGCCGAAGTCCGATGGCGACAACAGCACCAAGGAGGGCTACGGAGAAGGTCCATACCGCCAAGATTCCCCAGGTAAACTCGAAGCCCGTCATCATGGTCAGGGCCGGGATGGGGGCGACCAGACCGGCCGAGGAGATGGATGCGCCTGCGGAGGCAGCGGTCTGGTTGATATTGTTTTCGTAGATATTCCAATCCCGAGTCCCGCGTTTTGCGCTGAGCGTCTGCCAGAACCCGTAGCTCAACAATGCGGCCGTGATGGACATATTAAAGCCCCAGCCGATCTTGAGGCCCGAATAGATATTGCAAAGGGAGAGGACACCACCGAGCAGCATTCCCGTTAGAATGGAGCGCAGGGTAAACTGCGGTACGGCTAGATTCGGTTCTGGATAGCCATGGTCTGGCGCACCATCCACATTCGTTGTCATAGGGCTTCCTCCGTAAGCTGGCGCATCTCACCTATCGTGAGCGAGCGTGATTGTCACGGTCCGTTTTTCTAAAAGGGACCCTTAGCGGCTTTGGTATACGCGAATTTTAAGCCCACCATGTGGGATAGGTGCGCTTTGGCGAGGTAGCCGAAGCCCTGTATAGCGTGCCAAAGCCTCGCTTGAGGTGATCAGCCCAAGTTTCCAATCGTTGAGTCGAGGGCGAACCATTTGGCCGAGAGAGGCATAGAGGTTTCGTAGGGTGTCGTTCTTTCCCACGCGATGGCCATAGGGTGGATTGCAGAGCAGAAGCCCCGGACCTTCGGGTAATTCGACATCGGAGAGGCTACAGGTTCGCACTTGAATATGGTCGGCGACGCCGGCTCGTTCTGCATTGCGTTGGGTAATGGCCACGGCCCCTGCGTCACGATCCGAGGCTAGAATCTGAATGTCCAGATCGGGCTTAACACTCTTCTTCGCGGCGGCGTGCTCTTCCTCGAAGATGTTCGAATCAAAGCCAGGCCAGTTCTGAAACGCAAAGCTTCGGTTGAGTCCCGGAGCTATATTTTTTGCGATCATTGCGGCTTCGATAGCCAGAGTACCCGCACCACACATGGGATCCGAGAACGCGTTGAAGACCTCTTCTCCGAAATGTTCCGAAGGACACCAACCACAGGCCAATAAAGCTGCAGCTGCCAGGTTTTCACGTAGGGGGGCTTTGGCGGATTCCAGGCGATAGTTTCGACGATGCAGATGCTCTCCGGATGAGTCGACACTCAGGGTACATTCGTTCTTTTCAATACGGGCGATGACGGTATTGAACGGATTCGTTGCGTCCCCATCCCCATCAAGGATCGGCGTTGTGAGCTTTTGGTCAACAGCGGCACTGATCGCTTTTCGGATACGCTCTTCCGCTGCTCCACTATGGTAGATTCGACTCTTTCGGCAGGTAACTCGGATCCGTAGCGGCACATCCGGTTGAAGAACTTCTGACCAGGGAAGGCGCGCAGTCTTCTGATAGAGTTGTGCCGGGTGGGTGGCATGAAATCGCCCCACCCGCCGAAGAACACGAGAGGCTGTTCGTAACCAGAGGTTGGTTCGAGCCACGAGGCGATCGTCTGCGAGGAAGCTCACCCCACCGTTGGCAACCTGGGTTTTGGAGATACCCAGATAGTTGAGCTCGTTGGAAACCGTAGCCTCCAATCCGGGCGGTGATACCGCAAAATATTCGATCTTTTCCGATCCCATGATGGACAGGTTCTAACCCGGGCGATGGTCTTTGTCGAACGACGTGGCTGGAATTGCAGGAAACTTGCAGTCCGCACATTATTTATGGCAGTGTTATGAAGTAGCACTTAATAAGTTTTGCTTTTTATGTTGGAGAAATGATGATGTCTGGCACCAAAGCCGTGGTGACCTGTGCCCTCACAGGTGTATTAACCAATCCGCAAAATCATCCGGTTCCAGTAACACCGGAAGAGATGGCGGCGTCTGCGAAAGAGGCCTTCGATGCGGGGGCTAGTATTATGCATGTGCATTTTCGGTCACAGGAGCCGGGCCGTGGCTTTATGCCTACCTGGGATCCGGAGATCGCCGGCGCAATATGCGATGCCATTCGCGATGCCTGTCCCGGGGTGGTGTTAAACCTTACAACCGGTGTTATTGGCGACGATATCAGCGGCCCTCTTGCCTGTCTTGAACGAGTACGGCCGGAGATGGCTGCTCTGAACGCGGGTTCGTTGAACTACCTTCGCTTACGACGAGATGGGAATTGGGCATGGCCACCAATTTTGTTCGATAACACTGTGGACAAGGTGAAGTCTTTCGTCGATGCGATGGTCGAGCTCAACGTTGTTCCCGAATGCGAATGCTTTGATACGGGGATATTGCGGAGTGTGGGCATGTTTGTGACGAACGGAATGTTGCCTGGACCACCCCATGTGTCTCTCGTAATGGGAGTGGCTAGCGGGATGCCAGCGAAAGCCGATTGGTTGCCTCTTCTTGTTGATGAGATGGTTCCAGAGACCCATTGGCAAGCGATCGTAATCGGCCGTCAGGAAGTGTGGGATGTCCACCGTCGAGTCGCGGAGCTCGGTGGGGATTTGCGTACAGGTGTGGAGGATACGTTCTATCTTCCGAATGGCGACAAGGCCTCGGGTAATGGCGAATTGATTGAAACAATGGTGTCCATGGCGGAAGAGACCGGCCGCACAATTGCATCTCCGGATGAGGCGCGAGCCCTTCTCGGGTTGGCATAGGAGTACGGTTATGAGTTCTAAACAGCCCTACCCTGCTCTGGCGTCCCGTACCGACCAGACCAGCGAAACCTTCGAAAGCAATCGCGAACAGAGCCTGAAAGGGCTTGAGAAGTTAGCGGAGGCCCAGGCCCAGGCTCGTGCGGGTGGTGGTGAAAAATACACCAAGCGCCACAAAGACCGGGGACAACTCCTTCCTCGAGAGCGTGTGGAATTATTGCTCGATAGGGACAGCTATTTTCTCGAGCTTTGTCCTCTGGCGGGCTATGGCGTCAGCGGTATCAACACGGGCGGTAGTGTCATCGGCGGCATCGGTATCGTATCGGGCGTTGAATGTTTGATAACGGCCAGTGACGCCACCGTGAAGGGTGGCGCGATCAATGAATATGGTATGCGCAAAACCCATCGATTGGCTGAGATCGCTGCGGAAAACAACTTGCCGGCCATTAATCTGGTGGAGTCAGCGGGGGCTGATCTGCCCAACCAGAGCAAACTCTTCGTGCCTGGGGGGCGTGCATTTCGTGATCTGACGCGGGCATCAGAGAAGGGCATACCCACGGTCTGTGTTGTATTTGGCAGTTGCACTGCTGGAGGGGCCTACGTTCCTGGCATGAGCGATTACGTCATCATGGTCAAGGAGCAGGCGAAGGTATATCTCGCGGGGCCGCCCCTGGTGAAGATGGCGACAGGAGAGGAGACCGATCACGAGAGTCTTGGTGGTGCGGAGATGCACAGCCGAGAATCCGGTGTAAGTGATTATCTTGCCGAAGATGAGGAAGACGCCATTCGAATGGCGCGTGAAGTGATGGCCCATCTCAATTGGTCCAAGGCCGCTGCACCCGAGCTTCGGGTGGTGGAAGCCCCGTTATACGATTCCGAAGACCTGCTTGGTATTGCTTCCGCTGATATCAAGATCCCCTTCGACTCTCGCGAGGTGATCGCGCGTATTACGGACGGCTCACGATTTAGTGAGTTCAAGCCTCTCTATGGAGAGACCCTGATCTGTGGATGGGCGCATATCCACGGGTACCCGGTAGGAATTCTGGCCAATAACGGCATCCTGTTTTCCGAATCTGCGAATAAGGGCGCACAGTTCATTCAGCTCTGTAACCAGTCGAATATTCCGCTGTTATTCTTGCAGAATATTACCGGGTTCATGGTTGGTACATCCTATGAGCGCGAAGGCATCATCAAGAACGGTGCGAAGCTCATCAACGCTGTGTCCAACAGTAAGGTCCCGGCGATTACCATCATGACGGGGGCCAGCTTTGGTGCTGGGAACTACGCTATGAGTGGGCGCGCCTATGCACCACGCTTTCTGTTTACCTGGCCCAATCATCGTATCGCGGTGATGGGAGGAAAGCAGCTCGCAGGCGTGTTGGAGATTATTAAGCGAGAGTCAGCCGAACGAAAGGGCGAAGAGGTAAACGAGGCCGGTCTTTCGACCGTAAAGATGATGATCGAAGCCCAGATCGACAAGGAGAGCGATCCCTTCTTCGCGTCAGCCCGACTCTGGGATGACGGCATTATCGACCCGCGTGATACCCGCTCGGTTCTCGCCATTTGTCTGTCTACTATTCATACGGCACCCGTGGAAGGCACCACCTCCTGGGGTGTATTCCGGCATTAAGGAAACGATGACAACGACTATAGAAACAAAAACCATTCATAAGATCCTGGTTGCGAATCGGGCAGAGATCGCGATTCGTGTTATGCGCACGTGCCGCGAGCTTGGAATACGCACCGTGGCGGTTTTCTCCGATGCCGACGCCAACGCTCCCCATGTTCGTTTCGCCGATGAGGCGGTACGAGTGGGACCAGCCCCGTCCATTGAATCCTACCTATGCATCGACAAGATGATCGCGGCGGCGCAGCGCACGGGGGCCGATGCGATCCACCCCGGGTATGGTTTCCTGGCGGAGAACGCCGAATTCGCCCAGGCCTGTGCCGACGCAGGTATTCTATTTATCGGTCCTTCAGCAGAGGCCATCCAGTCGATGGGCTCCAAGCGCGAAGCGAAGAAGATTGTGGACTCCGCTGGTGTGCCCGTCATTCCAGGCTACGATGGGGCCGACCAGAACCCCGCTGTTCTCATAGAGAAAGCCCGGGAGATGGGATGCCCCGTTCTTGTGAAAGCCAGCGCCGGAGGGGGCGGCAAGGGGATGCGAGTGGTCCGTGAGGAAGGCGAACTCGAGGCAGCTATTGCTGCTGCCAGGCGAGAGGCTGCGAGCTCCTTTGGGGATGATACGCTCCTGATAGAGCGCTACGTCGATGAGCCTCGTCATATCGAATTTCAGATTCTCGGCGATCAGCACGGCAATATGGTGCATGTCTTTGAGCGTGAATGCTCCATACAGCGGCGTCACCAGAAGATTATCGAGGAGAGCCCATCTGTCGCTTTAGATGCCGATCTTCGCGCCCGGATGGGTGAGGCCGCCGTAAAGGTGGGCCAGTCGATCGGTTACCATAATGCGGGTACCGTCGAGTTCATTCTGGCGCCCGATGGGGCCTTCTACTTTCTAGAAGTAAACACCCGTCTTCAGGTGGAACATCCGGTTACGGAGTGTATTACGGGGCTCGATCTGGTGCGGGAACAGATCCGTGTTGCCGAAGGGCACCCTCTGTCTTTTACCCAAGACGATTTAGAGGTTTCGGGGCACGCGATTGAATGTCGTATCTATGCCGAAGATCCCGACAACGGCTTTTTGCCTTGTAGTGGAACGTTGGTGGACTGGCATATGCCGGCGGACGAGAATGTACGCATCGATGGCGCGGCAGAATCGGGTTTGGAGGTGAGCGTTCATTACGACCCCCTCCTGGCAAAGATCATTGTTCATCGGGAGAACCGTGGAGATGCCATCCGAAGTATGGCGAGTGCGCTCGGACGCTTGTCGGCGCAGGGCATAGCGACCAATCGGTCCTTCTTGATACGTGTATTAGCACATGCTGGTTTTCATGCCGGCACGATCAGCACCCATTTCGTAGACGAGCACTCCAGCGAACTGCAGCCCGAGACGCTCACTTTGGACGCCTATGTAGGAAGCCTGGTTGCGGCTACACTACATAGCCATCGCGAACGCGTCGCAGACCAGACCATATTGCCGGCCCTGGTGAGTGGCTATCGCAACAATCGAAACTGTGATGCCTGGGCGTCGTATGCTGTGGGGGACGCGACCCATCGCATACTGTATCGAGATCTTGGAGGCGATCGCTACGAGGTCTCCCACGGGAACGAGGAGGTGGAATCCCTCGGAATCTGGACGGTCATGGGCCAGAAGGGACCAGAGCTGGAATTGGAAAATAGCAGCGGGCTTCGTTCGTCCTATCGGGTCGTTGCAGACGGACCGGTTGTCTATGTGCACGACGGCAGCCAGGCCTTCCAGTTAGACGAAATCCCCCGGTTCCCCGAGCCCGACCTTTCCGCCCAGCAGGGGGGGTTGACCGCACCCATGCCAGGGAAGGTTGTACGGATCGAAGTGGCCCAGGGCGAAGCCGTCGAAAAGGGCCAGGTCCTGGCCATTATGGAGGCCATGAAGATGGAACACTCTATCGCCTCGCCGGAGGATGGGACCGTACAGGCAATTCCGGTGGCGCAGGGCGATGTGGTGGACACGGGCCAGGTTCTCGTCGTTTTGGCCGAAAGCGCGTAACGTCAGCCCTTTCCGTGCCTGGTGTAGAACCCTGCCCTATGGCATAATCGCCACGACGGGTTGGGGAACCATATGTGGTATTATAGCCGTGATGGCCAGACAGAGGGACCGGTATCCGAAGAGGTACTACAGGTCCTGGTAAGGCAAGGGCTGGTGGGTCCCAACAGCTATGTTTATTGCGACGGATGGAGCGATTGGAAAAAAGCGTCGGCTGTCTTTCCAAACCTTTTTGGTCCTGCACCGCCACCACTGCCACCGGACGCCCGCCCGGTGCCTTCGGCACCCACAGCATCGCCGCCAGAGCCCGCTCCAAAGTCGGTGAAAACGACAGAACCGCAGGAGAGTGTCGCGCAAAGTGCGTTGGGAGCCCACCTGCAAAGGCATACGAAAAAGCGTTATCTGGTCTTCGGGATCCTGGGCCTTAGTACCTTTTTTCTGCCGTGGAATACGGAAAAAGAAACCCACTTCTATTGGGATTTGATGGGGGAGATCTCAGATGGGTGGTCGGGGATGAAGGGCTTTTTGATCGTCAGCTTGTTGAGCTCGATCGCCTGCCTGGTGGTCTCGCGCCTGTCGATACGACCCGCTATCCGGTCTTTGATCGTCGCCAGTATGGCCTGTATGGGGGCTCTATTCTTCTTCGTTGCTATCTCACAGAGCCTGTCGAATACGACGCGTATGGTCTTAATGGGCGGGAACAATACAGCACCGGCCGTGCAAGTCGCGTCTGTGGATAGTACTACGGCGGGCTATGAGAAAAATTGGGGCAAGACAGCGCCGAAGAGAGCGGGCGCGAAGCATCCGCAGGTGGCTTACGAAACAGGGACGATGGGACCAACCCGTGGCTACCCTCGTTCTGGGCCTCCCCCAGGTTTACAGAGACCAACAGGCTTACAGGGACCGAGTTTTGCGGCGACGGTAGCTTTCTTCGTCTTCTTTAGCTTTGGTCTAATCGCGTTGTCTTTCGCGACGCGCCTTCTGGCGCTACAGGAGCCAGGCCGGACCACACGCTTTGTGGTGATGGGGTCGGTTGGTCTGATCTTGCTGCTATGGGTTCTACCGGTGTTCCCGAATCTTGGTGCACCGGAGGCCCCAAGAACGATGATCGGTCTGACCTTTGCCCTCTTTGAATATTCGGACCGTTTCGGTGAAGCTGGTGCGGTCGCCATCTTGGCGGGTCTATACCTGCTCGCAATCCTACCCCTCGCGGCGATGGCCTGCTTTGGCCTTCAGAAACAACCGAATCCTACATTCATGCGCCTTCTCTCGTATGTCTACACGGTCCATGGACCGTTCCTATTTGTTCCATTGGGTCTGTATGTTCTGGTGGATGTGGGTTCTTTCGGCGCCTGTTTCTACCTGGCCTTTTACCTCTATATTCTCAGTGAGCTGATGGTAGACGGTCTTTTGGGGATCACCCTGCTGGCGCGGAAAACCTAAACACCACGCGGGCTGGGGAGATCTTGCTTGTGCTTTCGCTGGCGTTGGGTTAGTCAGGCCCGACCCTGGGGGGAGCCGGCATGGCCGAACTGATTACCATAAATCCCTACAATCCTGATCCACGCCTTCTGAGCACGGCAGCACGGAAGATACGCAGTGGTGGGATCGCGGTAATACCCACAGATACAACCTATGCCATCGTTTGTTGTGCCTCTACTCGGGACTCCATTAAACGGCTTCAGGCTCTAAAAGGCGTGGCCTCGGAAGGCAATAAGAAGCCTATGAGTGTCCTGTTTTCGGATATTGCGACCGTCACTGAGTACACCATGGGGCTCTCGAATCAGGTCTATCGAGCGATGCGCCGGACTCTACCGGGTCCGTATACATTTATCTTGAACGCCTCGTCACGGATCTCAGCCAAAGCCCTGAAGAGACGAAAAACAATCGGGGTTCGTATTCCAGACAATCCGGTCACTCTGGCAATCTTATCCGATATCGGTGGTCCGCTGCTCTCTACCAGCGTGGAGCATACAGACGAGGATCATCCTCTGGACGACCCCATTGAGATCTGCCGAACCCTGGATAACGCGGTGGATCTGGTCGTCGATGTTGGCCCCATCTATCCAGAAGAATCCACCGTCGTCGATTTTACGGAAAATGTAGCGGTCGTCGTACGTGAAGGAAAAGGCTCTCTCGACCTTTTATAGCGACTGTATCCGTAGACCATTCGAGTCCAGGGCCTGAAATGGTTCGCCTTTGAGCAGGAATTGATCGTCTCGGTATACCCCCGGACAGATGCTCTTATGCTCACAGCTCGAGCAGGCGTCGACATGGGACCAGTATTCGTTATGAGAGTAGGGTTCGGGCTCTTTCGTGGTTACATCGACCGAATAGTCTTCGAAGTAATAGTCCATCAGATTGGGTAGCAGCTCCGGGACCAGGCAGGCCTGCAGATTTCGAAAGGCTACCGTCATACCCAGGCTCTGTGCGTGTTGGGCAGCCGCGCGTGCGATCTGAGCGCGGGTCTGAAAATCGGGGAGTAGCTTTTCCCGATGGGTTAGACCGTCTCCGATGGGTTTTAGAAACGCCATAACTACGGGTGGAGCCGCGCAGCCGGCTTTCTGGGCGTGGCTATGTAGTTTGTCTAGAAGCTCGGGGAGCCCTGTGCCGTTGAGAAGGGTAACGCAGGTGTAGATGTAGAGGTTGAGCTGCGGGCGAGCCAGAATATTATCCAGGGCCAACCATTGTTGGTCTGCTCGTCCAGGTGTTCGGCTGATTTGATCGTATAAACCGGCATCGGCCGTATCGATCGACAGGTGGATCGTGCCCACCCCGCCTTCGATCAGTTGATCTACGAAAGCAGCATCCGATAGGCGAAGCCCGTTGGTCATAATTACATGGTCACCACCGAGTCCGGCCTCACGCAGCATATCCAGAGCTTCGAATAAGGCCGGGTAGATGGTGGGTTCTCCGCCGATCAAAATAGCCTTGTCGCAGTCGACAGAGACGCCCGCTGTGATCTGAGGTTGCAGGGATTCGACCGGAGTAAAACCCTTTGTGTCGGCATGTGGTGGAACCGCGCAGTAGACACAGAGAGAATTACAGGGACGGCCCGTATTTACATAGAAGGCGGGCGAGAGCCATTGACCGATGGTTCGAAGTTGGCTGTTGGGTTGCTCTAAGACCACATCCCGCCGATGGCCGTGAACATCGATGACGCGCATAGGCCGGAAGGACTTTTGACTGGCGCGCACGAGGGGTTTCGGTCGATCTGTTGGTCGTGAATTTTCCGCCAGCCACTGACCCAGCTTCTGGTATTCGGTGATGGGATCGCCCCATACGATGTCGGCGAACGTCTGCTGCAAAAGGGTCGTGTCCAGGGGCTCGTGCCCTCCCCCATGGGGACCGCGCCAGCGTGGATCTGGGTGTCGGCCCATCTCTGCTCGTATGCCGGCACCGTTGATGAGCGCCTCGACCGCCGCCTCTACAGTGACGTCATTGGGAGGGCCAACGTTCAACATACCAGGTCGTAGTGCCTGGGGGGCCTCGCACAGGCGAAGGATCACCTGGGCCACGCCAGCGACAGGCGCAATGATCTGTCGCTGATCTCCCGAACCAGGGATAAGGACCCGACCGGTCGAACCGGCCTCCAGATAGGCCTGCTCTCTGCGGTGTGGATCTGCGGAAGCCACCAGCCGCGGCAGGATGAGGCTATGAACGGTTCCAGCAAAATGTTCTTCGTAATAGAGGCGGGCGTTCTTCTTTCCACGACCATAGTCGTTGTCGGGATCGTGGGGCGCAGTTTCACTTGCACCGAGGAGACCAGGACTACATTCGGCGGTCGAGGAGGCGAACACCAGATGCTTCGGTTTACTGGTCGCGTTTCCAATGGCCTCGATTAGAGACTGCGCGTCCTCGGTTGAAAAGCCGATGAGATCTACGACTGCATCGCAGCCGTCGACGAGTCCGGTAAGGGTCGCAACGGTCTGCCGGTCGGCCAACGCGAACGATTCCTCTTCCGGCTGAAATTCATCGGCATTGGGCAGCCTTCGGGAGAGTCCCCGAACATTCCAATCGGAAAAGGCCGCCGCAACGGCAGGACCCAGTCGGCCGGTTATTCCCAGTATCGCAACGGTTTTTTGCCGATTCATCGTTGTCTCAGCATATCAGATAGCGGGTGCTGGTAGGCAGGTTGCCAGACGATGGTCATGGTTTAGGGACAGTCCGGCAGATCGGAGCGAATCGAGGGTTCACTCGAAGTGGAACCGGTCATGATCAGATTCGGCGAGCTGATCTGAATACGCCCGTTCGAACCGTCGCCACCGTCACTCTCATAGGTTCCACCTGTTCCTCCATCGACGTTGATTTGACCGCCCATGAAGAGGTACTCGGCTTCAAGCCAGACCATACCTCCAGCACCGCCACCGCCGCTTCCGGATACGCAACCTTCCAATGGTGCTACCTTTTCACCACCGTTGCCGCCCCGTGCGTCGATAAAGCCGTTTGCTGCGATATGGATGTCCAACGCGAAGATCTTCACGGCTCCACCACCGCCGCCGCCGCCGCCACCATTGGCGCCACCGCCAGCACCGCCGCCACCGCCGGTAAATTTGCTCATATCTGGATCACTGAAGGAAGACCCACCATTCGGTGCTGCGCCACCATAATTACATTGGCCGTTGGTACCGGCTGTGGCTGAGCCACCGCCACCGCCACCGGATCCACAGGCGAAGTCTCCGCCCTGGGCGGCTGTTCCGTCGGAATCGGGCGCGATGCCACCATTTCCTCCACTACCACCACCTGGTTCTCCATTGGGCGCACCACCCACCCCATTGGGGTTTCCGCAGGTGCCACCGCCGCCACCACCGCCGCCGCCGCCGCCAGGGCCGGCGTCACCACCGTCTGGGTTGGCGTCCGGTGCCGAATCACTGCCGTCGCGCCCAACGAGTGACAGAGTACCTTCGATGACCGCGTTGGAGGTGTAGATGATGAGTGGTTCGGCTCCTGTGACGAGTACGGTTACATCCGCGCCAATAGCAAAGGTATCAAAATGATAGGTCCCGGATGGTAGCGTGGTGCTGACCAGTGCCTCAAAGCTACCATTGGCGGTCGTGCCACAAGCGGGTACGCAATCCCCGTCGATACAGCCCTCTGTGGCGGTACAGACGATCCCACAACTACCGCAGTTGTCGGAGTCGTTGAGGAAGTTTACGCAGGTGCCCCAACAGGCTGATAAGCCTTCCGGACAGGACAGGGCGCAGCTTCCGTCGACACAGACGGTGCTGGGGTCGCATACATTACTGCAGGAACCGCAATGGTGGGGATCACTGTTGAGATCCGCGCAGGAGCCAAAACATGGTGTCAGGCTCTCACCGCATGCCACATCACAGGTGCCGTTAAAGCAGACCTGGCCAACGCCGCAGGTGTTGTTACAGTCACCACAGTTGTTGGGATCGTTGAGAATATCCTTACAGATCCCTCCACATTTCTTCATGCCTGGAGCACAGGCTAATAGACAGGTGCCACCGGTGCAGAGCTCACCAACGCTGCAGTTGAGGTCGCATTCACCACAATTATTCCAGTCGTTCTGCAGGTCTTTGCAGACATCACCGCATTGCGACATGCCCAGACCACATGCGAGCATGCAGGTGCCGTCGTTGCAGACTTCACCTGGTAGGCAGGCTGTGCCGCACGAACCACAGTTGGCCAGATCGGTTTGGAGATCTTTGCAGCTACCGCCACAGTCCGCCAGATTGGGCGGGCAGGACAGTGTACATACGCCGTCAAAGCATACCTCGCCCGATGCACATACGGTGTCACAAGTTCCACAGTTGTTGGGGTCTGTTAGTACCGCAGCGCAATTATTGCCGCACTCTTGTTGGCCTTCGCCACAGTTCAATACACAGCCATCGGCCGAGCAGATTTGTCCCGCTTCACAGGCCGCCCCACATGCTCCACAGTTCAGGGAGTCGCTGATCGGATCTTTACAGGAACCGTCACAGTCCAACATGCCTTCAGTACAGCTAAGCTGGCAGGAACCTTCCGAGCAGACCCAACCGGACCCACAGGCGTTGTCACACGCTCCACAATAGGAGGGGTCACTTGTGATATCGCGGCAGGCGTCGTCGCATATCAGGAAGTTCGGCCCACAGCTTAGCTGGCAGCTTCCCTCGGTACATACGTATCCGGGCTCACAGACCACATCACAGCTACCGCAATGCAGGGGGTTGTGGATCGGGTCGACGCATAGCCCACCGCAGTCGATTAGAGATCCACCGCAACTCGGAAGACATTCGCCGGAAGAGCAAAGCTGGCCAGCAGGGCACGCTGTCTCACAGTCACCGCAATATTGGGGGTCGATTTGTACGTCTTTACAGACGCCTTCACAGTTTGCGAACCCAGTGGAACAGTTGAGCACGCAGGCTCCTTCTTCACAGCGCTCACCGGCGGCACACTCCAGATCACAGCCCCCGCAATTCGTATAATCTGTTTGGGTATCGCGGCACGATCCGTTGCAATCTTCCAAGCCAACACCGCATACATTTGTACACGCAGCACCGGAACAGACTTCGCCTTGCGGGCATGCGTTTCCGCATTCGCCACAATGTTCGACGTCACTTTGAATATCCTTGCAGGCGTCTCCGCAATCATACAATCCGGTTGGGCAGTCCAACCGACAAGAGCCAAAAGAGCACCGTTCGCCCGGAGCGCATTCGATTCCACATGTTCCGCAGTGGTTCGAATCGGATGAGAGGTCTACGCATTGACCAGCGCAGTCGGTTTGCCCAGACTGGCAAATCACGATGCAGCTACCGGCGTTACAAAGCTCGTTTGGACCACAAGCGATTCCACAACCTCCGCAATGCTGCGGATTGGAGGACAGCTCTGCACAGGTTCCCTCACAAGAGGCGAGACCTTCAGGGCAATCGCCGCTCGATCCGCAGGACAGCACAAAAATCGTAGAACAAAGGATGAGGAAACGAGGTATAGCAGACAGAGCCGACATGATGCGTCTTCCCTATGTTCCGAGTTATAAGAATGCCCAACCTGTTGAGGGTACAAACCAGGGGCGACGGGGTCAAACGTCCAGAAGATAGATGTGGTAGTTCCCTGCTAACGGTTGTTCATGGTAAGAAGACGATCCAGTCCGGTCATGGAAACCGATTGAGAGTCCTCCGCGCTGGGAAAACAAAGCTCTCTTATCGTTAGATCCACCCGCTTCATGCCGATACTCGAACATAATAATATACGGTTTCACTACGAGACCGCTGGTGAGGAAGGGACTCCCGTACTACTGATAATGGGCTATTGTGTTCCGGGCATTGGCTGGATGCCACAGATACCGGACCTGTCGAAGTCCCATCGGGTGGGTTGGTTTGATCACCGTGGCGTAGGGCAGACATCCATGTCCCCCAACCCCTTCGAGATCAAAGATCTGGCCGAGGATGCCCTGGCAGTGATGGACGCCATGTCCTTCGAAACAGCGCATGTGGTAGGCGTATCTATGGGAGGCATGGTGGCACAGGAGCTTGCTCTCAATGAACGAAGCCGCGTTCGCTCTCTCACCCTGATCGCAACCCATCCCGGAGGCCGATTTGCAGCCCGCCCGTCGTTGCGTGGTTTGTTCGAGGCGTTACGTATTCTTACGAAAGGGGCGGCCAATCGTTCGACGTCAGTACGAAATCTATTATTTCCACGCTCGTTTCTGAAGACTTGTGATCCGGATTGGCTCGATCGAACCATGGAACGAGATTTCGGAGTTCCCGTACCCGGCGCGGCGAGGCGTAGCCAATTCCGGGCCGTTTTGGGTCATGACGCACGTTCCAGGCTTCATCGGTTGGAGGGACTACCAACGCTGATCGTCAAGGCCGGCCAGGATATTCTTATTCACCCAAAGCAAAGCGATCGACTGCATCAGACGATTCCAGGCTCAACGATGGTCGTAATGGACGATGCCGGCCATGGGATCATTCGTCAGTGTGCAGGGGAGCTGAATAGAGTATTGCTCGATCAGTTTGCTGCGGCGGACTGGGTGCTTCAACAAAGGGGGAGTTCATGTTCTGGGGGCTAAGTGCAGCGATGCTGATACTCGCGATGGCCTATGTGTATGCGGAGTACCGTAACAACCTGCCCATTGTTTGGATTACCAAGATAGGTGCCTCTACAGCGTTCCTCGTTCTGGCGTGGCAGCAGGGTGCCATGGATAGCTCCTATGGCCAATGGATTCTGCTCTCTCTTTTTTGTTCCTGGCTTGGAGATGTCTTGTTGATTCCAAGGCAAGACGCCATTTTTAAGATCGGTATTTTAAGCTTCTTTCTGGCCCATGTGGCGTATATCGTAGCTTTTACCCGGCTTGGAATTGACCCGACGTCTTCGTTGCTCGCGGCAGCACCATTGGTTGTTGCCGGTGGTTTCATTCTTCGTTGGTTACTACCGACGGTCGCTAACGAGTTACGCGTCCCAGTGATTGCCTATGTGATCGTGATTACGGGAATGGTGGCGACCTCTGTTGGTGTGGCCTGGCGCCTTGATTGGCCGATTATCGCGGTGGCGGCGACGATGTTCTGGTTGTCGGACCTGTCCGTTGCGAGGGAACGTTTCATTCAATCCACAGTGGTCAATCGGCTATGGGGTATCCCGATGTATTACGGAGCCCAGATTGTTTTCATTACCACCCTCTCGGGATAGATAAACGAGCACTGCAGGCAGCCAGGAAACGATTCTGGGAATTCACTATCGAAATGATATGGTGGCGGCGAAATGGTTGGGAGAAGCAGCTTGATGCGATGCGGGATAGGCTACGGCCTTCTATTGATCTGGATGGTAGTGTCTTGTTCGTCGGAGACGAAAGCACCGACTGTTGATCCGTTCTCTACTTCGGCACGTGAGGGGTTTGTGCGTGGATGCGTAGATCACGGCCAGCGTTCGGTGGGAGAGGAACTGGCACAGAGTCTATGTTCTTGCGTGGTCGATCATTTTGCCAAGGCACTGGATGCCGAATCCTATCGAAGCCTCTCTAACGACTTGAGCAAAGGGGTTCTTTCCGAAGAGGCCGTACAGGCCTTTGCGCGGTGTTTCGGGAAGGAAGCGGACGTAGCTAATGGATATCCTTCACAAGTTCGAGCCGTGCTATCGAATCACTGCATGACGATCTTGTCGTCCAGAGCAGGAGAAAGCGAGGATAAGGCGATGCAAGAGCAACGAAAGGCTCGTGATACCGCGGACTGTGAATGTGCCGTAAAGCACGTAGAGCAAACAGTACCTGTAGATCGGCTCATTGGCTCGCTCGGCCCCAACGCAGAACCCGTCGCCCTATTTGACGGTGTGCTTGCCGCCTGTCGCGGGGAGGCGAAAAACGCCAGCACAGAGTAAGGGCTGCGACGGCGAGGTTCAGCTCGTCGCTGGAACACTTCCGAGCACTGCGCGCGCGCGTCCGTGCATACTTTCTGTAAGGTGCTGATGGGCCACGTAGATGCCATTCAGGGTGGCAATAGCCTCCTCAAGATGGTCGTTTACGATGGTATATTTATAATGGCCGTATTGCTGCATCTCGTGTTTTGCAATGGCGAGACGCTTCTCAATGATCTCGGTAGAGTCGGTTCCCCGTCGTCGTATTCTAGTCTCTAATTCGGCGTAGCTGGGCGGCAGAATAAACACGGATATCGCCTCTGGATGGGCTTTGAGAATTGCAATTCCACCCTGGTAGTCCACATCGAAGAGAACATTGGCTCCGGCGGCTAGTAGTCGATTTACCTCTTTATGGCTCGTACCATAACGATTCTGATGTACGTGGGCCCATTCTAGAAAATCTCCGGATTCGATCATTGCGTCGAAGGTAGGATTATCAACGAAGTGATAATCAATACCGTCTTTATCTCCAGGACGAGGACTTCGTGTTGTATGGGAGACGCTGATCTGCAGATCCGGGTGTTTACGCATAAGGGAATGCGCTAGCGTTGTCTTGCCTGCTCCCGACGGGGCAGAGATAACGAATAATCGGCCCAGGTGCCCGGTCTCTTCGTTGGGACTATGCTCTGTCACTGCGGGGTTTCCGGCGCGATAAATCCGAAACGATGGGACAGAGTTTCGGGTGTGTTGCTAGACAAAATCAGATGTCCGGAGTCTGTGACGATCACCGAACGGGTTCGTTTGCCATGGGTCGCATCGAGCATTTGCCCGTTGTCACGTACAGCCTCTTTTAGACGACGAACAGCCATTGTATTTGGATACAGGACCGCCACGATCTTCTCAGGATTGATGTAGTTTCCGTGTCCGACCGGTACCAGGCCATGTTGTTTCAGCTTCATCGTGATTTTCTCCCGCTCTCCATCAGGCTACATTTGCTACTTGTTGCCGAAGTTTTTCTACCTGCACCTTCATATCGACGACAAGCCCCCGTACGATAGCGTCCGCTACCTTCGAGCCGATAGTATTTACTTCCCGAAGCACTTCTTGAAGCAGAAAGTCAAGCCTCTTGCCGCAAGGCTCTGTAGTTTTCAGTCGTGTTTGTTCAAAGGCATCCATATGGGTTTTCAGGCGTACCAGTTCCTCATGGATATCCATCTTATCCAACAGTAAGGCGATCTCCTGCTGGATTCGTGTTTGTTGCTGTTCATCGGATAGTTCGAGAGATTGAAGCCGAGCTGTAAGCCGCTCTGCGTGAGGAAGCTCAAGCCCTTGTTGTGCGGTATCAATTTGTTGGACGAGCTGTCGTAAATTTTCGATCCCGCCTCCGAGGTCATCCGTCAGAGCCTTTCCTTCTGCAAGGCGCGCCTCCGTAAGGTTTGTAAGCCCCTGCTTAAGCGCGACAATTAGATCGGCCACCAGCTCCTCGCTGCTGCTATCGCCTTCGCTATGCTCAAATAGTTGTGGCCCCATGACCCGGCAGAGGGTTTCAAGTGAGATGTCACCCGATAACCCAAGTCGTTCTCCAATCTGTCTCAGATCGGATGCCATCGACTCCGCTAAAGCCGAGTTGATAGATGGAGCTTTAACGACCCCAGTATTGGCTTTGAGCTCTACGTCGATATCGATCTTTCCTCGGGAGAATGCACTTCGGACCAGAGGGTAAAGACTATCTTCATAGGGCTGCAATAGGGAGGGTAGGCGAATCCGGCAGTCGAGAAAACGACTATTTACAGAGCGTAGGCGTATCTGTACTTCGGCGGCTTCCCCACGGTGTGCAACGGTAGCAAACCCTGTCATGCTTTGAATCATTCGGGCACCCTACCATGCGATGGCGGCCCATGCACCTGTTTGTGTTCGTGTGACGCACAACGTCAGTCAACTGACAATTTACGGGAGTCATATGGATGAAGTTTTTTTTTACCGATCTTTGCTAGACTGGGTGAAATGCAAATCATAACAAAGACTTGTGGGTTTTTTGCAACCTTGCGAAATTGTTGTCAGACTATGGCATGGAATGTGCACCTCAGGTTGGGGTGCTTGAATTACGAGCTTTTCTAGAAAAGAAAAAACCATTCACAGGGAGGATAATATGCTTCAACTTCTACGACGGCGGAACAAGGGTTTTACGCTCATCGAGCTTATGATCGTCGTTGCGATCCTTGGTATTCTTGCTGTGGTGGCCGTGCCTGCGTTCATTAAGTACATGCGGCGCGCTAAGACCTCAGAGGCTATCGACATGCTCGATAAAATCTACAAAGGTGCCGCCTCATACTACACGAACCAGCGCATCAACTCGGCAGGGGAAAAGCTTCCGTGTCAGTTCCCAGCCCCAGTAGGCTCAACACCGGACGGTGGATCTTGCTGTGACTTGGACACAAATGATGACGAACGTTGTGATTCCGCACCAGAGAAATGGGATGATCCTACCTGGTCTGCCCTTTCGTTCCAGATGACGGATGAACATTATTTCGTGTATGAGTACGACTCAACAGGTACGTTAGCAGATGCGAAAATGACAGCATCAGCATACGGAGATCTTGATTGCGATACAGTGATCTCAACGTTCCAAAAGCTTGCCTTTGGTGATCCACAGGCGACCAAGTCGGAATGTTCGATCCGTGGTGCTGCCGCTTTCTATGTAGAGAACGAAACCGAGTAAAACGCCGGTATTGTTTTCTAGAGTTGCTTGGAAAAGGGGTGGATTTATCTCCACCCCTTTTTCCGTTTTGAAGCTATACTTGCTATTGGGTAAGACGAGAAACAGGTGAGGTATACGATGACGATGAATTCGCGCCAAAGACGTATACGAGGTTTTACGCTTATTGAGCTTATGATCGTTGTGGCTATCCTCGGTATTCTTGCCGTAGTAGCTGTACCCGCCTTTATCAAATACATGCGGCGAGCGAAGACCGTGGAAGCGGTCGATATGTTAAATAAAATCTACAAGGGCGCGGCCTTTTATTATTCCAACCCCAAGGTCGGCCTGGATGGAGTTAAACACCCGTGTCAGTTCCCGCAAGCGCAGTCGATTACACCGAATGCCAGTTCGTGTTGCGATGATAGTGTCGATTCGAATGGCGATGAACGTTGTGATTCCGATTCGAATATCTGGAATACCGACACGTGGGCCGCGCTGACTTTTGAAATGCGTGATGAGCATTACTTTATCTACGCGTACGATTCGGAAGGTGTTCGTGCGGAGGCCATAATGACAGCTTCGGCCTATGGCGATCTGGATTGTGATGATGTTACATCGACGTTTCAGATTTTAGGCCTGGGTGATCCACAGGCTGGTGATATTGAATGCTCAATTCGAGGAGCTGCTGGCCTCTATTCGGAAAACGAGACCGAATAAGCGCCAGATATGGCGGCATTCAGTTTTTTGTTGTCAGCTCTTTTAGGCATAGCGCGACAAGATCTTCGACGGTTTTGGGTTCGCCAGTCTTTTCGATAACGACTTCTATGGTTGTTAGAATGTCCTTTTGCGGGAAGCCAAGGGCCTGAAGTGCCATAATTGCATCTTTTCGGATCGGACTTCGGCTCTTTTGTGCTGATTTGGCCTTACCGGCAGGAAGTATCGTGGAGCCAAGTCCCTTCTCTGCGAGCTCCAGGCAAATCCGTGCAGCCATCTTCTTTCCGATGCCAGGAACCCGTTGAAGAGCTCGTACATCTTCAAGCGCAATGGCTCGAGTTAGCTCTTCGTAGCCTAGAACAGACAGAATCTGTAGACCGCTTCTTGGGCCCACCCCGCTTAAGCCAATCAATGTTCGAAAGGCGTCACGACATTCGGCATCTTCGAAACCGTATAGCTCTAGCCGGTCTTCCGAGACGTGTGTGTGTACAAAGACCGCGAGTTCGGTGTCTCCACGACCCGTGGCTGCCGCCACAATGGATGTGGTCGCCATGAGCTCGTAACCAACCCCCTGTACATTCAGGATGATACGGTTTTCACCAGCCGCTACCGCTGTACCACATAACCAGCCAATCATACGGGTCTCCTATACATCGAGTTCACGCCGCATGGCATGACTCAGAGCTACGGCCAGGGCGTCGGCTGCATCCTCAGGCGGGATCTTTTGAAGACCCAGGAGCTGTGACACCATGAGCTGAACCTGGTCTTTCGTAGCACGTCCGCTTCCCGACACATTCTTCTTTATTTCGGCGGGGGCATATTCGTGTACGGATGCCCCGGAAAGCTCGGCGACGACCAGAGCAATACCTCGAGCATGACCCAGAACCAGAGCGCTTCTCGCGTGTCGTTGAACAAACACCTGCTCTACAGCGACCGCATCTGGATTATGTTTCTTCAAGACGTCATCCAGGCCTTGGTAGATCTGCAAAAGTCTTGTTGGGAGGGCTGTTTTCGACTTCGTACGAATCACACCATAATCCAAAACGCGAAAACGGCGGTCACTTTGTCGTTGAATCACGCCATAACCGGTTTTCACGGATCCTGGGTCAATACCTACTACTATGATTTCTGTTGAGGCCAAGGGTTCTATTTCCGGTGGGATGGCACTTCGCCGCGAAGGACAAATGCAGGGTTAATCCTGTAGAGACGCGTTAGTGTGGAGTTGTTGCACATCGTCGTAGTCGTCGAGTGCCTCGAGAAGCCGAAGAACCGCTGCGGTCTTGTCTTCGGCTACATCGAGAGGGTTCTGTGCGTTGTAGGTCAGGTTGGCCTCGAGACATTCGATACCGGCTGCTTCCAGGTTCTGGTGGACCTGAAATAACTGATCAGAACCGGTTTGAATCACGAAGGTGTTCTCTTCTTTATGAACATCTTCTGCGCCCGCTTCGAGTGCTGCGAGCATAATTTCGTCTTCGTCGAGAGATTCTCCATTCACCAATACATTACCAACCCGGGTAAATTGCCAGGCAACGGCATTGGGCTCCGCCAGGCTCCCCCCGTATTTGGTAAAGATATGCCGGACATCGGCGACGGTCCGCGTCTTATTATCTGTTACGGCTTCTACGAGGATCGCCACACCGGAGGGGCCGTATCCCTCGTACATGACCTCTTCGTATTCCACACCCTCGAGCTCGCCCGTACCCTTCTTAATGCCTCGCTCAATATTGTCACCGGGCATATTTGCGCCTTTGGCGGCTTGAATGGCAGCGCGAAGACGAGGGTTACCATCTGGATCTCCCCCACCCAGTCTGGCTGCGACGGTAATCTCACGGATGAGTCGCGTGAAGATTTTGCCCCGCTTCGCGTCTTCACGGGCTTTCTTGTGTTTGATGGTACTCCACTTGTTGTGGCCACTCATGGAACCTCCATCCCAGGCTACTTCTAGGTTCACTATTAGCACGGGTTTTCAACAGGAAACAACCGTTGTTATTGGTTGAAGCTGATGGGGGATGCCAGGGGGATTCTTGACACCCCAACATGGCCTGCTTATCGTTGTTTTAGGAGGTTATTTGATCCTCCAGAAAACGCAGGAGCGGTAGCATGGGCCAACCTCGCAGCACACGAAAATACGGACGTATTGGTTTCTGCACACTTTTCGGTCTGCTTATTCTTGGCAGCAGTGGATTGGGTTGTGTCACAACCCGCGCGGCAGGGTTGGAAGAAGGGCAGCCGAAAGCCGATATTCTTTTCACCAATACGGATAATGTGGCGGCTACCAAGCAGCTGGTGACCCTCCTGAAGGAGAATAACTTCAAAATTCTCAACGAGGACTCGAAGTGGTTCACGCTCAAATATCGTGGAATGGCCTATTGGGTCAGCCCGAAACTTTCTCCGCCAGGCAAGGTCGATCGCGTTATTGTTCGTCGCTACCATGTAGTGAAGAAGGCTGCGAAGGAAGATCCGCGCGATGTCATTCGAATGGTTTGGCGTCTTAATGAGCGCTTGAATGTTGGCCAATTCTCGTTGGATAAAGACCGCGACCTGATGATTTTATGCCATATCACGTTTATTGATACTCTCGGCGTGCGTGATATCGAGTATTTCCTGAACTATATGCACGAGTTTCAGGCAGATATGGAGAAGGCAGCGCCGGAGCTACGAAATATTCTGGAATAAGCCGGTTTCCAAAACCTGTTATTCGTGCGAATACTCTTGAATTAGGTGGTGTTTTAGACGAATTGGGATGACGTCCGATTGACCGTGCGTTATTGTCACCGTGGATGCACCAAGCGTGCTATACACAGATCCGCAAGGAGGAACTCGAAATGCAAGATCTGCTCAATGCTCCAGTAAATTCAGTTGCCGAGTCGCCTGTTGATATTCGGCTTGCCTTTTTAAAGCGCGTATATGCCTGGATGACAGCCGGCCTGGTTGTATGTGGCCTGGGTGCAGCTATCTCAATCGAGAGCGGTTTGACGATGGAATACCTCATCAAGCCAATGTATAGCGGTTCTGGCTTTGCACGTTTCTTTGGCCATCTGTTGATGTTGGGCGGCTTGATTGTCACGATGATGTGGGCTTTCAAAGCGCGACATACTCCTACGATGAATACGATCGCCTTTGCGACCTTCGCGGCTTTCCTGGGCTTTATGATCAGTGACATCATCCTTGTCGCTTTGATCGTATCGGGCGCCAATGCCGAGACCGCAAACGCACTACGCGCGGGAGCAATGCCGAACCTGGATGGAACGCTTGTCTATCAGGCTCTCGGTGCCACGGTTGCCATGTTTGCAGGTCTTACCTTCGTAGCCTTCACATCGAAGAAAGACTTCTCCTTCATGCGGGGGATTCTTACGGCTGCTCTCTTTGGCCTGATCGCGTTGGCTATTATTAACATCTTCGTACAGAGCTCGGCCCTGGCGATGGGGATTACGCTTCTTGGTATCGTAATCTTCTCTGGATACATCCTCTTCGATACCCAGAAGATCATGCGGACCTACCCAGCCAACGAGCATGTGGCAGGTGCCATCACTTTGTTCTACGACTTCGTGATGCTGTTCGTCTTTATCCTTCAGCTTTTGATCCAGCTGACGGCAAATCGCGACTAAAGACGAGATATAGAGATCATCAAACAGGCCCCGGCGAAATCCGGGGCCTGTTTTCGTTTTGCCGCCAGGGATGTCAGAAAGATCCATCGTGCAAGTCATACGTCTTTGCCGAATACCGGCATTAGCGGTACGGTATCGATCTTCCATCCTTGAGGTGCTCAGTGATGCGTTTTACTCGGACTTCACTTATCTTGGCTTTCTTCTGCCTTTTGACGGCCGCGACATGCGGTATACCGAAAAAGACGGATACAACGATTCAAGGGACATCTTCCACGGCAAAGATAGATGTAAGCTCCGATGAAGCCAGCGAAGGGCTTACGGTTCGGCTGGAGTCTGGAACACCGGAAAAGGATAGGAACGAGCAGGAAGCGGCCGTCAAGGCTGTGAAACTCGATGAAAAGGTCACCGCGAAGATCCTTACTCGACTTAAAGAAATCGCGGTCAAGAAGAGCGATGTGCTGGCGTTTTTCAAGCGTCAGGGGTCGTTACCGGCTCCCCGCACGGGTGATACCGTAAAAGGAACGTTCCCGCCGGCGGGTACCCAATCCACCGTCGAGACACAGGATCCGGGCGATCTCGAAGTCCTTCGTTTTGGGCCCGACGGGGATGTACCGATCACGGGCACTCTGTCCGTGTCGTTCTCGCAGCCGATGGTCGAGCTTACATCCCATAAGGATTCCATTGCCAAGGGTGTGCCGGTCAAGCTCACACCTGCGGTAGAAGGTAATTGGCGCTGGGTAGGGACAAAGACCCTGCTCTTTGAGCCGAAGCCACGCTTTGCAATGGCGACGCACTATGCAGTGGAAATACCCGCAGGAACGCGTTCCGCATTGGGTAAACCCCTCAAAGAAGCAGTAAATTGGAAGTTTTCAACGCCACCACCGCAGGTGAAGCAAACAGGTCCGCAGGGTTCGGGGAACAAACTCGACCCCATGCTTGTGATTCGCTTTGATCAGCCCATCGACAAGAAGGAAGTTCTGAAGAAGACATCCATCCGTTGTGGTGAGGAGACGTTTCGTCTCCGTTTAGCCTCGGTTGCTGAGATACGCGACGAGCTGAATACGGATTACGATCCCAAAGAAGATGAACATGCGGATCGTTGGGTTGGCCTGAAGATTGATAAGCCCCTGCCAAAGGCCGCCCGCGCTGTTGTGACGTTGGCCGAAGGCATTCCATCGAAAGAAGGTCCAAGAGTAACCGAGACTCCGCACACCTTTTCGTTCCGTACCTATGATCCACTGAAAGCGCGTCGCGTTCGTTGCTGGGGCGGATGCCGACCTGGTGCGGTCATCGTTGCGCAGTTCAACAACACACTGGCGACGAAAGATGTCTCGCCCAGCTGGGTGAAAGTTACACCGGCCATAAAAGGGCTGCGAGTCGAAGCGAGTGGCAATAATTTGTACCTGAGCGGTGATCTGAAAGGCATGCAGACCTACGAGGTGGTGCTCGATAAGAACATAAAGGATATGTACGGCCAGATCCTTGGGGAGTCTTCTAGCCATTCGGTTGAGGTCGGTCCGGCCAGGCCACAACTCTTTAATATTACGGATAACTTTATTGTTATCGATCCCTCCGCCAAGCCTACCTACCCGGTTCATAGTCTGAACCATAAGCGGCTCTGGGTGCGTATGTACTCTGTGGGCCCGAAAAACTACCAGGCTTTTAAGGACTACCAACGACGAGGGATGAATGAGAAGAAACAAGCCAGTCCACCCGGCCAGCTGAAATTCGAGAAGCTAATCGAGGTTGATGGTGGTGAAAACGAGTTGAATGAAACCCTGGTTGATCTTACTCCCGCGCTAGAGGATGGGCTCGGTCAGGTCCTGTTATGGGTTTCAGAAGAGCACCTGGCAGAGCGTTCGTGGAAGCGCCAGCAGTTTGTGACCTGGATTCAATCGACGAAACTTGCTGTGGACGCCGTCGCCGACCGAAGCGATCTAATCGCCTGGGTGAACCAGTTGGAGACGGGTTCTCCCGTGAAAGGGGCTCGCGTGGTCCTATGGCCTGGGTCGAAACAGGAGCTTACGAACGCAAAAGGTCTGGCCAGCATGACGCTGCCCGCAAAACGGGAAGACGCACAGATGCTCATCGCGAGTAAGGGCAAAGATCTCGTGATGCTTCCGAAATCTACGGGGTATTGGAGTGAATCCGGCTGGTCACGTGGCATCCAGAATCCGACCCTGATCTGGCACGTCCTCGATGATCGGAAATTATACCGTCCAGGAGAAGAGGTCCGTGTAAAGGGATGGACGCGTGTTGTTCATTGGGGAAAAGGCGGTGGGATCTCTCCTGCGCCTTCAACCTTCAAAGATCTGACGTACGAGGTGTTCGATGTTCGTGGCAATAAGGTGGCATCGGGTAAGACGAATGTCGGTGAGTTGGGGGCTTTTCACCTGAAATTCAAGCTAAAGGACACCATGAACCTGGGCTCGTCCCGGATCGTTTTAAAGGGCCGTAACGTCAAGATGGCAGGAGGCCAGCACACCCATACCTTCAAGGTACAAGAATTTCGACGACCGGAGTTTGAGGTCAATGTTTCGGCGAATGAAGGGCCTCACCTTGTTGGAGGGTCGGGCCTATTCCTTGCCAAAGCAGCGTATTTCTCTGGCGGCCCCCTGGCTGGCGCCGAAACCCATTGGAATGTCTCGGTTCGACAGGGGCATTTCCGTCCGAAAGGACACGAAGAATATACATTTGGGTTTTGGACGCCATGGTGGGATAAGAGCGCGAATTACAAAGCCCCGGCCCGACATTCCTTCACCGGAAAAACCGATGCACTTGGGAACAATCGATTACGGGTTCATTTCGATGCGGTGAATCCACCCCGCCCCATGTCGGTAGTCGCGAGGGCCTCTGTTGAGGATATCAACCGTCAGAGCTGGACAGGTACGTCATCGGTCGTGGTGCATCCATCCAACTACTATGTGGGGATGAAAACAGATCGGTATTTCGTAAAACGAGGCGACCCATTAAAGGTATCCGTCATTGTAGCTGACCTGGATGGTAATCCCGTAAATGGAGCGGAAACAACCGTGGAAGCCGTTCGTGTTGTACGCCAATGGAAGCGGGACGAGAACGGGAGTTGGAAGATGGAGACTTCCCGGAAAGACCCGCAGTCATGCAGTTTTACTAGCACAACGAAAGCTGGGGTATGCAAGTTCAAGACCTCTGTTGGTGGTGAATACGATATCGTGGCGTTGGTGAAAGATACCAAGGGGCGACCCAACCAGAGTCGTATGATGCGCTGGGTCAGCGGGGCCAAAGCCCCCGTCAAACGTAAGATTGAGCAGGAACAGGTGACATTGATTCCTGATAAAAAGGTGTATGAGCCGGGCGATGTTGCGGAGATTCTAATTCAATCACCGATCGAATCCGCAGAAGCGTTGATAACCATTCGTCGCGGTGGGGTGCTGAGCAAGGAGCGGATCCGCATGAAGGGGTCTTCCCATGTTGTGAAGGTACCCGTAGCCAAAGAGCACATTCCGAATCTCGCGGTGCAGGTCAATCTGGTTGGTACCAGCGATCGGTTGGATGCGGACGGAAAGAAGGACTCCTCTCTTCCACCTCGACCGGCCTTCGCCAAAGGCTTTCTCTCACTTACGGTCTCTAAGGCGCAGCATGAGCTGACGGTTACCGTGGAGCCCGAGAAGTCGGAATTAGAGCCAGGAGGCCAGACGAAAGTGCGTGTGACGCTTAAAGGGGCGGATGGAAAGCCCGTTAAGGGCGGGGAAGCCATCTTGATCGTGGTGGACGAAGCGATTTTGGCGTTAACGGGATACAACCTGCGAAACCCGTTGCATGTCTTTTATCCGAGCCGTGACACGCGCACCATGGACAACCATGTTCGGAGCTTTGTCTGGCTTGCCGATCCCGACGCCCTTCGCAAAGCCAGTGAAGCGATGGGTGACGTGGACTCGATGGCGGAAGCGGAGGATAGCGCTGGCGGAGTATCAGCTGCTCCGGTTTCGAGGTCGGCGCGCCCGAAGAAACCCAAAAGTGGAAGAGCCAGGAAAGAGTCAAAAAGGAAGGCAAAGCCGGGTAGCTCGGGGGATACTCCCATCGATATTCGTAGCGATTTTCGTGCCCTGGCCTATTATGCCCCCTCGTTGCGTACTGACGCCAAGGGCAGTGTCGAGGTAGACATCAAGCTACCAGATAACCTCACCCGATATCGGGTCATGGCGGTAGCTGTGGCCGGTCATGAGAAGTATGGGATTGGGGAATCCGATATCAAGGCACGTCTTCCCCTGATGGTGCGTCCGTCGCCACCTCGGTTCTTAAACTTTGGTGACGCATTTGAATTGCCGATTGTCGTGCAGAATCAGACCGATGCGCCCAGGACTGTCGATGTGGCGGTACGGAGTTCTAATGTGGAACTCGTCGACGGCGCGGGAAGACAAGTACATTTGAAGGCAGGTGGTCGAACAGAGGTTCGATTCCCGATGCGTGCACAAGAGGCCGGGCGTGCCCGTTTTCAGGTAGCCGTTGTGTCCGATGGCTGGAGTGATGCAGCGGAGTTTTCTATGCCCGTGTATACCCCGGCGACGACAGAAGCGTTTGCCACCTATGGAACGGTAGATAAGGGCGCTGTTGTGCAGCCGATGAAGATGCCGGAGGGAGTGTTCTCTGCCTTTGGTGGTGTGGAGATCACGACATCATCGACAGCTCTGCAGGCGTTAACAGACGCTGTTTTATATCTGGTGTCGTATCGATTCGAATGTTCGGAGCAGCTATCCTCGCGCATCCTGGCTGTCGCGGCCCTCAAGGATGTCCTGGGTGCGTTCAAGGCAAAGGCGATGCCGAGTGAGGCGGCTATTCTTGCTGCTGTAAAGCGGGATCTGAAGAAGCTTGAACGGCTGCAGAATACGGACGGCGGTTTCTCCTTCTGGAAACGATACGATGAGTCCTGGCCCTTCTTATCCATTCATGTGGGTCATGCTCTGGTTCGCGCCAAAGCGAAAGGCTTTACCGTGCCCGAAGCGATGTTATCCAATGTTCTTCGATACTTGCGCGCAGTCGAACAGCATACACCGAACTGGTATCACCCGACGACGAAACGGACGATCTCAGCCTATGCGCTCTATGTGCGCGCTCTCAACGGTGATGTAGATCTCAAAAAGGCTCGAAAGATCGTCCGCGAAGCGGGAGGAATATCGTCGCTTCCGTTGGAGTCGGTAGCCTGGCTATACACCGTATTCCATATGGCCGACGGAGCGGACGCCGAGCGGAAGGAGATTCGGAAACTGCTTCGCAATCGGGTATCGGAAGAGGCGGCTACCGCACACTTCGTTACGTCCTATACCGATGGGGCGCATCTGATTCTACATTCGAGGCGGCGTGTTGACGGCCTGCTCCTCGAAGCCCTGATTCTGGACCAGCCGAAATCGGACCTGATCCCCAAATTGGTTCGAGGCCTTCTGGATCATCGTACCCGAGGGCGCTGGGGTAATACGCAGGAGAACGCCTTTGTACTCCTGGCGTTGGACCGCTACTTCAACACCTACGAGAAGACGACCCCAGACTTTATCGCTCGAGCCTGGCTTGGCGACCAGTATGCGGGTGAACATAAATTCAAGGGCCGTACCACAGAGCGCCACCATATCGACATTCCCATGTCCTATCTTGCGGAGCAGAAATCGGCGAACCTTGTTCTAGAGAAAAAGGGTAAAGGGCGAATGTATTATCGTCTTGGCCTTCGCTATGCGCCGACCGATCTCAAGCCCCCACCTGCAGAGCATGGCTTTCATGTTGAGCGAACCTACGAAGCGGTTGATGACCCCAGCGATGTTCGCCTCGACGCGTCTGGATCCTGGCAGGTGAAAGCTGGTGCCCGGGTTCGTGTGAAGGTGACTATGGCTGCAGCTGGTCGTCGTTATCATGTGGCGTTGGTTGATTGGTTGCCCGCTGGTCTTGAACCAGTCAACGCCGATCTACGCGGCTCGGAGCCGGTGCCAGAAGAGGTGTCGCCGAGGCGAAGAGGTAGGCGAGGACCGATGCGAATGGGTCATCGCGGGTATTATCCGCGCTGGCGTTCGTATTGGTATGATCACCAGAACCTTCGGGATGAGCGAGCCGAAGCGTTCACGTCTCTTTTATGGGGAGGCGTGTACACCTATAGCTACGTTGCCAAGGCGACCACGCCCGGAACATTCGTCGTACCACCGGCCAAAGCCGAGGAGATGTATCACCCGGAGACGTTTGGGCGATCCGCCGGTGATCGAATGATTATCAAGTAGAGCGGTACCAATAGCGGGCCTATCGTCGCTTTTGTTGGTTGATAGCCTTGACTCAGAGCCGATAAACGGTGTTTTCTCAAGGTTCATTCTAGAGGGCGTTATGTCCCGCCAGGTACTCATCGTTGAAGACGAACAGGATATCGCTGATATCCTGGACTATAACTTTCGTAAGGAAGGGTTTCAGACGCGTGTTGCGAATTCGGGCCAGGAAGGCTTGGACATGGCTCGTGAAGAACCGATTCCTGACGTGGTTCTTCTTGATCTGATGTTACCGGATATTCCAGGCACAGAGGTGTGCCGGAGCCTGAAAGCGGATGAGCGAACCCGCGATATACCGATTTTGATGGTGACGGCCCGGACCGATGAAATAGACCGCATTGTGGGATTTGAGCTTGGCGCGGATGACTATATTGCAAAGCCCTTTAGCGTTCGCGAAGTTGTGCTTCGAGTGCGTGCAGTGATGCGGCGACGACAGGGAACTGTCGAAGAAAAAGCCGAAGTTCTCTCGTTTGGACAGCTTCGTGTGGATCCAGAAGCCCATCGGGTATGGGTGGTAGATACCGAAGTGGAGCTGACGGCTCTGGAGTTTCGTTTATTGGTCACATTTATGGAGCGACCGGGCCGTGTACAGTCTCGAGATACCCTGCTTGATGATGTATGGGGGTACGATAAGGATGTAACCACTCGTACGGTTGATACCCATGTAAAGCGACTTCGCGAGAAGTTAGGGACGGCAGGGACACATATCCAGACGGTGCGGGGGGTTGGATACCGCTTCCGCGACTCTCTTTGAGGTAAACGGGAATGCGTATTGGACTGAGGGGACAACTCTTTTTCGGGTCGCTTCTGTTTATTCTTGCCGTTGTGCTGGTGTCGGGCTGGTATTTGGAAGGCAGGATGCGTGTCTGGGTTGAGGCGGATATTGAGCAAGATCTGAAACAACATGCCCATAGTCTGCAGATTCTGGTAGAGCGGCAACCCGATCTGTCATCGATCTCTGATCTAGACCGCCTGGCTGACGAGATGGGAGAGGCGATCTCCGCACGGGTAACCCTGATTCATGCTGAGGGTACCGTTCTTGGGGATTCCGATTTGTCTGTAGACGCGGTTCGTACGGTGGAAAACCATGCGGGGCGCCCCGAGGTCGAGCGGGCCTTGAAGCAAGGCTACGGAATTTCCCGTCGGTACAGTGATACGATCAGCCAGGAGCTCTTATATGTTGCAGTGCCATGTATGTTGAAAGGCGAGAAGGGTACGATTCGTGTATCCATGCCATTGGCACGCGTCGAAGATCTTGTATCAGACCTGCGGACTATATTGGGAGTAGCGGCGGGAATCGCACTTCTGCTCGCATTACTCGTGAGCTGGCTTCTTTCCTCGGTGGTGGTTCGCGTATTTCGAAAGATCGTAGAGCGTTCTCGGAACCTGGCGGAAGACGAACTAGAGGGACCGGACGATGCGCTACAGCCGGATGAAATCAAATATCTCAGTAATTCCCTATCCCAGATGTCGGCCGAACTGGACCAGACGGTCTCCTCGTTGGCAACGGAGCGAAGTCGCCTGAAGAAAATGCTTAGCGCAATGCGCGCTGCGGTGGTGGTTTGCGACCCTCAAAACGTGATTAAAATGGCCAACCAGGCCACCGAGACCATCTTTAACCTGGCTAGCAGCCCTGTCGGTCAAAAGGTAACAGAGCTGGTTTCTTATAAGGCGCTTTTTTCTCGCAACCTGGTTGAGTTCCAGATCAAGGAGCCACAAGTAAAATATCTGGTGGTGCGACGCACCTCGTTGACTGCTTCGGGCGATTTTATGCTGGTTATCCAGGATATCACGGAGATTAAACAGCTTGAGACCATACGGCAGGACTTTGTGGCGAACGTTTCTCACGAGCTACGCACGCCTGTAAGTGTGATTCGTGCCAATACAGAGACTCTTCTGGATGGGGCCTTGGAGGATGAAGAGCAGTCAGAGATCTTCATGCAGGCGATTCTTCGGAATGCTATCCGTCTTGGTGATCTGATTACGGACCTTCTCGACCTTGCCAGTATTGAATCCGGGACATACCAACCGAATATCCAACCGGTTTCGGTTCATGCGGCTGTTTTGCGAACAACCGAAGTTATTGAAGAGAAAGCGCGCGATAAGAAGATATCCATAACGGTGGATATGGAAGAGGGTGTTCGGGTGGGGGCAGACGAGCAGGCCCTCGATCAAATCCTCACAAATTTAATCGAAAATGCGGTGAAATACACGCAGGAAGACGGACATATCAACGTTCGAGCAATTGCGGGGGAAACGACAGTCCGTATAGAAATTATGGATGATGGTCCGGGTGTCACCGAGGAACATCGCAACCGAATTTTCGAGCGTTTCTACAGAGTCGATCCAGGACGATCGCGTGCCATGGGAGGTACGGGCCTGGGGTTGGCGATCGTCAAGCATCTAACACTCGTTATGGATGGTGGTACAGGTATGGATCCACGACAACCGACCGGATCGGTGTTCTGGGTTGAACTACCAAGATCTGATGAGAGCTCTTGATTGGCAGGAAAAGAGTTACCGACCTGCTGAACTGTTGTCACACAGCTGTAACAATCGCTGATTATGTTCCCCCTGATTTCATGGATAAGAACCGAAACGTAGTCAGGTGAAAAATGAATCGTAGATCTATCACTGTTTCCAAAGGATGGTTGGCCCTGCTCCCCATTCTTGGATTTGGGCTTTTGATGACTCCCCCCGCATGGGCTGGAGATGGTCCAGTGGGCTATAAGAAAGGTTTCTTCATTAAACCGGCGAACTCCCCTTTCTCTTTGAAAGTACAGGGTCGAGTACAGTCGCGTTTTACCTATGAAGGTTTAGAAGGCATTGATAAGGGCGCGGATGATGAAGCGGCCTTTGCTATTCAACGAGCTCGCCTCAAGATATCCGGGTCGGCCTGGGACAAGAAAGTAACCTATAAGTTCCAGACTGATTATGGAAAGGGCTCCGTTGTCCTAAAAGACTTCTACGTCAACTATGCTCTTAGCAAAGGGCTACATATCCGGACCGGTCAATGGAAACGGCCCTTCTCCCGCCAACAGATCACTTCCAGCGGTAAGCTGGAATTGGTCGATCGTGCGATTACGGACAAAGCCTTTGGTGCCGGCCGCGATATCGGTGTTGCCATCCACAATAATTATGAAAAGTCCCCTGGCATCGAATGGGTGCTTGGTGTCTTCAATGGCACCGGTGATAAGCCGGTCTTTACGGGCAGTAAGTTTTCGAACGTTCCTGACCGACTTCACCCCACGGCTGTGGCTCGTTTGGGCTATAACCATGGTGGTATCAAAGGATATAGCGAAGCCGACTTTGCCGGTGGACCCCTTCGTTTCGCCCTGGGCGCCAGCGTTCTCAAGAACTTTGATAGTGATGACAGCGGTGACGGATCCATGGCGGCAGAGGTCGATGGCATTGTGAAGGTGCAGGGGTTGTCCCTTAGCGGAGGGTTCTATACGAGCTTTGACGCCGATAACGCACTCGACACAAAGGGCTTCCATGTTCAGGCGGGCTACCTGTTGAGCAACAAATACCAACCGGTAGTGCGCTATGCCATGATCGACCCGGATGGGGCCGCCAACAACTCGTCTGAAATTGCACTTGGTCTTTCTGTCTACTTCCACAAACACAATCTGAAATGGCAGACGGACGTCGCTAGCAAGCGAGGCGAGGATGTCTCTATATCCGATGGAGATACGATTGTACGTAGTCAGCTTCAGCTGGCTTTTTGAAACACGGGAATGACGTAAATTTCTCAACGAGAAGGAGGTCCTGGCGAGTTGCTTCGACAACTAACTTCGGTTAGCTTGCAACCGGTTCCAGGTAGCCAAGGAGAACATGATGACCACAACGCAAGACGGCCAATTTTCTCCGTTTACAAAGCGTGATGCGATAAAGAGTGTGCTTCTCGCAATATTCTTCGTCTACCTCTTCTTAATTGGTATCGAATGTATGGGCAAAGGTCTGAAAGGCCTGAACCTGGGAAAGGAACTGTTCAACTACTTTGGCCCGGATGCCAACCCCTTCCTGGGCCTTTTTGTGGGGATTTTAGCCACAACGTTGATGCAGAGTTCGTCGGCTACCACTGCCCTTATTGTGGCGATGGTCGGAGCAGAGACGATCAGTGTGAGTGCTGCAATTCCCATGGTGATGGGAGCCAATATTGGTACGACCGTAACGAATACCATCGCAGCCCTTGCACATATGGCACGCCCTAGTGAATTCAAAAGGGCGTTCACGGCGGCAACCTGTCACGACTTCTTCAACTTTATGGCGGTGTTGATTCTACTCCCCTTGGAGCTCATCGCGCGGTCGGTTTGGGGAACTGGCGCGCTGGAGCGTGTGGCGTATGAGCTAGCAACGGTGACCGAGGGTATGCCAGGCACCAAAGAAAAGGGCTTGGTCAAACGATCCATCAAATGGGGTTATGAGCAGGTGACGGGAGCCTTAGAGTCCATTGGATTGGAAGGCAAGACGATGAAAATCGTGTTGATCGTTGTGGGGCTCGTTATCATGTTTGCTGCCCTTGCCGGTGTGATTCGAGCGATGCGTCAGCTGGTTGTATCGCGTATGGAAAAGTACGTGAACAAGTTCGTCGGATCCGGAGGGCTCTTAGCCATGGCCGTCGGAATGGTTCTGACGGTATTCGTACAGTCCTCTTCGATTACAACCTCAATACTGGTTCCTCTGGCCGGAGCGGGCATATTGACTGCGCGACAGATTTACCCGGTTACCCTCGGTGCGAATATCGGAACGACAGTTACAGGTTTGCTTGCAGCCTTTGCGGTATCGGGCGCGGGTGCCTTTCTAGCGCGTCAGGTGGCCTTCGTGCATTTATTGTTCAACATCGGCGGAATTATACTCTTGTTTATGCCCGCATGGTGGCGTTGGACGCCGGTAAACATGGCGGAGCGTATGGCTGATTTTGCCGTGGAACGACGTCGATGGGCCGTCTTCTATGTATTTGGTATATTCTATATTGTACCGGGCCTGATCTTTCTTATTACACATCTATTCGGCTGATCATCTTAGGGAGAGTAAATTATGTGGACCGAACTATTACAGATCTTTCGTTCTAATGATCCGATGCGGAACATGGCGGGTGATTTCCTGAAGATGTTGGAGCTCACTAAGGAAATGGCACAGATCGTACGCCCACATGTGTTGAGTAACTCATTGGATTTTGAACAGCGACGAAAAGTCTACAAGCTCGACATCTCCGTGAATAAATTGGAGAGGACGGTTCGGAAACGAGTCATTGCTCATCTCAGCTTACGAAATAAAGGTGATGTTCTACATGCACTACTGATGATGACGCTGGTGAAAGATGTGGAGCGGGTCGGTGATTACATTAAGAATATTGCCGAAGTGTCGGAGCTTGGCGGTACAGCCCTACCCGAGGGGGAAATCCGGACGGAACTGGAAGACCTGGTAATGATCGCCCATATGATGTTCGAAGAAGTGGCACCGATTATTTCGAGCCAGGACAATGCGCGAGCGATCGAGCTGATCGAAGAAGGGCGTAATGCTGGAAAGCGTTGCGATCGCCTCCTGGTTGAGCTTTCCAAGAGCAATATGACACCGGCGGAGACGACAGCTACGGTCCTGCTAACACGTTTCTATAAACGGATTGGCGCCCATCTCGTGAATATTCTGTCGTCGGTGGTTATGCCGCTACATAAGGTTGACTTCTTTGACGAAAAAGAGTTGGAAACTACGGACACGAAAGAAGAGGCTGCGTCCTGAATCCCGTCTGTAGATTCCGCTCAAAACATTTATTCTTTACTGTTGTCGTAGCCTTTGTGGCTGGGGCCTGTGGCTCAGCTGCGACTCAGCTGACCTACCCGGATTCCTGGCGAAGCCCCCAGAAAGACGAACTTCATGGGCATATAATTGCCGACCCCTATCGTTGGTTGGAGTCGCCTAAGGACTCACGAACAAAGGCCTGGGTTGAGGCACAGAATAAGGTGACCTTTGGTTATCTGGAGACGTTACCCTACCGGGAACGCATTCGAAAACGATTCGAAAAGCTCTGGAACTACACCAAATATGGGGTGCCGACGCGTCGTGGGGATAATTTCTTCTATTCTCGTAAGGATGGCCTACAGAACCAACCGGTCTTATATGTCTCCAAGGGCCCATCGGGAGAACCCCGTGCGTTGCTTGATCCCAACACATTCAGCAAAGAGGGGACGACAGCGCTGCAGAAATACGCCCCCAGTCGAGATGGTAAATGGTTGGCGTACCAGCTCTCGAAAGGAGGGTCGGATTGGGTCGAGATCCGGGTACGAAACGTGGAGACGGGTGAGGACACAGAAGATCATCTGCAATGGGTGAAATTCTCTCCTCTGGCCTGGGTTTCCGAGGACAGCCCCCTGGGCTTAGGCTTCTTCTATACCCGCTATGACGCGCCGGTGGAGGGAGCAAAGCATGAAGCAGTAAACCGTTTTCATAAGCTCTACTTTCATCGCTTGGGAACCGAGCAGTCCGCGGATAAGCTCTTCTATCACAGGCCGGACAAGGAGGATTGGGGCTTTGGAGCCAGAGTGACCGACGATGGTGATTATGTGATCATCGGGGCCTGGTCGGGGACGTCTTCAAAGAACGCTGTTTTCTATGCGGATCTACGAAAAGGCGGATCTGTAAAACCACTGTTTACGGCTTTCAACGCGGGCTATCGTTTCATCCATAATGAGGGTAGGCGATTCGTGTTCTGGACCGACCTGGACGCACCCAAGGGGCGCCTTGTACGCGTTGATATACGAAAGCCGCGCCGACTCAAGGAGTTGGTTGCAGAACAAAAAGATGCCCTCGACTCGGTGAACTGGATCGGGGGAAAGTTTGTTGCCCATTATCTCCAGGACGCTCATAGCCTCGTTCGCTTATACGATGGGGCCGGAAAGGTCACAGGCACCATTCCACTGCCTACCCTCGGTACGGTACGGGAGATCAAGGGGCGCGCTGAGGATAAAGACGCCTACTTCAGCTTTCATAGTTATACCTTTCCGACGACGATCTACCGATTCTCCTTCGATGATGGGCAGAACAGCGTATATCGAAAAGCGGGGCTTGATGTTCAATCCGAGCAATACGAGACCAAGCAGGTCTTCTATACCAGCAAGGATGGCACGAAAGTCCCGATGTTTGTGACGTCCAAAAAGGGTATCACCCTGGATGGCAGCAACCCTGTGTATTTGTACGGCTATGGTGGGTTCAACATACCCATCACCCCTTATTTCTCGGTCGCCAATATGGTTTGGCTGGAGATGGGTGGAATCCTGGCATATCCCAGTCTTCGAGGCGGATCCGAATATGGAGAGGCCTGGCATGAAGCGGGCATGAAAGAGCGCAAACAGAATGTATTCGACGACTTTATTGCTGCGGCAGAGTATTTGGTCGCCGAAGGATATACCCGCTCGGAGCGTCTCTCGATTGCGGGATATAGCAACGGTGGCTTGTTAACGGCGGCCTGCATGGCGCAGCGACCGGACCTATATGGAGCGGTGATCAGTGGCGTTGGCGTGCTTGATATGCTGCGCTTTCATAAGTTTACCATCGGCTGGGCCTGGACCTCCGAATATGGTTCACCCGACAAGAAAGAGGACTTTGAAGTCATCCTGAAATACTCGCCGCTGCACAACCTCAAAGTGGGAACGTCCTACCCTGCGACCTTGATTACCACAGCAGATCACGATGATCGCGTGGTGCCGGCACATAGCTTTAAGTTCATTTCCGAACTCCAGCACAGTCATCGAGGAGAAAACCCGGTTCTCATCCGTATCGACACAAAGGCGGGTCATGGCCGTGGAAAGTCCACAGCGAAGCGTATTGCGGAATACACAGATGTTCTGACATTCCTGGTCAACACTCTTGGCTATGAGGTGCCGAATTCTTTCGGCCGCAACCCATGAGCACGATGACCATGGAATTTGATGAGAGCTCCGTCGTACACAGCTATGCCGATCTGGGCGAGGTGCGCCTGCATTATGTGGAGGCTGGTGACGGCCCCCTGGTGATATTACTGCACGGTTTCCCAGAGTTCTGGTACTCGTGGCACCACCAGATACCGGCGCTCGTCGCTGCTGGTTACCGAGTGGTTGCTCCCGATATGCGTGGGTATAACCTATCGTCGAAGCCAAAGGGTGTAAAAGCCTATCGCTTAGAGAATCTCGCGACCGATGTGGCACAACTCATCGACCATTGCGGTGAAGAGAGAGCGGTTGTTGTTGGTCACGATTGGGGTGGAGCCGTGGCCTGGATGTTCGCGATGATGTTTCCGGAGAAACTGGATCGGCTCGCGATATTAAATATGCCGCATCTGCATCGGTTCCTGATGGGGCTCAAGACATTCCGCCAATTACGGAAGAGTTGGTATATAGGCTTTTTCCAGATCCCGATTTTGGCCGAGTCGGCGTTTCGAAGCAGAAACTTTGCATCCATACGAAAGACGTTTCGAACCGATCCGGTTCGACCGGGTGCGTTCAGCGAAGATGATATTCAGCGTTATATCGACGCTCTTCGGCGACAGGGCGCGTTGAAGGCCACCATCAACTACTATCGGGCTGCAGCTCGTCGAAACCCGAAAGAGTTGGTGTCGAAAATGTCTCCGATCGATCAGCCTGTTCTGGTGATCTGGGGCGAAAAGGATCGCTATCTGGGCCTGGAGTTGGCGGAGCCCGATTCACGGTGGGTTCGTGATTTAACGATGACGATCATTCCGGATGCGAGCCATTGGGTACAGGTCGATCAACCCCAACTAGTCAATGATTCGTTACTGGACTTTCTTGCGCTAAAAGCCGCCCTGTGAACCATCGAGCACCCCAGGGCTTGATCCCCATTCTGGAATTTCCTACTAATTAACGCGCGGTAAATATCGCGTGCGTGTGCCCTCTGGCACATGTATTATGGGGAATATGTTTAATCTATGTATGAGGGATTTGTTATGTTTTGTACTATGAGGACCTATCTAAATAGGAATGTAAGATTTTGTTTTTATTCACTTTTGTTTTTAGCCGCCACCGTTGTTCTAGTGCCTGTTCAATCGGCACAGGCGTGCGGTGGCTTCTTTTGTAATGCGGTAACTCTCAGTCCGATTTACCAGGCTGGGGAGCGTCTTGTGTTTCATCGCCAGGGCGAAACCGTAACGATGCATGTGGAGATCATGTACGATGGCGAGCCAACCGACTTCGGTTGGTTATTGCCCTTGCCGGCCATCCCCGAGGATGAGCTGGGTAATCCTCTGCCCCTTGAGGAGATCCTCAAGATCTCTACGGGCGATCTCTTCAACATTCTGCAGGGTGCCACCGACCCCATCTACCAGGTCAACACCACCTTCGAAGACGCTTGTAACCAGATGCTATTCGGGTCCGGCCCAGCAGCCAACGAGTCCGATGGCCGTCGGGGTGAACCGAATGCCCCCGATGTTGAAGTTCTTCAAGAAGCCAACATCGGACCGTTTGGAGCGCAGCTGATTGAAGCAACGTCAGCAGCCGGCTTGTACGCTTGGCTGGAGGAAAAAGGGTATCTGCAGGATCCGAACGCCGAGCAACTGCTCGAGCACTATACGGATCAAGGCTATGTCTTTCTTGGCCTTCGACTGCAGTCCGGAAAAAGCTCTGGCGACATTCGACCTGTACAGTTGAACCTTGGCGATACCGACGCGTGTATTCCACTCCGTCTTACCTCGATAGCGGCCACAGACGATATGCCCATGCTGGTATGGGTGTTGGGTGAACACCGCGCGATTCCGAAGAACTTCATGCATGCTGTAGTCAATCATAAGGCCCTCCAGTGGCCTGGTGGTACCAACTACTTCCAGGTCGTAACCGATGCTGTGAATTCGGTCGAAGGTCGTGCTTTCGTGACGGAATTCGCGGGGTCTGCACCCGATTTGGCCGACTCCTTCTACTCGGAGTTCCTGCAAAATCAGCGGGAGAACCTACAGAACGCGTCCACATTGGAACAGGTACTTTCGGTTATCAATAGCGTAGGTGGAAGCTCCAACACTGAGCTTCGTTCTCTCCTGGAGTCCTTCGTGCAGATGCCGGACGGTCTGACAGGCTACCCCTTCGGCGATTGTTACTTCGACTTCGACTTCAGCAAGGAGTGCGAGGACAACGACGAGCATGAAACCACGACGGACGAATTCTACGCCGCCGTGGAGTATTGGTTGGCCATGGGTGCCGAAATTGAGGCTGATGTAGACGGTCTTAAGGACAGCATGGAAGAGACCTTCTTCGCAGTACGCGAAGGTATTCGCGACATGTTCAACAATGCCCAGGTTGTAACTCGTTTCTTCACCACGATTTCTGGTGATGAGATGGAAGCTCGCGATCCGATCTTTGCGTTCAATCCCGACCTGGAGCTGCTCGATCGTACCAATAATATCGAGGCTGTAATCAAATCTGATGAGGACTGTGATGAGTCCTGGATTGAGGCCACGTATGAAGATGGAACCATGCGTATCATCTCCTGTGATGATGTTGGATGTTTCGGGACTCCCACGATTCCACCGCTTGATGGTGAGCCTGCTCTTCACCGGGTAGAGATCATCGACGAATCGGGAGATCCTCGTGCTTTCGATCCGGAGACGGCGGAAGAGGTGGATCAACTACTTAACAATGCCACCGTAGGTACACCGACCCTGCCTGAGAACTACGAGCTGACACCTCCTCAGACCGTCTCGACCGGTTCGCCCAAGCCCGGCTTTGGCAACCCTGGTCAGTCTTCCTCTGGTGGTGGTCTTTGTAGCACGGGCACAGAGCCTTCATCGGCCCCGCTGGTGCTCTTCGGAGGCTTGCTGCTGGGATTGGCCGTTTCACGCCGCTTTAGCTGGGACGCTTGATACCATAATCCGTTCTAACCCTTCGATGCCCGCAGCTAGACGCTGCGGGCATCGTCGTTTTTGGTCCATGAACATCGTCGATGTTTGACCTTGGGGCGCCCCAACGTGTTAGATGCCAGGTATGCGGTACTTCTGGCTTGTTCTGAGTATTCTTGTGGTATTTGGCTGCGGTGATGAGCCGGGTGAACCACTGCGCGCTGCGATCGCTGCGGCAGATAAAGATGATATTGCGGCCTTTGAACGGCAGCTTGATAAGCCCTCTAGAGACCTCTTTGAGAGAATACGTTCCGAGAAAGATGTTCTGAAGGGGAGCTCGTCATGGGTGTTCATGCGTGGAAAACCCCACCGTATTCTGAAAGGGGCCAAGATCGAGAATATTGAGTCGGTGAGCTCCGTATCTGCTCGTGCCACACTAAAAGGCTCGTCCGACCTGGACGAAGTATGGTTACTAAAGGGGAAGAAAGGTTGGGCCGTGCATTTGGTGGGGGCCTTGCCTGTAACGAATATGCTTCGGATGGCCAACGATTGATGAAGACGGTTTTTGCGATATTGCTCGCGGCCCTATGCCTGGGGTGCGGTTCGAAAGAGCCCATCGACGTATATCGCGATATGCTCGCGGCGGCCGAGGTCGGCTATGAGGACGGTTTTGTAGATGGGTTCTCCAAGAGGTCCCAGGCGACCGTTCGTGCACTTTTGCGTCTCTCCGATGCCTATGGATATAGCCGTGAAAACCCGCTGAATATTATTATGCGGCCCAAGACAACCGATGCTGTCTCCCAGAAGATCAAGGGAGACGTGGCTATCGTGCGTATTAGCCGAAAGAAACGACGTGCTCAGGCGGTTCTCTTTATGAAAGATAAGGACTCGGGTGGGGCGTGGCGAGTGGATTTGAGTGAACACGAAGAATTCGTAAAGAATAAGACCTTTGAGAGGTACCTTAAGAGTCGCGAGAAGCGGGAAAAGAAAAGAAAAGCCCGGAAATTGAAAAGGAAAAATCGAAAGTGACGTCACCAGGAGGACCAGAAGAGCGACGGCTTCGTGAAGAGCTTGTTCGGAGAGCTCGGCAGCTTTACGACAGGGGTCTTATTGCGGGTGTGGATGGTAATCTTACGGCCCGTTTTGGGACCCGGTGGCTACTCGCGACCCCCTCTGGGCTTCCCAAGAACGAAATGGAGCCGGATGATCTGGTTCTATTGGATATGGGCACCGGCGTGCGAACAGCGGGTCAGTACCCATCGGAACCGCGGGTGGCTCGCGCTCGTAGAGGGCGGATTCCGTCGTCGGAATTGTCCATGCACCTCACAGTATATGCTGAGCGCTCGGATGTACGTGCTGTGGTCCATGCTCATCCACCCACAGCCGTGGGGCTTACCCTCTCGGCGGAAAAGGTCCATCTGGATATCTGTCCCGAAGCGGTTGTTTTCCTCGGGGATGTTGCCTTTGCGCCGTACGCAACACCGGGAACAGACGATCTGTCGGATAGTCTGAAACCGTTTATACAACGTTCGAACACGTTGCTTCTTACGCGGCATGGCGCCGTAACCGCCGGTGATACCCTTGCGATTGCCCATCAACGGATGGAGTCCCTAGAACATATCGCAAAAATCTATGTAGCCGCACGGCAACTTGGTCCTGTAACACCACTTCCTGAGGCGGAACAGGACCGGCTACGTGCTCTAGCAGGGAGTACCAAGGCGGAACCCGATCTCGAGGAGATTGTGCGGGTTGTTATGGAGCGCGTTCAGGCTCGCTTATAGGGAATCAATCCGAAGCCTCGGCCTCGAAAGCAATCACCTGATTGCGACCAGCACCTTTGGCTTTGTAGAGCATGCTGTCGGCCAGAGCCAAGAGATCGGCTGGTCGTTCCCCGTGTTCGGAGCTGGTACAGGCGATACCACCGGAGATGGTCACCTGCGTGGGAACCGCGAACTCTGCCTCGGCGATGGCTGTTCGTACCTTTTCGGATACGATCTGAGCCTGCTCGATGTCGGTGTTGGGTAGAATCGCAAGGAACTCTTCGCCGCCATATCGTCCCACATTATCGGTTCGTCGTACGTTCAGTTGGAGAACATCGGCGAGCTTTCGCAACACATCGTCACCTTTGAGGTGGCCATAGGTATCGTTGAGTTTCTTGAAGTGATCGATGTCGAGAAGGAAGACACTCAATGGCGAGCCAAAGCGTCGACTGCGCTCCCATTCGGAATCAAGCATTTCAAATACGAAACGGCGATTGTATAGCCCCGTTAATTCATCGTGAATCGCCAGTTCATGGGTCGCCTGGAATAATTGTGCGTTTCGAATCGCGACAACTACGAGGTTCGCCAGAGTCTCAAACATCTGTACGGATTCATTGGAGAACGGCTTCACCTCTTTGAGGGCAAAGTTGATGACACCCATGGGCTTCTCTCCAAAGAGGAGGGGGATCGATACGAGGGATCCATGGGTCGAACGCAACCCCTTATAGGACGTGTAGGCGGGTACGTCGGTAACATCGCCGGCCACGAGTTTTTGTTGGTTCTCAAAAACATTGCCGACAATTCCCTCTCCAAGCCCAAAACTCAGGGTTTCGACTTTCTTGCTCTCTTCTTCCGGTAGCCCATGTGATGCTGTGAGCTTGAGATCCTCTGTTTCGGAATCGTAGAGGAAAATGGTGAATTCTACTTCCGGACGGAATTGCCCAACAGCTTTACAGGTTTGTTCCAGGACGTCCTGGAGCTCAAGAGAAGAGCCCACAGCTTGTGCCGACTCGAAAAGGATGGCCAGATCACGAACACGTTTTTCCAAGCCGATATTGGTCTCTTCCAGCTTTTTCATAAGGTCGAGCTCTCGCCGGTGATATGCGGCTTCTAAATCTCCATCCACAAGGGCCGCTTGGGTTTCCGTAAGCCGTGTGAGGATCTGGTTTAGATCCTTTGCGAGGTTAGCGAGGTCCGGGTCCTCCAGGACGGGGAACCGCAACAGATCCTCCCCCTGTACGATGCGATCTGCGCGGGTCACAAATTTCTGCAAGGGTGTGCGAAAGCGGTTGCGGTGTAAAATCAGACCGCCGCCAAATCCCGCAAGAAGAAGAGTAGCCCCTACGCCCAACCCAACAGGCCCGTCGATCAGCGTTACACAGAGCAGCCCCAAAATAGAGCCGAGAAAGACGCATAAAAGCGAATGTACTCCACCAATCCCCGATTCCTGTTTCTTATTATCGGTCATCCCTGCATCCTCTCACCAGGCAGCATACCGATATATTTTGACCGGGTCGAGCAGAGGAGCCGAGGTCGCAAAAGATCCCATACCGAGGTGATTAGATTGCGCCATTATCGGGCAAAAAATCGCCACAGTCCGTATTTCGGTCCATCCTGATGCTGGTAGCGGTCGGACTTTTTGACCATGAATCAAGGTTTATGGATCGAGATCCGAAGATCATTGCATCAATCAACCAGAAACCAGAAGGGAACAATGCGAGATTGGCTCGCACATATTGTATCGAGGTCCGGTAGTATAAGGCTGGGAATGCTCTTCTCTACATTCGGGGTGCTCGTACTCTTTGGTGTATCGCCCGTTACGCAGGCTGGGGAGCCGAATTCCAACAGTAGACAAATGGCCAAAAGACCCGCATTGAGCCTCGAGCGGGTATTGGACGGGCCAGCTCTGGAGACTCGCCCCACACAAGCACCGAGTCAGTCGGTTGGTAAGCCATTCCGGGGACGACTGGACGCAGGCCTTAAGCTTCCGAAGAAAGGTGATGGCTTCTACTGTAAATCACGTCATGTCTTTGGTACCCAGGAGACGGTCGACATTCTCATACGAGGTTTTTCCGAAATATCTACCATGTATCCAGGCTCTGCCTCGGTAGTGGTGGGTGATATCAGCCGAAAAGGAGGAGGCCTCCTGGTCCCCCACAGAAGCCATCAGACGGGTCGGGATGTCGATATCGGCTATTACCTCAGGAACAACAAATCGACGAAGCGCTTTGTTAGTGTAGATCGCAAGACCATCGATGCGGAAAAATCATGGGCGTTGATGGAGTCCCTGATTCGACAAGGTCGTGTGCAGTACATCTTTGTAGACTATTCCCTCCAACCGCTGTTACGAGCCGAAGCGGCTCGGGCCGGTTGGGATGAGTCGACCCTGAAAGTCTTGTTCCAATATCCGAGAAAACAGTCTCATCGGTCTGGTATTATTCGCCACACTCCCGGACACCGAAACCATATGCACGTTCGCTTCTTTTGTCCGCCGAACGATAGCAAATGCAAAGAATAGGTTTTGGTCAGGGCTTCACCGGTTCTACGACCGGTGTGGTTGATTGTAGATGTACAAGATGTACTTCGTAGGCTTTGAGGAGTGTATCCAGGTCCACACGAGCTTGTTGTGGTAGGCAAACCAGGTGACCCTTCTGGCTTCGTTCGAGCAGCCAAGAGCCAAGAGTGAGAGAGTTGTCCGACTGTTTCGATTCATCGGTTCGCATTAAGGCAACGCGGGTCCGTAGACTTGTGGGGTCTTTTGGAGCTGTGCCCAGTGCGAGATAGATAGCATTGTCAGGAGCGACAAGATCCTTCGGTGGAATCGTGTTTTTGTTCGTATAGATTTTGCGAAGTTGTTCGTAACTCTTTTCTAGTCGAGCCAAACGCTCTTGATCGTCGGTACAGAGCTGGGAAACCAGCTCTTTTGTGTCCTTCTCAAACCATGAGACGAAGAACGCCGTCAGTGCATTACGGGGTTTGGCCGATCTTGATTCGGGTCCGGGTAACGTACACGAAGAAAGGACGAGTACAACGAGAAATAGACGCTGCAAACCTACGACTCCTTCCTCGCTTTTACGGTCATTACGGGCGGGAAGTTATTCGGTCCCGTAGTCCCAGTTACGCCCTGCTATATCAAATGGTCCCGAATTGTCAGGGATAACCTGCAGAATATCAGAGCCATCACTATCGTCGCTGCTTAGCCCATCGTCCGTATCGACAATATCGGGAACCGGAGGTGGGCCTGTATTCGTCGAGATGCTGGAGGACAGAGGGGGACTGGGCGCATGGGATGGAGCATTGCCGGTTAAACAACCGAGGGAACCGATCACCAGAAAGAGAAAAAATGCTCGTGAAGACACCATGGAAATGTAAACCATCTGAACGTCTTATCATCTTAGCGGACCGCACCGCGTCTGCAAGTTCTCGATTACGCTCTAGACGGATCCCCGAAGGATTATCTCCCCAGTATGCACAACAGATTTAGTCGTCTTTGGAAGCGCTAGAGGTGTCGGTTGTCTTCGCGCTACTACTCGTAGAGGTATCGTCTTTTTTCGTGCTGGGAGCGGGGTCGTCTGATGCACTTTTTGTAGGTTTTGATGAATCAGAGTTGTTTGAGCCCGACTTGTAATCGGTGGCGTACCAGCCACTTCCCTTTAAATGGAATGCACTCGCGGAGACAAGCTTTGTTGGTGCGCTGGCCTCACAGTTGGGGCATGCTTCCAGGGGAGGATCCGAGAACTTTTGAATGGTCTCGAACCGTTCATCGCAGGCGGCACAATGGTATTCGTAGATAGGCACTGTGAACTAGTCCATTAGGGTCTTCGCCAGGTGGTGCTTAAATTATCACTTATTGGATCGGGATCCGCCCGGCGGTGATAAACGACGGTAGATGAACCGTAGCGGATCGAAGTCCGCGTCACGATTGTATCGATAGGATGGTCCGAGCCGGTAGTCCCCATCCTCGGTTGCTTCGGAATCTCCGAGGATAAGGTTCGCGTCGGCCTCTCTTGGGCCACTTCGCCAATGTGCGGTCTTCCGCGCGTAGGCAATCGCCCATTCGGATTGAAGCTCAAGTAGCTCTTGGAGGCGAACAGGAAGATGTTCACGCATGGCGTAAAGAACATTCCCTGCAGCTTCGGCATCATGGTCAGCACGATGTGCTTCTTCCAGAGGAATATTCAAGCGGCGCGCGATGACACCGAGCTTGAAGCTGCGGCGGTCGGGGAAGATACCTCGTGCCAGGATAAGAGGGTCCAATTGAGGGGCGTCATTGTCCCAGCTTTCTCCGGAATCATTCAATGCCCGTTCAAGAAACCCTCGGTCGAATGACAGATTATAGGCAAGGACAGCTCGCCCTTTGAGGCGCGCTGCCACCTCTTTGGCAATCTTTGGAAACGTCGGCGCGTTTTTGACATCGGCGTCCGTTATTCCTGTTATACGGGTGGAGTCCGGACCTATCGGTGTTTGCGGATTGACCAGAGTGCAGTAACGGTCCTGGACCTCACCACCACACATATGGACGATGGCAACCTCGATGATACGATCTGTTTCGGCAGAGAGACCTGTTGTCTCCACGTCTACCGCAGCGATCGGTAAATCCCACCAGTTCTGAGGCCAATTTCCCATGGCTTTCTCCCCACGCTTGAGGACCATTCAGAATTCAACTGACTGTGTGGCATATCAATGATATTTCGTCTACCAGTTTTTGTGATCACGACGATCTTCAATGTCTGGATCGATTCACGACGGTGGGTATGGAATCTGTAACGAACAATCCTTTAGGAACACCGATGGCGGATGAGCCTCCGGTAGATGCGTTGATTGCTCGCATGGAATTGGCGCGAAAATTAGCGCGCGAGGCAGGAAAAATTCTTCGGGATATGCAGTACGAGGGACTGCATGTAGAGCGAAAAGGCACGATCGATTTTGTCACAGAGGCCGATCGGAAGTCGGAGCGACATGTCATCAAAGGTATACGCGCAATGTTTCCCTCAGACGCGATCTGGGCGGAAGAGTCGGGCGCAGCCGAGAGCGGTGTAGGCGTCTCTTGGGATGCGGGGTTTGGTTGGTTAGTGGACCCCCTCGATGGAACAACGAACTATCTTCACGGAATTCCTCATGTCGGAGTGTCGATTGGGGTAGCCTATAAGGGAGTACCCGTAGTCGGGGTAGTGTTAGACCCGTTTCGCGATGAGTTGTTTCATGCTGTTCGAGGGCAGGGCGCCTTTCGAAACGAGCAACCAGTGGAAGTCACACGCACTCTCGAACTGTCTCAATCTCTATTGGCGACGGGTTTCCCCTATGATCGGCGCCAATATATAGACCGCCTCTTGTCTCGCGTAGCCAATGCTATGAGAGAATCGCATGGTGTTCGACGATTTGGAGCAGCATCTCTGGATCTCTGCTGGGTGGCGTGTGGACGTTTCGATGGCTTCTTCGAGGAGGGGCTGAGTCCGTGGGATATGTGTGCAGGTGCCGTAATTATTGCGGAAGCCGGAGGGGTAGTGACGACCTACGAGGGAGCCAGCTTCGATCTGATGGTACCCGAATTTGTGGCATCGAATGGCCGAATTCATGATGCCTTACTAGAACGAGTCGTGATGTCTGGTGTGGGCCGCGCCCGTTTTACTGTCCCGGATGGGGACATGGAGCAGGAATGACCAGGTTTGTGTCCATTCTTGCAGTAGCGTTCGTGCTTTCTAGCCTGGTAGCTTGTGGCCGATCGGCTACGCGCGTTCAATTTGACCGCGAGCTTTCAGAGGTCATGAAAATAGCGAATAAGGGGCAGTTTGCGGAGGCCGCACGAGCTATGGAGCGGCTTGCGGAGCGCGGGTACTTACGAGACGATCCGGTACAATTACGCTTACGAGCAGCCAATCTCTGGGTACGCGCAAACCAGGATGAGGAGGCTATACGAATTCTTGATAGCCTGGACAGTCGTGAACTGAACCGAGAGGATGGAGCCACCGTCTTATTGCGCAGAGCACGAATAGTCGCTCGACGTAGTGAGGCTCCGGCTTCCGCAGAGGCTATCTATAGGGCGTTGATTGTGGACCACTCCGCTACAGTAGCCGGCCATGTTGCGGTTCGTGAACTTCGTATACTCCTATTGGACAAACAGGATTTGCACCGATGGAAGTCTGTTCTAGAGGAGCTGATCGTGCAGACCGAGGGAACCTCGGTGGAAGGTCTACTTCTTTATCATCACGCTAGAGTCTACCGTGAGATGAAGAACGAGCCTGAAGCAGTGAAGCTCCTGGAACGTCTACATACGACATTTCGGGCGTCAAAAATCTGGAGAAAGGCCTCAAAAGATCTCGCGGCGATCTACCGTAGCCAGGAACGGTTTCAGGATGAAGCGTCGGTTCTTCTCGCATTTGAGAGAAAGGGTGGCACATCGACTCCGATCGGTATGGGCTTTGTCAGCTTATCGAAGCGAGGTGAATTGCGTCTGGCGGCGTTGATGTGTGGTCCTTTAAAGACGCCAGAAGGTGGAATTCGTCGTATGCGAAAATTCGGGAAGCGGCATAAGAAGTCTTCTTTAAAAGATGACGCTCTTTGGCAGTTGGCCGTTTGCTATCGTGAAGCGGAGCGCGAATCGAAGTATCGGTCGACGCTCTGTAAAATCATCAAAAACCACTCGTTGACACGTCATGCGCGGCGTGCTCGAAAAATTCTAGGTTTACCCATAGGACCTGGACCGGGTGGATCGGGAGCCAAAGACGGTTCCACCAACTCATGCAGTGGTGCTGCGCAACGGCCGGCTATTTCTGGCCATGGAGATGCGTCTTGACGTCGGCTGTAACATTAGAAGGAATACGACATCGGTTCGGGGGAGCCCCTGTTCTTGATGATATCTCCTTCTCTGTGCAACCCGGCGAGGTTCTTGGCATGGTGGGCCAGGGAGGCTGTGGCAAGTCTCTTCTGTTGAAGATTATTGCTGGGCTGGTACGGCCACAGGAAGGCTCGGTTCATGTTCTTGGGGAGGATATTCTCGAGCTTGAAGCGCCAGAGCTGGTCGGTGTGCGGAGTAAAATGGGGATGTTGTTTCAGAACTATGCTTTGTTCGACTTCCTTACCGTGGGGGAGAACGCTGGTTTTCCGTTGCTCCAGGCCCCGGCGAATAAATCAAAGGAAAACAAAAAGAAGGTCATGGCCCGTGCATCGAAGCTCTTAAAGGAGCTGGGCCTTGGTGGTACGGAGCGGCTGTATCCGAACGAATTGAGCGGTGGTATGCGGAAACGAGTCGGATTGGCTCGAGCAACGATCCATGAACCGGAGCTTATTCTTTATGATGATCCGTCGGCGGGATTGGATCCCGTTACATCTTCGAAGATCTTTGGCCTTATTGGCGCCAACCATGAAGCAACCCAGAGCGCAGAGATCATCGTTAGCCACGACGTAGATCGTATGCGTGATATTTGTGATCGGTTCTTGCTCATTCATCGAGGGAAGATTCATTTTGAAGGAACCCTGGAAGAGGCCGAGGCGCATATCGATGATCCGGTTATCCATGCATTTTTCTTTCGAGAGGAATCTGCTGCGCACTCGGAAGAAGATGCCTCTCCACCGCCGGTGCCACAATGAGTCGGGTTCGTGCATCGGTTTTGTCCGGCGTAGCCCTGGTGGGGAATCGGTCATTCTGGCTGGCCACAGTGGTCGGTGGCATGACGATGACCTGTGTGCGCATCTTGCGTGCGATGTTTCCGCCTCGGTTCGATTGGCGCGAATTCATGCGCAATATGTACAAGGTGGGAGTGAAATCCTATCTGGTCATTACGGTAACGGCCTGTTTTACAGGCGCGATCATGGTCGTGCAGTCGGCCACCTATATGGCGAAGATACATGCCAACCATATGATCGGTTGGGGGGCAGGGCTTACGATATTCTCTGAGCTTGGACCGTTGATGATCGGGTTGATATTTAGCGGCCGTGTGGGAGCCAATAATACCGCCGAGTTAGGTACGATGGTGGTTACCGAACAAGTTCATGCTCTGCGTTCGTTGGCTATCGATCCGGTGGAATACCTGGTTGTGCCTCGCTTTTTGAGCATGGTCATCATGATGGTCGTCTTGACCGTATTGGGTGATCTTTTTGCAATGGTTGGTGGTGCGGTTACGGCGCAGATTATGCTCGGCTGTGACTGGCGTGAGTTTATGGCCAGCCTGATTGATGGACAATTGCTGGGTGAGTTCATTGTGGGCCTTGCCAAGGCCTCGTTGTTCGGATTCACCATTGCCGTCGTATCCTGTTATTACGGCCTCAGTGTTCGTGGTGGAGCAAGAGGTGTAGGGCGAGCGGTAAATAACGCTGTAGTCGCGAGCGCAATCGGTATCTTTGCCGTGGACTATCTCGCGACTCTCCTCTGTGTTGAATTCGGGTGGTTGTGATGGCGAACCAACAACGGCCACCGACCCTCCTCGAGCAGGAAACCAGTGCACTCCATGTAGAGAAGGAGAATCGTTTCGTTAGCTTCGTACGGGACGCCGGGCGTGCGATAACGGAACGCGTAGGTAGCGTTGTACGCTTCTTTAACCTCTTCTCTCATACCATGAGCTCGATACTTCGTGGTCGCATTATGTGGAAACGCGTGGCGACCGAGATGTACGAAGTGGGAAACCGGTCTCTGGTCTTTATTGTTGTGACCCTGTCTTTCTTGTCGATGGTCATGATTTACCAAACGGCCACGCAAATGGGCCGTGTCTATCCGGACTACTCGCTCCTGGGGGCGGGCTATATCGAGATGATGGTGAAGCTCTTTGGCCCAACGCTTACTGCGCTGATGATAGCCACTCGTGTGGGCACTGGTATTGCCGCAGAGGTTGGCTCCATGGTCGTGACGGAACAGGTCGACGCACTAAAGATGAGCAATACGGATCCGGTCGAATACCTTGTCGTGCCACGGTTTATCGCATGTTTCATTATGGTACCGATGCTCGCGATTGTGGGAACCATGGTGGGGATTTTTGCCGGAATGATCACCGCGGATGTGGGGTTTGAGGTAAACCCCATTGGTTTCTGGGACCTCCAGCTGGTGAACGAAAAAGACATTATTGTTGGAATCTGTAAGGCGGTTAGCTGTGGTATTGCGATACCGATGATCTCAGCACAGGCGGGCCTGGAGGCCAAAGGTGGTTCCGAGGGTGTTGGTTGGGCGACGACACGAGCTATCGTCAGTTGTACTCTGGCGATCGTCGTAATCGATCTGGTTTGGGGCATTATCGGGGTGCGCCTCTTATGATTGTCGAACGATGCAATAGACGGTTACCGGGGAACGGACGTTGATCGAATTTAAAGACATACATAAGTCCTTTGGGCCCAAGGTGGTTCTCAACGGCGTATCTCTATTCGTTGATACGGGCCATATTCTCTACATCGTCGGGACCAGCGGGGTTGGCAAAAGTGTCCTTGTAAAACACCTGGTAGGTCTTCTTCGGCCGGATAGTGGGCGGGTTCTCCTCGATGGACAAGACATTACGGACTATTCAGAAAAACAGTTTTATGCGGTTCGACGTCGCTGCACGATGGTGCTGCAGAGTCCCACCTTATTCGACTCAATGACCTTATTGGAGAATGTTGCGTTACCGTTGCGAAAACTTCATCGACTACCTCAGAAGGAGGCCCTAGCGAAGGCCAAGACCTTTCTTGATAAGGTTCAGATGGGTCATTATGCAGACTTTTTTCCGTCTGAGGTGGGTGTAGGACTACAGAAGCGGGTTTCGATAGCGCGAGCCCTTACGGTCGATCCCGAGTACGTGATCTTCGATGAGCCTACGACCGGTCTCGATCCTCTGGCGGCTACACATGTGGATCAAATGATTCGGAGTCTTTCCGATGATCTTGGGGTTACCAGTATTGTGGTAAGTCATGATCTTCGCAGCATCTTCACGGTGGCCGATCGTATTGCCATGCTCTACAAGGGCAAAGTCCAATTCGAAGGAACACGTTCCGAGTTACGGAATGCAACCGATCCCATCGTTCGACAATTTATTGAAGGACGGCCTGAAGGCCCTCTTGAAATACGAACCGTGTGATTTTTTGGCAATGTCGGTCGTTACTCAAACAGTCGGAGATTATACCGCCATTACGATGGACGACGGTAAGGTGAACGCGGTGAACCAGCCGCTAATTCAGGGTCTTGATACGGCTCTGGATGAAGCGAAGGAAGGCCGAGGTGTTCTGCTTGTAGGGCGTCAGAAGGTGTTTTGTGCGGGTCTAGACCTTGGACTGGTCGAACAAGGAGACCTGGATGAGGCGAAGGCCTTCTTACGCCAGTTCAACGTCTTCTTACGTCGGCTTATCCTGTATCCTCGCCCCATGGTTGCTGCTGTGAACGGTCATGCCATCGGTGCGGGTGCTATTCTTGCCCTGGCCTGTGATGTTCGATTAGGGGTACCAGAGGGCCGGATAGGAGTTACAGGAGCGCGCTTAGGGTTGAACTTCCCAACGGGGGCCTTGGAAATTAGCCGCCTTGGTCTTGGGCCACAAGCTGCCGAACGTGCGATCTTACGAGGGGAGTTGGCGACAGGAAACGCCCGACTCGAACAAGGTTTTCTCCACGAGGTGGTACCTTCAGGAGAACTGTTGCAGAAGGCTGAAGCAAGGTTACAGGCTCTGATGTCTGTTGACCTTGGGGTCTATGAGCGTTCGAAACAACGTCTTCGTGCCCCGGTAATCGACCGCATAGATCGCTACGAGGCAGATGATGACGCATTCTTCATCCAAGCGATTACGTCGGAAGCTACACGTCGGCGGTTGGCTGGCGCGGTTGAACCCTCGAACGCATAGAATGAGGCCTAATCAAAGGGGATGGAAATCATGTTACAGACCATTACAGATCGCCTGAACACCGAGCTATCCAGCCTTTCGTTTTCACCTCCAGTGACCCATGTATACAATCCGCTAGAATATGCGAGTGCGCCCTACTCCATGTACCTGGAACGTTTTGGTACCGGGCCCAAGGAGTTTGTCTTTCTCGGGATGAACCCGGGTCCATTTGGGATGGCCCAAACGGGTATCCCGTTCGGTGAAGTCCAATTGGTGCGTGATTGGATGGGGATAAACGCTCCGGTACGAAAACCGAGCAATGAACATCCCAAACGACCTGTTCTGGGGTTTGATTGCCCGCGTAGAGAAGTCAGTGGTAGGCGGTTGTGGACTTGGGTCTCGGAAAACTTTGGTCGTCCCGAGAACTTTTTCAAACGAGGCTTTGTGCTCAATTATTGCCCCTTGGTGTTTCTGGAGGAGACGGGGAGAAATCGAACCCCGGATCGTCTTCCAGCAGCGGAAAGACGTGCGGTTATCGAACCCTGTGATGCGGCTCTCCGCCAAATCATAGAGACCCTGCAGGCTCGCGTCGTTGTTGGGGTGGGAAAGTTTGCTGAAGACCGCGCCAAGATCGCTCTGGACGGGGTAGACGTTCAAATCGGGCGCATAGCTCACCCAAGCCCGGCAAATCCAGCAGCAAACCGAGGGTGGTCCGAGCTTGCCAGTACACAGTTGGCAGAGTTGGGATTCCCCTAAGTCGGCTCGTCTTTTCGTAGCAGAATATTTACATGTTCCGGCTTGAACCGGAGCGGTACAATATCCCGCTCGAGTGCAGTCCAGCCATTCCCTGCTGCGGACGCTTCTGTCTTCTGGTTCGCCATCACGACCACCTGTTTTAGTCCCGCCTGGTCTGCCATCTGTAAAAGTCTGGGTGGTGGTGCTACGGCTTTTGCCATGGCGAGGGTGTCTGCCGAGTAGGACCGCTTTTCCAGTCGGTCGCATACGATAGTTACGTTCGCAAGGTTCAACAGGCGTTTTGCTTCGGATAGAAAGGAAGCGCGGCGTTCTCTCGGCTCGAGAAGCTCTATGGGAATGTCGGCGCGTACGATGGCCAATGGTATTCCCGGTAACCCTGCTCCGGACCCGATATCGAGACAGGCTGCTTCGGGTAGACTCAGGCGCAGGATTGCCAACGAATCCAGAATCTGTAGTGCGAGTGCGTCGTCGCCTTCGTCCCCCACCAGCCGTGTCGCTCGGTTCCATTTCTGAATGAGGGCTGCGTAGCGAACCAACTGGGAGATCTGTCCCTGTGAAAGAGTAAGCTTCAGCTGGTCCGCGCCAACCCTGATCTTTTCATCAAGTGTGGACATGCCCTGCTCAGGAGTCTGGTGTCGGGTCTGCTCCGACCAGGCTACGATTGGGGAAGCGTATGAATCCGGCTTGAACCAATACGTATGCGGGCCATAGAAGCTGAAATGTAGATATGGAACCTGACGATTCCTGATTGCCGGCTTTTTCCAGGGTATCGTTGTTCATGAGAATATTCACCACGTTGGTCTCCGATTCGGACAGCCCCAATTGGTGAACGGAAAGGCGTGGATTGGTTTTTTTCTCGATTGGTTCCGACCAGTGATCGCGGAACAGGCGTTCGAGAAACGCGCCTTCCACTTTATATCGAAGGGCGCGCGTCACTGCAGGCGATGCGGGGATAGCAGCTGTGCTGGTTTGCGCTTCAAAGTCTGAGCCCGTATGAAACGAGAACCAGCCACCTTCTAACGCTATGATGGTTCGAAATCGAACGCGCTGGTGCTCCTTTACAAGGTAATTCAGCTCATCGGATTCCAGGAGCCCATTGGCGACCAGGATATCTCCGAGGCGCGTCTCTTCTTCCCTTAAATGCGATAAGGCGATGCTCGCCTGTTCCGCTCGTATGATTTTCCGCTCAACGAGAAATGCGCCAAATAACTCTTTCGGATCGTTGGTGTGAACTGTGGTCACTTTTCCATTTCGGAAAAAGACCTCTTTCAACCAGGCGTCGTGCCGCACGCTCAAAATACCGGACATCTGCTTTCCGGCGATATTGTATACGGCGTATGGGAGGCTTAGCAGTGATGCAGGGCCTTCAAGTGTAGGGTTCTGGGCCTTGATCCCTGCATTTCGATTGAAGAAGGGCCGAAGCAATGGAACCTCGGCGACAGCGACCCAATCTTGTTTGTCGCGCGACAACTCATCGCTATGGGCAACGGCACCGTGTTTGATCATACGACACACATGGCCGTAGCGAATGGGGCCGAGAACCGCGTCGTTCTTTCTTCGGAGATAGAGATCAACCCGCTCTAATTCCGACAGTGTGCAGTCTGTTAGAGGAGATAGTACCGGATCAGCGGTCTCTGGCTCATCGTCATCGAGAATCTTGATGATCGGAATTGTGATGGTTTCGAAACGATGGGGTTCCACATACGAGGGCTCGTCACCCAACATTTCACTCGTCGTCATCGGAGTTTGTGGAAGAACCAGGTCTTCTGCTCCATGTGCCGTTCGAACAAAGCGCCCCAGGAGCTCCGGTCCCATCGGGGATTGGGTGCGAGTCAGATATTCCTTAAGATCCTGCCGCATATCTCGGGCTGTCGTGTATCGCTCTGTTGGATTGACGGTAATCGATTTTCGGAGAATTTCCGCCAGATCATCCGGAATATAGTTATGTTTTTTGATTCGGCTTTCGATATCGCTTTCTCGAACGTTCATTAGGGTCTGGATATCGGTTTTCGCCAGAAAGAGCCGTTTGAGCGTGAGAGATTCGTAAAGAAGGATTCCCAGGGAAAAGATATCTGCCCTATGATCGAATGGGCGCCCACCGACCTGCTCTGGGCTCATATATGCGAGCTTGCCCTTTGCTGAGTTGTTCTGGTTCGTATTGTCATAGGACTTGGCGGCTCGTGACACTCCAAAATCACCGATCTTCACCTCACCGTTATAGGAAAGCATGATGTTGGCTGGGGTGATATCGCGATGAACGATGCGTAGATGTTCATCGTTCAGATCGTGAGCTCGGTGTGCGTAATCTAAGCCTCGGCCAGCCTCGGAGATGAGATAGGCGGCCATGTCGAATGGTATATAGGCTTTTTTTCTCGCTGTTTGGGCGAGTACGCGTAGGAGGTCACTACCGTGGACGTATTCGAGCGATATATAGTACCGGCCGTTGATTTCACCGAGATCATAGGTTTGCACGATGTTTGCGTGCTGAAGGCTACTCGCGATCTTCGCCTCTTGGATGAGCATCTGCACGAAGGATTCATTATCCGCGTAGGATGGGAGAATCCGTTTGACCACAACAAGACGTTCGAAGCCCTCTGACCCGACCATCTTTGCCTTAAAGACCTCGGCCATACCTCCTTGACCGAGTCGCTCTAAGAGCCGGAAATGACCAAATTCTTCAGGTTGATTCATGCGTTCTGTACGTTTTGCTCAGGCGCACCAGAATGTTCACTTAGTTGCCGGATTTCAGTTCACGCGCCATTTTCGTGGCTTGTTTACATATCGCTTGTTCGTTGCTCGACGCCTTCTTGCTAAAGAGATTGGCCCGAAGACATTCGATGCTGCCTGGCCCATTAAATTCACAGACTTTATCTGCGAGCATCTGGCATTCACTTGCGCAGGAAAACAGGCCCATAAGCGAGATAAGGCCCAATGTAACGATGGTTGTTTTGAAGTTTCGCATCATTCAGGTATCGACCACCATAACAGTTATATTGTCAAAACCACCGGTTTCATTGGCCAGATCGACCAGGCTTTTTGCGACCTCTTCGGGGGGCACATCCTGACCAAAGCAAGCACTGATTTCATCATCCGGTACAAGGTCGGTAAGACCATCCGTACATAGTAGGTATCGGTCTCCCTTTATGGATTCGGTTGTTATGGAATCCGACTTTACTTCTTCGTTGAGTCCGAGGGCCCGGAGAATGACGTTCTTATATTGGAATTGGTGAACGTCTTCCTCTCGAATCATATTCAGGCGAAGATATTCGTTGGCCAGGGAGTGATCATAACTCAGCTGTTCGAACGCGCCTCCACGGCACCGATAGAGCCTGCTATCTCCTACGTATCCGAAATTGAGCTGGTTTCCGTCTAATTTCATGACGACCAGTGTCGTTCCCATGCTGCGGTGGTGCCGATTCGTCTGGGCGGTGTGGAAGATGGCCTGGTTGGATGCCTCTATCGCCCGGTTAATGATGAATGCGTCGGAGGAAGGGAATCCTTGTCGATGCGAAGCTTCGGCGTTGGTCCAGATCTGCTCCAGCTCCTTAAGGGCATTATCATCCCGAAAGAAATGGAATAACGTTTCAACACAGATTCTACTGGCGAGGTCGCCCGATGCATGGCCTCCCATTCCATCGGCCACTGCGAAAATATGATGGTCCGGCATGACGAGAAAATTATCCTCGTTTCGCTGGCGGATCTGGCCGACGTCGGACGCGACCGACCAGCGCATTCCACTTGTTACTCCGGTTTCACAAAACATGTCGTTACGCTCTATCCCCACCCTGGTGATATGAGAGACCGACACGAAACGCAACCCGTTCCTTCCCATTGGATCGGTCAAACCCTGGAATTAGGGAGTTTTACCCAGCTTAGCTGTGAGTAACTCCAGGGTCTATTGACAGTCGGATCTGGTTATGGTGGTTCCAAGGGTAGATGGTTCGAAATTGTTTCACGTGAAACATCCCGATCATCCTAGGAGGAGACGTGGTTTTTACCATTGCGATTGCAAACCAGAAGGGCGGGGTTGGCAAGACTACAACGGCGGTCAATTTGTCCGCAGCACTCGCTTTAGCGGGGCAGAGAGTTCTTCTTGTTGATATGGATCCGCAGGCGAATGCGACCAGTGGGCTCGGTTTTCTGGCTGAGACCCATGCGGCAAGAATCTACGATGTTCTACTGGGTGAGAAGACGATTCAAGATGCTCGTCTCTCGACCTCGGTAGCGGGGCTGGATCTGCTCAGTTCTGGACGTGATCTTGTCGGAGCCGAGGTCGAGCTGGTTGGCCTGGAAAATAGAAATCACAGGCTTCGAGACGCAATAAAAGCTGTGGAAGACGAATACGACTACATTGTTTTTGATAGCGCGCCATCCCTCGGTCTGTTGACACTGAACGTTCTGGTGGCGGCGCAATGGGTAGTTGTGCCACTTCAGACGGAATATTACGCGTTGGAGGGAGTCTCGGCCTTATTGCGTACTCTTGATGCGGTTTCGGTGAGTGAGAAGACGGGGATTGAGCTTCTGGGCTTTGTGTTGACTCTATTTGATCGTCGTAACCGGATCTCACACCAGGTGGCGAATGAGGCACGTACACATTTTGGGGAACGAGTATTCGAAACTGCAATACCAAGAAATGTTCGTCTTGCCGAGGCCCC
>MDTE01164685.1_pt1 | contig 68152 bp, 48 predicted proteins | sample 811231 | NCBI WGS metagenome assembly MDTE01 (sample SAMN05326651, study PRJNA326480) | marine metagenome | isolation source: seawater | place: Indian Ocean: Red Sea | collected 2010
AAGAAAGAGTAGCAGAACTGGGAGGACTTGTATTTTCTTGGGCTTGATCTTCGTTTTCACAACCTAGCACTATCAAAAATAAAATTGGTATTATATTAAGGTTTTTCATATCTGTTTAAATTAATAAATAATTATTAAAAACTTATCTTGAAAAATAAAGTTGATGTAATACCAAACATAGCAACGTTGGTCATGGTCAGATCAGAAGTGTAGGGATTATATCTTTTATGACTTATATTATTCTGATTGTATAAATTGTAAACTGAAATTCCTGTATGAATCTTTAGCATATTAACAAACCATAGTTTTGAAAAGCTTATATCAAGATGATGGATTGGAGGCAGCCTTAATTCATTTCGATCTGTTGAAATCACCGTTCTTAAATTTTCAATATTTATATTTTCTAATCCGGTATAAACGTGACCTGAAGCGTAAACCCAGTTTGCTGTAAGATTAAATCCAGCGAAAGTTGTCATTATTACAGTTTTTAATTCATGAGTTTTATCGTGATCACTCAAAAATGATTTACCTTCATTCAAACTTTGGAATGTGTAGAGTGTATTATTCCTCTGGTATGAAACCCATCCTGTTAATAATCCTCTGCGCTTTCTAAATAATATTTCAATTCCTTTCGTTTTCCCGGTGCCTTGATTTAGTAATAATACTCCTTCTTTGTGTGTGGTTTGAATGCATTGGATGGGGTTGGTGGTTTCTTTGAATTGGATCAAATTATTCATTGAACGAAAATAAAATTCTCCTGTGATAGAATAATCCAAATAATCCCAGTTGATTCCGAAGTGACTATTTAAAGAAGAAATATTTGGAATTTTTTCAGATGTCAATAACCACATATCTTGAGTACCTCTTGTAGTATTTTTACCTTTGAGTCGATGAATAAATTGGTAATGTTTTCCAAAAGAATATTCTAGTGTGATATTATTGAACATTTTATTAATAATGGAAATTCTTGGGGATGTATAAAACTCGGGTATTTCTGAAAAATAAGAAATTCGTAATCCTGGTTGTAACGCCCAATTTGTTGATGGTGTCCAGTGGTCTTGAATATAAAAGGAATGTAGAAAACCGGATTGAGAAACTTCCAATTCGTTTGATGTAGTACCAGATGTTTTGTAGTCATAAAATTTAATATTAAAGAAAGTTTCATCAATCCCTGTACCAATTTTATGGTTTTCAAATCCGTGATAATTATGATGCCATTTAATTGAGCGGTCCAATAATGAATTTTCTTCAGATACTGTACCAGTTACTGTGTAAAATTTATTTACAACTGCAGAATCTTGTGATTGGTAGGTACTGGAATAATTATAATTAGAAATAATTAATTTAGAATCAAATTCATTATTCCAGCGAGATGAAATATTTAGTGCTGTACCATTGTTCTCCCATTTCGTTCTTCCTTTGGTAAAAGATGAATCATCTCCTATAAGATCAGCAAAACCAAAAAATTGTCTCGATTCACGAATCGAGTCTAATCCTGCTGTGTAAGTGAGTGAATAACGATGATTTTGTGTGACCATGAGTGAGACCTGGCTTGTTATATCAGAATAAGAAAAATTGGGTGAATATTTTGAAGTTTGTTGACCATCAGCACTTTCACCAATCAGATTAAAGTTGTCATCACCACTTACATAATTTTGTATAGACTTATAAAGTTCAGTTTGGAAAGAGGATGTAGTGGAGCTCCTAATATTAAAGATCCAACTTCCACGGGAAAATAGCGGAATTCCGCCTGATAATCCCTGACTCATGAGATTGCCGTAAAGGGCACCGTGAGGTTTAAGGCTATTACCATTCCGGCTGGTTAATTCAATCACACTGGAAATTCGACCGCCAAACTGAGCAGGGAATCCTCCTTTATAAACTTGAACATCCTTAATAGTATTGGCATTTATTCCGCTGACAAAACCAAAGAGATGCCCTGTTTGGTATAGAGGCATACCATCCAGCAAAATTAGATTTTGATCTGGTGTACCGCCTCGGATATAAAGTCCGGATGTGCCACCAATACCTAACTGGATACCTGGGAGAAGTTGAAGTGATCTGAAAATATCAACTTCACCGAGATTTGGTAAAGTAGATATGTGGCGAGGTGAAAAGGATATTTGTCCGGGTGAAATGGATCTATCCATAAATTCCCGTGCATTTCCTGTAATTGAAATGGTCTCTGTCGCCAATACTTTCGGACTAATAAATATTTCATGGAAAGTTTTTTCATCTTTTGGGAAATGGAGCGACAATTTCTTACTCTCATATCCAATATAAGAAATAGTGAGACTACAGACACGCATGGATATATTTGTAATAGAAAATATACCGTCATTCTGTGATATATCTCCTATCCTTAGTTCAGGGATAAATACATTTGCGAAAGGAATCGGTTCACCTGTATCCTTATCCATGACCCTTCCAGAAACAGCAAACTTAAAAGGCTCAGTCAAATTTATTACTGTAAATTGATTTCCAGTTTTTTCCCAAATCAAATTGGATGTAGATAATAAAGAAGCGATTGCTTCTTCCTGGGTACAAGATTTACAGGAAGCGGTGATAGGATCATCTGGAATATCATCAGGGAAGATAATAGGCAAATCATAGCCAATGATAAGTGATTTTAATGCAGACTTTAGATTTTTATTTTGAAAATTAAATGTAATTGAGTCTGTAGTTGTTACAGCAAGAGCCGGACTCAAAAAAATAAATCCGGTGTAAGAATAGATTAATAGTTTGGATAGATTAAATGATCGTGCAGGTTTCACCATCGAATTTAAACTCATGTTGAGTCAATAATGAAATAGTGCTCAACACTGTATTTAAATCCTGTGTATCAATGACACCGGTGACAGTGATACCCGCTAAGGAAGGTTCTGTGAATTTAAACGAGATACCAAATGTCCGCTCAATTTCCCCACAAACTTCTATCAGCGAAGTTTTATCACAAACGAGTTTTTCATGCATCCAATCAGGGTAATCAACGTAAAATCCATCTTGAATCCTTGATGGGTGAATGTCTGTTTCTACATCGAGTAATTGTCCCTTTTGAACAATAACTGAATTTGTTTTATTAGTTACTTGAACAATACCTTCTTTCACACCTACTTCAAACCCATCTTCTCTACTACGGACATTAAATACTGTCCCTAATACAGTCACCTGGCCGTGGTCTGTATTGATAATAAATGGAGTTTGTCTTTTTACAACATCAAAATAAGCTTCACCTGAAAGATGTAGTGTACGGTGATCAGAGTTAAAATCTTTTCTATATTTGAGTTGGCTGCCGGCATTTAGCCTGATAGTAGATCCATCAGGTAACTGGATGGTTTGAAAATCAGTCGCCTTTGTAACAATAGATTCTGTCGACATTGTTTCAAAAACAAAGGGTAGTGATATGGCCAAAGCCAATCCCAGTGCTATTGCATAATTCAAACTTGGTTTTAAAGATGCCCAAATACCATACTCAAGGGGTAATAACGGCTTTTTAGTTTGATTCATATCTATATTCATATCGGATATATCCATAGACTGGGATAGACGAATCCAAACCTTTTCTTTATCTGGTGGCGCTGGTAATTCAATTTGAGAACTGCACTCCCAAAGCAATTTTTTTATATTATCTAATTTTTTCATGTAATTTTTCTAGATTCTAATAACTATTTCTTATTTTCCGTTGCAACATAATAACGTTGAATTCAATTATTATACTCATAAATAATTCTTTAAATTATTCTTCAATACTTTTAATGCTCGGTAAATCTGGTTTTCCACAGTTCGTACACTTAAATCTAACAATTCAGCAATTTCCGGATTTGATTTTCCTTCAATTCTGCTAAGAATGAAAATGTTTCTACATTTATCTGGCAGTTTCTCATTCACAATTTTTTGAATCTTTTCCTGTAGAATATTTGCATGGCTAACGGCTTCCGGATCATCAAAATGTGATTTCCCAAACTCAGGGATTGAATCTTCATGCCGATGCCGGACTTCCAAATGCCTAAAATGGTCATAACATAAATTGGTACTGATACGGGCAATCAGTGAAAAAAAAGACTTTTTGGGTTGAATGGAATCTCTGGCTCGCCAGACCCGTAAAAATGTTTCCTGAGTGATATCTTCGGCCAAGTCAGCATCCTGCACCCGATACACTACAAACCGAAATAATGTGTCATGAAAATCTGAGAAAAGCTGGTTAAAGGCAACTTTATCTGAATTTTTGACTCGCTGGAGTAGAATTTTTTCCTGTTCTGCCATGGTATAATAGATCAAAATTTAACGGCACATTTCGGTGATGAACAGGATTGGTTGAATATAAAATTGTAACCTAAAGAATTGTGGGTAGAGTGAAGAATATTCTGAAATATTTTACAAGTGACCTAAGAGCTTTTATAGATCTCAAATAGACAACAGTTTCATCTTCCTTGTTACTCATGTATTTTCCCTATTAATATGGAGCATAAATTGGACCATGCAAATGACATTCAGTCTGTTTTTTCATCTCAACTTGAAGCTAGATCCATTCCTGTATTGGAAAAACGTTTGAATCATTTATCCAGGATTGAAAATTGGATTAAAGACCATCACAAAGAAATTATCGATGTTCATAAGCAGGATTTAGGAAAGCCTGATTCAGAAGTTGAATTAGCGGAAATTTGGTATATATTGTCTGAAATCAAACTTGTCAGAAGAAACATACGTAGATGGATGACCAACCAACAAAAAAGTGTTTCCACTCTGGCTCTTATGACAGCTCGATCCTGGATTCACTATGAGCCTAAAGGTGTTGTTTTGATCATTTCACCCTGGAATTTCCCGTTTAATCTAACAGTCGGGCCATTGGTCTCTGCACTTGCTGCAGGAAATCGAATTATGATTAAACCTTCGGAAATGACACCAAATGTTAGTGCTTTGATTGAAAAATTGGTTACTGATTTATTTAAACCAAGTCATGTTGCGGTGTTTCAAGGAGATGCGGAAGTAGCAAAATATTTGTTACAATTACCCTTTAATCATATTTTTTTTACAGGAAGTCCCGAAGTGGGAAAATTTGTAATGTCAGCTGCATCAAAAAATCTGGCATCTGTGACACTGGAATTAGGTGGTAAAACGCCAACAATCATTGATGAAACTGCTAATCTAGATATGGCTGTTAATAAAATTGCTTGGGGCAAATGTATTAATGCTGGTCAATCTTGTATTGCACCAGATTATATTTTTATTCATCAAAGCCTTAAGGAAAGATTTATCCAGAAGTTGTCTGGTAAGCTTAATGAAGTGTTTGGGATGAATTCAGAAGAAAAACAATCTTCACCTGATTATGGAAGAATTGTGAATAATTATCATTGGCAACGAGTAAATCACCTTCTTGAAACGACTATCCGTGAAGGAGGGACTATTGTTTATGGAGGAGGAAAAGATGAAGAAAAAAAATTCATAGAACCAACTATCTTAGATAAAATAATTCCAGAAATGAAAATTATGAAGGATGAGATATTTGGTCCTCTGTTACCTATTCTATCCTTTGTGTCTATTAAAGAATGTATTAAAGTCATTAATTCCCGTCCAAAACCTTTGGCCTTATATATTTTCTCAAATTCCAGAAAAAATATTGATTTTATGATTCAAAATACTTCTTCAGGTGGGATGGTAATAAATGAGGTTAAATCTCATTTTTTAAATTTGAATTTACCTTTTGGAGGAGTAAATGGCAGTGGACTTGGTCGATCTCACGGGGAAGCTGGATTTCTAACATTCTCTAATGCCAGAGCCATGCTTAAAAATGGGAGAATGAGTATGATTGGCTTAGTTTTTCCTCCATACACTAAATGGACAAAAAAAATTATTCGTTTGATTTCTCGCTATCTTTAATACTAAGCTAATTAATAGCATGAAAATATCCATGCATTGGTATGATCCTGTGTTTGTTAAGGAACGAACAGAATATATTCGATGGATTCAAGCCTGAAAAATTGATGTATTTTAGCATAATGGACTATGCAGTAATGGTGAAAAATTATTCAAAAATCTTTTTGAACTGCTGAACTGACAAATTCAAATTCCTGATATAAATTTCAGGATATGCTGAAACGTTCAATTCGCCATTTGTTTCACGTTGGAGGGGTTTTCATAATTTTGGCATTTGTGTCAGGATGTTCTCTTCTTAGGGGGCCCGTCTACCCTGATATCATTTATAATGATCGTCAGCCTTTGATATCTGTTACATATGAATATGGTGAAATTGAATTACGTTTACCTCTGAATTATACGGGTGCCGTACCGGATAATATTCTGTTTGAAGTCTATGCGCAAGGAGATACATCAAATCCAATAATTACCATATTGCAAGAGGCACCCAGAGTATTTTTTGCTTACCTACCACAGGGTGTTTTAGATATTAATAATAAATCTAACATGATTAAGATTATTCCTCAGGATGATAACTTTGATCCTGTTAAGATTCGGTTTCAAGGTATTCGTTTCGGTCGTATTCAACTTCCACCTAAATCTATCCGCATGGGTCAATTAATTGTTTCTGGAAAAGTTTTCTTGAATAGAAATAATAAACGATTAGCAGGTGTAAATGTATCTATGCAAAATTATGATAATGTTATAAAAGAAATTGTGACAAATGATTCAGGCTTCTACCAAATTGCTGTCCCAGGAGAATATAAATATGCAAAGCACCTAAGGTTGGTGGTTGGAGAAAATTTAATTTTTAAACCTTATAAACAGCTTCTTGATTTTTCACAAAGTCGTAAAAAAAGATTAGATGTTGGGGTGGGTCCAAGTGCTGAATTGGAAGATCCACTTTATTTGATAAATCGTGAAAATGTTCATTTTCGAGAATATCCAGATATTGGATCAAAAACGATATTCTTATTAGAAAAAGGAGAGATAATATCTGTTGGAAGAGTTACACCGGGAGAATATTATGGATCAATTGAAGTAGAAATTGATCAGAAAAAAAATGTACAAATGGATGGATGGGTGTATCGTTCTGATGTGACACTATTGGATCTAAATAATATTTATAAAGATGCAAAAAATGAAGACACAACACTATAAAGTTATTATAACGCTATTTGCTATTTCTTTTGCTTTTGGACAAGTCAAATTATCGGTTAATACTATACCAAAAAAAGTGAAAGTAATCTTAGATGGAGTCATTGTTGGTGAATCACCAATAAAAAATGAGAGAATTTCTCCAGGTGTTCACAAGTTTGAGATCAAAAAAGAAGGTTATGCGCCTCTGACATATGATTTACTAGTTAATCCGGCTCAAGCAATTCATTTAGACTTTTTCTTAAACCCTATATATCAAGTCAAGTTTAAAACAAAAGAGAAGGGATTGGTTTTTGAATTGAATGGGGAACATCAATGGGATCGTGATTTTATTCGTTTAAATCTAGAAGCAGGCGACCATTTTCTTAGGGTATTTCAATTAAATGAAATCATAGATGAACAGACGATCCATGTTGATCAACCTAAAAAATTTAATTACTATCTAAAGAAACCAATATCTGAAGAATGACCATGAAGAAAATATCTAGATATTTTCTGTTTCTTTTGCTGGGTGTCCTGTACAGTAATAATATGGTATTACGTCCTACATTTTTAGTACTGAACCATTTTGATCGCCACTTACCAAATGCTGATTCATCTTTGATTAAGAATTTTTCAAATTCTTTTTTTCATTTTGATTCAACGATAAGCATCCTTTTTGAAAATATTGATGAATATGAAAATCCTGCAGCTAGTTATATGAATACCATCAAAGAATTAGGTAGGGAACACCAAGTTAATTTTATTTTATTTAATCAGATCAAACATGTAGATGATAGATTTACTCTTGAAGGTAAATTATTTAATACAAGATCCGGTGGGATGATTTACAGGCGTAAAATGGATTTAACTCAATATCTAAATGGGCAGATCAATGAATTAAAAATGTGGGTTGGTAATGTTACCGGCAGAGTAGACCATGATTGGGAAAAAACACGTGAATCTATTTTATTCAGAGACCCTGAAGATATAGAGTACAAAAAAACACCGATGGGTTCTGCCATGCGTAGCTTAGTTGCTCCTGGATGGGGACAAGCTTATTCTGGGAAAAAAGTTTCATCAAGAGTATGGATTGGAACAGAGTCGGCCCTAAGTCTAGCAGTATTGTATAATTTTTTAAAATATGATGAGGCTTCAAAAAATTATCTTACCAATCTTGATCTTTATCATAATACAAACGATGAAAAAAAAGTTTCAGAATATCGGGCCGCAGCTGAGCAAAACTGGTCCGACCATGTAAAATTCAGTGAATTAGCTATTGCTTTTGCGGGTGCTACTGGAACAGGGTGGGTAGCGAACAGTATCCATGCTTGGATTGTAGGGCCTAGGCCCTATAAAAATATTTATAAAAAATGGGATCCGCAAAAGCCGGACACAACAGGATGATCTATGAACAAAAAACATGGACTATTTATCCTCTTATGGGCATTATTATACATTGGCTCTTGTAACATATATAAAAAGGAATTTGATAATCCTGTAGATTTTGAAGCAAATGATGAAAAAGGTGTTGGTGCCCCTACACTCGTTTTTTATCCTAAGACCCAAATAAAAGCCGTGGCAGATTCAATTCTCGTAGGTTCTTTTATTGTATTTAAAGAAGATTCAATGGAAGCTTTTTCTGGCGTGCATTTACAGGTAGTATTCCCGAACTCATTTCTGGAACTGGATACAATTACACCAGGTGTTTTTATTACAGATACCAGTAAATCTACACCGCTATTTACTTATACTTATGATAGCGTGAATACAATTGATATTTACACTTATTTCTTAGATACATTAAAACAGGACCTTGAGGGAACAGGCCATTTAGCAGATTTAATATTTATACCTACCGGTACTGGAAGTGACAGTGTTAAATACAACTTAAATAAGTGTGAAATGATTGATCATAATGATAATGATATTGAATTAAAAGGATATCGTGGTGCTGAAGTGATTGTTCAATGAAATATTTTATAAAAATTAATTTAGTGCTGATATGGTGTATACCCATTATGGGTGAACAATTATTTTGGGAAGATTTTTCAAATAGTGAAATACCACCAGGTTGGGAAATGGATGGTAACTGGCTGGTGGGCTCGGTAGGATTTCAGAATCATCCCGTTGGCGATCCTCCACCGGGTGCTTATTTTTATTACTCCCCAGTACAATATGATTATGAAATGACAATGACAACTCCTGTTATTGATGTTGGAGATGAATCTGATGTTTTAGTGGAATTTTTCTTTGAATTAGATTTTTGGTCAGCAGGGGCAGCTGACACCAATGGATTAAAAATTGAATATTTAACAGGTGGCGAATGGGTGCAGGTACTGGGTTACGAAATAAGGCCAGGAGTTGATGTGGATTTATCCGGGAGATATGAATCATTCACAGCAGAGATTAATGGTGATTTCAAGATTAGGTGGGTTGCCTATGGTACAAATTCAAATTATATAAATTCCTGGGATGTAGATAATATAAGTGTCTTGACACTTCCTAAGTTGACAAATGTTTCAATTGAATCATCTAATGAAGACCCATCAACAGCCTATTTGGGGACAAATATTTGGTTGAATTTTTCAGCAAATTCAGAGTTTAATTCTGACCCATATGTTCAAATAAATGGTAATCTCTGTAATGTTGATCATTTAGGAGGAACAAATTGGGTTGCTTATTATACAGTTCAGGAATCAGACCCGGACGGGCCACTACAATTTACAATAGACTTTATAGATATTAATGGGGCTGAAGGGAAAACAGTGAAAGAGACTACGAATGGATCTGTTGTTATTGTAGATAATTCACCGCCTCCATCTTTTACGGTTGGTACTGTTACTAGTTCGGGCGGTAACGCAGTTACAGATATTTGGAACTCTACAAACACTCAAATTAATCTGGTCGTAAATATCCCTGAAGATTCAGCCGTGACCAGTTTTAATTATACACCTGGGAATTCTCTTTCATTTGATGGAACAATTGATGAGCTTATTATTCCAGCAATTCCAGAATATCAGGTTACAGAAGCGTTGACTGTTGAAATGTGGATTAAACCTAATTCGTGGTCAGATAATGATGGTATTTTTAATTATGCAAGAGATTCTAGTCCAATATTAAAAGCAGGGTTTGGCTTTATCTATTTTGCAACTGGTTGGCGATTCTTTTTAAAAACTAATAACAATGCAATTGACTATCTTAGTATGCCTGAGGTATCTACCCCTTCTGGTCAGTGGACCCACCTTGCTGCTACCTATGATGGTGAAAGAGTCAGGCTTTACAGAAATGGCACCCTAACTGATTCTAGTGAAACTGGTGCAGCTTATTCTCCAACAGGACCAATTCGTTGGTTGGGGGCACCATCAGAAATCAAACTTGGTAGTTTCACTAGGACATTGGATAATGGTAGTGGTGATGTTGTAACAGGTTATTTTAATGGCCAAATAGATGAATTCAGGATTTGGAATATTACACGTAGTGCAGCACAGATTAAGGCTTCTAAAGAAGCAACAATAAATAATAATGAGTTGGGATTACTGGGCTATTGGCGTATGGATGGTGGTGCTGGATCTACGGTAACTGATTCTACAGCGACTGGAAATCATGGTATCCTTAGTGGTCCTGATTGGGTTATCGAAGATTCTCCGATTAATTTTCAATCACCAGTCTGGGATACTGACGTGATTGTTGGTTCAGCTTTCCAATTAATAGGCAGAGTGTCTAACAATGAGTTTGAAGCTTTCGGCCAGAAAGATACCATTACAGTAGATGACCTTAATGCAAGTGTAAAAACAGTATTTGCCAGCAGTGATGCCTTTGAAGGTCTCACTGATTTTGCTCATGAAGAGACTGCTCAATTTTCCGCACTGCTATTTGATGTAGCAGGTAATAATACATCAGGAGATATCAGCACTACCAATATGTTTATAGATATTTTAGCTAGCTCTCCTGATCAAGCTTCTATTTCATCCAATAATAATTTTTCCCACCTGGCAAAAACAGGTGATGAAATTACCATTACCATGATCTATGACGAGGATGTTGTGACTCCTACCGTTACAGTAGACGGGAATAATGCAGATGATGTTTCCGACCTTGGGGGTGAAGAATATTCTTCAACTTATATACTAACAGGAGGAGAGACAGAAGGGAGTTTACCATTTATATTATCTACAACTGACTATTTAGGAAATGATGGGACTCATTTGGGTTCAACAGATGGTTCATCAGTGGTCTATGACCGAACAGAACCCATTGTTTCACCGGTGTCAATTCAGTCTACGAATAAAGATAATAAGTGGGCAAAAATAGGAGACACTGTTAAAATAGATTTCGGGGGTAACGAAATATTATATGAAGTTAGTACGGCACTAGCTGGATCAGAGCTTACTATTTATGATTCAACTGATGCAGAATACGATGGATCCGATGAATGTGTGGGCGGTGGAATTGTTACCGAAAATTTAAAATTATGGCTAGATGCTAATGATGTGGATGGTGACGGCGCTTCGGAAGGAATGGGGGAATCAACACTGAACGGATCGGAGGTTGCCATATGGGCTGACAAATCAGGGAATGGTGCAGATGTAATTGAAGATCCCGGTAAAGGACTCCCTGTCCTTGTTCAAAATCAATTTAATGGACAATCTGCACTACAATTCAATAAATCTGAACAGGATGTCTTAATTTATGATTTAAGTACGTCTAATTGGACTGCAGCAGAATTTTCTATTTTTATCGTATTTCAACAGGTTGGTGCACCAGCAGAATTTGATTCCTTTTTTTCTAATGGAGATATCAATAACGATGATCATTTTCAAATCACTCATAAAACCAATAATGGCCATTTTAAATTTTTAACTGGCGTGGGTGATGAAATTGATTTTGAGCCTTGGGATAATGATTTAAAACTATATGGCATTATAGCTAATTCTGAAGGAACGTCTACCATAGTAGATGGAAATGTAGCCAACTGGGCAGCAGAATTAGATGGACGTGTTTTTAGTAAATATAAGATCAATCGCAATAGAATGAATGGCCAATACAATGACTCATTTATTGCTGAGGTTTTACTTTATGATCGTGAGCTCAATGCTTCAGAACTCACAAAAACATATAAATATCTTGGAAATAAATATGGTAAATCTTTTGCAAGTGACTCTACTGTTGTTTATACAAAAAAAGAAATGACGAACACTGATCCTGAAGGTGAGGTTGCAATTAATTTTGAATATAACGATTGTGCAGGGAATGATGGTACAACTGTTACAGGAACAACTGATGGCAGTTATGTAATCTTCGATAGATCTCCGCCATCAGATTTTATAGTAGGAGATGTTACTGCGACTAGCGGAAATGTAGTAGAGAACGCTTGGAATTCTACTAATACTGGTTTGGATATAACAGTACCTGTTGCAAGCGACACAACACTTAAAAATGGTTGGATACAGATTTGGGCAAAAATTGGAAGTAATCCTTTTGAAGAATTAGGAGATTCCAGTGATATTACACAGGCAGAAGTTGGGACTGGTAAAATAATTTCATTTACGGCAGAACAGGTAGAAGCAATTACAGGGTTTACTGAAGAAGATACTATTACTATCAAAGCGGTTATGTTCGATCGACCAGGGAATCAAACCGAGGGAAGCCAAAGTGTCAGTCGCCTTGTAATTGATCAGATTTCCCCAGCATTTGTGAATTCCCATATTGAGTCCAATAATCAGGACTCTACTAAGGCCAAAGTAGATGATGTTATTACCATCACATTTGAAGTTGATGAACTTATCCAAACACCAACCCTAACTATTTCCGGAGGCGATGGCCTAGTTACAGACTTGGGTAGTTTTAATTGGTCTGGAACTTATACCATGACTGAAACTGATGATGAAGGTATTGTTTCATATATTGTTAATCAATTAGTTGATGCAAGAGGAAATCCTGCTGATGGCTTTACAACAACATCCGATGGCAGTAAGGTAGTTTTTGATCGAACTAAGCCTATATTAGACCAGGTAAATGCTCAGACAAATAATCCTTGGAACTCACAATGGGCCTTGGAAAATGATTCTGCAAGACTTTATGTAAATGCCAGTGAAGGTCTTTTGTCCATAAATTGTACTTTCAATGGTTTTGGCACCACAGGTCATCAGTACGGACCGGACGAATTTGATTTAGGATATACTTTTTCAAATACAGATACCGAAGGGTTAATTCAATTCGGAATAGCATTCGTTGATTCTGCGGGTAATAGTGGTGATACGGTTCGATCGACAACAGATAATACTTATATCATATTTGATCAAACATCTCCATCGGACTTCACAGTTGGTGCAGCATCTTCCATCGGAGGAAATGCTGTGGATAATATTTGGAATTCTACCAATACTGGATTAGATATAATTGTACCTATAGATAGTGATACAACTTTAGATAGTGGCCGCGTTCAAATTTGGGCAAAAGTCGGTTCAAATTCATTTGAGATGTTGGGTAACTCTTCTTTCATTCTTACTGCAGAAGTTGGAGGAACTAAGACCATGTCTATCACTGGAGAATCTGTAAGACAGATTACTGGTTTTGCAGAAAATGACACGATCACTTTAAAAGCTAGACTTTTTGACATCCCAGGAAATGAGACCGTAGGAAATGAAAGTTCTACGAAGTTACTTATTGATGAAACACCACCCTCATTAGTCAGTGTTTCCTATGAGTCGGATTTTTCTGATTCTTCTCTGGCAACAGTTGGAAATGTAATTACCTTAACTTTTGAAACTGATGTAGAAATTCTTACTCCTACCACAACCATTTCTAATAATTCAGCTAATATTTCTAATCTGGGTAGTAACCGTTGGTCAGGGGCCTATACGATGCAAGAAAGCGATGAAGACGGAGTCATACCATTTCAAATCGGCACATTAACTGATTATAGAGGCAATCCCACCGAAGGTTCATCTGAAACAACAGATGGTACCCAAGTTACGTTTGATAATACGGCGCCTACATTAAACCCTGTATCAATTTTATCAAATAATCCATCAACCGAATGGGCAAAAGTTGGTGATACAGTAATTGTAACTTTCACTGCAGAAGAATTATTGTCATCTCAGATTGGATCAATTGTTAATCAATCTGCAATCATTTCAGATTTAGGAAATCAGAATTATACTGCAGCCTATGCAATGGATGATGGTGATCCTGAAGGAAATATCATATTTGAAATCATCGTAACTGACAGTGTAGGAATTGAGAGTTCACCGATTATAGAAACAACGGATGAAAGTTATGTTATTTTTGATAGGACTTTACCAACCCTTTCTATGGTTCATATCGAGTCAAATAATGATAACAATACAGTAATTGCTGTAGGAGGGAATGAAGTTTATCTTTCATTCACGCCTGAAGAACCGCTCATCATGGATTCAATTGTGGTTACCATCGCAGAGCAAGTAACAACTTTAACTGAGTTAGGTGGCACTTACACAGCAACCTTAACTATTTCAGGAAATGAGCCTGAAGGTATTTTAGAATTTACCATTGATTTTAGAGATCGAGCTGGTAACTCCGGAATTCAGGTTATGACTACGACAGACGAAAGTTATGTAAATCATGACATCTATCCACCAGAAATTGAATCTACAAGCATTTCTTCTAGTGGCACTGATACTACTTGGGCAAAAATTGGAGACTCTGTTTTTGTTACTTTTAAAGCTTCCGAAGTATTAGATGAAATAACAATCACCATTGCTGGTGCGGCTGCTAATTATGATGAACTATCTCTGATGAAATATCGCGGATATCATATTATGGAAGAGTTAGATAATGAGGGTGAAATTCCTTTTTTGATCAGTTATTCAGATTTAGGCGGGGCTATCGGCGCTGATGCAGATACTACTACAAATAATTCCAGAGTTAGATTTGATAAAACAGTACCAGAGATTTCATCAGTTCGGATGGCTACAAACAACTTATATGGCGATTCTCTGGCAGGAATTGGTACAGTTGATACAATTTTTTTCAGTCTTAGCGAACCGCGTCGTGAATTAAATGTAGAAATAGCTGATCAGACTCTAACACCAATTAAAGATGCATTAAACTATTCTGCGATACGCACATTTACAGATGATGATTTAGATGGTTGGGTGTCTTTTTCACTTTCCATGACGGATTCTGCAGGTAATGGTTCCGATACAATCACAACCACTCAAGATGGGTCTAAGGTTCGTTTTGATGGTACACCGCCCAGTCTGACTTTCATAACATTTTTTAGTAATAATAACCTGGACACCACTTTAAGCATTCTAGGCGATTCTCTTTTTTTACAATATACATCATCAGAAACATTGAGGGCTGCTAATATTACTATTGCAAATAATCCACCAAATGAAACATCATTTATCGATGGTAAATATCAAGCTGTTTATATTGTGACTGGAATTGAAACTGAGGGGTTTATTCCTTTCTCCATATCTGGCCTTGAAGATTGGGTAGGTAACATAGGTGAAATAGTTAATACAACATCAAACAGTAGCAGTGTTTTATTCGATATGACACCACCAACTAATTTCACTCTTGGAGAAGTAACATCTCGAGATGGAATTGAAATTTCAGGTTTTTGGAATTCATCAAATCAAACCTTGGATTTGATTGTCCCGATTTCCAATGATGAAACTTTGCCAAATGGAGGGATTCAACTACAATCATCTTTTGGAGAAAGTTTTTCGAATTTAGCAGATACGGTATTAATAGAAGAAATTGACCTAGGAACAAATAAGACTATATCTGTTTCTGAAATAGATTTTGAAAGTGTTGATGATTTTATCGAAGGTGGGAATGCTAGTTTCCAAGCGCTAATTTGGGATAAAGCAGGGAATACAACTATAGGTACTGTCAGCTCATCTACTATTCATATCGATGAAATATTACCTACTTTAGAATTAGTAAGCCAAAGGACAAATAATGCCATTGCAGATTCACTTGCTAAAGTAGGTGATACAGACACATTATCCTTTACTTCCTCTGAAGGCTTGGATTCGATTCATATTCAAATGTTAAACCAGGATGGTATACCCATAGGAGAGAATAGAGAATGGACTTTAGCATATACTTTTCAAGAAACAGATGATGACGGTTTAGTGAATTTTAATATTGTATTTGGTGATTCAGCAGGTAATCTAGGTTTGGGTGTTTCAGAGACAACTGATGGTAGTCAGGTTCGTTTCGATGGTACAAATCCAACTCTGACCAGTGTAGCATTTTTATCTACAAATGAGTTAGAAAATGACCTAGCCACTATTGGTGATACTCTGGTACTAGATTTTAATACAGATGAAGATTTGTACTCTTCAGAAGTAACTATTGCAGGATTTATTGCAGACACAACCTATGAAAATCCCGCTCGCATTCCTTATCGGTCAATGCGACTCATGAATGGAGAAGAGGAAGAGGGTTATATTCCTTTTATGATTGTTTATACTGACTTGGTTGGAAATATTGGAGATACCATTGAAGCAACTACAGATGCTTCTTCGGTTCTGTTTGATATGACACCACCTACAGATTTTGTTTTAGGAGAGGTCTTATCAAAAGAAGGAACAGAAGTTGATGGATATTGGAATTCATCAAATCAAAGTCTAATGCTGATAGTCCCTGTTGATAATGATGAAACCTTAGTTGATGGCGGGATCCAGATCAAAACAAAATTTGGCGAGAATATTTCTATTATAACCGATACCATTTTAATTGAACAAGTTGATTTAGGGACGGAAAAAAATGTCATCATTCCAGATGAAAACTTTGAATCTTCAACAGGGTTTTTGGAAGGTGAGAATGCAACTTTTGAAGCACTTATCTGGGATAAAGCGGGGAATACAACTGCGGGTACTGCCAGTATGTCCACCATCCATATTGACCAAATAGTTCCAACATTAGATGAAATTAAACTTTACTCAAATAATGAATTAGATACAACCTGGGCAAAAATGGATGATGAGGTTACTCTTGATTTTATCAGTAGCGAAGGCTTGAACTTTGTAAATGCTGTATTAGCATTAGATTCCTTGGTCGGTACTGGAACTAATGCAGGGCGATACTGGAGAATTGCAAAAACAGTCACTGAAACTGATGCCGAGGATACTATTCTATTTAATATAACTTTTTTAGATACAGCAGGTAATACCGGCACCCCAGTAACAACTACAAGTGATAATAGTTTTTTAATTTTGGATAAAACAAAACCAATGGTTACTAATTTATTAGAAGGGAATGAAGGGTTGGATATTGATTATTATAATCGTTCTGATTCTATTACTTTATATTGGAATTCATTTGACTCATTAGCAGGTGTGCGTGATGGATATGTTGCTTTAGGTACAGATTCAAATTTAACTGATATATTAAACTGGACGCTTACCACTTATGATTCTCTAGCAGGATTAGGGGGTCTCACCTTGAGTAATGACGGAATTTATTATGGGGGTGTTTTTGTAAGAGATTCAGCCGGAAACCTTTCAGATACTATTTGGGGTAATAGCATATATATCGATGTCCAAAACCCGGATACAGGATCAATTATTGATGCTTATTGGGTTATGGATTTGGATTATGCTGTTGATTCTACGAGATTAAGTTATATTTGGTCAAACTTCAGTGATAATTCAGAAATCGATTATTATCAACTCGCAATCGGTACGGGAGATGATACAACAAATGTCTTAGATTGGATGAGATCTGACAGTACAGACAGCATGACTGTTACTGGACTTAGCCTACTGCGTGATACATTGTATTATACCTATATCAGAGCTATTGATTTAGCTACAAATCAGTCCCATACAGCAAGAACGGACGGAATTTATTTTGATGATTTAATTCCAATTGTGAAAAAAATCACACCAAATGTAATTGTTGATTCTGCAAAATATTTATCTGTATTAGATAAGGATACACTTACCATTAAATTCAACCGGCCAATATATCAATATGATCTTTCAATAAAATCGGTGGTAGACACAAATTTTATTGTTTCCCACACTTATGAAGATTCAGTAATAACAGTAATTTGGACTGATACATTGGCAAGTTATGATACATTAACTGTGATTGTAGATAGTGCTGTTGCGTATAATACACTACAGGTTACAGATACTATCCAGTTTTTTAGCAGACTCTGGGCAGATCTAAATGATGATTATGATATTACAGTTGACGATATTCTAGCTTTTAACCAAACCTGGCCTGAAACAGATTTAGGGCCAATTAAAGGAGACCCACCCCATGTCCGTCCATCGCCAGATGATGAAGCTGACTTAACTGATTTAGCTGCATTTGGTAAAATGTGGAACTGGCGTTATTTTAAACTAGACTTTGATTCTTCGCTAATTGCAGCAAAGACATTGGATGAATTATCTTTTAGTGCTCAAGGGGAAGAATTAGTTATGAATATTCCTAAGAATGTTTATACAGCTGAACTTCTTATTGGTGAATCAAATATGAATGTGATGGAAATGAAAATGGTTCGACCCAGACCAACAACATTTATGTTTACAGCGACTGACACGACCACAGGTTTAATTCAATTTTCTATTGCGGATCGACTAGGTTTTGATTCTACTTTAACACTAATTCTTCCATCTTCCGATCAGGAACTTTTTCAGACACGACTACAATATGAATTCAAAAATAGAAAAGGGATGGTGTTGCAAAAAGGGATTACCTACATAGATGTTGAAATTCTACCAGAAAAATTTTCTGTTTATAACAATTATCCAAACCCATTCAATCCCGTAACTACTATACGATATGATTTACCGGATATTAGAAATGTAAATATTGTAATATATGATTTACTAGGAAGAACAGTTAAAACTCTGGATTTGAATGATGTTCCTGGTGGACGTCATGAATTTAAATGGTACGGAGAAAATCAATTTGGAAATATGGTAAGCACAGGAATTTATTTTTTACAGTTAACTGCTGGACAAGAAATGCGTATACAAAAAATGCTTCTTCTAAAGTGATGAATTATTGATTATTGGTTCTACTACTGTTAAGACGCCATCAATTATAAACTGTACTGCAATTACCATTAAAATTAATCCCATCAACCGTTGTATAATCCGCATTCCAGTGTATCCAAGGGCCCTTAATATGATATTCCCACTTCGTAAAATCAAATAAACAATAGATAATACAAGTAATATTGATACTACCAGAGTAGCATAACTGTATAGCTGAGGTGTTTGACTTGATAAGAGCATTGAGGCCGTAATTGCCCCAGGCCCGGCAATAAGAGGAATACCAATGGGACTGATAGCAATATCATCACTTTCTTGGGATTCTTCCTGTTCAGTAGGTGTAGTCCTAGATCTGCTTAATTTTGCATCCAACATTTTCAAACCACTACGAAAAAATAAAATGCCTCCCATGATTTGAAAGGCCTCAATTGTAATTCCAAAAAAATTGAAAATGACTGAACCCAGAATAGAAAATATAATTAAAGTTAAAAAAGCTGTAAGTGAGCCGGTCTTGGCAATATTAATTCTATCTTGTTTAGAGAACCTCTCAGTCATAACCAGTAATACTGGTGCAATTCCAATTGGATTAATCAATGTAAAAAGGGTTGTTAGGCAAAGAATAAAAAAATGAAATTCAGAATTAATAAATTCAATCATTATTTTTTACATTTTTTCTGGTGCAGAAATTCCTAATACTTTCAAACCGTTCGTTAATACAACCTTTACTGTGCATACCAATGCTAGTCTGGCATTGGACAGTTCTTTATTCTCTGTTATAACTCGGCATTGACTATAAAATTTGTGAAATTTTGCAGCCAATTCTTGTAAATAATTTGCAATATTTTGTGGTTCAAGATTATGATAGGCTAACTCTATGAATTCAGGAAATCGAACCATATGTTTAATCAGTTTTAACTCATCCTGGTGTGTGAGAAGATTCAAGTCACTATCCTCGTTAAAAACATATCCTGTATCCTGACCATGTCTAATTATATTACAAATCCTTGCGTAGGCGTACTGGAGATAGAAAACAGGATTTTTGTCTGATTGATCAGCAGCTAAGTCTAAATCAAAATCAAGATGAGTGTTCATACTTCTCATAATGAAAAAATAACGAACAACATCTGGACCAACTTCTTTTACCAATTCATCAATAGTAACAAAGTTTGCTTTCCGGGTAGACATTTTCACTTTTTCGCCTGAACGTAATAGTGTTACAAATTGATAAAGGAGTACTTTAATATGGTCCGTTTTAAGCCCTAAAGCATCTAATGCTAAAAGCACATCAGGGTAGGTATCTGCATGGTCAGCACCAAAAATATCAATAATAAGATCAAAACCACGATTGATTTTGTCTCGATGATATGCTGTATCTGGAACGCGGTATGTAGGTTCACCAGAACTTTTAATATAGACCCGGTCTTGTTTTTTACCTAATGCTCTAGTCTTAAACCAGGTCGCACCATCCATTTCATAGATTAGATCCTTGGCTCGTAATTCATCTAAAAATTTGTCAATTTCTCCATTGCTATAAAATGTTTTTTCATTGGTGAATTGATCAAAATAAACTCCGAGATTTTTTAGACTATTTTTTATGTTCTGAAATATGGTTTTTTCCGCATGCTCTTTAAATATTGATTCTCCCATATCTAATTCTCGGCCGTAATTATCTAGTACAGATTGGGCAATATCTCTGATGTAGTTTCCTTCATACCCATCTTCCGGAAATTCAATATCCTTACCTAAATTCTCAAAATAACGGGCCTCGACTGATTGCCCCAGAATTCGCATTTGTCGTCCTGCGTCATTAAAATAATATTCCCGGGTCACTTGGTAACCTTGCCATTCTAAAATATTGGAAAGAGTATCACCTAAGATAGCATTCCTACCATGCCCTACAGTTAAAGGTCCTGTAGGGTTAGCGCTGACAAATTCAACATTTGCAGTTTTTCCTGATCCATTTTTTCCTTTTCCATAATCTTCTCCCTTCTCCATAATATCTCTAATCTTATTCTGGAAAAATGATGGTGCAATTTTAAAGTTGATAAAGCCTGGTTCTGTTACAGTAATTTCTGAAATATAATCAGGCAAATTTTTATTCAAATTTTTCATAATAGTTTGCCCGATTTCCATCGGTGAAATTTTTAATTCTTTGGTAATTAGCAATGAAATATTTGTAGACAAATCTCCAAATTCTGAGTTTTTGGGCGGAGCAAGAGAAAACCCTTTCATCGGATAAGACAAAGATGAAAGGATAGAAGAAATAGCTTCAGTTATTTTGTTTTTCAGGTGCTTCATTATTAAACTTGTTTATTGGTGCATCAGCCCACAATCGTTCCAAACTATAATATCCTCTTTCTTGATTATTGAAAATATGAACCACGACATCAAAATAATCCATTAGAACCCAATTGAGATTTTCATAGCCTTCCATATGTTTAGGCTTTTGTGGGGTACCCTTACGAATACTATCTGAGATCGCTTTAACTTGAGGATCTGACTCTCCAGAACAAATTACAAAAAAATCTGTCACAGAGGATAAGCCTCGAACATCTAATGCAATTAAATTTTTGGCTTTTTTTTGGAGGGCGAGTTCTACAATTTCCTGAAGTAGAGGCTGTTCAGAAACAAATTCCTGATCGCTATTGGACATTTATTGATCTATTGGAATGAATCCAGTTAGTTCAGGAAATTCGTGAATATCTTTTCCTAAAATAACTGTCACATCTACACCAAGAGATTCATCCGGAACGATCAATACATGCTTCTCATCATTCATGGCCAAACCGAACGATTCAGATACTGCTTTTAGGCTTTCTACATTTTCATTTCGGCTGATGATAACTGTATTTGGATAATCATGATGATCGGCATTATCAGAACGAATTACGTCAACTTGGTTGGATCTAAGAAGGTCCGCTGTTTTGGCAGCAATTCCGGTAATGCCGCATCCATTCAAAACCTCTACTTTAATATTCTGAATTGGATTTTCTTCATAAACATCCACAGCCAGCCGAGGCTGGTTTTTAATTTCCGGGAAGGTGACTTCAATAGGTACGCCAGTATGGGTTATATTTCTGGAAAAAGAAAATATAAAACCTAAGAGGAGTACGCCAACTATTCCGATGGCAGCATTCAGTGTTATGCTTTGGGATTGGGCTTTCTTTTTGCGTCTAAAACCTTTTTTTCTTGCCACTTATTTAACGATCCTTTGGTTGAAGGGTGAATAGGTTTGGTATCTTTGATAGTGTGGTATCTTTTGGAATCGAAGTTCCAAAAATGAATTCTTGGTGGGTTGATAAGTGATGCCTGCATCATAAGCAATATCCAACTGATCCAGTAAGGTACCTTGTTGCTGAAATGGTATCTGGGTTTTAAACAAAGTGACATTGACATCCAAATTTAGATTATCCATAGCAAGATAGTTTATTCGATTAGTAAATCCTGCCATAGATATAGATTGTTCTCCCATACTAATCATTTGCATGCTAAATCCATGCGACATATCAAATCGTGCATGATCAAAAAGACTAAGGGATGAATGTCCATCTAATTCACCATTTAAATTCGATGGTAATGTTTTAACAGGTACATCTATGCGGAACTGTGCTAACATCAGAGAGCATAGGCAAGAAATGATAAGAATCTGTTTTAAAATTAGCTGCATATAAGAATGAATTTAATACAGGAAGAATTGTTCCAAAATAGGTAGAGTACATTTTTTTTCATTATCTTTACTTCCAGAAATTAACCTAATCTAAAGTTTTAATATCAATATGAATACAACTGGAATAATACACTATATGAAACCAAATATGGGCCTACTTTTGTTGAAGCTCTAATGATATCTATTCTTCATTTCGATCTTTGAAATCATAGGATTTCAACATCAAAGTTTGTTTCCAAAAATCTTTCTTTGTTTTCAGTTATTTGACCCGGCTTTCAATGATAAGTGCTGCTAATTGGTTATTGAGCAACTAGATTTTTCCTTAATTAAATGCTTTATCAATCACAGCTCCACCAAGACATACATCACCATCATAAAATACAACAGATTGTCCCGGTGCAATGGCAAAACGTGGTTCAGCAAATTTAACAGAAATTTTATTATCAGTTAAATCTGTGATTTTGCATATTGCATCATTAGCGCGATATCTAATTTTTGCATTTATGGTTTTATTTTGAGGTGCTTTACCGGAAATCCAATGAAGTTGAGATGCTGTGAGACAATATTGATAAAGTCCATCGTTATTGTGGCCCTGCCCAACAATTAATTCATTATTCGATAAGTCTTTGCTTAAAACATACCAAGCATCACCTGTTTCACCATGACCACCCCCAATACCTAAGCCTTTTCTTTGGCCTAAAGTATAATACATAAGACCATCATGTTGCCCCACTGTCTTTCCGTTGGTTGTGACTATATCTCCAGGTTGGGTTGGAATATACTGTTGTAAAAATGCTTTAAAATCTCTTTCACCAATAAAACAAATACCTACACTATCTTTTTTGTCATAATTATCAAAGCCCAGTTGTTGAGCACGCTTTCGTACATTGTCTTTTTCAATTTCCCCTATTGGAAAAAGTGCACTGTTTATTTGGTTTTGATTCAACTGGTACAGGAAATAGCTTTGATCTTTTGCAGGGTCCAATCCTTTTAATAAGATAGTCTCTCCATTGGAACTATTGCTTCTAACATAATGCCCTGTGGCAATTTTTTCTGCGCCAAGATCTAATGCATACTGGAGAAATTCCTTGAATTTGATTTCTGTATTACAAAGAATATCTGGATTAGGTGTCCGGCCATTTTTATATTCATTTAAAAAATGCTTGAATACTCTGTTCCAATATTCTTTAGCAAAATTGACTGATCTAAGTGGAATGTCTAATCTATCACAGACCTGAAGGGCGTCTTTATAATCCTGTTCTGCAGAACAATATTCTGACTCTTCCTCCCAATTTTTCATAAATAGTCCTTCTACCACATAACCTTTATCAATAAGGAGGGCAGCAGCTACAGCGCTGTCAACACCACCACTCATTCCAACTGCAATATGACCCATCAGTTGCTTAATAGTAATTCTAGTTCAGCTAAAAGAAGATCTACTTCTACACAAGTATTAGAAGTCCCAAAACTAATACGAAGGGTGGAGATATTGGTTTCCTCATCAATGCCCATTGCTGATAAAATAGCTGATGGTTTAATATTACCTGAACCACAGGCAGAGCCACTTGAGACAGCCATATTTGCACGATCAAGCTTTGTCATCAGGATATCAGATCTAAACCCTGGGAAAGAAACGCTTATAAGTCCCGGTAGTTTATTTTTAGGGTCGCCATTAAATATTGCATCCTTGAAAAAAGAAGTGAGCCCAATTTTAAACTGGGTCTCTAATTCATTCAAATGTTGTATGTGGTTTTCTAATTCTAATGTAGCTAATTCTGCAGCAAGTCCCATTCCTGCAATGGATGCAATATTTTCGGTACCGGCTCTTAGTGCATTTTCTTGATTTGCTCCAATGATAAAAGAGGACAAAACAGAACAATCTTTAACAAAAAGAATACCTATGCCTTTTGGACCATAAAACTTGTGAGCAGAAAGACTTAAGAAATCTATGTCTAATTCAACTACATTGATTAGCATTTTCCCTAAGCATTGAACCGCATCTGTATGCACTAAAACTTCCTGTTTGTTTGCGATCTCGACAATTTTTTGAATTGGTTGTATAGTTCCAACTTCATTATTTGCCAGCATAACGGAAACTAGTCCCGTTTTTTCTGAAATTGCCATTTCAATTTCATTTATAGATACACATCCTTTATCATCGACAGATACCAGATCGTGCTCCAAACCAATTGATGAGAGGTTTTGAAGAACTTTTAATACAGCAGGATGTTCAATCTCATCGGTAACAACATGATTATTCTTCTGTCCTAAACGAGACCATAAAACATGGTTGTTCGCTTCTGTACCTCCGCTGGTGAATATGATTTGATTTGGTTTTGCGCCAATAGACTTTGCAACTTGTTTTCTTGCAGTTTCAATAGTGGAGCGTGCTTTTCTTCCCAATTGATGAACACTGGATGGATTTCCGTATACATTTCTTTGGATCTCATTCATTAAATACAAAACATCATGGTGAATCGGTGTAGTCGCGCTATGGTCAAAATAATACATATTAAATTATAATCAGTCGCACAAATTACGACGGGTAGACCTATAGGTCGTTACGAATAGATGCGAATTTGATTGTATTTTTGAGATTGGTAAAAAAGGGAGGTTTTCGTTCTTCTAGCTGTTCAGTTGTTTTTTCATGTGCATATTCGTAACGCTCAACATTCCAGTCCACAACTCCATTATTCACTGAAAGGAAGGCCACGGATCCACGCTGATCACGGTCGAAAGGCAGCCCGGTAGCTCCTTGACACAGTATTGTAAGGTTTTCAATCACTTGGTGTCTTGGTACATGGACATGCCCATGTATAAATAAAACTTTTTCAATTTCCGGGTGTGCTTCCATGACGCGATCCCGCCAGTCAATTGCTTCTTTAACTGAAGGTGGCTTATCATCTCGTTTATACCATGCATGAGTAAATTCAATCAAAACATTACCGACAATTTCACGATGAGCAATTTTCATTTTCTCACAAAAATCTCTTCCTGCTTGCCCAAGTTTTCCAGCAGTCCATTCTTCATTTTGAACAATAGCTTGACAGATAGGATCATATGGATCCATTCCTTCTAAAGAAGGTAATTCATCTTCCCATAATCTTTCTAAAAGATATCGATCATGATTACCTCGTAGAAAAATACAGCCATCGATGGATTGTAACATCTCGAGTGTTTTTTGCGGTTCTGGCCCCAAAGCGAAGCAATCTCCAAGGCAAATAATTTGATCAATATCATCACGAGATTCAATGATGTGTAAGGCATGGGTAAGCGACACCAGATTAGAATGAATATCTGTGATGATGGCAAAGGTTTTAGATACCATAGTATCTAAATATACATTTTTGTGATTTTGACGGGCAAGTGATTAAATTATTGCTTGTGATAAGATTGAAATAGGGTTTTTTGCACAAAAAATATAAGATTATCGCAGTTATTAGATTGCTTTTCATTAATTAATATTTTTCGAAACATGTTCCAAGTTAATCCAATCATTTATGGTATAGGAAATCCTCTAATTGACATTGTAATCAACGCAACTGATGCAGATCTTTTATCATTGGGTTTACAAAAAGGAATTATGTATTTAGTAGATGAAAATCGTCAGTCTGATATACTACATTATTTTAAAGAAACCACTCCTGAATATCACCCTGGTGGTTCAGCACCAAATACTATCTTAGCTTGTTCTGGACTTGGAACTCCAAGTTTAATAGCAGGTAAAATTGGGAATGATTCATTTGGTGATATCTACTTAAGTCGAACTAAAGAATATGGTGTAAGCTCAGGGCTCATTCAGGTAGATGGTTCAACAGGATCAAGTATAGTTTTAGTTACGCCAGATGGTGAACGTACGATGAATACACATTTAGGTATCTGTAGAGAATTTTCCGATAATGACATAGATGAAGCAAAATTAATTCAGGCTGATTATTTATATTTTACCGGCTACATGTGGGATACAGAATCACAAAAATCAGCCATAGAAAAAGCAATACAAATTTCAAAAGACCATGATGTCAAAATTGTCTTTGATGTTGCTGATCCATTTGCTGTAGAGAGAAATAAAAAACATTTTTTAAAATTGATTGGAAATGATGTCGATCTATTATTTGCAAATCAATCTGAACTTGCTATTTTGTTTGATTCCGAAGATTATTTATTGACTTCCACCTATCTAATGAAAATGATAAATCATGCAGGAATAAAACTAGGTAAAAAAGGGTCTTTAGTTCTGGAGAATGATAAAAAATCATTTATTCCACCAAGACAAATAAAAGCATTCGATTCAACAGGAGCCGGTGACATGTATGCCGCAGGCTTTTTGGCAGGGCTTGCAAAAGAATTATCTCACGAACAATCAGGAAAGATGGGTGGTCTTATGGCAGAAGAAATCATCCAACAATCCGGTGCACAATTTCCAATATCAAAATTGAAATGTTTGAAAAAAAAATTGTTTGCTGACTAAAATCGTTCTTGGGATACTAGTCCTTGGATGAATAAACCTACTTCGGGTAAATTATTAGACTTTAAACTTCTATTTTATGAGGAAAAAATGCTGAATATAAAAATAATATTTCTAACAGTAATTTTTACAATTTCTATGTTAATCGTTGCATGCTCAAGCCAGGAATACACAACTGCAAAATTAGCAATCCAGCAATCTGATCTGGCTAAAGCAGGAGAGTGGCTACCAAAAGCTATGGCAGTCGAACCAGATAATCCTGAAATTCCTATAGTAATGGCCGTAGAAATACACGCTGAAAAAAAGGAATGGCAGGAAATGGTAAACTTATTTGATAAAGCAATGTCTATTGATCCTAAACAGAAAATTGAAGTTCGAGGAACTTTTATTTCTGTTGAAGAAGCAGTGAATAATTATACTGAATTTTACTGGGCAAAAGAATTTAATATTGGTGTTGAACAATTTAAAAAAATTCAAGAAGATCAAGATAACAAACAAAATTATTTAGATGTGGCAATTACTCATTTTCAAAATGCTGCTATTATTAATCCAACAGATGCAGTTGCTCATACATCGCTTGCTCAATGTTATTTTGATAAGGGAGATAAGGAAGCAGCAAAGAATACAGTTCTTGTTGCTGTGAGTAAAAACCCCGAAAGTTTTGATGCAAATTTTAGTGCGGGGCAAATATTAGTCAGGGCAAATGTTGATGCTAAAGGAGTACTTCCATATTATGAAAAAGCAGCTTCTCTTGAACCTTCAAATAGTAAGGTTCTTAGGGAATTAGCGAGTACCTATTATGATTTAGACCAAAAAGAAAAAGCTATTGAAGTCTTTGAAAATTCTATATCCAATGAAAAAGACAAAATTATTAAAGCTGATCTTTATTTTAATCTGGGAGTAATTCATAATCAAATGCAAAACTTTGAAGAAGCTGAAAAATCTTTTGATGAAGCATTCTATTTAAATGAAGATGATTTTGAGTCTGCTTTAGGTATGGCTCAGGCCTATGAAGGCTTAGGAAATAATTATCTCAATGGTTCGGAAGGGTTTAAAAAAGATTTAGATGAAGCATCTAGGTGGTATCGTAAAGCAGAGAAAAAGATTAAATCGGTTATGATTATTGATATCGATAATAAAGAACAATATCAGAAAACTTTAGAATTAATTCGGTACAAGCGCGATGTAGCTGAAGGGAATTAAAAACTCTATAAATAATTATGATTTGATTTTTATTTTAGTTTTTTACGTTTATTTAAATATTCAGTTAATCCTCGATCTAGGTTCTGATCAGTAAATAAAGGAATATAATCAATTAAATGCTGTCGGCATTGTTTTTGATAATAATTTTGTAAATCAAGGATTAGTTTTGAATAACTTTGCCTTATATGCCAAGGCTCTGTTGTGATTTCCTCACCTGTTTCCATATCATGAAATTTTGTCCTTGTGTCAAAATCAAATTCTAATTCCTTCCTATCCAGAATATGAAAAACTATTACTTCCTGCTTTTTATGACGGAAATGTTTTAAGCCATTTATAATTCGTTCCGGTTCATCAAACAGATCTGATACCAACACAACCAATCCTCGTTTTGTAAAGCGTTCTGCCATTTCATGTAAGACTGGTTCTAAATTTGTATCATTTCCAGTTTTTTCATCGTTTAGTTTCGTGAGAATGGCATTTAAATGGCTAGGTTTTGATTTTGCCGGGATAAAGGATTCAATACGATCAGAGAATTGAACTAATCCAGTAGCATCCTGCTGATTCATCATTAAATAGGATAAGGAAGCTGTCAATGAATTGGCATAATTCAACTTAGTTACTAAACCGCTTTTATAAAGCATAGAGCCACTCGTATCAAGAATTAAATGAGAACGAAGATTTGTTTCTTCTTCATATCTTTTTACATAGAGCCTGTCTGTTTTTCCGAAAAGTTTCCAATCAATATATCTGATTTCGTCTCCAGAACCATAAGCACGATGTTCTGCAAATTCCACGGAAAAACCATGGTATGGACTCCGATGCTGTCCAATAATATACCCCTCCACTACCAGCCGAGCCCTAAGCGCCATGGAATTTAGCATGGCTACAGTCTCTGGCTGTAAATATTTTCGTTTATCGGATAGAGATGACAATGATTATTCTCTTAAAGACTCGATAAGTTGAATTAATATATCATCTATTTTGAGTCCTTCGGCCTCTGCATTAAAGTTAGGTAAAACACGGTGCCGGAGAATCGGCAAAGCTAAGGAATGAATATCTTCAACATTTGGGGTAGGTCTACCATCCAGAATTGCTTTTGCTTTGGCACCCAGAATTAAATATTGAGAAGCTCTTGGCCCGGCTCCCCAATCAACAGACTGTTTGATAAAATCAGGGGATGAAGCTATTTGAGGGCGGGTCGCACTTACGAGTTTTACTGCATGCTCTACCACATTATCTGCTACAGGAACACGCCTAACCAACTCCTGATAAGATGCAATTTCATCTTTTGTAATGATAGGTTTAAGGGATTTTGATTCAATTCTTGTTGTTTCCCTGACTATAGCAACTTCATCATCAGTAGATGGGTAATCTATTCTTAGATTAAACATAAAACGATCTAACTGAGCTTCAGGTAATGGATAAGTCCCTTCCTGCTCTATGGGGTTTTGGGTGGCCAGCACAAAGAAAGGTTCATCCAGGTCATATGTCTTTCCTCCAGTAGTGACCTTATGTTCCTGCATTGCTTCCAAAAGAGCCGCTTGGGTTTTAGGTGGTGTTCGATTGATTTCATCTGCCAATACAATATTTGCAAAGACAGGTCCTTGATAAAATCGAAATGAACGTTGTCCTGTATTTTGATCAATATCAATAAGCTCTGTTCCGGTAATGTCACTTGGCATCAAATCTGGCGTGAATTGGATTCGTTTAAAAGAAAGGTCCAAAACTTCTGACAAAGTTTTGATGAGTAATGTTTTAGCCAATCCTGGAACACCTACCAGTAAAGAGTGCCCTCTTGCCAATAATGCAATAAGCATATGATCCAGAATTTCCTGTTGTCCAATGACAATTTTTCCAACTTCATTGAAAAAGGATTGCCTTGCATCAGTAAGTTTTTTCAAAATAGTCAAATCTTTTTGTGAATCAGTCATAAGTTATATTTATTTTGTAGTTAAAAACGGTGCAAAAATTACTCCAAGGTACAAGCCCTAAAAAGAATGAATCAATCTAGAATTTTTATATGAAATTTTAAATTGCTTAATAGTAAATGACCTAATTTAAAATTCTAAATGTGGAAGAAAAAAATATTTTATAATAACGATATTATAATTTGAGAAAACTTCCCAGCAACGGAAATTCAATGTTATGGAAGAGAACGATCTTATTTATGAAAAGCCTCTTATAGGACAAACTATGTCGGAGCTAGAAATATTCGCTAAAAAATTAGGTGAAGAATCATTTCGAGGAAGGCAACTTTTTGACTGGATATACCGGCAGCAAATATATGATTTCTCAGTTATGACAAACTTATCAAAGTCATTTCGAAAAAAAATAAAAACTATCCCTATCCAGCCTTTAAAAATACTGAAACATGATATATCGATATCTAAATTAACCCGAAAATTTTTATTTGAATTAACTGATGGGAATCAAATTGAATCTGTATTAATGAAGGAGGGGAATAGAATAACAGTATGTGTATCAACACAAGTTGGTTGTGCCGTAGATTGCAATTTTTGTGCAACTGCAAAAATGGGCTTTAAAAAAAATCTCACTGCCGGAGAAATTGTAGATCAATTTTTGCAATTACAGAAAATAATTTCAGAAAAAATTACCAATGTAGTTTTTATGGGTATGGGTGAACCCTTTCTAAATTATAGGAATTCAATTACTGCTGCGAATTTGCTACACAATCCCAAAGGTATCAATATGGGTGCAGGGCGAATCACTTTATCAACTGCGGGGATTATCCCAAAAATCCGGCAATTTACAGAAGAAAATCTCCCTTATAAATTGGCCGTAAGTCTAAACGGCTCGAATAGTGCACAAAGGTTTAAAACGATGCCAGTTACAAAGACTCATTCTTTTAAAGATTTAATCAAAGCATCAAAAGAATATGCATTTAAATCTAGAAACAGAATTACGTTTGAGTATGTTCTAATGGCTGGTGTAAATGATAAACCAAGGGATGCTGAAAGATTAAAACATTTATTAAATTCAATGCATTGTAAATTAAATGTAATCCCATACAATGAGATTGGTGGGCAATATCAACGACCTGAAGATAAAGCAATTGAAGCTTTTCTGAGTCCTTTAAAAAATGCAAATTTTTCTGTAACAATTCGTTGGAGTAAGGGTACAGAAATTGAAGCAGGTTGTGGTCAATTAGTAACTATGAACCAATAAACAAAATTTAAAATGAATATAAGATCAGAAATAAAAGATATTGAATCTAACATTATTAGTTGGAGGAGAGATTTTCATCGTTATCCAGAGTTAGGGTTTGAAGAGTATCGCACATCAAAAGTTATTGGTGAACTTTTAAAATCGTTTGGACTTTCCCCAAAAATGAATATTGGTAAAACTGGTGTTACCGCAGATATTGATTTTGGAGATGGCCCTACTATTGCACTTCGAGCAGATATGGATGCACTTCCAATGCAAGAAACAAGTGGGTTAGAATTTGCATCGAAAAATGATGGTGTTATGCATGCCTGCGGGCATGATGGACATATGGCAATGCTACTGGGAGCAGCACAAATATTATCTCAATCACAAAATGAGTTAAAAGGGAAAGTAAGATTTATTTTTCAACCTGCCGAAGAAGGTGCAGGAGGGGCAAGGTATATGATCAATGATGGATGCCTAGATAGTGTTGATGAGATTTATGGAATCCATATTTGGAATTACCAGCCTGTAGGCGAAGTTGGCGTAAAAGAAGGTCCTGTTCTAGCTGCAGCGGATATGTTTGATATTACCATAAAAGGAATTGGTGGTCATGGCGCAGCACCGCAGGGTACCGTAGATACAATTATTGTAGCCTCTCATTTGATACAAGCATTCCAAACAATTATCAGTAGAAATACTAACCCTCTTGAAAGTGCAGTTATTACTGTTGGAGAGATAAAAGGTGGACATAATTTTAATATTATTTCTGATGAAGTGAAACTATCTGGAACAGTGCGTGCCTATAAAGAAGAGTATAGACAATTGATTAAATCAAGGATGGTAGACATCATTACAGGTGTGGAAAATATGTTTGGTGCTGAAATTTTATTGCATTATGAAGATGGTTATCCACCAACCATTAATCATGAATTACCTGCAAAAAATGTATTAAAAGCAGCTGAAAAGGTTGTGGGTGAAAAAGCAGGGATGCCTTATTTATCTATGGGTGGAGAAGATTTTGCTTATTATTTACAGCAAATCCCCGGATGTTTTTTCTTTGTTGGTTCAGCTCCTAATGAAAAAAAATTATTTGAGACACCACATCATTGTTATCACTTTACAATGGATGAGAGAGCCCTACTTGTTGGGCCATCTGTATATCTTAACCTTATAGAAGATTTATTGGGAAATTTAAATTAATAGCCGACTGCTGAAGTCTCTCCTCGGTTGTCACCGCCGCCGTAATAACCATGTTCAGTAATCATTATCCCATTTGCTTCTCCGATATATCCCCATTTATACGGTATCAAATTATGTCCCCTAGCTTTAAGATTATTAACAACGTCTTTTGCAAGTCCTCTGGGTTCTGTCATTATCACATCCGGAAACCACTGAGAATGAAACCGAGGTGAATCTACCGCTTCTTTAATATCCATTTCATATTCAATAATATTTAATATAACCTGCATCGTTGTTGTTATAATTGTGGATCCTCCCGGAGAGCCAATAATAATAAATGGTTTATTCTCTTTTAAGACAATAGTGGGTGTCATAGAGGACAAAGGCCGCTTCCCCTCTTGGATTGCGTTGGCTTCGTTCCCAACTAAACCAAAAGCATTAGGCACTCCAGGCTTTGATGAAAAATCATCCATTTCATTATTAAGAAAAAACCCAGCCCCTTTAACTAAATGCCCACTGCCGTAACTTAAATTGATTGTTGTTGTCACACTCACGGCATTGCCCCACTTGTCTACTACTGAATAATGCGTGGTTTCTCTTGACTCATAATCAGAAGTTTTACCTGCAAGAATAGACTCACTAGGTGTTGCATTTTTTAAATCTATATCCGAAATGCGGTTGGCTGCATAATCTTTAGATATAAGCATTTCAACAGGGACATTCCAAAAGTCAGGGTCACCCATATGCTCAGCACGGTCCGCATAAGCACGTCGCTCCACTTCTGTAAGAAGATGAACATAATCTGATGAATTCCATCCGCTAGAATCCAACGGAAAATATTCTAGCATATTTAGCATATTTATGAGCAATGTACCGCCAGAACTAGGTGGCCCCATAGAGAGTAATTCATAACCTTTATAAATTCCCGAAACTGGATCCCTATAAACTGAAGAATAATTTTTAAGATCCTCATGGTTTATTAATCCGTTACCCCTTTTCATTTCAGCGACAATAAGATCAGCAATATGTCCAGTGTAAAATCCATCACGTCCATGTTTTGCTATTCTTTTCAGTGTTTTTGCTAAATCAGATTGAATAAACTTATGTCCTTTTTCCCATGGGATTCCGTCCTTTCTGTTAAATATTGCTGCCGCTGCTTTATTTTTCTTAAAGAATTCTTTATAATAATTAAACCGTTGTGCCTCATAATGAGAAAGAAGAAATCCTTTTTCTGCTAATTTGATTGCAGGTGCCAATGCCTGTCTCAAACTAATTTTTCCAGAGCCATGATCTACTAATGCTTTAATCAGACCATCCACTGTTCCAGGAACACCGCTGGCTGATCTTGAAGATAATGACATCTCTGGAATTACATTTCCGCTATCATTAATAAACATATTTCGATGCGCTGAAGCAGGTGCTTTCTCACGGTGATCAATAGTAAAATTTGAACCATTTACCATAGCGCCGACCATGAACCCGCCACCACCGATATTTCCATTACCAGAGGATGTTACTGCAAGGGCAAACCCAACTGCCACGGCAGCATCCACAGCATTACCACCCTTTTTCAGGATTTCAATCCCTGCTTCAGATGCTTGCCGACTAGTAGAAACTACCATGCCGTTTTTTCCAAATACAGGATCAGAACTAGCAGCAAATAATAATTGTAAGGAAAGTATTAGGTATGATATACGTAAAAATCTTTTCATTATTTAATTATTGGTTTCAAATGGATATAAAAAATAAAAATTTCTATTGGAGAGTAGAATCACATTTTATCATGTATTGCTGATAATAGTAAATCCACTGAAATTCTATCCTGTACCATTGTATCACGATTACGCAAAGTAACAGAATTGTCATCCAATGATTGGTGGTCCACTGTTATACCAAAAGGTGTACCTGCTTCATCCTGCCTATAGTAGCGCTTCCCAATTGATCCCTGCTGATCATACAAAACTTTGAAATGAGGCTTTAAAATATCCATGATCTTTCTTGCCAGTTCAGGTAATCCATCTTTTTTAGTTAACGGACAAACTACTGCTTTTACAGGTGAAATTTTTGGATGGAATTTCATTACAATTCGATTATTTTCATTATCTTCCCAATAGGCATCAGCCAGAACAGTTAAAAGATTACGGTTCAGACCGGCTGATGTTTCTATGATATATGGAAGGAATCTTTCATTATTTGGCTGATCAAAATATGTCAAATTTTTCCCAGAAAATTCTTCATGGCGTTTCAAATCAAACTCTGTCCTATTATGAATCCCTTCTATTTCTGACCAACCAAATGGGAATTCATATTCAATATCCCATGCTTCTTTGGCATAATGGGCTAATTCATTTTCACCATGTTCATGAAATCGCAGTTTGGATTCAGTAATGCCTAACTTATCTATATAAAAATTGAACCGTTTCTTTTTCCACTTCCGCAAAATATCATCATCAGTTCCTGGTTTTACAAAATATTGCATTTCCATTTGTTCAAATTCCCTTGTTCGAAAGATGAAATTTCTAGCGATAATCTCATTTCGAAATGCTTTTCCAATTTGGGCTATCCCAAAAGGGACTTTCATGCGCATGGCACCTTGAACAAGCTGATAGTTTACATAAATTCCCTGTGCTGTTTCTGGACGAAGGTAAGCTTCAGTCCCTGTCTCTTCCACCGGCCCCACATGTGTTTTAAACATTAGATTGAATTGGCGCGGTTCAGTCATGTTCCCAGTAGTACCGCAATTCAGACATCGTATTTCTGACCAGTTAATAGAATTGTAGTTTTCAGATAATTCATCTGCACGATAGCGGGCATTACACTTTTTACAATCAACTAATGGGTCATTAAAAGCTCCAACATGACCAGATGCTTCCCAAATTTTCGGATGCATTAATATGCCGCTATCTATCCCGACAATATTCTCATGAGCCTGGGTCATTTCTTTCCACCAGGTTTGTGAAATATTATTTTTTAGTTCAATTCCAAGAGGGCCATAGTCATAAACAGCAGAAAAACCGCCGTAGATATCAGATGATTGAAAAATAAATCCTCTTCGTTTGCAAAGGGAGACAATTTTTTCGATAGTTTTATCCATAATAAGAAATAATTTTAATCCATTTTACTCAATTCGGATTCTATTTCATCATCGAATGGTATTTTTGATGATTTGTAAATTACTCCTGTTTCAATTTCCTTGGGAGTCCTTATATAGACAATAAAAATAACAATTCCTATAATCCCTGCAATCACTGGTGCACCCCAAGCCATTAAGTTAAAACCTTCTGCTATAGGGATGGCTAAAATTCTTTCTCCATACAAGCCAACATAATAACCCAGAATTTCATCCTTAGTTTTACCCTGAGAAACAAATTTTTCTATTTGTTCTTCTATTTCTGGATTATGGTCTAAGTCATAAATAGTTCCAGCCCAGCAACAGGGAGATACTAGGCTTTGTTTTATTTCCTGAGCTAAATTAGGATTGCCTTTTAAAATAGAGATAAGAAATATTAATGAATAAAAGAGAATTTTCTGACTTTTGGAATATGTCATTTCTTCTTTTTTATTTTTCTTCTTTTTCTTTTTTTCGGAGGATTAAGTCGTCGTTGATTTATAAGTTCTATTGACTGTTCTAGAGTGATAGCTTCCGGTGTTAAATCTCCTTTAAGAGCTGCATTTACTTTGCCATCTGTTATGTAAGGGCCGAATCTGCCATCTTTAACTGTGATTTTTTCACCAGTTTCAGGATGTTCCCCAACCATGCGCAATTCAGAACTTCGTTTATTTCGATTTGCCAAAAGCTCTAAAGCTTTTTCAACGGTTATGTCTAAAGGTGTTTCCAGTCCGCGCAAACTGGCATTTTGATTACCACATTTTATATAGGGTCCAAAGCGTCCATAATCTGCAATTATGGTTTCACTTGTTTCAGGGTGGGTGCCGACTTCTCGAGGAAGTGCGAGAAGCTTTAATGCGTATTCCAGACCTACATCGTCTAATGGAAATCCTTTTGGGATACCTTTTCGAGTTGTTGTTTCACCCAGCTGTATGTAATGACCGTAAGGTCCTTTTTTTATCATAATAGGTTCGCCGGTGTCAGGATCGTTTCCAAGTGATTCTTCCTCTTTTGCTTCTTCGCTGAAGATTTCTTCAATTGCTTCTAGTGTTAAATCCCCAAAATAAATTTTTTCAGGGATAGATCGAGTATCTTCACCTCGACGGAGGTATGGCCCATACCGACCAATTCTCCCTTCGGTATTCCCAGTGATCTTTTCAGGGATTTCAATGGTACAGGCAGCAGGAATATCTACTTTTTCATCCAACATTTTTTCCAGTCCTGTAAATCGACCGCCGCCAAAATAAAAATTTGTCATAAATGGTATTTTCCCTAATTCACCTCTAGAAACCTCATCTAATCCATCCTCCATTTTGGCAGTAAATGCCCGACTAACTAGATTTGTAAAATGGTTTTCCAGCAATTGTGTTACAGCTAAACCAAGAAATGTTGGTGATAGTTTTCCACCTGATCTATCTACATAGTCTCGACGCACAATAGTAGAAATAATCGATGCATAGGTTGAAGGTCGCCCAATACCATTGTCCTCCAATGCTTTTACTAAAGATGCTTCCGTAAAACGTGCAGGTGGCTTGGTTGTATGAGAGTTTTCCTCGAGGTTTTTAGATATTAGTACTTCATCAACTTGCAGGTTCGGTAATATCCTTTCTTTATTAGCTAAATCTTTATCAGGATTATCACGACCTTCCACATATACCCGCATATACCCTGGAAAAAGTATTACTTGTCCGTTGGCACGAAATTCTGATAATTGATTTTTAATAGTTATCTTGGTCTGTTTCAATTTTGCTGATTTCATTTGGCTGGCAACTGTACGTTTCCAGATCATATCATAAAGTCTGGCCGCGTCATCCCCTAATATATTTTGGACTTCCTCCACAGTTCGAAATCGCCTATGTGCAGGGCGAATAGCCTCATGAGCTTCCTGTGCATTTTTCACTTTTTTAGAATAATGGTTAGCTGTGCTAGGCAAGTAATCATCTCCATATAGATTTTGGATAATTTGTCTTGAACCTATAATGGCTTCTTCTGATAAATGGGTAGAATCTGTACGCATATATGTAATAAACCCATTTTCATATAATTGTTGTGCTGTGCGCATCGTTTGGCGGGCTGAACTTCTCAGTTTACGTACTGCCTCCTGTTGTAGTGTTGATGTAGTAAATGGCGGTTTTGGATTTGATATTTTTGGTTTCTCTTCAACTTTTTTTACAGTCCAATCTCCTTTTTCTAATTCTTTCACTAAAGCTTCCGCTTGAGATTCAGTTAAAATGAGAACATCCTCATTTTTTAATTTTCCAGTTTCAGAATCAAAATCGTTACTGGAAGCAATTTTCTTGTCATCCAGTTTGACTAGAGTTGCATTAAATGATTGTTCATCTCCATGTTTTTGAAGTTCAGCTTTTAAATCAAAATAAGTTGTCCATTTATATTTAACCCGTAACCGATCTCTGTCTACAATTATCTTCACCGCTGCAGATTGAACTCTGCCTGCAGACAGAGTTGATTTGACAAATTTCATATTACTTTGGAGAGTTGCCCATAAAACCGGGGATACCTTATAACCTACTAGACGGTCAATTACGCGCCTGGCAATTTGGGCGTCAACAAGGTTTTGATCAATCTCTCTTATGTTTGTCAGACCTTCTTTGATACCAGCATTGGTAATCTCAGTAAATTGTACACGCTGCAATTTATCATCTGGAACTTCACTTGCAAGATGGGCAGCAATGGCTTCACCTTCACGGTCAGGGTCGGTTGCAATTAATACTTTCTCAGCTATTTTTGATCTTTTATGCAATTCTTTCAAAAACTTTTCTTTGTCTTGCAACGGTTCAAGTGTTATCTTGAAATCATTATCAATATCAATTCCTAATTCATTTGAAGGGAGATCTTTCACATGCCCAACGCAGGAGATAACTTCATAATCATCCCCTAAATACTGTTGTATAGTTTTCACTTTAGTGGGTGATTCAACAATCAATAGTTGTTTTTGGCTCATAGAATGGAAATCCTGTTTATCGCTATAAAAATTTGTTTTTCATGTACGCGTATGTAATATAATGTGGAAAAATTTATTTTGTCAAACCTTCTATTTTTTTTATCAAACCAGATTGTAGAATACTTTCCTGATCTCCTTTTGCAAGATCCTTGAAAACAACAGTTTTATCTTCTAACTCTTTTTGCCCCAGGATGATTGCATATTTCGCATTCATTTTATTAGCTTCTCGCATCTGTGCTTTCATACTTCTTCGGCTAGGATCTGTCATCACAGAATAACCAGCTCGCCTTATCTGATTTGATAGAGAAAGACATGTAGAAAGGACAGATTCATCTAGACAAACAAAATAAATATCAGTTTTAGAATCCTTTTTCTGTTCATTCATACCCAATAAAAATCTTTCCATACCTGCAGCAAAACCAATTCCTGGAGTTGGCTTTCCACCTAATGTCTTAACGAGTCCGTCATAACGTCCTCCACCAAGTAAAGCATCCTGAGCGCCTAGAGCAGTTGATCTGAATTCAAAAACAGTCCTGGAATAATAATCGAGCCCCCGGACTAATTTCTCATCCAAGGAAAATGGAATACCCATGGCTGTCAAATAAGACTGTAATTTATCAAAGTCTATTTTATCATTCTCTGTAAAAAAGTCAGAAATCTTCGGAGCATTTTCTAATAATTTCTGTTCAAAATCTGCCTTTGAATCCAGTATGCGAAGCGGATTGGTTTCAAACCGTTTTTGGCTCGTTTCTGAGAATTGATTCAGATTGGGGCGAATACAATCACGCAGAGCATCTCTGAAATCCAGTCGGCATTCTGTAGACCCAATACTATTTAAATGAAGCGTGGATTTATTACTGAGCCCGCATTCTTCTAAAATTTGCCAGGCAATAGCAATAATCTCTGCATCCTGCTCCGGGTATTTTGATCCAAATGCTTCTACGCCAAACTGATGAAATTGTCGTTGCCTGCCTTTTTGTGGGCGTTCCCTACGGAATAACGGTCCCATATAGTATAACCTTTGTATAGGAGCCTGCGTACCTAGATTATGTTGGATAAACGATCGGACAACAGATGCAGTCAGCTCAGGGCGGAGGGTGAGTGACATTCCATCTCGGTCTTCCCAACTGTACATTTCTTTTGAAACAATATCAGTATTCTCACCAACACTTCTCGAGAAAAGGCGAGTTTCCTCAAAGATAGGAGTCCTAATTTCTTCATAGCCAAATCTACCACATACTTCATTCACAATATTTTCTAGATTTTGCCAATTTTTTGAATCTGCAGGCAAAATATCATGAGTGCCTTTAATCGTGCGAATGATATTCAATTTGATTCTCCAATGATACTTAAAACAAGATCAGATGCTTTTTCCATAGATGTTTCAGGTACAAAGATTCGGACTACTTCTCCAGGAATATTTGCTCCATTAATATTAAATGCAGAAGTTGCCCAATCCATTTTTAAATAATTTGGAATATTGTTTTCATCTAAAATTTCTGCAGCCATATTTGCATAAACTTTTCCCTGAAATGGCGGTAGTGATTTCCATGTCATTTCTGGAATAGGCAGATCAATCAAACATGCATCTACAAGAGGAACTTTACAATCACCACATTCCTGAATGTGATCTAAATATTCGGCATAGCATTTGGGACAGATCATGATTTGTTCCTATTTATGACTTGAATTTCCATATTTGATTGGGTTAGTTCAATTGAAGATTTATATTCATTTATTTTTGGTATGATCATATTCTGTAAAAATATATTTTCTATCCTAGAGTCTTGGACCGGAAAAAACACCTGATTTTTTCTCAATTTTTATATCTTTCAGTGTTGGCGATTTTACATTCAGTTTAAAATTAACTCCTTGACCTATACCGGTTGGGGTCCAGCCCAAGGATAATTCCCAACAATGTAGATCACGATGGATATTGAAGGAGTGATTTACTAAATCTCTTTGAATTAAATCAAATCTTGCCCTGTAAGACATGCGCCATTTCTTTGTCAGATTAATGGAAGTATTCGTATTTGCCCAAAACGTTTTACGTGGGTCATCAGGGTTGGTTGCAGTATAAGAATAACTCAAACTAACATTGGTTCGCCAAAGCTCCTTATTATTTAATGTGTTCCGGGTTTCTTTTTGTGGATTGGTCAAACCTGGTCCTGATAAATCTTCATCAATTGACGTTGTATCATCTTCAACTTCCTTACCCATGATATCAGTCCATCTCTTCCCAGAAAAACGAAAACCTGTTGAAAGCCTGGCTGATGTAAGCCTCGGACTGATAAAATTATTTTCATTCCGGTTAAAATCAGAAATTCGTCTTCTCTGGTCTGTATTATATTGGTAAAAATCATGGGTCATATTTAAGTCTAGGTTCAATTTCCCGGCAATTTTTGAACGCATTGTTGAACGAATATTTGAAAAATTCATGGAATCTGCTGCAAAATTATAACTGCTGCTCATCCGCCAAGTTAACAGGTCAATTTTTTTCTCATCATCGCCTCTATTTACTTTGGCTTGAAATACATTATTTAAACTGAAATTCATGGATTTTCTTTCAGTCCTTGGCGTTCCTCCAGCCAACGTTCCTGCAAATCTATCGTGGAAATATTCCTTCCCGTTATCATCTATATGAGTAATAATATAGCCCAAGTCTCTCCCAAAAAATGGCTTGGAAAAATCCGGTGTCCAAGAATAACCGATTGAAGGCGACATTACATGTCGTATTGCTCTAATCGGACCTAAAGGGATGGGGAACAGACCGTAAATCTGCGTATTTGTGTTCATGGAAAAAGAGCCAGTGGTCCGAAATTCGTACTCTTCTTTAAGAGATTTATCAAATGTATTTGTCGAATCATTCCAAATACCATCATAGGATTTATCCACCCAGACTGATTTCAAACTCATTCTGGGATTTATAGCAATATATTTGAATATTTTATGGGGAGCATTGATTGATGATGTATGAACCCATCCTCTGTTTTGTTCATTTTCAAATTCATCATTCCAGCCAAATGATTCTAGACTATCCTTAAAAACTGATTCATAAAAGTCTCGATCTTTACTACTATAATTGAGGCCATAATTCCAGGTGATAGTATTATACCATTTTTTTTCTTTTGCTGTTGTTGGAAAAAAATTGCTTTGACCGCGCCGGAATGAAAGTTTTGGGAATGTACGGTTTAGCCTGTTTAATTGCGTTCCAGTTTTAGTAGGCTCAACAAAATAGGGGCTATCTGGGTTAATCTTATCATCAATCAGTAAATCTCTATTCGAATAATAACTGACACTGAGTGAATTCTTATGTTTTGGCCATCGTTTAGAATAGGACATATTAGAAATAGCCTTCTGATTCATTCTATCTGCCTCTGTTTGCCCATATTTTTTACTGAAATCATAATCACCGCTACTGGAATATGTCACATTCGCATTAAAACTCTGGTGGTTCCGAAGTTTTTGGCTGTGTGTCCATTTAATATTTGTACTGGTTTTCCGTGCGTCAGTGATATCAGCAATATTACTCGATTGATTTAAATATTGCTGATTACGAAGATTAAAACTTCCATTGAACTTGTAGCGTATTCGATAGACATTTCTTGTTTTGAAAATCGCTCCTTGCCTGTCACTAAAATCCAAGGTTAATTTTGAATCCCAATACTCACTTGGAGCCCAATAAAACCCCAGACCCTGAAGATATTGTCCTCGATTTTTTGTATCTCCGTAAGAAGGCATAATCCACCCTGAGTGTCGTTGCCCACCTTTGTGGGGAAATATCCCTAATGGAATTCCAAAAATAGGAATCTGCCCTAGATGCAATATAATCGGACGTGCAATAACGATATCATTCTGAATAATTTTCATTTTTTCAGATTCGAAATGAAAATGTGCTGTATCCAGATCACAGGTTGTATAGGTTGAACTTTCAATGAAGAAAATCTTATGGGTTTCATTATTAATCTGTTGCCCGGAATAATAACCGTCATCGGCTTTTGTATGCCCTTTAGTGACTTTTCCTTTTTTTGTTCCAAGATTATAAGTCATGGCATCCCCGGTCATCGGATCTTTCCCTTTTTCTTTGATGATGGGTTTTAAGGGCTCTGACAATGAATCTGATTCAAGTTTCGGAATGGCATTCAGTAATTGGGTTTTCCAATTCACCGTTATAAATCCTGCTTCAAGATTTGTAGCATCGTGTTTTATGTTTGCTTTCCCATTAAAGTCAGACTCTTCATCTTTCATTCTATATTTAATTTCATCAGCAGAATAAACTATAGGCATATCTACATCGCTGGCGATTGAATCGGGGACATATTTCCCTTCTGATCCGCCAATGATACGTAACAGATCCAGTTCATCCTCTAAAAAAGCCATAGTGATGGTATCACCGGAGGCAATGTTTTTTCCTTGATAAACAGAATCGTCAAAAACATGATACATAGTTTTTGCCATTCCTTCAATACGTAGAGAATCTAATGCCCCATCAATGAAATGACCGGTTAACTGGGAGCCTTCCATTTTATCATGAAACTGTAATGAGTCTCCAAATGCCAACGAATCAAATTTAGACTGTTTATAGCCACTTACGGGTGTAAGGGCGAAGGCTTTTTTAGGTATATATAGTTTTTCTAATTCTTCTTCCTTATATGTTAATAGAATTTTTTCACCAGAAAGTATACGACCGTTATCGGTTATTTCAGGTTCAATCTCCAAGGTGGTGTTCTCATTGGTACGGTCATACTTTGCTTTGCCACAGGTTGCAATTCGAGATGAATCTTTGATAGTCACATTTCCATAAGCTATGTAGGAAACCCCATCTACCATAGGGTCTTTTTGATATTCAATCCGATCAGCGGAAATTATTTGCCCTTTTTGGACAAGAATAACATTTCCCAAAGCAACACCACTATCTATTTCTGTAAACACAGTTAAGGAATCTGCTTTTAGATCATAATCTTGGTCCCAGACATGGGGAATTCCAATACTGATTATCTTATCTTCATCAGAATAGAATTTCAATGTGTCGCAGGTAAGGGTACGACCTTCCTGCAGTGCAATTACCTGACGATATAAAATAGCAAGTTCTTCCCTTTCGTAATGCCGTCCTTCTTGACAATTTAGCGTAAGAGTACCTTTTGTAAAGATTATATCACCAGAAATAAATTTTACAGACTTTCCATTTATTGTCTTGTTTTCCAGCATGTTAGCTTTTTTAAGACGAAGCCTGTTATCGGGGAACAGGAATGAAGAAAATAAAAATATGAAAAGAAGTTTTTTCATTCTTTATGATAACGATCCTTCCATAGTGATTTCAGACGTTTTTGAATCCACTCTTCCTGGCCTTGGGTTGTTGGTTTATAGAATGTCTGCTGCTTGCCTTCAGGAAAATAATTCACATCCAAAAAATGATCTGAGTGCTCATGCGGATATTGATAATCTTTACCGTAATCCATATCTTTCATTAAGTCTGTCGGTGCATTTCTCAAATGCAGAGGCACCGAAGGAGTTCCCGACTCTTTTATCGCATTGGTAGCGGCTTTAATACCTGAATAGCTGGCATTTGATTTTAGTGTACTGGCGAGGTAAGTTGTGACTTGTGCCAGGACCAGAGATGCTTCCGGCATACCAATCATATGGACTGCCTGGAATCCGGAAGTGGCCAGCGTAAGCCCGTTTGGATCTGCATTCCCAATATCTTCCGATGCGAGAATAATCAGTCTCCGTGCGATAAATTCCGGTTTTTCTCCTCCTTCCAACATGACAGCTAGCCAATAAAGGGCAGCATCCGGATCGGATCCTCGTACTGATTTGATAAAAGCACTGATCGTATCGTAATGATATTCTCCCTGCTTATCATAAATTAATGTTTTGGATTGAATCGCTTCATCCAATATTGCTTTCGTGATGTGTCCTTTTCCGCCAATAAGATTCACCGCCACTTCCAAAGTATTGAGCATTTTCCGTGCATCACCACTGGCAGATTGGATTAATATATCTTGTTCAGCTTCATTAATTAAAATAATTCCTTTGGACAGAACTACATCATTTTTAAAAACAGTATGAAAAATATTAGTTAATTGATTTATCCCTAATGGCTTTAAAGTAAGAATACGACAACGGGATAAAAGAGGAGAAATAACTTCAAAAGATGGATTTTCTGTGGTCGCCCCGATTAAAATAATGGTGCCATCTTCCACTGCATGGAGGAGTGCATCCTGCTGGCTTTTACTGAAGCGGTGAATCTCATCAATAAATAGAATTGTTTGATTACCCAGTTCACGATTATTCTTTCCAAATTTGATTACTTCCCTTAATTCTTTTACACCGCTGGAAATAGCAGACAATTCTCGAATCTCTGCATCGGACGACTCTGCGATCATTCTGGCCAATGTAGTTTTTCCTGTTCCCGGCGGACCCCAAAAGACCATTGAAAAGATGGACGAATTATTAATAAGGCGATGAAGAATTTTCCCCTCACCCATCAGATGATTTTGGCCAAAAAATTCTTCAAAGCATTTTGGTCGCATCCGCTCAGCTAAAGGCGGTAAATGTGTATCGAATAACATTTGGGTGGAATTCATAGTACAGTAAATTTACCACCCTTTTTTTACAAGGTGAGGAATCAACATACTATGAAAATTATTAATAAACTTATTGCAATCGGGCTTTTATTGCTGTTCTCTGGTTGCCAAAAAGGACAGGTAAATACAATGGAAAATGGATTAAAGATAGAAGATATAGTCATCGGTGATGGAGCCGAAGCAAAAGATTTTAATAAGGTTGTTGTGAATTATACTGGTACATTAGAAGATGGAACTGTATTTGATTCATCCTTGAAACCGGGTAGAGAGCCTTTTACTTTTACTTTGGGAGTGGGTTCTGTGATCAAAGGCTGGGATTTGGGAGTTAAAAGTATGAAAGTTGGCGGAAAACGAAAATTAATCATTCCTTCTGAATTGGGATATGGAGACCGAGGTGCAGGAGCTTTAATTCCACCGGGAGCAACTTTAATTTTTGAAGTTGACCTACTTGAAGTAGAAGAATACTAAAGAGCCACCGAGAGGATTCGAACCTCCGACCTCTTCATTACGAATGAAATGCTCTACCAACTGAGCTACGGTGGCATATTTATTAAATTAGAAGTATTAAATTTTACATCTTGGCTTTAGCATTCAAAAAGAGTTCTCATCAATTTTATTTTTAGAAAGTTCATTATATTTTGCCGCTCGCCAGCCTCCATAGATTTCTCCAAAATATACAAAAAAGAAAATACTTGTATAAAGTGGTGCTATAAGTGTTCTTTTGTTTTTAGTGGCCAGGTATGCAGTATTTCCAATGATAAATGTAACCCAACTACCCATAATCCCATCTAATGTACGTCCAGCATAGATTCGGCCAGAACCTGGGAGCACAGCTGAAAATATTGCAGCTAGGATAGGTGATTTTTTTGGTTCCACCATTTTTATTTGAATTAATGGGTCTTCTAATCGTCCATCTTTTTGATTGAATCCCCGCCTATATTTTAATTGATAATCAAGGGCAAATGGATTACACCGAACAATTCTCTCACTAGCCATGGCACCTCCGCGAATCACACCAAACTCTTTCACTGCTAAAGCACCATAATTTGAACAACTTGGGTGAAATTGGCAATTAAGCAGTTTTGTATTGTATGAAATACGTTGCCAGCCAGCTATTGGTATAAGTCCAATTTTATGTATAATAGGGATTTCAGGAGATACCAGTAAAGAATCAGCAGGATATTTTGACTGACCAAAAAGTATTGAAAGAGTAAAAATGATCATAACCCTTTGCATGTTAAAAATTAATTAGATTTTGCCATGGAAAATATGATTGATACTATTTTTTCTAATCCTGTATATATTGCTATTGTGTGTGTACTAGCAATTATACTGGTTTATGCTATTATTAAAAAAATAATAAAACTTATTTTTATAATTGGTATCATCCTTGTAATCTACGCCATTTACCTGAATTATATGGGAGAGGAGGTACCCAAGACAGTGGATGAACTTAAGGAGTCAGTGACTAAAAGTGTGGATAAAGTGAAAGAAGCAGCATCAGAATCATTGGAAGAGGCTAAGGAGTCCACAAAAATAATTGTTGAAAAAAAGTTAGAAGAAAAAGTAGATAAAATCTTGGGTGATTAGCCTAAATCAGAAAGATGTATTAGATTTATGATCGCCACTATATTTTTGTAATCGGTTGTGGCATTACAATGATTACAGGTTGATTGAGTGAAAGAAGTTAATGTAAGATATAATAGAACTATTTGAATTTAGATGTTGAAATAAGTAGCATTAAGAACCGGGAAGACCACCATATGTTTAAAAATGATCTGTTAGCAGGAAAAACTATCATTGTTACTGGTGGCGGTACCGGATTAGGAAAATCCATGGCTACTAAATTTGGTACTTTGGGATCCAATCTGGTATTGACTAGCAGAAAAAAGGATGTGTTGGAAGAAGCTGCCCATGAAATCAATAACTTAACTGGGGCTGATGTATTAACAGTTGCTGCAGATATTCGGCATTCTGATCAAGTAGAAGAAATAGTGACACAGACTAAAAAAAAGTTTGGGAAAATTAATGGCCTTTTAAATAATGCCGCTGGGAATTTTATTTCTCCTACAGAAAATTTATCAGAGAATGCGTTTCGTACTATTATTGATATTGTTTTAGTCGGGACATTTAATTGCACTCAGGCAGTAGGTAAAGTCATGCGTGAGAACAATGGAGGAACAATCCTGAATATAATTACAACTTATGCCTTCACAGGTTCTGGTTGGGTGGTCCCTTCTGCCTGCGCCAAAGCCGGAGTATTAGCTTTGACACGATCTCTAGCTGTAGAGTGGGCTAAATATCATATTCGAACCAATGCTATTGCCCCAGGTCCTTTTCCTACAAAAGGTGCCTGGAAACGGTTGGTGCCTCCTGGAATGAAAATTCAGAAAAAGATGAAAGAACGTATACCTTTAAAACGGTTCGGTGAACACGAGGAACTTGCTAATCTTGTAGCGTATATGATGGCGGATGAAAGCGGATACATGAATGGTGAAGTGGTAACCATGGATGGTGGAGAATGGCTGAAAGGCGCTGGGCAATTTAACGGACTAGAAAAAATGCCCAATCTGGCCTGGAAAGCCATGAATATGGCAAGAGAGCGTAAGAAAAAATAAATTCAGGGAATGAAGCTGAACATGGCACTCAAAATCTGGTAAAGAATTAAACTATAAATCAAGCCTATTGAAATAAGTGCCGCAGGCGTTACTCGGAATTGTATCCTGAATTTGCTGAATTTTTTCTTTTTGTCGTAAAATTCAATCAGTCCATCAAGAGTTGCTTTGCTGAAATAAATTCCCACTAAAAATATTGTTAATAAAATCCCGTGGTCAATGGCACTTAGAGAGTTTAACCATTGTCCCAAGTTCATTGTATTTCTTCCAAAATTTGTTTGAACTCTGCTAAAATCATGGAAGTGGCACCCCAGACCATTTCACCACCTAGGTCAAAATATGGAATATTTACGGGGATTCCACGAAGAGTAGTCTTTTTACTTTTTTGATTCTGTTTATTCATAAAATCTTTAATGGACACAGAGAAAATTTTTTCAACTTCCTTATCGTGAATCGATGTTTTCGGTTCTGATTTAGTCCATCCGATGAAAGGAAATAATTCAAATCCTGATACTGTAATATAAAAAGAAGATAACTCACCTATAAGATGAATAACCTTTGGATCAACTCCAATTTCTTCCTGCGTTTCACGCAAAGCAGCATTTTGTAAGGATTCGCCATCATTTACCACGCCACCTGGTAAAGATATTTGTCCCTTATGATGGTCAACTGTTTCTGTACGCTTTGTTAGAAAAAAATACCAATCATTGTTTTTAAGGAATAATAGAATTAATACGGATGCGGGGATTCCTTTTTTTTGTAGATCTATTTCTGGAAATGGGATTTGCGACGTAACCCTCATATGTTTCTGTGCATTTTCCCCTGGTAATGGCTGATTAAGTTTTACGGCAAGTGACTGAATAAAATTTGTTTCCATAAGGAAGAAAAATTATCCTTTTTTTAATTGAACTGCCCGAACTTTTCCACTGTTTATTTTATGAAATACAAACACATTATTTGGGATTGGAACGGTACACTGTTAGATGATCGCTGGCTCTGTGTAGAAGCAATTAATCACGCGCTGAAAAAGCGAAACCTTGATATAATAACAGAAGAAAAGTATCAGACAGTTTTTTGTTTTCCCGTTGAAAATTATTATAAAAGTGTTGGATTTGATTTTACAAAAGAACCTTTCCATGTAGCTGGGGATGAATTTGTAGCTTATTATGGTGAAAATTTTTACAAAGTTGACTTACATCAGGATGCTCTTCATGTTTTAGAGAAATTAGAACAAAGCGGAATTACTCAATCGGTTTTGTCTGCAGGAAAAAATGATTTTTTATTAGATTGGATTCAGAATCATAATTTATCCAGATTTTTTATAAAAGTAATGGGCATTGATAATCAGTATGCCACCGGTAAGAAAGCTCTTGGCCTGAAATGGATAAATGAGCTGGATTATGATCCTAGTGAGGTTGTTATGATAGGTGATACAATTCATGACAGTGATGTTGCTGAAGCGATGGATATTGATTGTGTATTGGTAGATAATGGACATGTAAACCGGCAACGGTTGGTAACTACAAAAAGAAAAGTAGTCTCTGGGTTGATGGAATTTTTATCATACATAGATAAACCATAGCCTTTGGTTTAATGAAGAATATTATTCATCTATAAAGGTGATTATGATTACTGCAGATTTAAAGGATGGTTTTTAAATAGGACTATTTTGAGCAACTTGATACTAGGATATTCCCCCCATGAAGTTTCTAGACTTTTTAAAATATTGCATGGAATGAAATTCAAATTTTGTGAAATTGAAAAAAAACTAGTTAAATAAATCAGAAATAAGTAATGCATCATAAATTTCAATTATTCCATTTCCATCCACATCTGCTGCCAAAAATTCTTCTGGTTCAAGTTCAATCAGTTTTAACAGGAAATTGATACAGAGCATCACATCAACTGCAGTTAAACTACCATCGCCATTGACGTCACCTATACTGTGTTGTTCTACATCTTCTGCCAGGCCAACAACTGTCAAATAACCAGTGTCTTCAGTCCCGTTTGGACCGGTAACAGTTAGAGATAATTCATAAATTCCCGGTTCTTCACAGTAAAAAACAGGTGTTCTACCATTTCCGCCAATTTCATCGATAAAATTCCAATTTCTATTACCAACAGGGCCGATTGATTCATCATATAAATGAAATTTTCCTGGTACTGTGATACTTGTTTTAACAGCCTTTGGTCGGGCCGTTAAAGGCCCTAAGTCACCAATGATATCATTCCTTATTTGAACATTTATAGGTCCCATTTGTGTTTGAGTAAAATAAATCTGAATATAATTATAATCATTGGGGTGTGTTACTGAGATGGGTAAATCGGTAAAAGATTGTAAACTGTCCCATTCAATTAAACCCACATCATCAAACCAGACTTGTGATTGACCGGAATCGGGCGGACTGGAACTCATCCGTATATCAAAGAAATTGGCATCTTCATGGGTTGGTGCCAATCCCCAGTAATAGTGCCAGTCCATCTCTTCTTGAACAGAATCATCTAATGATACAGTCATCAAACTCTCATCGCTTCTGCTCTCAGCTAGCCTTAATTGTAATGTTGCATCTTTCGCATTATGAGTTTTTATAAATCCATGAATTGTATGTTCGAGTTCGTTTTTAAAAGGAACTCTGTTCTCTAAATTTGTAATCACATTTTCTGATGAACTTTCTTGCCGGATTTGAACTGCAGCTTCTCCGCCACGGCGGTACACAGAATCATCAATGAATTCACTTTCACTGTTAAAATTCCAAAGGGTACTACCTTCATTTTCAAAATTTTTCATCCAAATTTTTTCACGTCCTAATCGATAATGAGTGATATGATGATATCCACTCATTATTTCTGAAATACTGCCGGCTTCAGCTATTGGAATTGGATCGGATTTAAAGTAAGCCTGCTCATTGAACTGGAACTGTTTTGTATCTCTCAATTGAACTATATAATCCAGTATTTGAATCTGAAGAGTAGTTGAATCCATTATAACCGTTGCTAAATGATTATCAGAATCTACATGAACATATGTATCCAATTCTCTGGATCGCATAGCAATGTAATCCAGAATATAATTAGCAAGTTCTCCTTTGGCAGGAACAGTTAAGTAATCATCAATATAAAGAGGTGTAATAGAATAGGAATAGAATCCTGATTCATCCGCTTCAGCATTTAAGATAATAGATGGATAGGTTTCAGGATAATTCAGATCAAAAATAAAATTTCCTAGTGAATGTGCAATTATTTTCCCTTTATACACTTCTACTCCTTGAATGATATGAGGGTGATGAACAATGACTGCATCTGCACCTTCGTCAATAGCGAACTGGCGAATGGAACGATCCCACATTTGAGGCCTATCCAACCGCGGTGAATAATCTTCTTCTTCCAGACCAACCAATGGATCTAGCTCATAGCCTACTGTACTCGCAGGATTAATACGCATGGCGGAAAACCCACCTGGATAATCAAAGAAATCATAATCAGAACCTGGAGCATAGGAATACTCACTTCCAGCATGCATCTCAACGACTAACAAATCTGTAAAATCTCTTACAGACTGGATCTGTTGTTTCAGATAATAGGGCGTCATGTAAGCAAAGCCGGGTTTGTTTTCACCGGCATTTAAATAAGGCTGGTAATTGTTATATTGTCCGGTTCTATCACTAGATGCAAGGAAAGCAATGGTCTGACCTTTGCGAGACAAAATAGCAGGTAAATATGCCTCGTAGCTATTCATCCCTGCGCCGGAATGGCGAATTCCTACTTCATCCAGCAAGTTTTGTGTCTGGATCATACCAGGTTCCATAAAATCCAAAATATGATTATTTGCTAGAGATACTACATCAATTCCACCATAAATCAATCCACCAACATTTGATGGAGAAGAGCGAAAGACAATACTTTTAGTTGGGTGAGGTGCCCCCTGATCAGATAAAGGTATTTCGAGATTTGCTATTGTAATATCTGCTGCTGCTCCTAGAATTTCGTATGTTGGTTCAAAAAGAGCATTCACTCCCTGATTTGTTATAATCCCATTTTCATCCTCAAATCTTCTTCCCATCATTATATCACCAACAAAATTCATGGTAAGAGGAAAAGAAGATTCTCCGTCATCGATTTGAATTACAGTTGTTGCCCAGCCTTGTAATCCTGTTTCATCTTCTACTGTAAGAATTACAGCATACTCGTGGTCATCTTCAATAACATAGTCATGCGTGGGGTTTTTATTTTCAGATGTACCGCCATCACCAAATTCCCATAGATATTTAAAATTGTATGAATCTGAATCAATAACTGTACATGTGAATATAAATGAAATGGTTTCCTGGTTGTTTTCAATCCTTAGGTCATCTGTTGAATAATCAATTAAAACAGTTGGAGCAATAGGTAAATCAGGTGATAAATCTAGGATCATACTGTAATGGATACTCCCTGGAGCATGTGCAGTGTCACCGTGGTCATTTATAAACTCAATTTTATTTATAGGAGATAGAGAATCATACCATGCTAACCAATCTGTCCCTATGGGGATTTCGTAAGAACGCCATACATTTTCTATTCCTGAGCCTTGGTAAACAGGAATCCATTTTTCTATGTCCAGAGTTTCTGTCCCTGCCAAAGAATATCGCAGATGTTTTTCTCCATCTGAAAAACCTATGGCCTGGATTTCAGAAATACTGTCAATTTGCGCAAAGAATTGGAGAATAGTTGTTGTCTCTGGCAAAAATGGCTCAATCTGTATCACCTTCCAAGTATTGCCGTAAAGGGCAAGAGTTGGGCTCAACCCGGGCATCGTCATTAATGTATCAATTGAATAATCATTTTGGTCTATATCTTCATCATAGATGCTCAAAATTTCCGTATTTTCATCAAAAAATAATATTGTGTCAGGCGGGCTATGCCCGGGCAGTATATTTGGGACAGTTATAGACCATGGACCTATATTATTAAAATAATCACGTGCTCGAATTCTAAATAACCAAGGATCATTATCATTATAAATGGACACAATTTGTTCATCATCCCGCATAAATTGTAATGATGGATAATCAGATAAATCAAATATTGGAGAATCATACATTATTGAATCTTCAGCCAACTGAATTTCATATGTCTTAAAATTGGTATCAAATGCAGGCGACCATGTGAGATAAACCAAATTACCATATTCCATATTGTAGGCCATGAAGTACTCTATTGAATCTGGGGGTGTCAAATCCGTGCTCGTTTCCCAATGTAAAAGATATTGCTCAACGGCCTGAATGAAGGGTTGATAATAATCACGAACCATTGTGAAGTTATGGACGTTCGTTGGATAAATACCTTGAGAGTAAACTAGCTCATCAGATAGATTGTTATTATCGAATAGCATTGGTTTCTCATCCATCTCCACTTGCACCCATGGTTCATAAACGGAAAGTCCACTAACCAGATCTTGAAGGTGAACCATCTGATAGCCGTTTTGTATACCATTTAAACTGGTGGATTCATGTACAGGAAATTGTTCTGTCCCATTATCATAGAAAAACTCATAATCATAGTTTGCCTCATAATAATGTATGACATGTAATGGCTCAGGATTAGAGAATTGTCCTGCAGGTATAGGATATTCTTCGGTAAAATTGATAATATCAAAATGGTCTTCCGAAATGTCCCGAATAGGTTTATTTGTATTTAAGTTAGATGCTCCTGCAGCCAGAATAACTGAATTTCTAGTCGAGTGAGAAGCATTATCAAAACTATGGATAGCAAATACAAGTGGCCAATGAGGTTGGATATTTATCAACGGTTCGGTTACAATCTCATGGAATTTTTGGAAAAGGGTATGTTTATATCTCGATGGGTCCGATAGCGATTTGCTATTTGTATATGTTCCTTCTTCTGTCCAGGCGACTTCGCGTCCTGCACCATTAATCATAAAACTAAATGCATCAATTTCAAGAAAAAGGTCCATGGCAACATATGGTGCAATAAAATCGTCGCAGGGATGAGGCACTTGTATAATCACCTGTTCACGTCTAGCATCAGGGTTAATTATGTAAAGCCCCCAACTATTTCGAAAACCACCAATTACATCATCATCTTCAATGTGAATTTGGTTTGTGTCAACAAATACAGAATCAATTTGTTCGCGAAGAAGATGAAAGGTTTTGTTTAAGGAAGTATCTTCAAAAATAACTAAATCATAATAAAAAGATGTCAGAGAATCCTGGAGTAGGGAATCAACTATTGTGGTATCCCCAACAATAAATGAAGAAAAAATAGATTCCCAATAATCTAAAATAGGAGAATCTGGATTTAATTGTTTATAATTTCCGAAACCGTTGGTTTGTACATCCAGCCAATTAGGGCCATAATCGTTATAATCTTCACGTGCGATACCTTCTGTTACGTGACTGACCCAGTTATCATAAGTACTTCCAGGAGCAGTACCACCAAAAAACTCAATTAGGTTACCAGATTCATAAACAATTTCGCCCTTCACAAAAAAATAAATAAATAGAAGTGGTATTAATCTTTTCATAATAAATAATAGAAAATGTAGGAGATTCTTCGTTGATTGTATACTGGTTTTTTTACAAAAATAAAATATTTGTGAAACTCGGTTTAAAATCAGTAATTCAATTTAGTAGCGGTTTTATTAAGAAGTGGCTCGGGCCGGAATCGAACCAGCGACACAAGGATTTTCAGTCCTCTGCTCTACCAACTGAGCTACCGAGCCACGTTAGGGTTGGGTACGCTTTAAAAAAGCGGCGCAAAATTACCGGAGCGTTTTATCAAAACAAATTGAAAAATCTTGGAATGAACTATCTCTTGTTTCATCCCTGCATTACTTATAGGTTTCTCGTCATTTTTAGGTGGTGTTTCATTGATCATGTCCCGTCGGAAAACTTTAGTTTTAGCAACTCATAATATTTATAAAAGAAAAGAAATGAATCGACTTTTGGCGGAATTGGATGTAAATATTGTGGGACTAGATCATTTTCCGGATATAGGTGATATAAAAGAAACAGGCACTACGCTTATTGAAAACGCATTTTTAAAAGCAAGAACGGTTCATAATTTTACTGGGCTACCATCATTGGCTGATGATACTGGATTGGAGGTAGATGCATTAAATGGAGCTCCAGGTGTTTATTCAGCGCGTTTTGCCGGTGAGAGAGCAACTTTTAAAGATAATGTAAAAAAACTATTAACTGAATTGGGCGAAATACCTTTGGAAAAAAGAACTGCGCATTTCAGAACTATTATTTCTTTTGTGGATGGAAATACGGAACTCTGGACAGAAGGTGTCATAAAAGGAAATATTACAAAAAGATCAACTGGAAAGGAAGGTTTTGGCTATGATCCTGTTTTTGTACCTGAGCATGAAAACAGAACATTTGCAGAAATGACTTCTGTTGAAAAGAACAAGGTTAGTCATAGAGCTCAGGGTCTAGAAAAAATGAAAAAATCTTTAAAAACTTATTTTGATAAAGGAGATATTATCGAGTAAAGCGATATCAGTTTAATCAAGACTGAACTTGAGCACTTTAAAAAAATATCAAAAATTTTCAAACCGGTTATTCCAAATTGGTTTACTAGGATTCCTATATCTTGGAATACTGTATGCACAGGACATTGATACCGTAGCTATAGATGGTCCTTCTCAAATTTTACTGCCCACCTACATACCCTCATCTCCTTACGTAATTGATCCATTTCCAAGGAGACTAAAAACATTAGTACAACCCTTAGATACAATCTCCACACCGATTGGAATCATTTCCTTTCCTTTCTCTCGCAGGAAAACAGATATTGAATTATCTTGGGACTGGCAAGTCATTACTATTTCGGAAACTGTAGATGGAGAAAAAGTTCAGATACCTTTCACTGCTTCTGTACAATGGTACCTTAAAATGTTTCAACAGCAAGCTTGGCATAAAACATTTTTGGAAAGGATGCAAAAGGATGCGAAAGATGATAAAACCAGCCGTAGGGGGCAAATGATAGAAGTAGTAGGTATGGATATCGGCAGGCTTGGTCGCGCATCACTTCAGGTTAGTGGTAATGTGAATATTAATGGAAAAATGGTTTTTCAAGATCAGGAACTGGTTCGCTCTACTTTGAATCAAACCCAAAACACACATTTAGAATTTGATCAAAAGCAAAATCTAAATATTCAAGGAAAGATAGGAGACCGAATTACCGTAGCTATGGATCAGGATTCGGAGCGTGATTTTGATTGGGAAAATAATATTCGCATTTCATACAAAGGACATGAAGATGATATTGTACAAAATGTAGAAGCCGGTAATATCTCATTATCTTTACCTTCAACAAAATATGTCACATTTTCCGGAAAGAATCAGGGTCTATTCGGTGTTAAAGCAATCTCAAAATTAGGCCCTGTAGATATCACGACTATTGCTTCTATTGAAAAAACTAAAAAAGAGCAATCAGAGTGGGAAGGTGGAGGACAAAGTAGTAAACAACAAATCAGGGATGTGGACTGGATTAAGAACAGATACTTTTTTATTCATCCTGCTTTTCGTAATGGTATAGATACTACAGTGATTTTTGATGATCAAATAAGATTAGTCTCTATTCCATCCTTTTACCCCTTAAAAAATGGCCTTCATTCCATAGGTAATGTTGTTATAAAAAACTTTGAACTTTACAAATCTATCAATACTAATGATGCTGATGCTATAACTGGTACGGCATTTATTGATCCCGAAAATCCTAATGATACAACTTACATTGATGAAATTGAAGAAGGGAGTTTCATCCGTTTGGAGCAGGGAACAAATTATTTTATAAATCCGGATTTAGGATTTATTCGTGTAAGGGAGCAAGTTTCTCAGGATATCCTTGGGTGTACATTTGTTCTAGCAGACCGTTCGACAGGTGTAACAATTATGAAGGTTGGTACGGCCCCTGATTCACTAGGCACTAATTTATCCTTGATGATGCTTAAACCCCGGAATAGTCACCCTAATCATTCTACCTGGCCTCTTATGTTCAAGAATGTATATTATTTGGGAACTTCACAAATTAACCCTGATGGTTTTGATGTACAGATTTATAATAAAAATGCTACCCCTGTGACAGAACGGGATAGAAAAACCAGTATTCCTTATATTACTTTATTTGGTTTGGATAGTACAGATGAAAATGGCCAGCGTAATTATGATGAAATCATTGATAAAGATATGGCAAATATTATGAATATGGTAGATGGTGAGCTTTTGTTCCCCCACTTACATCCATTTGCTAGAGGTGATTCTCTTGAAGGAGGTAACAAGTCAAATGAGTTAAAAGACCAGCTGGGATCTGGTGTACTTTATACATCTTCAGTATCTTCAGAGCTAAATGCAGATCATCGCTGGATGATAGAAGCAGCTTACACGAATCAAAGTTCTACAATTAATTTAGGATTTATGTTAGTGGAAAACAGTGAAGAAGTAATCCAAAACGGTGTTACTCTAAAACGGGGACAGGATTATAATATTGATTATTTTACAGGAACTATTGTTCTTTTAGGCAATGCAGCCAATGACCCTAATGCTAAACTTAAAATCAATTATGATAAGCATGAATTAGTCTCCTTTGATAAAAAAACTATATTTGGAACCAGGGCTCAAATGGACTTGGGACAGAAAAATTCCTTCATTGGGTTTACGGCACTTTATTTCAATCAATCAATTATTAATGAAAAAGTTGAAGTCGGATATGAGCCAACTAGAAACTTTATCTGGGATTTGAATGGTCGTTACGAATGGGAAATGGAAGGAATAACTAGAGTATTAGATAGATTACCACTGATTGAAGCAGATAAATTATCATCTTTTTCTTTAGAAGGAGAGGTTGCCCAGGTAATGCCAAACCCAAACTCAATCAGTAATCCAGAAACGGGAGATCCCAATGGTGTAGCCTTTATTGATGATTTTGAAGGGAGTAAACGTACAACATCACCTTCTATTCAAAGACGGTTTTGGAAAGCATCTTCTGCACCATTGTTTTATAATAAAGATTTGAATGAATTTAGCTTTGAATACAATCAAAGGAATCGTGGTAGTATGATTTGGTACAATCCTTACGTCCCTTACCGTACTCGGGATATATGGCCTAACCAATCCACTTCTTTGCGAGCAGGAAATGAAACAACAGATGTGATGGTTTTACGATATAAATCTAAAATACATCAACGTAATACTAATCCAGACTCTACATGGGTAGGTGTAACTACATCTTTATATTCCGGTGATTATGATCAAACACAAAGTAAATTTTTTGAAATATGGCTTAGAGGAACTTCCGGGCGACTTCATTTAAATTTGGGTAAAATATCCGAAGATATGGATGGGAATGGCATATTAAATACAGAAGATATTCCTGGAGCAGGTCTATCGCTTGGTAACGGATTTTTAGAAGATGATGAAGATACTGGTTTGGATGGATGCTTTGATGATTATGAAAATGGTTGGGGTGGCTGCCTAGAAGGCGGAACTTATTCAGATTTTCTTTCTGCTGGAGAGACAGAAATGATTAATGCCTCCAGCGATGTGGATGATGAAGACCCTAATGGTGATAATTGGTATTATGATCAAAATGATATTAATAATTATTCTAAAATAAATGGAACAGAGGGTAATGGCACCGGTTCGAAAATTCAAGAGGGTGGTAAATACCCAGATACAGAAGATTTAGATCGTTCAACATTTTTAGACAAGACAAATGATTATTTTTCGATGAATTTTCTATTGACCGATACCACTTATCTTGCAGGTGAAACAGAAAAAAATGGTAAAGAAACGGGTTGGCGATTATTTCGTGTCCCACTATCGGATTTTAAACAGGTAAAAAATATTGAATGGAATGAGATTCGTTATGTTCGCCTGGCGGTTACAGGATTAGATTCAACCCTAAGACAACTTGAAATCGCTAAAATAGAAATAGTGGGCAATGAATGGCAGGAAATGGGTATAACCGCATTAGATACAACTGGAATTGACACGATTAATAGTCGTTTTCAAAGAAATAATTTTGGAATTACCAATACTGAAGAGGATCCTACTTTTCAAGTAGCGGTTGTGAATACTGAAGATAATGCTGATTATACACCACCGAAAGGGGTGAAAGGAGAATATGACAGACTGAATGAAATCCGTTCAAAGGAACAATCGCTTGTTTTGAAGTTTGATAATCTACCATCGAAGGCAACTGGAATTGCTCAGAAAACTCTTTACACTTTAAATGATAATCAAAAGCGAAGTTTTATGACTTATGATTTTATGAAAATGTATGTTTATGGAAATAGTCCATGGATCACTTCTTTGGAAACAGATGTAGAAGTATTTTTGAAATATGGTTTAGGCGATGCATTTTATGAAATTACGAAACCTGTTTATAATGGATGGGATGAGGATGAAAATCGTAACAGTTTCAAAATAGATTTGGATTGGCTTACAGCCTTAAAACAAGCTGACACTTCAAAAATTAAGAAATTCAGAGAAACAGATATTTTGATTGATTCTTCCGATATTAGAAAATATTATTTTACTAACTCCAATGGAGAATTGACTGGAAAGCGTGTAAAAATTGTTGGAAAACCTGCTTTAAATCGTCTCCAATATTTTTCTGTAGGAGTGAAAAATACAGGGGAAGAACCTATATCTGGTGAAGTATGGTTAGATGAATTGCGTTTAAGTGGAGTGAAAAAAGAAAAAGGAATGGCCATGCGTATTCAATCGAAGATGAGTTTATCTGATTTGGGCTCTGCAACAATAGTTTACAGTAGGCAGGATGCGGAATACCATCGGCTCCAAGAAAGGCTTTCCCGTTCAACAAATACATCTGAAAATTTGAATGTTTCAGGGAAAATTGATTTACATCGTTTACTTCCTAAATCCTGGGGTATTTCTGTTCCATTAAATGGTTCTTTAACGCGAAACCAAAGTAGGCCAAAATATTTTTCTGGAGAAGATATCCTAGTAGATCCCAATAATACACCTGATTCTATCATGACTATCACTGAATCAGTTTCATTGAGTACATCTCTTAAAAAATCAGGAAAATCAGATAATCGATTCATGAAATACACTGTGGATAATGTTTCTGTCAGCTTAAGTGCCTCTCAGTCCCGGTCATCCGATGTGACCTATGCTGAAAAATGGACAGAATCCTATAGCGGCAAATTTTCATACTATATTCCTTTTGGACGGAATAATTATATAAAACCTTTTAACTGGGCAAAAAATTTACCCATTTTAGGGAAAACATTAGGAGATTTTCAATTTTTTTATACACCTTCATCATTTAAAACAGGGTTAAACCTAAATGAAAAATTAAACTGGAATCAACCCCGAGTTGGAGATCGAAGTCCAGAGACGTATAACTTTGGTTTAAATCGAAGTATTAATTTAGACTATAAATTCACAAATGGTTTATCCACAAAATATGCTTGGAGCGGACAAAGTAAACTCAATGATTTTCGTGGTTATGCATGGACTGCATTGAGAGATTTTGATCCTGGTACAGTAACCCAAACTACAGAAAGTTTTAATACAACTTTCAATCCCGGGATCATGAAATGGCTTAAGCCTTCATTTAACTATACAGCAAATTTTCGCTGGTCAGATGATTTAGCAAGGGAAGGTCAAAATATTAGTACTCAATTACGATTTGGCTCAAATTTTTCGATCACACCGGTTCAAATAATTGAATTGATTTTTAAACCAAAGTCTTCATCCCGATCCTATGCGAGTCGTGAACGGGGCTCAAGACCACGCTCACGTTCATCAAAAAGCACAAATGAATCTGAAAAGAAGGAAAAGAAAAAAAAGAATTTAAACCCTCTAAATCTTGCCCATGGATTTGTGAAGAAAATAAATCCAATTTCAATTAGTTATACAGAAGATCTCAAAAGATCAGGAAATCAAATTATAGGTAATGTACCAACAGGATACAAATTTGGTTGGGAACCAAACCATGGTTTAGAACACTCTGATGAAGTTGGAAGTAATACAGGAAGTTGGGATCATAAAAGAGATGGCTCTATTCGAACCGGAATTAAACTTACACGAGCCTTAAATATCTCTACCAATTTTTCTCAAAATTTTACTACTACACGTTCAAGTACTGGACTAGAACAACTTTCAATGACACGAGACTTTTTTGCCTACGGTGATTTACTGAAGGAAGGATTGCCTATTCCCGGTTGGAGTTTTAGAATGAGTGGATTAGAAAAGTGGCCAATTATTAAATGGTTTGCTAAATCTGCATCATTGGAACACAGCTATTCCGGAAAAGAAACCCGCTCATGGCAGTTTGAGGATATCTCTCCAGGACAAATGAACTTTTTCAATTTTGGTACTTTTGCGGATGATAATAAAGATTATGAACGGTCTTCCAGGATAAATCGAAATTTCTCACCGTTAGTTGGTCTGAATATGTCCTTAAAGAAAAATATTTCAGTTACTTTCAGGCATAATCGCAATAAATCACTTGATGAATCTCCTACTGGTTTGACTATACAGAATGATAATAGTTATACATCTACTGGAACGTACACCCACCGAGGTGGAATGAAAATTCCAGTACCATTTTATGGAGATCTCAATTTGACTAATTCCATGAGTTTTACCCTAAATTTCGACCTGAATGAAAGCAGGGAAGAACGATCAGGTGATAAATTGAATTTAGAAGAGGGCCCTTTTTCTGAAAGTTGGAAAACTGGACTTCGTATATCTTATCAGTTTTCCACAAAAGTCAGTGGCGGCTTAAGATACGAATATCGGGAAAGTGATACGCGAACAACTGGCCGTAAAATTGATCGTGATTTTGGATTTGATGTAAACTTAGCAATCTCAGGATAAAATGAAAAATATATATCTTACTATACTTTATATAACTCTTATCTCAATCTTTTTCAGCTGTCAATCCGATGTGCCAAAGTTTGATGAACAACGGGCATTTGATTATTTAGTTGCTCAGTGTGATTTCGGGCCAAGAAATCCAGGATCAGAAGGTTATTACGCCTGTCTCGATTTTATGATTAAAGAGTTTGAAAAATCTGCTGATGAAATAATTCTGCAGAATTTTTCCTACAGGGAACAAAAAGATAAAAATCGTTATGAATTGGAGAATGTCATTGCTAGGTATAATCCTGATGCAGAATTTCAAACAATGATTTCCTGTCACTGGGATACTCGACCTTGGGCGGATGAGGAAGAAAATAGACGGGATAGAGATATACCTATTATTGGGGCAAATGATGGTGCTTCTGGTGTAGCTGTGATATTGGAATTAGCAAAAATTTTGGGTGAAAATCCCCCCCCTATAGGTGTAAACCTTGTATTATTTGATGGAGAGGATATGGGTATAAGAGGTGAAAATGAGACATTTTGTCAAGGATCAAGGTATTTTGCAAAAAAATCTGCCAATACCCAAACCAAACGAAGCTATTAATTTAGATATGGTTGGAGACAAACAATTGGTTTTACCCATAGAGCGATATTCTTTAGAATTCCATCCTGAGCTTGTGAGGTATCTATGGGACCGGGCCAGAGATTTAGGTTTAGATGCATTTGAGGGTCGGGTAGATTATGCAATTTATGACGACCATGTCCCCCTTTATGAAATTGCGGGAATCCCTGCTATCGATCTAATCGATTTTAAATATCCAAATTCCTATGCCAATTTTTGGCATACATTAGATGATGTCCCTGAAAATTGTAGTGCTGAAAGTCTTGGACAGGTAGGAAGGCTCATGGTGGATTATATATACAACCGGGAAAACCAAAACTGGAGTAATAATTGAGAAACTTCAATCCTAAATTTCAGTCTATGCGTTTCCATATACTTCTTCCTTTGAGTATTGTATTTTGGAGTTGCTCTGAGCCAGCGGATATTGAAGATAGTATCAAGATTGAAAATCGTCAATTCAATTACCACCAAGATGTGAATCAACTATATTTTGCAATGGAAGTTGAAAGTAAGTACAATGATCAATCTTTATCTGATGCAAAAATTGTTTGGTATGCGCTTTCAAGAAATAATACACCTGATACTTTAAATCTCTATGATAACGGCTTAAATGGAGACATCATTATGGGTGATGGGTTGTATGGATTAAAAATCAATAATGATTCGACCATCATTCAAAATATTATGGGGGAAGACTCAGGGAGTGTATATGTTGATTTCAGCGCAATTTATGGGTCAGAAATCATAACCGTTCCTGATTCATTTAGCATTGGAAATATAATACCAAGAATTATTCAAATATCTGCACCGACCAATATCGTAAGGCCAACAGGCCAGACCGTAAGTTTCCCATCTATTAAAGCAGAAGTCTTTGATGCTGATGGGCTAGAAACAATTAAATGGGTTGGGTTTACTTCCTATCATGTGGAAGGAGACTCGATGATGAATAAAGGGAATTATATCTACCTTTATGATGATGGTAGTCAAGTTATTTTATATGAGCCGAACTTTACAAGTGGAGACTCTATAAAAGGAGATGGAGTCTATACATTCAAAATTCCAATCTATGGAGATGGATTTGCGGATCCGGCTCAACAGACTAAAACGGGAAACTTCATTTGGCGTTTTTTTACACAGGATTTTGAAAACGAATACAGCAAAATGAGAGAACATGAAATTCTTATTCAATAAAGTAACCCTATTCATTGTTCTTTCAGGTCTGCTTTTATCGCAATCATTTACCCCTTCCCGGTTTGCGTTAAAATCAACTCTTGCGGATTCATTCATTACGGAAGGACTTACTAGTAATGTTGTAGCTGAGATTAGAATTATGGGAGATTCCTTAACATGGTTTGGAACGGGAATGGGTCTCGCACTTCATGATGGAAACCGTATTTATGCATACCAAACTACTGTTGATCCTCTTGATGATGGGCAATTCTCCAATGTGGTACCACAGGGAGGAATTCCAGCCATTGCGGTTATGGGGGATACGATGGCTGTGGCTTATTCAGGAGATAATGGTGATATTCAAGTTGGTTACGGTTTAACATTGACATATGCTGCCGAAGATACCAATGGCATTACTTGGACATATCTTGCTCAGCCGGTAGATAATGAACTGGATACATTGAAACCTTTCGGTGAAGGTTATTACCGCCAGCTTCCTGTGACTGTATCAGAAGCAAATGTTACCTATGATGCCAGTTTATCAGGAGAATTTTTATGGATATCAAGCTGGGCTGGGGGATTAAGACGTTATCATTTAACAAAAAAAGCATGGGAGAATGTGCCTATGCCAATGGACAGTCAGGACTCTCTATCCTTGTGTGAAGGGTTTGATGAGATTACAGCAGGAGGAAAATCGGTCTTACCAGGCTATTATTTGAACCCAAGGGATCCTGGTGATGGAGGGAATCATAATCATAAAGCTTTTTCCGTTTTGGCATTTGCAGACACAGTTTGGGTAGGGACTGCCAATGGTATTAATAAAGGAATCATAATTAAGGAATTGATAGAAATAGAACCTGGAGTTTTTGAATACTTTAATTGTATAGAATGGGAACATTTCTCCTATCCAAAAGACGGTTTATCTGGAAATTTTGTTGTAGGTCTTGCGAAACAAAACTGGAATGGGCAAATAACTGTTTGGGCAGCATCTCTGGTTGCGGACACTCCGGGAGAAATTAGAGGATTGAGTTTTACTAGAGATGGTGGTTCATCTTGGGAGACGGCCCTTTTAGGAGAAAGAGTATATAATGTTTTTACTCAAGATTCTCTCGTGCTTGCCGCCACATCAACAGGACTTTGGAAAAGTTTGGATGGTGAGAATTGGGCCAAATATAATGCTCCAATAGATACAACATTTTTAACACAAAAACAGCTCCTTACAGATATTGTTTATACTACAACTGTAGACTCGCGTGATTCCATCCCCAAATTATGGATTGGTTCGCCGGACGGAATTGCGAGGTCATTGGATATCCATGGTTCTAGCTGGTCTATTTACCAAACTGAATATGATACTACTGAAGTATATGCTTATCCGAACCCTTTTTCCCCGCTTAGTCATAATCAATTAGGTAATGATGGTTATGTCCGATTTCATACAGGAGAAATTTTTAACACTATTGTGGAATTGGATATTTTCAATTTTGGAATGGAAAAAGTATATACTGAAGTTTTTGATTTAAACACTTTTCGAGGAGCGATCAAATGGAATGGTCGCGGTCAAACAGGTCAACATGTTTCAAACGGAGTCTATTTTGCCAGGCTTAATTTTGCTTATTCATTAAATAATCCTCCGAACAATTTCTGGACAAAAATTATTGTGGTGAAATAATGAAACGATTTCTACCTGTATTCTTGCTGATTTGTTTTGTCCGCTCACAAGATTGGGCAGGGCTTCCGGGAGGTCATCTTCGTATGGGGCTAACCGCTCGTTCCATGGCGATGGGCGGTGGATTTACTGCAGAACTAGATCAGAGTTTTGCTGCTTTTCATAATCCTGCCTGGACAGCTTTTTTAGTACACAGACAAATTGGGAGTTCCTATTCTAACCTTTCTATGGATCGGAGGTTAGCCGCCACCAGCTTTGCTACTTTTTTACCACCAACGGCTGGTGTTGGCGTCGCGTGGATTAACGCAGGTGTATCTGATATTCAGGGGCGATACAGTACCGGAATGAAATCGACTATGATGCAAACCGGAGAAAATGCTATTATATTTACATTTGCTCAGAGAATTCTTCCATGGATTTCTTTTGGGGCAAATGTAAAAATTCTTCGATATGATTTGCCGATAACTGAAGCCGATCAGCTCACAGGAACTGGTATTGGTTTTGATATTGGAGTGCTCCTTAAAGCAGGGAAATTTAATACCTTGGGATTTACTATTCAGGATTTGAGTTCTAATTACCAATGGGATACTGGTGATATTTATGCAGAAGGAAGGATCTACAAAGAAGAATTCCCCGTTATATACCGTATTGGATCTCGTTACAATCATCGTGGGTTGATTATTGCAGGAGATATAGGTTTAATCACTGATCATAAAACATTCAATGGGTTATTACCTAGGTTGGGTGTTGAATATGGATTTTTTGAACAGTATTATTTTCGAGGTGGTTATGGTAATGGTAGAAAAGCTTTTGGAGTAGGTTATGAATATGGCTTATTCAAGCCCCATGACTCTCATATTGATTATGCATTTTCCATGGACTGGGCTACCCAAACTGCCCATACTATTTCTTATGCTTTCCGTTTTTAGATTATTTTTATTACTTCTATTCCCACTCTTTGGCATGGGTACACAATTTTTAACTTTGCCAACATCTGCCGAAGAATTATGTATTGGTAGCCATCCTACACTATCTGGAAACTATACAATAAACCCTGCGGTAGGCTACGCTAATGGTCAAAATCCCGGATTGGTTATGAGCCGTGGAGTGTGGCTAGGTGATGTTTCATTAAGCCGATTATCATATATACAAACTTATCGGGGAAAAACATTCCATTTGGGTGGAAAATATTCCGGATTATCTGATCTCGAATTCAGAAGTGATGTACCACAAGATGAAGCTTTTACTTCTTTTTCTACTTATGGTTTTGCTTTGGATGGAGGACTCTCATTTAAAAGAGAAAACCAAAATTTTGGTTTTTCCTTAAATTATATTTTCATGGGCTTATACACTGAAACTTCTTCTGGTTTGGGAATAAATATTGGCTATACCAGATTTTTTAAAAATAAATTAAAATTTGGTTTATCGCTCCAAAACATAGGTATTATGACTAAATTGGAAACATCAAGTCCTCATTTACCTCTTCGGCTACTAGGAGGTATTTCTAAAGTGATCAATTTTAATGAATATCAGAATACTTTATTTGGTTCAATTGAGTTAAACAAGTTATCTCCAAGCGCAAAATTTTATTTTGGTAACCATTTTCGTTGGAACCGACTAGAAATTATGGGAGGTTTTGCTACATCAGAAAAAGTGATTGAGAGTTCGGCTGGTTTAGGGCTGATATTAGGAATCTACCAAATAAAATATGCAGTGCAATTTGGATCTCAATACTTAGGTACACCTCAAATTTTTACCATTCAAATTCGGTTACCATGAAAAAGAAAAACTTTAAAATATCATTAGATTTTTTTCTTGTAGCCACTATTGTCATATTACTGTTATTCATCAAAAGAATGGATGATAGAATTTCAGCTCTGGAAGAACAGCAAACCACTGCCGAAAAAATTTCTAATAAGGTAAAAAAGAAAGCACACAAGTTATCTCCTGAAGTTCCTCTTCCAAATTTGAAGGGTACTATTGGTATTATCATTGATGATTTTGGGTATAGGAATGATGAAGTGTCTGATGGCTTCTTGGAATTAGATGCTCGCTTGACTTACGCTGTAATTCCAGGTCATGAATACAGTACAAAATTTGGAGAAATAGCAGTCAGAAAAGGTTATGAAGTGATTGTTCATATGCCAATGGAAAATTTATCCAATAAGGGAGGAGAAGAAGATTTTGTTTTATCTACTGACATGAATAATGAGAAAATTCAACAAAGAATTCGAACTGCTTTAGATGAAATTCCTACTGCAATTGGGATGAATAATCATCAAGGTTCTAAAGCATCTGCAGACCAGCGAGTCATGTCCAATGTCGCTCGTGTTATAAAGGAGCGTAATCTGTTCTTCGTGGATAGTCGTACAACCGCAGAAACTGTGGCTGAATCCACAATGGAAGTATTTGGTGTTCCCACAGCCAGACGTAATGTATTTTTGGATAATGATGATGATGAAATGAAAATTCTAGATCAACTTAATGAGTTAGTGAAACAAGCTGAAAAGTCAGGTGCAGCAATTGGCATCGGGCATGTTAAGCCAAAAACATTAAAAATCTTAAAAAAACATATTCCTGATATTCAGAAAAAAGGATTTAAATTTGAGTTTGTTTCTAAAATGCTTCACTGATTTTAATGCCAATCATTTGCAAAGTAACCCGTGGTGCCTTAACTGAAAGTTTTCACGTTGTTTTTGCCGTCGCTGTTGATGAAACTGGACAGACTGTTTATTCAACAGGCGACCCTAATTATTTAACCTGTATCCGTTCCGCATTAAAGCCGTTTCAAGCCGCTGCCGCAGTTAAGACTGGTGCTGTTGATG